>ENA-UOXR01004163-UOXR01004163.1-bioreactor-metagenome-genome-assembly--contig:-NODE-4163-length-11574-cov-3.931504_pt1 | contig 11574 bp, 13 predicted proteins | sample MGYA00238164_ERZ764825 | MGnify/ENA primary metagenome ERZ764825 (study PRJEB28920, sample SAMN05720171) | bioreactor metagenome | isolation source: Anaerobic biogas reactor | place: USA:Washington...
TTGATCCCGAGACTTGACATGATGGGGATCATTCTCTGGAGGATCTCCGCTACCCCTCCTCCCTCACGGGTGGAGTTGACGTGGAGAAAGGTCTTTCCCGCGAGATTGTCCGCCAGCTTCCGAAGAAGCAGGAGATCGCCCCTTGGCGCGATACCGGTGTAGGATTCTATCACGGATGCACCTCCACCTTTTCCATGTCCCGGCTCACTTCTTCCATGATGATATCGGAGATATGCGTTCGTATCTCCTCCGTGCTGTGCATGAAGGGATCGATGGCCCGGATCCTTTCCGCCAGTTCCCTCTTGCCGAGGGCCTCATCGACCCAGCGGGAGAAGTCGTCCGTACCGCCGGGGATGCGCATACGTGCCTCGTAAAAATGGTAGTAGATACAGCCGCTGTCCACGAATCTCATGGCAAGAAAGAACTCCGCCAGGTTCTTCGCGTAGACCCCGACAGGAAAGACGAAGGTGACCGTCTCGTTGAAGAAGAACTCGTCTCCCGGAAGGGCGTAGCGCGGTTCCGGGAACCTTTCGAGGTAGGAATCGATCACCCCGGCGAGGGCCCCGCGAAGGTCCGCGATGGACTCGAAGGAATAGGGGTCGATGTTCGACAGCTGCTCGGCCAGCGCCCTCTCCTCCAGGCTTTCTCCGGCCCATTGCGCGAAGTCGTTCGTGTACTCCAGGATGTGCTCCTTCAGGAAATACTGGTAGGTGTGATGGAATATGGAATCATCGCTAACCCTGGCGATTATCTCCCGCAATTCCTTCAGGTCTCCCGCTTTTTCCCCCGTCGACCTTATGATGCTCACGCACTGCCTGAAGTCGAAAGGACGTTCCAGTTCTTCGTGTTCTGTCATAGGCTTTACCTCACCTGTGCGGACGGTCCTTCAAAACCGTCCCGGAGACCCGGGATCATGACCCTGTCCTGCCCGGAGACCCGGGAATCGTTCCCGGTTCTTTCCCGGTCACCGTCTTCCGTTTCTTTGTCCTGCGCAGGAGGAAGGATGCCAGGACACCAACAATCAGGCCGCATATGACCGAGAGAAAGACCACGATGGCCAGCGATGCCTGAAAGGTCCAGGCGAAGAAGGAGAGGGAGACGGGCTGTGAGTTCTGGCTGGAGAAAACGGCCACAACGATGACAATGCAGGCGATCAGTATGAGAAAGCGCATCTTTCCTCCCGCCGGCCTTCATAAGGGCCGGCCGCACGTTCTTCGCTACCTGTTATCCTCATCTACCGACTCCCGTATCCTGTCGAGTATGTCGGGCAACGCCGCCGTCACCCTGTCCCAGCTCGAGATGAGCGGAACGCCTAAGGGGTCTTTCGTGATCACCTCAGCGGCCGTCTTGATGCCCTTGGTGAAGGTCTCTACCGAGAGGCTCTCTTCGTGACGGTCGAAACGCAGGCCGTTGATGGAGGCGTCATCCTCGTACCGCTTCAGGTGGTCCTGCGCGGTACGGGCGTATGTGGCGAAGAGGGTTTTGAAGAAGCCGTCGGAAAAGACTATCCCCTCCGAGGCGAGTGTCCGAAATATGGACTTGCAGATGTCCACACACATCTTGTTGAGGCCTTTCGAGGCATCTTCGGGGGAAAGCTCCTGGTGCTTGTGTTCGTAGTTCTCGGCGATATCGACCTGGCAGACGCGGTTAATGGAGGTGTTCTTGTAGACCTCGGCCAGCGTTCCCACCTCAAGGCCCCAGTCGCCGGGGATCTTGTTGATGCGGGCGAGGTTCACATCCATGGAGAACTCGCCGGCCAGGATATAGCGGAAACTGTCGAAGAAGACAAGGAGGGGGTGAAATCCGATGATCTTGACAAGGGCCCGTATGAGGGGTGTCACGAGGAGCCGGGTAACCCTGCCGTGCATCTTGTCCGTGACCCTGGTGTAAAAGCCCTTGCAGAAATCATAATCGAGGCTGGGGTTCGTGACCGGGTAGCAGAGCCTCGCGAGCATGTCGCGCGAATAGGTGAGGATGTCGCAATCGTGGAGGGCGATGGCGTTGAATTCCCTCCGCGCCAGAACGTACCCGTAGGCCATCCACACGGAACGGCCCTTGCCCTCGAGGCCGGTGGGGAGGTCTTCCCCCTCGATCGCCCGGTACAGTTTCTTCATTCTCCTGCCGTTGTTCCATATGACGCACACTTTCTGGGGGAGGGCGGAGAAGAAACGCCGGGCGTTCTGGAACTCGCTCTCCGATGCGGGACCCAGGGTCACGACGATCTCCTTGACATACCGTACCTGTTTCAGTTCTTCAACGATCCGGGAAAGAGCTGCGCCGGCGAGTTCACTGTAGAGCGAGGGGAGGACGAGCGCGATCGGCCTGTCCTGCGCGTATCGCGTGAGCCGTGATTCTATCTCCTCCAGATTGTCCTTTCCGAGTCTGTGCAGTGTGGGGACTACGCCTGTCTGGTAAAAATCAGCCATGCTCACCTCCTGGAATGTAGTCTAGCACTCTATCCGAGAAGCAGACTAAAATCTGTCAACTATTTTACACTATTTTGAAACTACCTTATGGTAGCATATCATAATTATGATATCACGTTACAAAGAAAGACTGCAGGTTTCCGTGTGCCGGACGCCCTCAGGCTGCGATGCCGGAAAAATGGTGAACCGGTGAAAAGGATAGTGGTTTTCACGGACCTTGACGGAACCCTCCTCCACGCGCGGACCTATTCCTTCGACGCGGCCCTGCCCGCGCTCGAAATGCTCAGGGTGCGGAATATCCCCGTGGTGATCTGTTCCAGCAAGACGCGGGCCGAGATAGGGCACTACCGCGCAAAGCTGGACAATGGCGACCCTTTCATCTCCGAGAACGGAGGCGCGGTCTTTGTGCCCCGCGGGTATTTCCGGGCGGACATGGTATCCCCGGTCACGCCCGAACAGGACAATGAGGGGCCGTACCTCGTCCTTCGCCTCGGCGCGAGGTACCGGGACCTGCGCAGGGCCCTCGGGGAGCTCCGCGAGGAAGGATTCGACGTCCGCGGTTTCGGGGACATGACCGCCGAAGAGGTCGCCGCCGCAACGGGTTTGCCCCTTGACGAGGCGGTCATGGCGGGAAAGCGGGAATTCGACGAGCCTTTTCTCCTTGGCGGTGGACCGGTGACGGCGGAAAAACTGACAGCCTCCATAGAAAGGAAGGGCTTCAGGGTCACGCGGGGATCCTTCTATCATATCCTGGGTGAAAGCGACAAGGGAAAGGCTGTTTCCATCCTCACCGGGATGTTCCGCGGAGAATATGGTGAGGTCATGACGATGGCCCTGGGGGACAGCCCCAACGACCTGCCGATGCTCCGGTCTGTCGACCATCCGGTCATTGTCGAAAGACACGGCGGCGGCTACGACAACGTCCTCGCGGCGGAGGGTTTCGAACGGGCCAGAGGAGAAGGACCGGAGGGATGGAACCAGGCGGTGATGAGGCTTCTGGAAGAGGTTGACCGATAAGCAGATCGAGAGAAGGAATGACCCGCATCTGTCCGGAATAGGCCCGCGGCAACGGTCATGCTGACCCTCCGGAGCGATCCAGGGAAACAAAAATGACCAATGACCAAATCCCAATGACCGATGAAAAAGATAATGACCAATTCACCAATAACCAATTGAACAAAGGTCAGGGCAGAACGGACCGCCTGTGTCATTGTGGCTATTGGTCATTCTTTGGTGAATGGAGGTTTGGTTATTCTTCTCTCCCTATTTCAAAAAGACCATCACTATCTGGGGAAAAGCGAGGATGAGGGCGAGGGCGAAGAGATTGCAGGCGATGAAGGGAATGGCCGCGCTGTAAATGTCCATCATGCTGACATCGTCCGAAGTTATCCCTTTCATCACGAAAAGCAGAAGACCGAAGGGCGGAGAGGTGAAACCGATATCGAGGGCGATGAGCATCATGATCCCGAACCAGAGGGGATCGATGTTCGCCTGGTAGACGATGGGTATGAAGAGTGGGACCGTTACCATCATCATCGCTATCTGGTCCATGAAACAGCCGAGGAGGAGCAGCATGGACAGCATGATCGTGATGAGAAGGGCGTCGGGCAGGTTGAGGGAGACGACGGCGGAGATGAGGCCCGCTCCGGCACCGCTGAAAGAGATGATCTGGCTGTACCCCACGGAACCGGCTATTATGAGGAAGATCATGGAGCTTGTTCTCAGTGTCGCTGCCAGGGTTTCAGAGAGTATGGAGAAGGTCAGCTTCCTGTATGCAACGGAAAGCGTCAGGGCCCCCACGCAACCCAGGGAGGCGGCCTCGGTGGGCGTGGCGATCCCCATGTATATGGGGCCCAGAACGAGGGCGATGACGCTCGTCAGGGGCATGACGTACAGGAGGATTTCCTTCACGATGCTCACGGGGTCCGATCTTGGGACCTCGTAATCCGGCGCTATGGAAGGTTGGAGAAATGTCCTGCCTATGATATAGGCCGCGTAGAGAAATGCCATGATGAGTCCCGGGAATATGCCCCCTATCAGTATTCCCGATATGGATATCTGGGCCACGGAACCGAGCACGACGGCAAGCGCGCTTGGCGGGATCATCATGGCAAGCCCCCCCGTTCCGATTATGGGGCCGATCATGAGCGGCTTGCCATAGCCCCTCTGGCGCATCTCCGGCATGAGTGACGAGCCCAGAAGGGCCGTGTTGCTGATGGCGGAACCCGTGAGACCGGAGAAGAACGTGGAAGCGGCGACGGCCAGTATGCCGAGTCTGCCGGGGATCCTGCCGAAAAATTTGTCAAATGTATTGAGAACGTCGCGCGCGATGCCGCACCTGAAAAGCACCTCTCCCATGAAGATAAAAAGGGGTATGGGGGTAAGGGTGAAGTTGGCGAGGGAACTGTACATGTTAAGGATGAGTTGCTTGACGCCCTCCGTCCCCCCCATGAAGAAACAGGCACCGGCGATATTGATGAGAAAGAAGGCGAAGGCGACGGGGAGACCCGTCAGCAGAAGGCCGATGAAGCCGCCGAAGAGAATGAGGAGTATGGCCCACCATTCCACGTCAGTCTTTGCCTCGCAGGTCGTGGACGAGCCCGACGAAGGATTCGACCGCGACAAGGAACATGCCGACGGATATGGGTGCAATGACGATCCACTTCGGCACTTCCAGCGACTTGATCACGGGCGTCCCGAGAAGGAACTGTTCCCATGCGACGATTGCCGCGAAGAGGGACAACGTTGCCGCCACAAGGGTGCCAAGTATGTCCGTCGCGACCCTGAGGGCCCTCCTGCTCCGGGGGCCGAGTCGGCCCACCACGATATCCAGATTGACGTGCCCCTTTTTTCTCAGGACCCAGGCGGCGCTGAGAAAAGCGAAGTAGATCTGCAGGTATTCCGAGATTTCTACGGTCCACCGCAGGGGCCGGTGCAGGAAATACCTGGCTATGACCTCGCAGGATATAGAAAGGGCAATGAACGCGATGCAGGCGGCTGAGAATACGGCCGTGGCATTGAGGGTCCCGGAAAGGAAACGCCTCATATCACCGCCCCATCAGCTTTTTGAGATGTCCCCCGATGACGGGACTCTTTGCGATGACCTTTTCCCAGCCTGCCCGGTAGGCCGTGTCGAGGTAGAGTTCTCTTTCCCCGTCCTTGAGCTCGATTACCTGTATCCCCCGGGAAAGCAGAAGCTGCCTTTCCTGGCGGGCCAGTTTCCTGGAAAGGTCACAGGATTCCCGCTCCGCTTTCTCGACGGCTCCGGCGATGAGCTTCTTTTCGCTGGCGGAAAGACCATTCCATGTCTTCCCGTTCATGAGCACGCAGACGTCGGTCTGGTAAAAGCCGGGGTCGATAACATAGCGGACCACCTCTTCCCACCCCATCTCGTGAACACCGATGGACGGCCAGCCGAAACCGTCCACAATGGCCCTTTCGAGAGCGACGTAAACCTCCCCGGGGGCCGTCGTTACCCCAACCCCGCCAAGGGCCCTGACGAAGGGCTCATAGATCGGGGTTACCCTGATCTTGAGACCTCTGAGGTCGGGTCCTTTCAAAGGTTTCCTCAGGTAGAGATGATACCTGATCCCCCCCGTTATCTTCCCGAGATAGATGACGTCGAGACGTTTTTCCATCAGTTCCCTGTAGAACGCGAAGATCCCTCTTTTTCGTTCTTCCATGGGAGAATGGGGAGAAAGCTTCATGGCATCGGCTTCGGGCATCTGGGCCACGAAATAGGCCGCGGGTAGAAGGGTGATGTCCACAACGCCCTTCTTTATCGCCTCGATCTGTTCAAAGGGCGGGATCGCCTCAGGCCCCCCCACGAACTGAAAACGGGTCTCTCCCCTGCTGTCGCGATGTACCGCGTCGGTGAAGAGCTGGAACTGTCTGACCCACACCGTGTTCGTCGCTGCAAAGGTGACGGTTTTCAGGCGTGTACAGTGCGCCGGCACGGGAGGAAGGAGACAGGCGGCCGTCAGGGCAAGCGAGCATAGCACACCCCGAAATATGAGAGGCACCCTGTTCATTTCGACCGAACAAAGGACTCGAGCCTGGCGCGATCGATGATCGTGTACTTCAGGCGTCCTTTCGTGATGAGTTTCAGTCTGTCCAGGTAATTGAGGACATTCGTTACCGTTACCCTTGAGAGCCCCGTGATGTTGGCGAGGTCTTCGTGGGTGATCCGCTTCTTTATCAGGATGCCGTTGGCCGTGGGCTCGCCGACCTCGTGCATGAGCTTCAGGAGAATGCTGGCCACCCGCTTCTGAGCGTCGAGAAATGAAAGGCCCTCCACCTGCAGACCGAGAAGCCTGAGCTTCCTGATGATGGAGGTGATGATAAGGAGCGAGACCTCGGGGTGTACCCTGAGAAGGGCTTCGGTCTCTTCGATATCGAAGGCGTAGATGCTCGATTCCTCCATGGCCGTGGCCGTGGCGAAATAGGGGTAACGGTCGAAGGCGGCACTTTCCCCGAAGAAGGTGTTGTCCTCCTGTATCGCGAGTATCTTCTCCGAACCATTCTCCTTGAAGATGCTGACCCTTACCTTGCCCTCCCTGACGAAGTAGAAGTTCGTGCTCTCCTCACCCTGCAGGTATATGATCTGCCCGGGGTTGTAGTGTTTGAGGCGCCCGATGGCGAGGAGGGTATCCAGTTCATCCGTGAACTTGCCGACATTGTCGGTGACATACGGTGAATCGGAAAAATAGGGCAGGGATGCTTCGTCTTGGGCTTTCCTTGTCTTCATCCCATAAAAACTAGCACGAATGTAGCCCATTTTACAGAAAAATGACAGGAGACATCATATCATACACCTGTCGAACAAGTGGAAAAGGCCCGCTGAAAGGGGCCGGGGCGACAGGGGGGGAGGAAAGCCCTTCGACTGTGAATGAAGATGCAGGGTAGCTGGCTTGCCTGCTGGATGCCGGGGGAGATTATCCGGGTCTCCTCCGGTTTTTTTGCGTTGTGCCCTGGGGATACCCCCCACCTTTTCCGTCTTGACATCGGGGAGGGGTTTGTATTATAAGAAACAACACGCGCGGGAATAACTCAGCGGTAGAGTGCAACCTTGCCAAGGTTGAAGTCGCGGGTTCAAATCCCGTTTCCCGCTCCAAAAAACCGAAGCGGGTGAAGACGCCCGCTCCAAAAAACCGAAGCGGGTGAAGACGCCCGCTCCAAAAAACCGCATACGCCTCACGAGTTGCCGACGCGGCTCGCCTGGTCCTTGAGTTCAATGGCGGCATAGCCAAGTGGTAAGGCGACGGTCTGCAAAACCGTTATTCTCCGGTTCAAATCCGGATGCCGCCTCCAAAAAAACCGGCTTGAACCGCTTGAATGGCTTAAGCCGCTTGAACGCTGGAAAAAGAATGACCCCTGTGTGACCGAGCACCACAGGGGTCTTTTTTTGTCTCTAAACGCTCAACAGCTGAACTCATTTTCGACGTCATTCCGGCCTTCGCCGGAATGACGAACGAGCACGAACCACCTTCAGAAATGACCTTGTCAACAGGCTGTCAAGCGGCTCAGGCGGTTCAAGCCATTCAAGCCGGTTTTAATCCAGCATGAAATCCCATGCCGTATCGTTGATCCAGATGCTGTAGTATCCCCTGCCGAGCAGTCCCTTCGGTTTGATGATGTACATGTCCTTGCCCTGGGGCCTGACGTCGATCTCGATGTCCTTGCCGAAGGCGAAACGCGGTTTGCCGAGCGCCGACGGTTGATAGAACCCCATGGGGTTCACGGTGAGCACGCTCATCTCGTACTTGCCATAGAGGACGAAATACTGGAAATCCTTGAGGAAGAAATGGGCGGGATTGTTGGACTCCACGAAAATGACCCCATTCTCATCGAAGACGATGTTGGGCAAGAGCCTGACGAGCCCTTTGCTTGTCTTGATGTATGCCCCGTACTCCTTGGGTGTCGAGACCTTTTCATTCTTCGCGAAGGCCCCCGTTGCCAGGGCCCCGAAGAGGACGAGACACAGTGTTATCGCGCACATCGTTCTCAGTCTTGTCATTGTTTTCTCCATCTATCGTTCTTCCGGCGATCGCCGTGCCTTCTCAAGCCACCGTGACCTGGACCCTCCGCTCCCGCGGTCCATCGAATTCCATGAGAAAGATCCCCTGCCACGTCCCCAGGGCGGGCATCTCCCCGGAAAGCGGAATGCTCACCGATGCCCCAACGAGAACGGCCTTGATGTGGGCATCGGAGTTTCCTTCCCTGTGCCGGTAGGGATGCGCGGCGGGTGCCATCCTGTCCAGTGCCTCGATAACGTCGCGCATGACATCGGGATCGGCATCCTCATTTATCGTAACGGCGCACGTTGTGTGGGGAGTATAGACGTGAAGGACCCTTCCGGTTTTTCCCCTGGCCGCGTTCACGACCTGGTCGGTTATGTTCAGGGCCTCGATCCTCTTCGATGTTCTGACATGGAATTCCGTCATGGATCGCCCTGTTTCCCCTGTTTCTTTCTGTAGTCTTCGATGGCGGCCCTGAGGGCCTCTTCCGCCATGACCGAACAGTGCAGCTTGGCCTCGGGAAGCCCGCCAAGCTCCCGCGCGACGATCTCGTTCGTGATCGCGAGCGCCTCATCGATCGTCTTTCCCTTGATGAGCTCCGTCGTCATGCTGCTCGACGCGATCGCGGCCGCGCAGCCGAAGGTCTTGAACTTGACATCGACAATGCGGTCGTTCTCTATCTTGAGAAAGATCTTCGTCACGTCACCGCATGTGGGGTTGCCCACCTGCGCCATGCCGTCGGCCCTCTCTATCTCGCCCATGTTCCTGGGATGCTCGAAATGGTCCATCACTGTATCGCTGTACGGACCCTGGGTCATCGTTACCTCCTGTTGTTCCCCGTGACGGCGGTACGGATCGTATAGGTGAAATATAGCATAAACGGTCGACCTTTTGTAATATCATTTTGCTTGACGGTTTCGAGACGAATTTGTTAGAAACTAGCATTAAAATTAAGGAGATTGATGATGCTTAAACGGTACTTGCTCGCTCCGGGCCCGACGCAGATCCCCCCGGAGGTGCTCCTGAAGATGGCGGAGCCGATGGTCCACCACCGAAACCCCATGTTCGAAGTGGTGGTGGATGAGGTCAGGGAGAACCTGAGGCACCTCTTCGGCACCAGGAACGAGGTGCTCATCTTCTGTTCATCGGGTACGGGTGCGATGGAAGGCGCCGTGACGAATATGCTTTCGCCGGGAGACAAGGCCGTTGTGGTCCGCAGCGGCAAGTTTGGGGAACGCTGGACGGAGATCTGCGGCGCTTACGGCGTGGAATGCGTGAACATCGATCTCCCCTGGGGGGACGTCCTCGAGCCGGGAGCAGTGGAAAAGGCCCTCAAGGAGAACCCCGATGCGAAGGCGGTCTACATGCAGGCCACGGAGACATCCACGGGGACCATGTTTCCCGTCAGGGAGGTTGCCGCGATCGTCAGGAAGTGCCCGGGCACGCTCATGGTCGTCGACGGGATAACCGGTGTGGGGGTTTTCCCCCTGCCCATGGATGAGTGGGGTATCGACGTCCTGATCGGCGGTTCCCAGAAGGCCCTTATGCTCCCGCCTGGACTGGCCTTCGCCGGGGTCAGCGACAAGGCCTGGGAGTTCAACAAGACCTCCCGGATGCCGAGGTTCTACTTTAACTGGGCGAAGGAACGGGACAACCTGAAAAAGAACCAGACAAACTTCACTCCCGCCATCTCACTGATCGTGGGTCTGAGAGAGTCCTTGAGGATCCTCACGGAAGAAGGCCTGGAGAATGTGTACCGCAGGAGCGAAATGCTCGCCAGGGCGACCCGGGAAGGAGCTCGCGCGATCGGTCTCGAGATATTCTCGAAGAATCCCTCTCCGGCGGTGACCGCCATCTGCGCACCGGAAGGCATCGACGGCCAGGCGATATACAAGACCCTCTGGAAGAAGTACGGTGTCACCGGCGCCGGCGGACAGGACCGGTTGAAGGGGCGGATATTCCGCCTGGCGACCCTTGGCTACGCCGACAAGTACGATGTCATAACGGCCGTCGCGGCCATCGAGTTCGCACTCAGGGACCTTGGCTACGCCTTCACAGTGGGGAAGGGTGTTGCCGCCGCGACGGACTGTCTCAAAGACCTCTAGCAGATGAAGGTTGCATCACTGTCCCCCGGAACAGGCGGGTCTCCTGATCCATGATGCGCGCGGCGATATTCGATTTCGACGGCACGCTGACCCCTCTTACCCTTGATTTTTCCCTTCTCAGGGCGAAGGTGGAGGAGACGGCCAGGGAGTACGTCGATGAGTCCGTCCTTGCTTCTCAGGCGGACCAGTACATCCTCGAGATGATCCATGCCGTCGCGGACGCCCTCGCCGAAGAAGGTCCCCGGTTCCGGCAGAGAGCCTTTCAGGAACTGCGTCTTCTCGAAGTGGAGGCCGCACGGGGCAAGTCTCTTTATCCATACGCAAAAGGCACACTTCTTCGATTGAGGTCGAAAGGGGTGAAGGTCGGAATAATCACACGGACCTGCATCGAGGTGATCGAGACCGTGTTCCCCGATCTCGCCGGCCATGTCGACACGGTTGTGACCCGCGATGACACGCGCTACGTGAAACCCAACCCCGAGCACGTGCGCCTGGCCCTCGAGGTCCTTCAGATCCCGCCCGGGGAGGCCGTCCTTGTTGGCGACCATCCGACGGACATAGAAGCGGGCAGGGCCTTCGGGACCCTTACGGCGGGGGTGCTCACCGGCAGGACATCCCGCGCGCAGTTCGTTAATGCCGGGGCCGACCACATCTTCGATGATATACGGGGAGTGGTGGGGTTGCTGGAGGGTGACCGATAGGACCCGTCATGCCCCATGGGCGCCGGGCGAATTATTCATGGAAATTGCCCATCGCGGATGGTATATTTGACGATCAATTCCGCTTGGAGGAACCGTGAGAAAGAAACATTTTTTTCCGTGTATGGCAATGATCGGGATCGGCCTTTCCCTGCTTTTCGTGACGGCCGGCCTGTGTGCCGAAGCTTACGAAGAGGCATTCAAGAAGGCCTATCCGCAGATACCCTTCGATTCCATGCGCCCGACACCCGTCAAGGGTCTCTATGAGGTTTCAAAGGGCGGGGACATCATCTATTTCTTCGAGGAAAAGGGACTCCTCTTCGTCGGC
>ENA-UOXR01004178-UOXR01004178.1-bioreactor-metagenome-genome-assembly--contig:-NODE-4178-length-11546-cov-5.144026_pt1 | contig 11546 bp, 9 predicted proteins | sample MGYA00238164_ERZ764825 | MGnify/ENA primary metagenome ERZ764825 (study PRJEB28920, sample SAMN05720171) | bioreactor metagenome | isolation source: Anaerobic biogas reactor | place: USA:Washington...
ACAACTCTCTAGGCCAGTGACGCCAGGCTGACCGATGCATCCGCCAGCCGCGCCGAGACCTCCTCCAACGCGGGTTGCGCCCTGACGAGGGCCTGGAGCGGCTTGCGGTCGTCGTCCGGCAGGTCGGCGGCCAGCGCGCCCACCATCTTGCCCTCGTGGAAGTAAAAGAAGGTGAACGGCCCGCCGTCCAACTCGCCGCGCTGCACCGTGGCGTCCCAGCGCGTCAGGTTGCCCCAGACCTCAAAGCTCAGTTCGTACAGGTCCGAGAAAAAGTAGGGCAGCGTCGTGTAGGCGCGCTCCTCGCCCGCCATGTTGCGCCCGGCGCGCAGCCCCTGGGCCCGCGCCACGTCCCAGTGCTCGACGCGCAGCCGCCCAAAGGTCGGGTCGGGCCAGGCGGCAATGTCGCCGGCGGCATAGATGTCGGGGTCGCTGGTGCGCAGGTGCTCGTCCACGATCACGGCGTCGCGCTCGCCCATCTCGAGCCCCGCCTCCTTGGCCAGGGCCGTGTTGAGGCGGATCCCTACGCCCATCACCACCATGTCCACGTCCAACGTCTCGCCGTTGTCCAGCACGGCGCGCTGCACGCGCTCGCCCCCCTCCAGCCGCACCGGTTTGACGCCCGGCAACATGCGCACGCCGTGTTCCTGGTACATGTGCGTCAGGTGGTGGCCCAGCTCCCTCGGCACCACGCGCTGCAGCAGACGCTGCTCGAGGAACACCATCGTCCCCTCGACCCCCTGCTGCGACAGGGACGAGGCCACCTCCGACCCGATGAAACTCCCGCCGATGATGAGCATCCGCCGGGCGTTGGCTGCGTCCTCGCGGATGGCGTTCGAGTCGTCGATGGTGCGCAGGATGTGCACCCCGGGCAGGTCCGCCCCGGGGAGGGGCAGGCGGATGGCCGAGCCCCCCGTGGCGAGGAGCAGCCGCTCGTAGCCCACCACGCGGCCGCTCTCCAGCGTCACGGTGTGGTCGCCCCGCTCGATGCGCGCCACCCGCGTCTCGGCCATGATCTCGATGCCGCGCTCGCCATAGTAGCCCTCCTCCTGGAGGTACACCTTCTCGAGACCGGCCTTGCCCATGAGGTACGCTTTGGAGAGTGGGGGGCGCTGGTAGGGGCGGTGGGGTTCGGCGGTAATCAGCAGCACCGGTCCGTCGGAATCGATGCGGCGAATCCCCTCGCAGGCCCTCCCGCCCGCGAGCCCGCCGCCGATGATGACGTACGGATACCTGTCCATCGTGACACTCCTTCAACATAGAGACCGCAGGTTCTCACCACCAAGGCACCAAGAGCACCAAGGGTAAACAGGGAGCACAGGGAATGACATGGCTGAATTCCCCTTTGTAGTGACGAATTCATTCGTTTTCACCAGTGTAGCAATGATTGAACGACCAAAGTCGTCACTACATGGATGGAAGATGCACTTTCCTGTGCCTATTCGAGGTACCAGTCCTCACGCGTGAGGGGGAGGCCGCTGGGGCCTGACGGGTCGGGTTTGAGCAGGAGGGACTGGTACACGTTCAGCCGCCCCGAGTTGAACCCGTGGGCCGACCCCGCCATAAAGAGGCGCCACACGCGGTAGGTCACCTCGTCGACGCACTGCAGCGCCTCGTCGCGGTGCGCCTCCAGGCGGCGCACCCAGTGGCGCAGCGTCCGGGCATAGTGCTCGCGCAGGCTCTCCACGTCGCGCACTTCGAACCCCGCCTCCTCGGCGGCCCGCAGCGTGGCATTGATGGGCACCAGCTCGCCGTCGGGAAAGACGTACGTCTCGTTCAGCGTCGTGCCGCGGCCACGAGGGCGCGGCAGCCCCGCCCGCAAGGCGATGCCGTGGTTCAGGAAGGGGCCGCCGGGGCGCAGCAGCGCCCGCGCCCGGGAAAAGTACGTGGTCAGCAGCGCTTCGCCCACGTGTTCGAACATCCCGACGCTCACCAGGGCGTCGTAACACGCCTCGCCCGGCACCTCGCGATAGTCGCGCAGCTCGACGCGGCAGCGGTCGGCCAGGCCCGCCTCGGCGATGCGGCGGTTCGCCAGCTCCGCCTGGCGCTCGCTCAGGGTGATGCCGGTGGCGTCCACGCCGTAATGCTCCGCGGCCCACAGCGCCAGCCCGCCCCACCCGCAGCCTATGTCCAGCAGCCGCTGCCCCGGTTGCAGGCGCAGCTTGCGGCAGATGTAATCCAGCTTGTGCGCCTGGGCGACCTCCAACGTATCGTCGTCGGAGCAAAAGTAGGCGCAGGAGTAGACCATGCGCTCGTCGAGCCACAGGCTATAAAAGTCGTTCGAGACGTCGTAATGGTAGCGTATGGCGGCCCGGTCGCGCTCGATGGAATGCCGCCGCCCCCGGAGCCGGGCGCGGCCACGCCGCGCCGTGCGGGGCGTCCCCTCCTTGGGGAGGCGGAGCAGGTCACGCGCCACCCGCAGGCGCGTGCGCCAGTCGCCGGCGCGCTCCACCAGCGACTCGGCGAGGTCGAACACCTGCTCCATCTCGCCCTCGATGTCCACGTCGTCGTACAGGTAGGCCTCGGCGAGGCCCACCTCGGTGCCGGGCAGGAACATGGCGCGCAGGGCGCCCGGGTGCTTTAGCGCCAGAGTGACGGGGCGCGGCTCCTCGTCCGGCCAGAGGATGTCGTTCCACAGGCGCACGCCCACTTGCTTGGAGCCGGCGCCGAACAGAGCGCTCAACACGCGTAGATTGGTCTGGATCGCCTCTTCCGTGGTGACGGTGCCGCGCGTCGGCATCACGCTACCCTGCGACATCTCCCTTTCCCACCCTCTTGCTGCCTCGCTACAGGTTCAATGCCTCCCCGTAGCGGTCCTTCGAGAACACCGTCGACCATTCCTTGCGCTCCCGCGCCGCGGGCCACGCCTCGGGCACGCCGATGGGCGTGCATGCCACCACCTCGGCCCCCTCCGGCAGGCCACAGGCCGCCTTGACCTCGTCGGGCTTGAAGGCACCGATCCAGCAGGTGCCGTACCCCAGGCTGCGCGCCGCGATGACCATGTTCTCCATCGCCATGGCCACGTCCACCGGGTACCACTTTTCACTCACCGCCGGCAGGCCGACGCCCACCAGGATGCAGGCCGCGTCGGCCAGCCACATCTGGCCGTTGCACGCCTGCGCCACGCGCTGCTTTTGCTCTGGGTCGCAGATGATGACGAAATGCCACGGCTGGCGGTTGGCCGCCGACGGCGACTGGTGCCCCGCCTCGAGGATCTGCTTCAGGTCCTCCGCCGGGATCGGCTCCTGGCGGTACTTGCGCACGCTGCGCCGCTCGAGAATGGCTTGCATGGCTTCCATGGTTGTCCTCCTGTGATGTGTGCTCGGTGAACCGCAGAGACCGCAGAGGATTTCCGTTGAGTCATCCCGCTAGGTGGGCTCAGTCGCGGCCACCTATCGCTCCCCTGCTATAGGACATACTCCAATCCCTGTATTCTCTCTGATCTCGGCGTTCTCTGTGGTTATTTGTGTTTTACCAGCAGACGTAGCCGCCGCAGACGGCGATGGTCTGGCCGGTGACGTAATCCGACAGGTCGGTGACCAGGAACTCGACCACCTTGGCGCAGTCGTCGGGCACCCCCAGGCGCCCCAGCGGGATCTGGGACAGGAGGCGGTCGCGGACCTCCGGCGTGTTGCGTCCCTGGGCCACCGCTCGCGACGAGAGGATCCACGCCGGCGCGATGCAGTTCACATTGATGCCGTACGGCCCCAACTCGGACGCCAGCACGCGCGTGTAGTGGATGACCCCCGCCTTGGCCACCTTGTACGGCATCCCGTCGCCCGAGTGGCCGGTCCACAGGCCCGCCTGCGAGCCGACGTTGACGATGCGGCCGTAGCGCGCCGCCTTCATCGGCTTGCTGGCCGCCTGGCAGCAGAGGATGGCGCTCTTGAGGTTGACGTCCAGGATGAAATCCAGGTACTCCTCATCGGTGTCCGACGCCATGGTCGACCGCGGCTTGCCCAGGGCGCCGCCGGCGTTGTTCACCAGGATGTCGAGCCGGCCAAAGGCGTCGACCGCCTGCGCCACCATCGCCTCGACGGCGTCCTTTTTGGTGGCATCCGCCTCGACGCCCAGGGCGCGCCGCCCCAGGCCCTCGATCTCGGCCATCACCGTCTCGGCCGTCAGCGCCTCACCGAACTCCTTGGCGGCGCTCAGGTCGACGTCGTTCACCACCACGTCGGCGCCCAGCCGCGCCAGGTGCAGGGCGTAGGCACGCCCCAGCCCCCGTCCCGCCCCGGTAACCAGCGCCACCTGCCCGTCGAGCTTTCCCATAGTCCACCCCTATCGTCATAGTTGTCGGCTGTCTGCGTTCGGTCGTGGTCGCTCAGTGGGCCAAACGGTCTCAGATCAGCGCCAATCCGCGCGCGATCTGCGTAATCCGCGTTCCATCAGGCTCTCGTCGCGGCGTATCGGCGTATCTATGCTTGGCGTAGGCTCTTGAGCACCTCCGGCGCGCCGGCGGTAACGAGGGAGGAATCGCTGACCACGGTCACGAACAGGAACCCCTCGTCGAGCCAGTGGCGGGCGGTGGCGGGGGTGCCGGCGATCCCCGGGATCTTACGCAGGCGCCGGCACACGTCGCGCACGTGGAGGATGGCGGCCTCGTGCGCCTGGCGCCCCTCCGCAGTGGTCAGGTCGACGCCCATGGAGAGGCCCAGGTCGCTCGGCCCCACCCAGCAGCCGTTCACGCCCTCGACGGCGAGGATCTCTTCCGCGCTCTCGGCGGCCACCTGCTGCTCGATCTGCACCGCGAGAAAGACCTGGTCGTTGATCTCGGCGGCATAGTTGGCCCCGAGAAAGCCGGTGCCAAAGGGTCCCATGCTGCGCCCCCCGCGGGGCGGATAGCGCACCGCCCGGGCGGCGGCCGCCGCCTCCTCCGCCGAGTTCACCATCGGCACGATGATGCCCATGGCGCCCCGGTCCAGAGCCCGGCCAATGACATAGTAGTCGTTCTGCTCCACGCGCGTCATCGGCACAGCGCTGCCCAGCGCCACGCTGCGAAACGCCGCCATCAGGCCTGTGTCGTCCCAGGCGCCGTGCTGGTTGTCGACCAGGACAAAGTCGAATCCCGTCTGCGAGAGGATCTCCGCGGCCAGGGGCGACCCCAGTCCCGCGCTGGCGCCGAGGGCCGGCTGGCCCCCCTGCATCCGTTGCAAGGCCTCATTGGTGCGCATTCAACCCTCCTCATCGATGGGGCACGACGCCGCGTGCCGGCGCAGCCTAGCACCATCATAGAACCCTCGCGCCCTGGGCGTCAAGCCGAACGCCACAAAAAAAGAGAGGATCCCCATCGATCCTCTCCACATCCGAACTATCGGTCCGCCGCCCCGGGCGCTTGCTGCCTGCCGGAGCGGCAGGATGTTGTCGTGCGCCATATGTCGTGGCGCGACGCCTACCTGGGCTCGACGATGAATTTCAGCGCCGTGCGCTCCTGGTCCCCGATCTCGACCGTCGCAAAGGCCGGGATGCACACTACGTCGATGCCGTCCAGGGCCAGATAGCCCCTGGCAATCGCCACCGCCTTGGTGGCCTGGTTCACCGCACCCGCCCCGATGGCCTGAATCTCTGCGCGTCCTCGGTCCCGGACGACGCCCGCGATCGCGCCGGCAACGGAAGTGGCCTGCGAGTGAGCTGCGACCTTGAGAATCTGCGATGCTTCCGTGATAGGGGGAGTCTGAAGATATTCCGGTACTCGTACCGTTTCCATCGTGTTATCCCTTTCACTCTTCGTGATAGAGGTGGACTATGCTGCCTGGATCAGTGGGCCCTCTCGCGAAACCTGCTCGGGAGCGCCCGAGGGCCAAAGTGGCATAGCGCTCCGTCCTCCCGAATCGGGTTCCCCGTGTCGTCCTCCGCCGCTACCGCGCTCCATCGCGCCGGCGGTGCCGCCAACACGCCGCTGAGCGTCCCCGACGTGAGAGCCAACCCGTGCCATCGTACTGCTAGACTGCTCGCCGCGCAGCTATGCCGCACAACGATGTCGGCGTTCGTCCCGCGCATCCCAAGCCATCGCCGTCGAACGCGGCCACCTCCTTCGTACACCCAACTCCTGTCGCGCCACCAACCGCGCGTGCCTCAGCCAAGCCACAACTCGGACTGGCAGGGGGCCTCACCCTGTTCGAGAATCTTGAGGCGTTCCGCCCACCAGCGGAGCGCTCCGGCCAGGTCGTCCCGGCCTTCGGCCTCGGTGGCGAGGGCTGCCTGCTGAAGCAACTGCACAAGCTCGGGGATGGTGCCGCTGGTGGGTTGGGCTTGCATCCCACGTTGCAGTTTCTCCACAGCAAACCCCTAACAGTGTGTCTTGTTGTAACGATCTGTGCCCCCTGGGGCCGCGGCTGGCCCCGCTGGGGTCACTCCGTCGCCCCGGCCATGGTGACTGGCCTTATCGGCGACGACTGAGTGTTATTGTGCCACAGACCGGGCCGGGAGTCTGTAAGGTAATCCGTACAGACAGTACATAATAACACGACAAAGGGCCTCGAGAAGCTTGATTGGCGGCGGGGGAGGGGAGACGGCATCACGGCCGTCGGCGATGCGGGGCCCTCACTGGGGCGGGGTGATCCCATGCTGGATGGCGAACTTGACCAGGCTGGGGAGATCGCTGATCCCCAGCTTGCGCATGATGCGGCTGCGATAGGTTTCCACCGTCTTGACGGAGAACGCCAGGATCTCGGCGACCTCGGCATTCGTCTTGCCCTCGACCACCAGCTGCAGCACCTCGCGCTCGCGAGGGCTCAGGCGCGCCAGCGGGCTGCGCGACTCGGAGCGTCCCTGCTGCTGGAGGTAGTCGTCTACTACGAGGTCGGTGATGGTGGGGCTGAGGTACAGCCGTCCGCCGTACACCGCCCGCACGGCGTCGGCCACCTCGGTGCCGGCCGATTCCTTCAGGAGATAGCCCCGCGCGCCCGCCTCCAGGGCGCGAAAGACGTGCTCCGACGTCGAGTACATCGACAGGATGATGACCTGCGTCGACGGGCACAGGTCACGAATCTGCTGCGCGGCCTCCAGGCCGTTCAACTCGGGCATGGCGATGTCCAGGATGACGATGTCAGGGCACATCTGAGAGACCTTGGTCACGGCATCCCGCCCGTTGGCTGCGTCCCCGATCACCTCGATGTCGCCGTGGGTGCCCAGCAACAGGCGCAGGCCATCGCGCACCACCGCGTGATCGTCGGCCAAAAAGACGGTGATTGTTGTGGTCATCGTGGCACCTCCACCGTGACCCGTGTGCCCTGCCCGGGCTGCGATTCGACGCGGCAATGGCCGCCCACTGCTTCGGCGCGCTCCTCGATGCTGACGATGCCCCACCCTCTACGCTCGTCCGGCTCCGTCACCCGCGAGGGATCAAAGCCGACGCCGGCGTCGGCGACGGTGAGTCGTGCTATCCTCTCGTCGGTCTCCAGCGTCACCCACGCTTCGTTCGTCTCGGCGTGCATGGCGACGTTCAGTAGCGCCTCCTGCGCGATGCGGAATAGCGCGATCTCTACCGGCGCGGGGAGGCGCGGCTCCGGTTCCTTGCCGCGAAGCGTGACCGACAGAGACGTCCGCCGCTGCAGCCCCTCGGCGTGCCAGCGCAGCGCCGCCATCAGCCCATAGTCGTCCAGCACCGGCGGACGCAGGTCGGCCATGATGTCGCGGGCGCGCTCCGCCGTCTCGCGCACCAGGTCCAGGGCGTCGTCGATGCGCCGGCGAAAGAGCGTGGCCGCCTCACTTGGCAGCGCGCGCGCCTCCTCGCGGAGCGCGCTGAGGGCGAGGTTCAGCGCACTCAGGTTCTGGCCGACCTGGTCGTGCAGATCGCGTACCACCAAGCGCCTGTCAGCCTCCTCCGCTTCGGCCAGGCGCGCTGCCATGCTGCGCAGACGCTCTCGCTGCTGACGGATGGCCGAGAACAGAACGGCGTTGTCGACCGCCACTGCCAGTTGGTTCGCGAACCCCGCTACCGCAGGGACGTCGACCTCGCCAATGCCGTCGCCCCACAGGATCAGCAGGCCGATGTTGTTGCCGCGGGCCATCAGAGGCGACACGATGGTGCCCTGCAGCCCCACCATGCGCGCCGCCCGGGCGACCGCCCGGGGCGTGGCCCTCGGCATCATCTCGCTGACCATCGCCACGGCGTTGGAAATCCACACCGTCTCCCGTGCCTCGGCGCGGGTAGGCCACGCGCTGGCGCCCTCGGGGCTCATCGGACCCACGATCGAGATCCCCAGCACCGCCTCCACCCGGGCGAGCTGCTCGGCGTCCAACGAGATGCTGCGCACCACCAGGCGCCCTTGCTCCCGCAACAACACGGCGGAATCAATCCCCAGCGCGGCGAGTTGCCGCACGACCAGCGCCGTGATGTCCTCCACCTCGAGGAGTTCCTGGGCCCCGAGTTCGATGGCGTTGAAGGCGTGGAGGCGCCGGTTGATCCTCTCCAGGCGATCCGTCGTCTCGCGCAGCGCCGCCTCCGTGCGCTTGAGGGGCGTCACGTCCACGGCCACGCCCAGACACCCCACGATGACGTGGTGTCCATTGAAGAACGGCTCTACGTGGCTGTGATACACGTGGCCCCGGAACTCGGCCTCGTATGTGACGTGCTCCCCCTGGAGCACCCGCTGATGAACGTCCACCGCCGCGATGGGCGTGCGCGCCAGGCGCTGATAATCGTGCAGACTCTTGCCCACCATGCGCTCCCGCGACAGCCGGGCGATGGCCAGCCCCGACCCGCTGGCCGAGGTGATGTTCAGGTCGCGATCGGTGGTCCACACCAGCGCCGGCAGTTGGTCGAGCACCAGGCGCAGGCGCTCCTCACTGGCCTGCAGCTCGGCGGTGCGTTCCTCCACGCGGCGCTCCAGATCGGTGGCGTACCGGCGCACCTGTTCGAGAAGGCGCGACTGTTGCATGGCCACCGCCAGCCGGTCGGCCACCTCCTGCAGGACCTCGCGATCCTCCGACCCCAGCTGGTCGGGCCCGGTCAGTCCCAGGTTCAGCGAACCCAGCAACTCTCCTTGTGCGAGTAGGGGGACGTTCAAGATGGTCCGCACCCCCTCCTCGCGCATCGCCCTGATCCAAGGGACCGGATCCTCGAGGGCATAGGTGTCCTCGACGACGCGCCACTGCCCCGCCTCGGGGAACGACTCGGCCACATCGATGTGAATGCTGGCGCCTTCGGTGACCTCCGTGGTGCCCTCTACGAGCACCGCCAGGAGGGTCATCTCGCCCTCTCGCGGGTCGATCAAGGCCACGCTGGCCCGCGGCAGCGTCACCAACCGCTGCAGATAGCCCAATGCGATCTCGGCGGTGCCCTTCAGAGAGGTGGCGCTGAGCATGGCGCGGTCCATCTGGGCGAGAACCTCGAGCCGGTTCACGTAGCGGCCGGCGGCGGCCTCGGCCTGACGCCGCTCGGTGACGTCATGCAGCATCCATCGCACGCCCGTGACGCCCCCCCGCGTGTCTCGCGCCGCTACCGCGGTGACCGACGCGATGGTGTGTCCACCGCCACGTCGCCGAAGCCCCACCTCCCACCCCGAGATGCGGTCCGTCTCGCCGCCACGGAGGCGACCCGTCAGGTCCGTGAATGCGCGCCGGTTCGGGCCGGACACATAGATGACCAGCGGCTTGCCCTGCAACACCTCGGGCGCGACGCCCAGCATGTCCGCGGCCGTTCGGTTCACCTCCTGGATGATGCCCTCGATAGTGGTCACGATGTAGCCATCGGGGGCGTGCTCGAACAACTCCTGGTAGCGACGACGCTCATCCACGATCTGGCTTTGGGCGGCCAGCAACGCCTCGTTCTGCTCGCGCAACTCTTCGCCGGCGACGTGCAGCTCTTCTATCGCCGTCTCGAGTTCCTGTAGCACGCGTTGAGAGTCTGGATCGTCCGCGGGCGTGAGCCCGATACGCTCCTCCAACGCGTCGATGCGCCGGCGCATCGCCTCGATCATGTCGTCTATCGGCTTATTTGCCATGCCATCAACCCGACGTGCCCAACCGCCCGTCGCCCGGTGGGGGGTGACAGAGGGCGCCGACGGCAGACGCGATACACGGAACGCGCGGGAGCCATGGTCATGCGTTGCGGCTGCATTGGGAAGCAGAGCGGAACGGTGAAGTGGTGATGCAGGGGTGACGTACAGCGGTGCACTCTGTTCGGTGTCGGCGCCGCGGAGGGCGCTATCAACGATAGGTCACAAGGCGTCGGGCGGACTCGAGCGGCCTGAGGAACTGCTCCGGCGAGGATGTGGGTGGGTCGGCCGCCCTTCGCTCAAGGGGATTATAGTGCAGGTTTTGTTTCATCGCAAGGCTTTGCGGGCGTTCTAGGGGGATTTCCGCACGCGTAACGCGGTCCGGCCAAACCGACCAACGCCGGCTCTACGGAGGGCGCCGCAGCCACATTGGGAACAATGTGAGGTTCTAGAGCGAAAAAGAAAGGAGTCTGTAGGGGAAGGTCGCGCGGCTTGCAGGCCGCGCGATGCGTTCGGCTCGTCCTCGGCGTGGCGCGTCGCCGTGGATGAGGCGGGAGCCCTCCGTGAGCCGACCGCTGCCGTCAAGGCGATGTTATGCAGCCCTAGTTGACAAGGCGCCCACGCATCCACGTAGCAACGGCTTGGGCCGCTCCTCTCGTCTGAGGGGGACCGAACGGCCCAAGCCGTCTCACGGCCAGGCTGCTGCGACGCCACGATCGACCGAGGTCCGAGTACGAGAACCGTACATCGCGCGGAACACGGCACTTGTAGGGGCCGCACGCCTGTGCGGCCCGGCGCGGCGATCCACGCACCGGATCGCTGGCTTGCGCGCCCTACAGCAACCTCGATCGGGAGTCAAATGCGCCGTGACGCGCTTGCTGTAGTTGTAGTACTAGTCCAGCCGATAATACTCGCTCTCGGGTAGTGGCACCGGCCGCGCGTCCTCGGTCTGGATGCTCCAATCTGCCAAGCGCAGCCGCATGTCCGCCAGCACGTCGCGACAGGTGGCATCGTCGATGCGGTTGTGCTGCTCCCACGGGTCGGCGCGCAGGTCGTAGAGTTCGTCCGTGTCGCCCATGGGGTCGTGAACGTACTTCCACTCTCGCGTGCGCGCCATCTTGCGGCGCCCCTCCGCCTCGCGCCAGCGTAGCGTCCGCATGAGCGCCCGGCGCCCCCACGGCTGTGGTAGGGCCCGGAGATCGTCCATGGTAAAGGGCGGCCCCCCCGCGCCGTACTCGGAAAAGGTGACGTCTCGTGGCGCTTCCCCGGTGACGGTGGGCAGCGGCCGGCCGTGCATTGACGGCGGAATGGCCAGCCCCTGGAGCGTCAGCAGGGTGGGCACCACGTCGACCAGGTTGGCCATGCTAGAATCGACGCCCCCCTGGATGACCTGCCCCGGCCATGACACGATGAGCGGGACGCGCGTCAGCGCATCATAGAACACGCCCCCCTTGCACTGCATCCCGTGCTCCCCGGCAAAGTCGCCGTGGTCGGCGCAGAACACGACGATGGTGTTCTCCCGCATCCCCAGGCCGTCCAGCGCGTCGAGGATGCGCCCCACGCCGTCGTCCAGGAAGCGGACGTTGCCATAGTAGGCGGCCATCATCC
>ENA-UOXR01004183-UOXR01004183.1-bioreactor-metagenome-genome-assembly--contig:-NODE-4183-length-11531-cov-4.195103_pt1 | contig 11531 bp, 8 predicted proteins | sample MGYA00238164_ERZ764825 | MGnify/ENA primary metagenome ERZ764825 (study PRJEB28920, sample SAMN05720171) | bioreactor metagenome | isolation source: Anaerobic biogas reactor | place: USA:Washington...
GCGGCACCGCCCAGCCAACTCTCTATACGGCACCCAACCACGAGGGCCACGCCGCTGTGCTCTTCACCTTCTGGCCGCCTGAAGGCGCCGCCTGGAAGGTAGGCGTCTCGCCAGCCCTTGCGGCCGGCCTCGATGCGTCGCGCTGGGAGATCAAACTCGTCGGCATGACCACCGGCGGCAAATGGGTCGCCTCTCCCACGGTGGGTGACGTAACAATCACCCAGGGCTCCCAGATCGTGCTTTACTACCAGCTGGTGGACAAGGGCTAGCCAGGCGCTCTGGCGCCAGGGCCCTTGTCGATCGTCGATCACAGAGGCCGCTCCCTCTCGGGAGCGGCCTCTGTGCATTCGCTACCAGAGCGTGAGCCAGAGCCAGGCCGCACCCAGAAGCAGCGTCAGGAGGGTGATCAGGAACCCGACCCGGGTGTACTCCCAAAAACCCAGGGATACGCCACGGGCGCGGGCGCTCTCCGCGACGATCAAGTTCGCCACCGAACCGAGCAACGTCAAGTTGCCCGCCAGCGTAGATGCCATCGCCAGAACCAGCCAGCCGGCCTCCGGGCCCGCCAACCCCGCCGCCACCGGCTTGAGCAGCAGCACCGCAGGGACGTTGGAGACCAGGTTGCTCAGCGCGGCGGTGACGGCCGTCAGGCGGACGATGCCACACTGGCCGTCCAGATGAAGCGCGTCAAAGAGCCGGGCGGTGAGCCCGTTCGATTCCAGCGCGCCGCTGATGACAAAGAGCCCGCAGAAAAAGAGCAGCAGGCCCCAATCACAGGAACCGAGCACCTGCTCCGGGTCAACCCGGCGGGAAACAAAGAGGGCCGCGGCCGCCAGGAGGGCGGCGAGGGCCACCGGAACGCCCGCCAAAAAGGCCACCAGGAGCAACAGCGTCACCAGCAGGGACTTGGCCAGGAGCGGACGATCGACCGGCGCGAGGGGCCCGCCCGGGGACTCCGCCGCGGCCAGGCGCTGGCCGGGCGCGAACTCTGTCGGGTAGAGCAGGACGAGCACGGCCCAGATCACGATCAGGCCCAGCAGAGCCACGGGAGCCAGCGCCGCCGCAAAGCGCAGGTAGGGGATCCCCGAGGCCACGCCGATGATCATGTTCTGGGGGTTGCCGGTGATCGTGGCGGTGGAGCCGACGTTCGCCGCGGTGGCGAGTGCGATCAGGTAGGGCGCCGGAGGGCGGCCCGCCCGAGCCGTGAGGGCGAGCACCAGCGGGGTGAACATCAGGCAGACCGTGTCGTTGAGCAGGAGAGCGCTGAGCAGTCCGCTGGCGGCGATGACCACGGCCAGAAGGGCCCGCGGGGTATCCGTGGCGCCCAGAAGCAGCGCGCCGGCGCGCTCGTAAAACCCCGCCAGGCGCAGGTTGGCGTTCAGCACCATCATGCTAAAGAGGAGGATCAGGGTATCGGCATCCACCAGGCCCGGGAGCGCGCCCAAGGGCAACTCGCGCGCCGCCAGGAGAAGGGCGACGCCTACCACGGCGATGGTCGCCCGGTTCATGCGCAGCCCGGGCACGCGGCCCGCCGCGATCCCGGCATAGGTGAGCCCGACGATCCCCAGGGTAGGCCAGTGTTCCAGCATTGGGCACGCTCCGCCACAGAATGGCCGCAAGCATAGGCTGTGGCGAGCCAGCTGCAAAAACGGCTCAGCGGCCAGCAGGCCGCCGGCGGCGTGCACCGGGGCCCCGGCTGGACACCGCGGCGCAAACCGGTATCCTGCGGGGGAGTCCGATCCGATAACCATACCGGGGGAGGAGCCATGGGCCTGGAAGTCCCGTTGCAGCAACTGCTGCATGACGCGATCGTATTCATCCCGAAACTCGTGGGGGCCATCATCGTGTTCCTGGTGGCGCTGTTCGTCGCCGGGTGCTCAGGCCGCGCCGCGCGCCGTGCGCTGGAGCGGCGCACGGACCGGGCCGAACTGGCCTCCATGTTCGAGCACATCGTCCACTGGGGCGTGATCGTAGCCGGGGCGCTCTCGGCCCTGAGCATGGTGAACTTTGACGTCACCAGTTTTGTGGCGGGTCTGGGGATCACCGGGGTCGTCGTGGGCCTGGCGCTGCAGGATATCGCCCGCAACTTTGTGGCGGGCGTGATCCTGCTGCTCCGGCGCCCCTACTGCACTGGGGAAGCGGTCTCGATCGCGGGGATCGACGGCGCTGTGGTGGACATGAACACGCGGGATACGACCATCCGCCGCTGGGATGGCGAGCAGGCGATCGTGCCCAACAGCACCATATTCACCAGCGTGATCACCAACTACTCTCGGGCGACGCTGCGCCAGCGGACGGTGCGACTGGAGGTGAACCGCCTGCAGCCGCTGGAGCGCACGATCGCGACCATCCGGGAGGCGGTGACGGCCGTGGAAGGCGTGGCGGCGGAGCCGGGCCCGTCGGTGCGCGCCGAGGGCCTGGGAGATAACGGGATGATCCTGGCGCTGCGCTTTTGGGTGGATACCACCGTCCGGGGACTTTTGGACGTGCACTCGGACGCGGTCCTGGCGGCGAACGCCGCCATCGTGCGGGAGGGGATCGACGTGCCCTACCCGACCCGGACGGTGCGACTGCAGGGCGCACCTAGCGGCGGCGAGGGCTGATGAAGCGAGACCCGCGATCCGCCTCTGGAAGGAGCGGCAGCACCTCGGCGGCGGCCTCACGCACCAGCCGATGGGGATCGCGGCGGGCCAGCGCGGCCACGTAAGCCGTCGCCCGGGGCTCCCGGAGGGCGCCCAGGGCCCGGATGGCGCTCTCGCGCACGTTGTAGGAGCGATCGCTCAGGGCTTCGATGAGGGGCATCCCCGCGCCGGCGGCGCCGATGCGGCCCAGGGCCCGGGCGGCGGCCTCGCGGGCCCACCAGTCACGATGATGCAGCCCTTCCAGCAGAGCGGGCACGGCGATGGGCCCCAGACGCACCAGCGCGTCCACGGCATCGGCCGCCAGGGGTGGGTATTGCTCGCCCAGCAGCCAGGTGAGGGCGGGCACAGCCTCCTCCCCCCGGCTGACGCAGCGCCCGGGCTCGCCGCGGGCAATCCAGTAGGCGATCTCCTGCTCCCGTGCGGGCGCCCAGCCCAGCGTCTCCAGCGCCTCCGCCGCGGAGAGGCGCACGCTCCAGGCCTCATCCGCAAGCGCAGCCACCAGGGACTCGATGGTCGGCGGCGCGTTGAGGCGGATCAGCACGTCTAGCGCCGCCTGGCGCACGGCCCGCACCTCATCCTGCAGGGCGCGGTGCAGGGGCCGGATGGCCAACTGCATCTCCGCCAGGTGGTCCGGGGCCGCCAGCCCCTCCAGGGCCTGCGCGGCCGCCTGCCGCACCCACCAGGCATGGTCGTCCAGCCGGCGCGCCAGGGCGCGCACCACAGGCTCCTCCGGAGGGCCCGGGCGCACCGCCGCAAGGAGCCGGCTGAGGGACTTGATCGCCTCCCAGCGCACGTCGATATAGGCATCGGCCGTGGCGGCCGTCAACGGCGCGATCCCCTCCTCCACGCTCAGATCGGCCAGCAGGCCGGCGGCGATCTCCCGGTTTTTCCAGTAGTCGTCCTCCGCCAGGGCCTGGACCAGGATCGCGGGGAGATCGGGCGGCGCCAGGCGGCCCAGTGCCAGCAGCGCGTCACGCCGTTGGATCCACTCATGGTTGGAGCGAGCTACTTTGGCCAGGGCCGGCAGATCGCGCGCCGCCTCAAGGCGGGGTACGTCGGGCGGGCGAAAGAGACCAAAGAGAGCCACCGGTGAGACCTCCGTGAGCGTGCAGCGCTGGTGCGGGGATGGTAGCCGCAAAGGCGGGCCGGGGCAAGCGCCCGGCGCCGGGGAGCCCGCGGGCCCTCAGCGGCGGTCCTCCGCCGCGCTCAAAGCCCGGTACGCCTCGGCCATCCAGGGGTGAACGGCGGGCAGCGTGTCGCGCTGTTCCCACAGGTAGCGTAGATAGGCCCGCGCCGCCGCCGCAAGCGAACGCTCCAGCCCGGCCCGGACGGCGGCGAGGTAGGGCGGCTCACCGGGCTGATCCCAGGCGACTTTGTCAGCCACAAAGAGGACCTGATCCAGCATCGTGGCCCCGGAGCGCAAGGTGGTGTGGCAGCCGATGGCCTGCAGCATGGCGGCATCGGCCACCCCGAACAGGCGGCGGGCCAGGACGGCGGACAGCTTTTGGTGCAGGAGCATGGGCGCGGCACGTTCCTCCGGGAGGACCGGCACACGCCAGGCGCGGGCAGCCGGCAGCCGTTCGGCCACCGGAATCACGGCGCTGACGTCATGCAGCCAGCCGGCGGCCTCTGCGGCGGGCGCCTCCACCCCAAAGGAGAGCGCCAGCCGGCGTGCCTCCGCGGCCACGGCGGCCGAGTGCGCAGCGGTGCGCGGGCAGCCGTGCGCCCCCAGGTAAGCCACCACATCGCGCGGCAGGTCGCCGGTAAGCGCGGTGCCACTCTCTAGATACCTGAACGGGTCGCTCGTGGGCATCAGGGCCCTCCTCATCGCCTTGCGCCGCATCATGCCACGGCGGCCGGGCAGGCGCAACCCGGCGGCGCAGCGCGTACCCGGCAACCGCCGGCGTGGAAGCCGGCCGTGCGGCGTGGGCACACCCCGCCACCGCGCTCTTGACGCCGCGGCCAATTCCCTGAACAATAGACCATCGCCATGCCACAGGGGGAGGAGCGGATGGATAGCTTGAGGCCGGATTACGCCGAGATGGAGCGCGCCTTTGCCGCGCTGGAAAAACGACGCCAGGCCGGCGAGATCGACGCACAGGCCTACCGCGACGGGCTGAACGCCCTGCGTTTCAAGGACGACGAGGGGCACACCTGGATGCTCCAGGAGCGTACCGGGCGTTGGCACGTCTGGCGGCACGGGGCCTGGGAGGCCGGCACCCCGCCGGGCTGGGTGGCTGAACCTGCGGCGCCGCCCCCGCCGCCCGCTGAGCCGTGGGAGCGCGTCCCGTCAGGGGCGCCCGAGCCGCCATCGCCCGTCATCGACGGGCCCGAGCCCCAGGCGCTGGCGCCGGAGGAGGTCGCAGAGAGCGCCGCCCCGCCCCCGGCCATCGCCGGCCCCGATGCGAGCGCCCTGCCGCCCGCGCAGCCACTTTCCATGGCACCGGCACCCGCAGGCGGCCCGGGGCCCATCGCCCCGCCCCCGCCGGCCCCGGCCAGCATGCAGCCGCCACCGCCCCTAACCACGGCACCGGCGCCCGCCATCCCATCCGTTCCGCCTCCGCCCCCCGCTGGGCCTGTGGCTGTGGCGCCGGTTGCACCGCCGCCGGTGCAACCGGTGGGCGGTGAGGCCGGCCGCCGGGCCGCGCGCCGGGAGGCCCGGCGCTATGGCGGGAGCTACCGTCCGGGCTGCCTCAAAATCATCTGGAGCATCCTCAAGTGGGAGATCGTCTGGGGCGCCGCGGGCTGGCTCGCTTACGAGACGCTGGGCCAGCGTTACCCCAAGGTGCTCATCCCGGTAGCGCTGCTCGCCGTGCTCACCATGGTGCTCTATCTACGACGTTTCGGCAGATCCGGCATGGAGGGGGCCGCATGACCAAGATACGCCCATTCACGTTACTGCTCGCCACACTGATTCTCCTCAGCCTCATGCTTCCCGGCGCGCCACCCATCGCGGCGGACGGAGACGATGTGCCTGTGGAGGAACAGGTGATGCGCGAGACCGTCAGGACGCTGGGTTGGCCGAACGCCGTCACCACGCAACGGATGTACGATCTGAGCGAGGACGACGACACGATGTACCTCTTCTGGCCTCCTGGCGATGCCCTCCAGTTCGTGGCCAGCACCAAGACCTCGGCCACCAACGGCGGCTCCTATGACGAGGAGACCATCCAGTACGCGCGGATACTCTCGCTGGGCGAAGCGGGTGGCAAGCTTTATCTGGACAAGCTGGTCGAGAACGGCTTTTCCCGTAGCAGCTACCAGGGCCGGCCGGCCGCGATCGTCCAGACGGGACAAAAGATGTGCAACGCAGGCGGCCTGGTAGGCTACCTGGCCGACTATGTCAAAAGGATGCTTAGCGGCATCTTTGGCAGCGCCATGGACAAATCCTGCCCCTACGCCTCGGCGGGATACATCGCCTGGACGTGCGGCTCGTACGCCTTTGTGGCGCGGGACGATACGGGCCAGGGTGGCGAGGAGGCGATCGCCGCGGCGCTCTACGCCGCCGCCGAGCATCAGAAGCTGTGCGGTCTGGCCGATACGCTCGTGATCCTGGCGCAGACCAACGACCTGTCCGGCACGAAGGAGATCAACGAGTTTGTCGAGCTGGGCCAGCAGGTCAATAGCTACTATGGCCAGAACGCCTATGGGAACGTGGTGCTGGGATACACCTATCTGGACGCCGATGGCGCTGGCGGCACCGAGGACTGGTTCACGGTGGACGCCAACATGGCCGACTATCGCGGGAAGGAGACTGATTTCGGCATCGCTGCTATACAAAAGGCCTTTGAGGGCGGCGCGCCGCAGGAAGAACTGGAGCTATCGCAGGTGATCGTGGTCTATCCGGGCAGCGCGGTGCAAGATGCCTCGGCGGGCGAGACCGCGGTCCTGAGCACCATGTGCGCCGTGAGTCCTCAGTATCAGTGGCACGAGATTCAGGTAGGTCCTGCCGGCAACCGGAGCACGGTATACGCCGGCAGCCTGATCGTGGTCGCCGAGAACGATGGCCTGGGGGACTGGGCGCACGAGATTGGCCATTCGCTCTACGGGCAGTACAAGGTCCATGGCCTGTACACGCGGATCTGGGATCGCTACAACTATAATAATCCCGCCATGCTGTACGGGTTCATCAACTACTGGGGCCTGATGGGCAGCGGTAACGCGTGGGGAGATCCGCGAGCCAGTAACCCGGTACACATGTCGGCCTTTTCCAAGGAGACCGCCGAGTGGATGGAATACACGGAGGTGACGGTGGGGGAGCGTTATACGCTCAGCCCGCTTGAGACGACGGGCACAGGGAGCGCGCTCAAGTTCGATGATCCCACCTCAGCCAATCCGCAGGACTATATGCTGCTGGAGGCCCGACAGAGCGGGGGCGCCTATGGAGCGCCCGAGAGCGGCGTCGCCATGTACCGGGTGACCTGGAGCAGCCACCAACACCACGTCGTCAACATCATCAACCCGTCCAGAGGCATGACCCGGGCGAGGACCGCCAGCGGCCAGCGGTACACTCTCCCAACACTGCATCACGCGGGAGATCCCGACGGTGCGACCGAGCATCTGATGCCTTTCTGGAAGATCCGATTCTCGCTGTACAGTGAGAGCACGGCGGACGGATACTCCGCCGTGGTGGGGGCGTCCGTGTATACGCCGACCAGGCTGGTGGGTGCCGTGGTCGCGCCTGTGCGTGCGGCGCCTCCCGCCAGTCCCCCGCCCGTGGCGCCGATCAGCCGCGACGGCCCCGTGCCCGATATAGACCTGCACGCCTGGGACGACCAGGGGCATCATGTGGGGATCAACTACTCCACATGGGAGTACGAGAACCAGATCCCTGGCGCCGTCGCTTCGGGAGATCTGCAGGGCGACGACGAGTGGATCTATGTGCCCGAGGGGACGGCGGTGCGGTATGCCGTGAGCGCGGAAAAGACGCGCCAGTACCTGGAAGCCAACCCGGCCTGGGCCGAGATGATCGAGCCGCAAGAATTCACAATCACCTTCAGTCGGTTTGACGCCGAAGGCAACCATACGATCGCCAAAGGGGGCGAGGGGGTGGTACCGCCCGGCATCGAGGCCAACCTGTCTGCTCCGACGGATCCCTCACTGCGCTACAGAGCGGCCCCAGCACTCCACTATGGCCTGAACTGGCCAACGAATCTGCCACTGGCGGCCTTCCTGGCAGGCATCCTGGCCCTCGGCCTGGTGGGCTGGATCGTGGCGCTGGTGCGCCGCTAGCGCCGAGCACTCGGCAGCACGAGCGCGGCCCCCTCGGGTCGCGCTCTATTGCGCCCCGCAGGCGAGATGCCTAGAATCACGCCATGAGCAACCCTCCTCAGGGATCCCGCTACCGCATCCTGATCGGCGTCGGCGAGCCGGCCCACCTGGCCGAGTTGCTGGCTTTGGCCGTGCCGCTGGCGCGGCGCCGCGGCGGCCGGGTGACCCCCGTCTACGTCAACCCCTCGAGCGACCCGCCGGACTGGTTGATCGTCCCGGAGGACGTCGGAGACGTCGTCGATGACCCCGTCATCCTCGCCTCGACGCGCTCGGGGCAGGCGTTGCTGGAGTACATCAACGAGGTCGAACCTGCGCTCCTGCTGTTGCACTGGCGTGGCGAAGCCTCCCGCGGGCAGCACCTGCTGGGAAGCACGCTGGATCCCCTGCTGCAGTACGCCCCTTGTGACGTTGCCGTGCTGCGCATCAAAGAGCCTCCGGAACGCTTTGCGGAGCGCATGCGCTCGCCCTCGCGGATTCTGGTGCCCTTTGGCGGGGGCCCGAACGCCGGACTGGCCGCGGAGTTGGCCCTGGATCTCTCGCCGGACCGAAAGGTGACGGCCCTGCGGGTCGCCAGCCGTAACCTGGGCCCCACGGCGGCCTCCGCCGAGTGGGACACCCTGCGCGCGTTGACCGCGGACATCCCCGAGGCCTCCCGGCTGGACCTGCAGGTGGTTCAGGCGCACTCGGTCGTCCAGGGCATCACGCAGGCAGCGAGCGAAGGCCACGACCTGGTGCTGGTGGGGGCCACCGGCGAAAGCTTTGTGGACCGGATGATCTTTGGCAACACCCCAGTCGCGCTGGCCCGCACCATCGATGCGCCGCTCCTGATCGTGCGCCGCCGCGGCGCGCTCCCGGCAGAGGCCTGGAGGCGCCTGCGCTGGCGGGTTATCAACCTGATGACCCAACTCTCGGAATCCGAACGGATTCGGGTCTATCGCCAGGTGCGCCGGGCCGCCCGGGCGGACCACGACTATATCATGATGATGATGCTCGCCACGGGCATCGCCGGCCTGGGGCTGCTGCTGAACAGCACGGCCGTCCTCATCGGGGCGATGCTGGTGGCGCCGCTGATGTCGGCCTTGCTCGGTTTGGGCATGGGAATCGTGCAGGGGGACGCGCGCCTGCTGCGCCTGGCCGCGCGCACGCTGGCCATCGGCGCGCTCATCGGCGTGGCCATCGCCGGCCTGATCGAACTGCTGGCCCCGGCATACAACCCGACGGCGGAGATGCTGGCGCGCACCTCGCCCACCCTGCTGGATCTGGGCGTGGCGCTGATCTCCGGCGCCGCGGCGGCCTATGCCAGCGCCCGTGAGGACGCCTCCGCGGCCCTGCCCGGGGTGGCCATCGCGGTGGCGCTGGTGCCCCCCCTCACGACCTTTGGTCTGCTGGCGGTGTCCGGCCAACCGGCCCTGGCCGGCGGCGCTTTGCTGCTCTTTTTGACGAACCTGGTGGGGATCGTGGCGGCTGCCTCCAGCGTGTATCTGTGGATGGGTTTCCGGCCCAACACCGCGGAAAAGGACCGGGCACGGGCCTTCCGAGGGGGCGTGGCCGCCACCGCCGTCATCGGCGCCCTGGTGGTGGCCGTGCTCGGCATCCTCTCCGTCCGTGCGCTCCAGGTGGCGAGCCTGAGGCGGCAGGTGGGCCTGGCCCTGGATAGACACCGTGCGCTGCTGGGGATCGATGCGGAACTGGCCGAGTGGGATGTGACCACGCAGGATGGCCTCACGGTGAGCGTGTCGGTGGAGACCACGGACGACGTCACGGCCGCAGAGGCGCTGAACCTTCAACTGGCCCTGGCATCCGAACTCGGGCAGCCGACCACCCTGCAGGTGACGGTGATTCCAGTGCGGCGCATCGCCCCCTCGGCGCTTTCCGAGTCGGCGGTGGAAACGGCGGATGCCGGCACCGCGGAAGGCGACGCGCCTTCGAATCAGAGCCCCTAGCCCGGCGAGCGCGGCGAGGGCCCGGGGAGGCGCAGCCAGACGGCCCCTCCCCGCGGGCGCCGTAACGGGCCGGAGCAACCGGTCGAGCGGTGCGGCAGAGGAGCAAAAAAAAGGCCCGCGAACAGGCGTGTGCCTGTTCGCGGGCTGTTTTCCATTGCCTCGCTGCCGTTCGGAGTGCGCTGCGGCGTAACCGCAGCCTAACCCTCAGTGCCTCCGGCCGGCGACGACGGGGCCCGGATTACCAGCTGTTGCGGCGATTCCCGTATGAGGAGCGCCCACCGCCACCGCGGCTATCGCGATCCTCCCGGGGCTTGGCCTCGGCCACCTTGATGGTGCGGCCGTCCAGCTCGCTGCCGTCAAAGCGCTCGACAGCGCTGCGCGCGCCCTGCTCGTCGGCCATCTCCACGAACCCGAAACCCTTGGATCGCCCCGTCTCGCGGTCCATGATGACCACCGCGTCGGAGACCGATCCGGCCTCGCTAAAGAGCGACCGGAGGCCCTCCGTGTCGGTATCGAACGACAGATTTCCTACGTACAACTTCTTGATCATGATCCTCTGCTCCTGAAATGGTGTTGGGCCGTGGCCTGCACGTTATAGCGGGCCAGCGCGCAGCGAGCTGAGGGCCGCGCTGCACGCCCTGCCACCAGAGTCCCGATCCTGTGCCGTCGCCTGTGGCGCCCAACGCTCTCTACAGAGAACCGGAGTCCAGAAGCTGCATTCAGAGGGGATTCGGCGTTCCTGCCGTGGCCTGCGAACTCATCCATTATGACACAAAGCGTACGGATGTCAAATGACGGCAGTTGGCCAAAACCCGCCACAAAAGATCGAATTGGGCCGGACTCTATGCGTGAATCCATAATAGCTATGAATACATGGCAAAAGACATAAACCCTCGCAAAAGCGCGTCCTCCGCCGGGAGCTTTGACAGGGCCCGCCGCCGGGCGTAATCTCGGCGATGAACCACCGGCAGAGGTCGGAGCCGGCCGGCTCGCGCCGGCCCAGAGCCCCCCAGCGTGAGGTGCCCACATGCCCCAAGCGGACGAGCGCGCGTTACGCGATCGCCAGGTCATGCTCCTGGTCATCGCCTGCCTGAGCGCCCTGTATGCCCTGACGTTCAGCGGCCAGTACCGCTCGATCGACGAGTACGCCATGTACGCCCGGACGGAGAGCTGGGCTCTGGGCCTCGGCCCGGAGACGCCGCAGCTGGCCTTTAGCGCGCGGCACCACCCGGTGGGGGCACTGGAGCCCGGACAGCCTCTGCTGGCCGTGCCGTTCTATCTGTTGAGCAAAGCCATGCCGGGAGCCAGCACCACCATCGCCGTGATGCTCCTGAGCGTTGTCGCCACGGCGGCCACGGGGGGCGTCCTCTACCGGCTGGCGCGTGAGCTGGGCTGCGGCGAGCGCAGCGCGGCGCTCACGGCGCTCGCCTGGGGCGTTGGCACCACGGCCTGGCCCTATGCCCGGAGCTTTTTCCGGGAGCCGCTCCTCGGCCTCCTCTGGAGCGTGGCGGCTCTCGCCTGCCTGCGCTGGCAGCGCACGGGGGCCTGGACCCACGCCCTGGCCTGCGGGATCGCCGCAGCCGCGGGCGTGGCCGTCAAGATCGCGTCCGTGACGGCGCTGCCGGTGTTTGCGCTGGCGCTGCTGTGGGACCCGGGCAGCCGGCGGCTGCGACTG
>ENA-UOXR01004205-UOXR01004205.1-bioreactor-metagenome-genome-assembly--contig:-NODE-4205-length-11473-cov-4.200911_pt1 | contig 11473 bp, 10 predicted proteins | sample MGYA00238164_ERZ764825 | MGnify/ENA primary metagenome ERZ764825 (study PRJEB28920, sample SAMN05720171) | bioreactor metagenome | isolation source: Anaerobic biogas reactor | place: USA:Washington...
GACCAGCGCCGCGATCCGCACCACGCGGTTGCAGAGCACGCAGGGGTTGGGGGTTTCGTTGGCAAGGTGGCTGGCAATAAATGCCTCTACAACCGTTTGACGGAAGGCTTCCCGGGCGTCCAAAAGCTGCCAGGGGATGCCCAACTGCGCGGCGACCTGGCTTGCGGCTTCGGGAGCGGCGCTGTCATCGCGGGAGGCATGCCAGAGGCGCAGGGTGAGCCCTTGCACATCGAAACCTTGCTTCAACAGCAAGGCTGCCGCTACCGCGCTATCCACGCCACCGCTCATGGCTACAATGACTTTTGCCATCATTTCTCCACTACTAATTATAGAGGATTTCAGGTGGGGGATTTGCCGGATTCAGTCTTACCGAGGATCTGACCAGCTTCTTCGACGTATTGAAGCGACTGGTGGCGGAAGTAAGTGTTGTAAAGATCGGCGTACTGCCCGTCTTGCTGCAGCAGTCTCTGGTGGCTGCCCTCTTCGATGATCGTGCCCTGGTCGAGTACGATGATGCGGTCGGCGGATTTGACCGTAGAGAGGCGGTGAGCAATGAGGATGCTGGTGGAATGCTGGAGGATCAGCCCGAGCGCCTGCTGGATTTGGTATTCGGTGAAGGGATCGATACTGGCAGTGGCTTCATCGAGGATGAAGATGGCAGGTTTATGCGCCAGAACGCGCATCAGGGCAACCAGTTGGCGCTGCCCCATCGAGATATGGGCGCCGCGTTCACCGACTTGCGTGTCGAGCCCGTTGGAGAAGGTCTCGAGCCATTCGCCATTGCCGATCTGGTGAGCGATTTGGATGATCTCTTCGCGGCTGATGTTCGGGGCGGAAAAACGGATGTTTTCTTCCACGGTGCCGTCGAAGAGGAAGGGGACCTGGGTGACGATGCCCATGTTGCGGCGCAGAGAAGGCAGGTCGAATTTACGAATGTCGATGCCATCAAGCAGCAGCTCGCCCTGTTGGAACTCGTAGAAGCGGGAAATCAGGCGCACGATGGAAGACTTGCCGGCGCCGGTATGCCCAACAATGGCGACATTTTCCCCTGGAGAGATGTGAAGATCAAAGTCTTCCAGTACCTTTCCTCCGGTGGCGTACTTGAAGCTAAGGTGGTTGAAATCAATTCTGCCTTCGAGGCGTTCCACCTGGAGATTGTCGCTCTGGATGACGGAATGTTCCGTATCGATCAGGGCGAAGATGCGTTCGGCGGCGGAAAGCCCGGTCTGGACCTGGGTCCAGTAGGAAGTGATGCTCAGGATCGGCATCAGGAAGCGGTCGCTCGCAAGGAGGACCATGTACCAGGCTCCGGCAGTGATCAAGCCCTGGGTGACGGTGAGAGCGCCGAAGTAGACCAGAACGGCGATGCTGATGCCGCTAATAGTGCGCATAACCGGAAAGACGATCGAAAGGACGAAACCGCGCTGGACGTTGACCTTGAAAGAGGTGACGTTGGAAGCATTGAAGTCCTTGTAGATCTCTTCTTCCTTGCGGAAATTTTTGGCAACTGAGATGCCGCTGATGGTTTCTTTGATGGTCGCGTTCACGTTCGCCATGGCGCGCATACCTTTTGTGGTCACCCGGCGCGCGAGCTTGCGGAATCGGTAAACCACCAGTATGACAATCGGCACAAAGACGAGCAGAGCCAGCGCGAGCCGCCACTCGGTGCTGAAGAGGATGATCATGGTGACAATGGACTGGACCAGGCTGCCAGCGACATCGAGAGTCAGGCGGATGAGCATGGAGAAGTCGTTGGTGTCGGTGGTGATGCGGGAGACGATGCGCCCGGAGGAGAGCTGATCGTGGAAAGCCATATCCTGCTGGATGGACGAGGCGAAAGCATCGATCGAGAGATCGCGGTTCATGTCTGCCGTGATCCTGGTGAGCAGACGTCTGATGATGTAGTAGTAAACAAAATCCATCACCTGGATAAAGATCACAGCTGCCACCAGGAGGGTGTAGGCAGTCCTGTCGGGGATGCCGGCAATGCCTTCATCAAGTACTTTAGAGATCAAGAGCGGCGGCAGGGCGGCGAAGAGCCCCTGCAAGAAGATGCAAATTGTCATCCATATGATGAATGAGCGGTGGCGCTTGGCGTAATCCCATATTCGGCTGAACAGGACTTTGTTAGAGTACTGCCGGTCATAGAGTTCGCCGCTGAGACCCTGATGGAAGCCCATTATTCTTTTGCCTCCGCGAAGAGATTGCGATAGGGCTTCGAGGTTTGCATCAGTTGCTCGTGCGTGCCAATCGCGGCGATGCGTCCTTTGCGCATGACGATGATCAGGTCCGCCCAACGGATTTGGGATAGACGATGGGTAATGATGAAAGTGGTTCTGCCTTCGCTTGCAAGTTTGATGGCGTGTTGAATCTCGTCTTCGGTCTTGCTGTCGATTGCGCTGGTCGAATCATCCAGGATCAGGATCTTGGGATCAGTCAGGAATGCTCTGGCAAGCGCGAGCCGCTGGCGCTGTCCGCCGGAGATGGTTGCGCCGCGTTCGCCGATGACGGTGTCGTAACCCTCGGGCAACTCTTCAATGAAACCGTCTGCCTGGGCTTTTTTTGCGGCGTTCACGATTTCTTCGTGGGTCGCGTTTTGCTTTCCGAAAGCGATGTTCTCAGCAACGGATTTTGAGAAAAGGAAGATATCCTGCTCGATGATCGATATCTGCCCGCGCAGGCTGTCCAGCTTCCACTCCCGCAGGTCGAGACCGTCGATTTTAACGCTTCCGTGGAGGGGATCGTAAGTGCGGTTGATGAGACGGACGAGGCTGGTTTTGCCGGAACCGGTCTGACCGACAATCGCGACCGTCTGACCAGGATTGACATCAAAGGTCAGGTCTTGCAGGTTCAGATTGCTGCCGTCATACGCGAAGGAAACGTTTTCGAAGCTGACCTTACCTTTGATGACTGTGCTGTGCCCGAATTCATTCTGGTCGAGATTGTTCTCAGTGTTCATCACGGCGAGCAGCCTGCGGGCGCCGGCAATGCCGAGAGAAATCTGCGAGTAGGAACGGATGGATGTGTTGGTCGGAAAGCCGAGCATGGAAAGCCCGCTGAAATATGAAATGACACCACTGAGGGGAATCAGACCCAGCTGGTGCAGGATCAGCGCGTGTAACAAGCCGAAACCCATCGCCAGAGCAAGGAGCAGGAGGGGGATGAAACGCGCTTCGATATCGCCCTGGCGAATGTTGGCATCACGGAAAGCCCTCGAGTTTTCTTTGAAACGAGCGATTTCGGCTTCTTCCTGGGAGGCGGCTTTGACCGTCTCGATGCCATCGATATCTTCCGCAAGGCGACTATTGAGCGTGCCGAAGGTGGAACGTACCTCCTCCGTGATGGGTTTGAGGATTTTCAAAAAATAGGCAATTGCCACGAAGTAGAGGCAGAAGAAAAGAAGCGGGGTGAGGAGCAGGGCGGGGTGAATGGAGGCGCCGATGCCGATCGGAATAAAGAGAAAGTTGATCGAGCCCAGCACCATATTGAGACCAGGACTGAAAATGTAATTGACCTCGCGGATGTCGTTAGTGGCGCGTGCCATCAGGTCACCGATGGATTGAAAGGAGTGAAAGGTCATGCTCTTGCCGAGCAGACTGATGTAAAACTCATCGCGGACGTCGCGTTCGATGCGCTGGGCAGCGAACTCAAAACCAAAGTTGCGGAAGAACTGCATCAAGCCGCGGGTGGTTTGAGAAATACCAACGATGGCGCCAGCCCGCAGGAAGATTGAGGGCAAGGGATTGCCGCTGGTCAGATTCTCAAAGACGATTCCATATTGCAGGGCAGGAACAGAAGCCAGGGCGGCATTGCCTGCCGCTCCGATGAGGGCTATCACGAAAATGTACCAGTGATGCAGGGCATGCGAAGCCACCCAGCCAATCGCGCTGCTGCGGATGGTTTTATATTTGAAGGGTCGGTTGAATTCGCTGATTGCCATGTTATTTTTTCCCAGACTGGGATTACCAAATGGTCATTTTACCTGATGCCGCCAAATAGCAACCTAATTTGCATCAAATACGGGCAAAAGTGGCGCAAATACTTCTGAGGTCTTCAAGTCCGCTTTAACGGAGCGAGGGTTTCACCAGGCGAGCGAAGGCAAGCGCAAAGGATTCGATGAAAGCCTGGATGTCCTCGAAGGTTGCTTTGGATTCGGCGGCGGGCGTGCCCGCTACCACGAGATACCAACTTCGCTCACCGCAGGTGAGGATGCCCATGTCGGCGGCGATGGTCGGGTTCAAGAGAGTCCCGCGTTTGTTTAGAAAAACGCATTCGGGCAGTTCTTTGTTCAGCTTGCCCAGCAGGATGTGGTCGTTTTCGGTGTAGGTGCCCATTAAATCCAATAAGAAAGCGGTATTTTCGGGGTTGAGCGCCTTGCCTTGATGCAGCAATTCCAGCGCGGTGATCAGATCAGTGGCGGTACTGACGCGCGGGTCATATCTGGTATCGGTCAAGCCCCAGGCATCGAGCTTTTTGCGCAGGCGGTTTTCGCCGCGGGCAAAGTACTCGAGCATGTCGGTCGCGCTCTCCTCGCTGTGAACGACCATAGCTTCGAGCAGTTTGGTGAAGTTGCGGTCGCCAATGCCAACATTGTTCAAATCCTCAAGGCTGCGTCCCTGGTCTTCCAAAATGCTCATAACCGCCATTGCCGTGGGTATTTTAATCATCGATGCCGGAGTAAAAGCCGCCTCCGGGTTGCGTTCAAAGAGGTTTTCACCACTGTCAGCGTCTTTGATGAGGATAAACCAGTCAATCTCGTCGGAGAGATCTTCGTCGAGGCTGGCATAATTGCTGATTTGCGGGATCACAGATGGTGTTTGTTCCACAGACAAGCTGGGTGCCGTTTTGGTGGGTACGGCGCGCGTTGGAGCAAGCTCCGGGGTTGAGGAGGGGCTTGGAAGCGGCTCAGCAGCAGGCGGTATCGCCTGGCAGGCGGTGAGCAAAAGGAATCCGCAAGTTAGAAGCGCTGTCAGTTTTAGTCGCAGGGGTAACATGCCGAGCCCCTACTCAACAGATGCGCGGCAGCATCTCTCCAGCAAGCATTTCGAGTACCCTTGTGGTGCCGAAAGCAGTTTTTAGCCAGAGCTGATTGCGGGAGGACTCGTACACCCGCCCTATGACGCATGCTCCCTCGCCGTATTTCTGACCGCGCAGGACGCGCAGGGCTGCCGGCGCCTGTTCAGCCGGCAGGATGACGATCAGTTTGCCTTCATTCGCCAGATAGAGAGGGTCCAACCCCAGCAGTTCGCAGGTTTTGCGGACGGGCTTATCGATAGGGATATTCTCCTCATCCAGTTCGATGCTGATCTGACTTTGGCGGACAATTTCCACCAGGGTCGTGGCAAGTCCACCGCGGGTAGGGTCGCGCAGGACGTGGACGTCCAAATCTGCGTCCAGCAGGGCTTTGACCATGTGGTTGAGCGGGGCGGTATCCGAGCAAACCTGGCTGGAAAAACCCAGGTTTCCGCGGGCTTCCGCCACGGCGATGCCGTGATTGCCGACCGCACCCGAAATAATGACCGCGTCGCCAGGTTTGGCTTGTTCGCCGCCAATTTGCAGGGCGCTTTCCACCCAGCCGAAGCCGGTGGTGCTGATGAAGAGTTTGTCCGATTTGCCTTTTTCCGTGACCTTGGTATCCGCCGCAACAAGTTCGACCCCTGCCTCGCGGCAGGCTTCGGCGAATGAGTCGACGATCCTTTCCAATTCTTCGATGGAAAAACCTTCCTCGAGGATAAAGGTGGCGGTCAGGTAGCGGGGCTCCGCCCCAAGCATGGCGACATCGTTGACCGTACCGCAGACCGCCAGCCGACCGATATCCCCGCCAGCAAAAAACAGCGGCGAGACGATATGGGCGTCCGTGGAAACAACCAGGCGTTTCCCGGGTGGGGTTGCCGGGATGGCGGCGGCGTCATTGGCGGTGTTGAGAATAGTGTTTGCCAGGCGCTTTTGGAAAACATCCCGTACCAGGTCGTGGGTCATCTGACCGCCGCTGCCATGACCGATGACGATATGTCCCCTTTCACTGATTGGGAGGGGGCAGTTGGGACCTTCCATGATGGGCATCTCTGGTTGTATCATTCGCTGATCCTGTGATAACGATAATATGCCGCGCAAGCTCCTTCGGAGGAAACCATTGGAGCCCCGAGGGGGTGGAGCGGGCTGCAATCTTTGGCAAAGGCGGGGCAGTCGTGCGGTTTGGCAACTCCGCTGAGCACCTGCCCGGCAATACAGAGCGGCGATTCTCGCAACGCGGTTTGGGAGAGTTCAAAGCGGTTTAGGGCATTAAAAGCGGCATAATCCGCCCGCAGACCTAATCCCGAAAGGGGAATGGCGCCGATACCGCGCCACTGGCGGTCTACCGGTTCAAAAACCTGGGCAATCATTCTCTGGGCGGTTTGATTGCCTTCGCGGGTCACGAAACGCGGGTAGGCGTTCGTTACTTCGTGCTGACCGGATTCGAGCTGCTGCACGGTCATGAGGATGCCCGCGGCAAGGTCCACCGGCTCAAAACCGGTGGCAACGATGGGAATGCGGTACTGCTCAGCGATGGGCGGGTATTCGTGGTAGCCCATCACCGCGCAGACATGCCCGGCGGCAAGGAATCCCTGAACGCGGTTGACCGGGTTCGAAAGGATCGCGCGCATTGCCGGCGGCACGAGCACGTTGGCTGGCAGGATCGAAAAGTTTTCAATCCCGGCTTTCTCCGCGCTAAGGATGGTGCTGGCGATGGTCGGAGCGGTGGTTTCAAAGCCGATCGCGAAGAACACAACCTGCTTTTCGGGGTTTTCACGGGCGAATTTCAGGGAATCGAGCGGGGAATAGACCACGCGTACATCCGCTCCCTGAGAGCGGGCGGTGAAGAGGTCCGCCTGATTGCCGGGCACGCGCAGCATGTCGCCAAAAGTGGTAAAAATCACGTCCGGTCGGGCGGCAATTTGGAGCGCCTGTTCGATCGCCTCGAGGGAGGTGACGCAGACCGGACAGCCCGGACCGTGGATCAGGGTGATCTCTTTTGGCAGGAGTTGGTCGAGCCCGTACTGCATGATGGCATGCGTCTGCCCGCCGCAGATCTCCATGATATTCCAGGGCTGGGTGGTGATGCGCCGAATTTCAGCCATGATGGCTTTGGTCAGCGAAGCGTCTCTCAGTTTATCGAGTGATCCGGTCATTGAACTTTTGCTTCTTCGTCCAGGTTGGCATTAAATTCGCGCAGATCGCGCAGAATCTTGAGCGTTTCCGTGGCTTCAGTATCGCTCAGGACGTTTAAAGAGAAGCCGGCATGTACCAGAATGTACTGCCCCACTTGCGCTTCAGGGGTCGTGGCAATGCAGACTGCTTGTTCCACACCATCGAAATCGACTGAAGCCATTGGCGTTCCGTCCTGTTCATATACTTTTATGACCTTACCTGGTATTCCCAGACACATAGTTACTCCTTCAAATTTCCGCTGATGCTCAACGCAACCAGCGCCTGCCCCAACGCAACACCGCCGTCGTTGACCGGCAGCTTGCGGGACCAAAAAACCTCAAATTCCGCGCTTTGCAGTGCAGTAATGGTCTGCTTAATCAGCGTTTTATTTTGCCACACTCCACCCGATAATGCCACCTTGCGTATGCCTTTATCGGCACGGATCTTCCGCGAAACGTTCACCGCGCAGGCTGCCAGACCGTTGTGGAAGCGAGCGGAGATAATGCCCGGGGCGATCTTGTTCCGCAGATCCGCGACGATGGCGGCAATCAGCGGAGAAACGAGGATCAGACCGTCCTGAAGCGGGAAATCGTAAGCCGCTTTTTCATCGGGAGAGGCAATCGTTTCGAGGGCGATCGCGTTTTGGGCTTCGTAACTGATCTGCTGATGCAGCCCGATCAGCGCTGCGACTCCGTCAAAGAGCCTGCCGAGGCTGCTGGTTTTGGGTGTGTTGAAACCGGTACGCACCTGGTTCGCGACTGCTGTTTGTTCTTCCGCATCCAGTGAATGATGAAAGGCGAAAGGAAAGCTATCAGGGTCGATGCCTGCCTGAAGGACCAGGCTGAGCGCCATGCGCGCCGGCTTGCGCACAGCCGCGTCCCCTCCGGGCAGAGAAAGGTACTCAAAGTGCCAGGGTCGTTCAAATTTATCCCAGGTAGCCAGGAGAACCTCTCCGCCCCAGATCGCTCCGTCTGTACCGTAGCCGGTGCCGTCAAATGCCAGACCGATGACAGGCTCCCGCGGCGGGAGCTGGTTGTCCGCCATGCAGGAAACGATGTGGGCGTGGTGGTGCTGAACGGTCACCAGGGGCAGGTTTTCATCTACAGCACGCTGGCGGGCGTAGCGGCTGGCGAGGTAATCAGGATGCATATCCGCAGCTAGGAGGCGCGGATGGACGCGGAAAATCTTTTCGTAATGCCGGACAGCATCTTCAAAAGCGGTCAGGGTCTCACGGTTTTCGAGGTCACCGATGTGGTGACTGACGAAAGCGTAGCCTTCGCGGACGAGGCAAAAGGTGTTTTTGAGCTCCGTCCCGCAGGCAAGCGCGGGCAGGGAAGCGGCAGGGATACGAATGGGAAGAGGCGCGTAACCGCGGGCTCGCCGCTGGATGTGCGGCACGCCGTCTATCATCGAGACGACCGAGTCGTCGATGCGGGTATGGATGGGGCGGTCGTGGAGCAGGAATCCATCCGCCAGTTGCGAGAGGCGCGCGTGGGCGTCCTCGTTGGTGTAGGCGATGGGCTCCTCGCTGAGATTGCCACTGGTCATCACGAGTACCTTCGGGAAGGCTTCCGCAGGCTCCAGAAGGAGGAGGTGCAGCGGGGTATAAGGCAGCATGAAGCCCAGACGGTTTTGGTCCGGAGCGACCAGCCGGGCGAGTTCCTTGCCCGCGGGCGTGGATTCGAGCAGGACTACCGGCGCCATCGGGGAGTTGAGCAGTCTCTCCTCCTCCGGGCTAACGCGGGCGTAAAGCCTGATGCTTTCCACATCAAAAGCCATCAGCGCGAAGGGTTTGCCGCTGCGGCGCTTGCGCAGGCGCAATTTTTCGATAGTTTGCGGGTTTTTGGCATCACAGACCAGGTGGAAGCCCCCCAAGCCTTTTACCGCCAGGATTTTGCCTTCAGTGAGGGCGTTCCGGGCGGACTGGATGGCATCTTCACGTTCCGCCAGCCTCTTTCCATCTTCCTCGTACCAAACCTGCGGACCGCAAACTGGGCAGGCAATTGGCTGGGCATGGAAGCGGCGGTTAGCGGGGTCCTGGTATTCTCCCGCGCAGTCCGGGCAGAGCGGAAAATCAGCCATGGAGGTATTGGGGCGGTCGTAGGGGATGCCAGTCACGATGGAAAAGCGCGGACCGCAATTGGTGCAGTTGATAAAGGGGTAGCGGAAACGGCGGTTTGCCGGGTCAAAAAGCTCCCGTCTACAATCCGGACAGATATTCAGATCCGGCGAGACAGGAAGGAAGTCGGAGGCGTCATCTTCGCTGTGGTGGATGTGAAAGCCTTCAAAGTTTTCCGCGGGAGCATCTTCGACTGTGAAGCTGTCAATGACCGCGAGAGGCGGCGGGTTTTGACGCAATTCCGCGATGAAAGCCTGCAGGTCGTTTTCTTCGCCGCGCAATTCAATTTCAACGCCGTGGGCGCTGTTGAGCACCCAACCGGTTAAAGCGTGTTTTTGAGCCAGGTTGAAAACCGTTGGTCTGAAGCCCACACCCTGGACGATTCCGGTGATGTGGAGCCGTTTATTGAGTATGGGCATGAGTTCTTACTTTGCGTTGACCTTCTGAGTGAGCCATTCGATCCATGCGTCAAATCCCTCACCGGTTTTCGCGCTCAGTGCGAAGGTTTTTAACCCGGGATTGAGCATTTCGACACCCTGCTGGAAATAATCCATGCGGAAGTCAAGGTAGGGCGTCAGGTCGATCTTATTGATGATGAGCACGTCAAGCCCGCGGTAAATGTTGGGGTACTTGTAGGGTTTGTCATCGCCCTCAGGAACCGAGGCGATGAGCACGTTGGCGTGCGTTCCCAGTTGGAAGGCGGCAGGGCAGATGAGGTTTCCAACGTTCTCTACAATCACAAGGTCGAGTTGGTCGAGCGGGAGTTCAGCCAGCGCCATTTCGATCATATTTGCGTCCAGATGGCAGTCTCCGCCGGTGTTGATCTGGACCGCGGGCATGCCGGCAGCAACGATCTTATCCGCATCGATGGTTACCGGCGCGGTATCGCCTTCGATCACGCCCAGTTTGATTTCAGCAGGCAAGCGTTTGATGGTTTCAAGGATGACGCTGGTCTTCCCGGCGCCGGGTGAAGCCATGATGTTGATACCAAAAACCTGGTGTTGGTCCAAAACTGACCGGTTGTTTTGCGCCAGACGGTCGTTTGAATCCATGATTCTTTTCACAATTTCAACGCGTTGGGTCATTTAGGGTTCCTCTTTCAAAATATCAATATGCTGTACCAGCAGCTCTTCGCCGCCGTCAATGAAAACATCAACACTCCGGCACTTTGGGCAGGGCTGCAAGTATTCTCCCAACTGGTATTCCTCACCGCAGGAGCGGCAGCGGAGCACTGCCGGGCGGCGTTCAAAGTGGAGCGTCGCTCCTTCGCTCAAAGTGCCCTGGCTGATGCAGTCCCAGAAGAACTGCACGGAATCATCCACAATCGAAGAAAACTGACCGATTACCAGATAGATATCGGTAACTTTCGTGGCATGATTTTCTTCCGCAGCCTGATTGGCGATGGACAGGATGTTTTCGGTGACAGCCAGTTCATGCATAATGTTATTATACTCTCAGGGAGAGGTGATCCAGCAGGCGGTCGAGCGCCTGAACCACTAATTCGGATGTTTGTGGGGACAGCGCTTGGGCAAAACGGAACGAAAACCCCCGCACGCTCAGCATCCAGGCATGCGGAATCTCTTTGCCAAGAATGCGGGCAATCGCGAGCAGTTCACCAGCGCCCATATGATGGGTGAAGGCAGAGTGTTCCTGGCTGGGAAGGACTTCCTCAAAGACCAGATCCGGCAGGCTCGGGGCATTGTGGGCATCGATGAAAATGACTTGCGTGTAGACATCGAGATCTGCCGCCATTTCCGGCAGAAGTTGGAAGAGGTAAAGCAGGGTCAGTTTTCCATCGGGTGTGGAGACCTGGTTGCCTGGCAGTTGTGGCGTTTCAAGCCCGAGACGGTGCGCGAGTTTATCGAGAATGTGCCAACCAGCGCCGTCATCCTCGCGGTCGCGGTTTCCGTAGGCGATAATGAGGGTTTTTTCTTGCATGTGCCTTCCTTATTAAGAAAAACCTCCCCGTATGGCGGGGAGGTTACCTTGTTTTCAGCGTGAACTACCGCCGCAGGGTCTGGGTCAGGTTACCATCGTGGTCGTAGATGGTGATCTCCAACGGCATCTGCCCGACTGCGTGGGTGGAGCAGGAGAGGCATGGGTCGTGGGCGCGAATAGCGTGTTCAACGCGGTTGAGCATGCCTTCTTTAACTTCAGGACCGCGGA
>ENA-UOXR01004213-UOXR01004213.1-bioreactor-metagenome-genome-assembly--contig:-NODE-4213-length-11460-cov-4.831214_pt1 | contig 11460 bp, 13 predicted proteins | sample MGYA00238164_ERZ764825 | MGnify/ENA primary metagenome ERZ764825 (study PRJEB28920, sample SAMN05720171) | bioreactor metagenome | isolation source: Anaerobic biogas reactor | place: USA:Washington...
CCGAGCTGCCCGGCTATGCCGCGTACGCTGGCCGCGTGCGCTACCGGCTGCTGCCGGGGGTGTGGTAGTGGCCCGAGCGCCCGACGGCGGGTGGCCGCAGCCCCGCGCACCTCGATCCGCTCGCTCCGACATGGACCATGAAGGGAGCCGATCATGGAAGCAATCGAGACCGAACGCCTGACACTGCGCAACTTCCGTCCCGATGACTGGCGCGACCTGCACGAGATGATCGTGGGGTACCAGGCCTCCGAGTACGCGCAGTACGACGATCGGTGGCCCACCGGCGAGGAGGACATCCAGGGGATCGCCAAGTGGTTTGCCGGAGGGGACACCTATCTGGCGGTCTCCCTGCGGGATACGGGCAAGGTGATCGGCTTTGTCTCCCTGAATGAGCGGAGCGAGGGCGATGGGCCGGCGCGCAACCTGGGCTACGTGTTCAACTTTTGCTACCACGGCCAGGGATACGCCACCGAGGCCTGCCGGGCGGCCATCGCGTACGTCTTTGAGGGGCTGGGGGAGGCACGGTTCGTCACCGGCACGCACGACGCCAACCTGCCGTCGCGTCGCCTGCTATCCCGGCTCGGCTTTCGCCCTCTGGGCGACGGCCAGTACGCGCTGGAGCGCGACGAGTGGCTCGCGCGGCGGTGAGGCGGTGACGTGATGCTGTCACGCCGCCGATGGGTCCCCGCCCTTTTGGGGTAAGCAGACAAGGAGTCCTCCATGGGCCAGCAAAGCAACCGCGTCTCGCCGCAGGCCATCGTGCCGATGTTGGTCGTCGTGGTCCTCATCCCCTTCCTGCCGCTGCTGATCTCCGGGCACTGGGATTGGGGCGAGGCATGGACTTACGCCGTCATCTGGATCCTGGGATTCGTCGTCAGCCGGCTGCTGGCGGTCCGACGGCACCCCGACATCCTTGTCGAGCGCGCCCGCTTTACGCAGCACACCAACGCCGAGCCGTGGGACAAGCTGCTGGCGCCGCTGGTGGGCGTGGGCAGCGGGTTCATCCCGCTGGTCGCCGGGTTCGACGCGCGGTTTGGCTGGTCTTCGCCCTTTGGCGGGCCCGCCAAGGCGGCGGCGCTGGCCGTCATCCTGGCCGGATACGTCGTGGCGAGCTATGCCCTCATCGAAAACCGCTTCTTTTCCGGCATCGTGCACATCCAGACCGATCGTGACCACCGCGTGGTGTCCACCGGCCCCTATCGCTGGGTGCGCCACCCGGGATACGTCGGCGCCATGCTGACCTATCTTGCCACGCCCGTGTTCCTCGACTCGGCCTGGGCGTTCGTGCCGGTGGCGGTGTTGGGCGTCGCGTTGGTGGTCCGTACGCGACTGGAGGACAGGACCCTGCAGGAGCAGCTCCCGGGCTATCGCGAGTACGCCGGTCGCGTGCGCTATCGCCTCGTGCCGGGGGTATGGTGACCGGCCAGGGCCAGGGGAGGCATCACGCTGGCACAGACGTCCTCGGCCCGGACCTGGCGGCCGGCTGGAACGGCCTCTATCGGGTCGGTGCGGCGGCGGCTCTCGTCGCCGCCATCGTCTTTCGGAGGAACCTCGGGTCCGAGTACGTGCTCCTGCGGAGCATGGGGCTCTTTTCCTCCGGCCCTATGGTGGCGCCGGCCGCTGCGGCCGACTGGTTCGCGCTGTTCGGCGATAGCCCCTTCCTCGGGCTGGTGCTGATGAACGTCTTTGACGTGGTCAACTATGCCCTGGTGGGCGTCATCTACCTGGCGCTGTGCGGCGCCCTGCGGCGCGTCAACCCGGGCGCCATGGTTCTCGCCGCGGCCATGGGCCTCGTCGGGGTGACGGTCTATTTCGCGTCGAACCGCGCGATCGCCATGCTCACCCTCAGCCGGCGCTACGCGACGGCGACGACCGAGGCGCTGCGCGCCGCCTACCTGGCGGCGGGTGAGGCGCAGCTCGCCGTCAGCAACCCCGGCGACATGTACGCCGGCGCCGGCGACTATCTCGCCCTGTTCCTGGTAACTATGGCGGGTCTGATCATCGCCGTCGCCATGCGGCGGAGCGAGGCGTTTCGCGGGGCCACCGCCTGGACGGGCATCCTGGCCCACGCCACCATGCTGGGCCTCTTTCCGGCCGTGCTGGTGGCGCCGGCCATCGCCTTCCTGCCGCCGTCCCTCTCGGCGCTGTTCTTGCTGGCGTGGTATGTCCTGTGTGGGGTGCGGTTGTGGCGGTTGGGGCGGGAGGAGGACGGCGCGCCGCTGTGAGGGCGTTTGGATCGCGTCGATCCAATGCGCTCGGCCTATTTGCTCACCCACCCCCACCCGACGTATTATTCTCCCCTAACGTCTCGCAGTACACCAGGAGGGTACCCCCATGAAGGCGCTGGTCATCTACGATTCGGAGTTCGGCAACACCGAAAAGGTCGCCCAGGCGATTGGGGCGGCGCTCGGCACGCCCGCCGAGGCCTCGGTGGTTCGGATCGGCGATGCCAGCCTGGGGCAGCTGGCCGGGATCGACGTGCTGGTGGTCGGCTCGCCCACGCGGGCCTTTCGCCCCATGCCGGCCGTGAGCGGCTTTATCAAGGGGCTGCCCGCCGGCGCCCTGCAGGGGGTGCGCACCGCCGCCTTTGACACGCGCATCTCGCCGGAGGACGCCAACTCGGCCATCCTGCGCTTTTTCGTGAGCATCTTTGGCTGGGCGGCCGAAAAGATCGACAAGGCGTTGACCCGCAAGGGAGGCCGTCAGGCCGTCGCGCCCGAGGGGTTCTACGTCCTCGGGTCGGAGGGTCCGCTGCGGGCCGGCGAACTCGAGCGCGCCGGCGAATGGGCCCGGCGCATCGCCGCCGCGGCATAGGCCGGCTCATCGAACCCACGACAAGGACGACCATGCGAACGACACATCGCGACTATGCGGAGGTTTCCGGCGATTTTCACCGCCTCTGCCGCTTTACCGTGGCCAACGCCGCGGCGCTGCGCACCCACTCCACCTGGAGCCTGGGCAGGGTGGTGGACTGGAAGTACGGCCTGTTCGAGGAAAAGACGGCCTACCCCAGCTTTTGCGACCGCAACGCGCACCTCTGGTTCGATGCCTTTGACGAACTCGCCGGCTATGCCATCTCGGAGAACGGCGACGCGGGTTTCGCCATCATCACGGCGGCGGGCTACCGCTTTCTCTTTGAGGAGATGCTGCGCTGGGCGCTGGATGCCTGGGGCGGCCGATCCCCTCGCTCCTCCATCGAGATCACCGCACGCCAAGAGTACGAGGCCGAGATCCTCGAGCGCCACGGCTTTGTCCGACGCTCGACCTTTGGCATGTGGCGCTTTGACCTGAATCAGGATCTGGCACCGCGCATCCCTCTTGCGGCGGGGTTCTCTATCGTCGACATGGCCGCGCATCCCGACTATCGCGCCCAGCGCCTGATGCGCGCCGACGGGTTCGGCGGCAAGGAGACCCTCTCGGAGGAGGAGCTGCGCCACCAGTTGGCGTTCTACAACCACATGCACCAGGGCCCCATCTACCACGCCGAGACGGATCTGTGCGTCATGGCGCCGGACGGCGACCTCGTGGCGGGATGCGAGGCGCTCATCGACGCCCGCAACGCCGAGGCGGACGTGGAGCGCGTCTGCACCCGCGCCGCGTTCCGCCGCCGCGGGTTCGCCCGCGCGGCGATCGTGGAATGCCTGCACCGCCTGCAAGACATGGGCATGCGCGCCGCCTACATCGCCGGCTACAGCCGCGAGGCCATGTCCCTCTATGGCTCCCTCGGCGCCACGACCAAGCAGGAGGCGTACGTCTACGAGCGGGGCGACGGGTGATGATGGTGGTCAGCTGTCAGTGGTCGGCTATCAGCTGCTATCCCGCCGTTAGGAGCCTGCAGCGATAGACCGATAACCGACAACTGCTCACTGACGGCTGATAGCCGATAGCTGACTTCCGCCACACCGCCAGGAGGCACGCTTTGCACACTCTTGACGCCGACATCGCCGACTCTCGCTGGAGCGGCCTCTACCGGGCGGGCGCCTGGGCAGCGCTGATCATCGTGGCGCTCATCCCCGTGCAGATGGTCGTGTTCACCGTCTGGCCGCCGCCCGAGGCCGTGGCCGACTGGTTCGCGCGGTTCCAGAGCAGTTGGCTTCTGGGGCTTGTCAGCGCGGACCTGCTGTTCATGGTGAGCAACGTGCTCCTCGCGCTGGTGTATCTGGGGCTCTATCCCGCCCTGCGACGGGATGGCGAGTCCGCTATGGTCATCGCCCTGGTGCTCGGTTTCATCGGGATCGCCGCCTATCTCGCCTCGAACACGGCCTTTGAGATGCTGGCCCTCAGCAACCGCTACGGCGCCGCGGCTACGGACGCCGAGCGGGCGATGCTGCTGGCAGCGGGGCAGGCGATGTTGCAGACGACCACCGGCACCGCCTTTGACGCCTACTATATCCTCAACGCTATCGTACTACTCATTGTGGCGCCGGTCATGCTGCGCGGCCACGTCTTTAGCCGCACCACGGCCTACACCGCCCTGGCGTCCGGCGTGCTCATGCTCATCCCCTCCTCGGCGGGCACCATCGGCACCGTTTTTTCCATCGCCTCTCTCGTGCCGTGGGCCTGGTTCTCGATCCTGATCGCCCGCCGGCTGCTGCAGCTGGCGCGGCTGGCGGCGAACTGATTCGGGGCGGGCGAACGCGAATCTGCCATGGGGAGTGTTGCAGGGTTCAGGTGGCATGTTACAGCCTATAGCGACACCATTCGCTGAAGCCTGTAACCTGCCACCTGGAACCTGTAACCACGCCTCAGACCATCAGCGTTCATCTGTGTCCGATCTCGCCTGATCGGAGGTGTCCTCTGCGCGCGCTGCACCTCGACACCGACATCGGCGGCGATATCGACGACCTGTGCGCCCTCGCCCTGGTGCTCGGGTGGCCGGACGTCGACCTGCTGGCCGTGACGACCAACTCGGATGACGGCGGCAGACGCGCCGGCTATGCGCGCTATGCCCTGGACCTCGCCGGGCGGGGCGACGTCCCCGTGGCGGCGGGCGCCGACGTCGCGCTGGGACGGTACCGCGTCACTCCCGGCCTGCCCCGGGAGGCGGACTATTGGCCGGCGCCCATCCCGCCGGCGCCGGGGCCCCTCGACCGCGCCCTGGACCTGCTGGAGGACAGCATCGCGCGGGGCGCCACAATCGTCGCCATCGGCCCCTGCACGAACCTGGCGCTGCTCGAGGAGCGCTCCCCCGGCATCCTGCACCGCGCGCGACTCGCGCTCATGGGCGGCTATCTGTTCCCGCCGCGCGAGGGGTTTCCGTCGTGGGGGCCCGAGATGGACTGGAACCTGCAGGTGGACGTGGAATCCGCGCTCCGTGTCCTGCAGAGCGCGGACCCGACCCTCGTGCCACTCTCGGTGACCGTCGAGACGTTCCTGCGGCGGGCGCACCTCGACGCGCTGCGGAGCGCCGGGCCGTTGGCGCGCCTCATCGCGCGGCAAGCGGAGGCGTTCGCCCGCGATGAGGGCAATGAGGAGCGCTATGGCCGCGTCTGCGCCGGCCTGCCCGACGACACCATCAACTTTCAGCACGACCCCCTGGCCTGTGCCGTCGCCCTGGGGTGGCGCGAGGGGGTCGAGATCGAGACGCTGCCGCTGGTTACGACGGTGGAGGGCGGATGGCTGCGCCAGCGCGTCGGGGAGGGCGGCGCCCCCACCCGCGTGGTGACGCGCGTCGATGCCGATGCGTTTGCCGCGCTGTGGCTGTCGTTGGTGCAGTAGTAATCAGTTTTCAGTGGTCAGCTATCAGTTCTTGGCCAGTCAGCATTCGAGTTCGTATGATTACCAATGAACACTGCCATTTGGTGCCATGGAGTCCATCACACAATTATCCATGAATCGCGCCAGGCCGACGCAGCACAACTGGCGACTGATAGCTGACCACTGACCACTCCCAAGTCGGAGGGCACATGATCCCCGTCCCACCATCCGTCCTGGAGTCACTCGCGCCGCGCTATAGCACGGAGGCCGGCGCTCTCGCCCATTTCGGCGGTGGGCGCCCGGAGAACGACGGCGTCGTGTACGCCTACCCCAGCGGCGAGGGGCGCCGCCTGCTCAAGGTGATGGCGATCCCGCTGGAGGGCGAGCGCCGCGCCATGCTGTGCCTCGACGAGCGCCTGCGCTTCGCCCACTACCTGGGGACGCACGGCGCCCGCATCGCCCACCCGCTGCCCTCGCCGGCCGGCAACCTCTATGAGACGTGCGATCACGGCGAGCACCGCTGGGTGGCCTATGGGATGGAGGTCGCCCCCGGCGCCGTGGTGCGCCCCGACGCCTGGAACGCTGCCCTCTTTCGCGAGTGGGGCCGGACCATCGGCCTGCTCCATCGCCTGGCGCGCGAGTACCCCTCCTGGCGCGCGGCCGTCGACCCCGAGACGGGGGAAGAGTTCCTCACGTGGCGCGAGGAGTGGCAGTCCTTTCACGATTGGTGTCGCGACGACGAGGTCCGCGCGGCATGGGGGGCGATCAAGGAGCGCCTCGAGGCGCTGCCGGTGGAGCGCGACGCCTTTGGCTTTATCCACAACGACCCGCACCTCTTTAACCTGCTCTACGAGGGCCGCGCCGGCGTGACGTTGCTCGATTTCGACGTGGCCAACCACCACTGGTTCACCAACGACATCGCCATCGCCACGCAGACGGTCCTCTTTGCCCAGTCGGGTGGCCTGGATCGCGCGGTGGAGCGCCCCGAAAAGCTGCGCGGCTTCCTCGACTTCTTTATGGAGGGGTATCACCGCGAGCACGACCTCTCTACTGATTGGCTTGACCGCCTCGACCTGTTCATCGCCTATCGCCGCATCCTGATGTACATCGTGATGTACGACGACATCCGCCGTCGACCCAAGCACCGCGCCGCATGGCGGCGGATGATCCTCTCCCATCCCGAGGTCGCCGGACGTTGGCCGGCGGCATGAACGCCATATGGAGCGTGAGATGACGCCATCCCATCATGAGCCGTCGCCCGGCGCCGGCGAGGTCGCCGATCACTATGCCAGCGGGTACGAGGCGGAGCGCCTCGCCTCGGGGAGCGGGCGGATCGAGCGCGAGCGCACGCGCCACCTTCTGACGCGCTTTTTGCCTGCGGCGCCCGCCACCGTTCTCGACGTGGGTGGGGGACCGGGCGGCCACGCCCTCTGGCTCGCCGCGCGGGGGTACCGCGTGCACCTGCTCGACGTCGTGCCGCTGCACGCGCAGCTGGCGTTGGCGGGCTCAAGCCGCCAGCCGGACGCCCCGCTGGCCGGCGCGACCGTCGGCGATGCCCGCGCGCTGCCGTGGGATGCCGGTACGGCCGATGCCGTCCTCCTCTTCGGGCCGCTCTACCACCTCACCGCCGCGGATGACCGGCAGGCCGCGCTGCGTGAGGCGCATCGCGTGCTCAGGCCCGAGGGTGTGCTCCTGGCGGTGGGCATCTCGCGCTTTGCCTCATTGTTCGACGGCCTGCGCCACGGCTACCTGCGCGACCCCGCCTTTGCCGCCATCGTGGAGCGCGACCTGCGAGACGGGCAGCATCGCAATCCCACCGGCCATCCCGCCTACTTTATGGATACCTTCTTTCACCACCCCGACGAACTGCGCGCCGAGGTCGCCGCCGCCGGGTTCGGCGTGCGGGACGTCTATGGCGTGGAGGGGCCCGGCTGGCTGGCCGGCGACCTCGATGCCTGGTGGGAGAACCCGGAGCACCGCGAGCGCCTGCTGCGCGTCGCCGGCGCCGTAGAGACGGAGCCGACCCTGCTCGGCGTGAGCGCGCACCTCATGGCGGTGGCGGAGAGATAGGCGATCGCCGGCCTGGATAGTACAGGGGGACGCACCATGATCGACCCGCAGCTCGAGGGCAAGGTCGTCCTGATCACGGGCGCCAATCACGGCATCGGCGCCGCCACGGCGCTGGCGTTCGCGGCGCAGGGCTGCCGCGTGATGCTCACCTACTACCGGGAGGCGAGCCCCTTCTCCGACGAGGAGCTGGCCAAGGCGCGCGAGGCGGGTATGGGCGGGGATGTGCTCTACCGGGCCCAGCAGCAGCGGTCCGCCGACGGGGTGGTGCGCGCCATCCACGAGCGGGGTGGTACGGCTGTGGCCCACGAGGCAGACCTCGCCGGCCCCGACAACATCCCCTTGTTGTTCGACCTGTGCGAGGCGCAACTGGGCCCCGTGGACATCCTGGTGAACAACCACACCTACTGCGTCCTCGAGACCTTTGACCCCGCCCTCGCGTCCGGCGGGGTGAGCGGCGCTCGCCTGCCCACCGCCGCCACCATCGATGCCCATTTCGCCGTCAATGCCCGCGCCTATGCCCTGATGATGCTCGAGTACGTCCGACGCTACCTCGACCGCGGGGCGACGTGGGGGCGCATCATCAACCTCAGCACCGACGCCGCCGACCGCCACGTGGCGAACGTCAGCTATGCGGCCAGTAAGCACGCCATCGAGTCGTACAGCCGTTCCGCGGCGACAGAGCTGGGCAGATACGGCATCACGGTGAACGTCGTGGCACCCGGGCCCATCCAGACCGGCTACATCACGCCGGAGGACGAGGCGATGATCGCTCGCGGCACGCCCCTCGGCCGCGTGGGCGCGCCCGATGATGTGGCCGATGTGATCGTGTTCCTCGCCTCAGAGCAGGCGCACTGGCTGACGGGGCAACTTCTCTACGTCGGCGGCGGGTGGAAGATGCCCCAGTAGGCGGGACATGCGCTAGCAGTTGACGCCTCAGCCACGGGTGACTATGCTTGGCGTGCCCTCGCCGACCCACCTCGCCACTCCTCATCGGCGCCGGCTCCGTCCGGCCCCGCGTCGCGGCTCCTCCCAACGCTACCGGCCAATCGCCTCGAACCTGGCCGCGGCATGGGCATCGGTGACCTTCTCTCACACATGGTGGAGGTGTCGCGATGACGCATGCCGGATCGGTGGGGCAGACTATCGGCGCCAAACGCGCCGAGTTCGGGCGGCCGTATTCGGGCGAGGAGATCCTGTCGGACGAGGTGTTGGCCACGCGTATCCGCGAGCGGGCCGCCACAACGGTCGTCGACGCCGAGGAGCTGACGCGGCGCGGCGTGCCACTCAGCCCCTTCCTCGAGATCGGGGCGGGCAGCGTCCAGCGCAGCATCGCCCTGGCGAATCACCAGCGCGCGGACGGGGTGGCGACCGACATCAGCCAGAACGCGCTGCGCGATGCGCCGTACGTCCTCTCGCTGTTACGCCAGGGGCGCGCGCCGATGCGCATCTGCTGCGACGCCCACCACCTGCCGTTCCTCGACGACACCTTCCGCTATGTCTTTGCCTACCAGACCCTGCACCATTTCGAGAACCCGGTTCCCGTGGTGGCCGAGTGCTATCGCGTGCTGGGGCGGGGCGGCTACTTCTTTTTTGACGAGGAGCCGCTGGACACGCGCTTGCGCCGCCTGGCGCGGGGGCGCCGCATGCTGTCCCATCCCCCGACGCGCGCGCAGCGCATCGCGGCGCGCCTGGGCGTGGAAAAAGTGTTCTGGGATGACGGCGCCCACGAGCGGTCGTTGGGCATCGTCGAGGGGCGCCCCGACATCGCCACCTGGCGCGAAGCGCTGGCGTGCTTTGGGAGCGTGGAAGTCGTCGTCAACCGGCGCCTGCGGTTCAACTCGAACCTGCGCACGCCAATGCTCAGCGCGCTGTTGTCGGGCCTGGTGGGGGGCAACATCCGGGGCCTCTGCCTAAAGCTGGACGGAATGGTCGCCGCCGCCGACTTTTGCGGGCGGCTGATGTGCCCGGACTGCCTCTCGGCGAACCTGGCGGTCGTCGAGCGGGAGCCCATTCTCTGCCGCAACTGCGGCCGGACCTATCCGGTGGTCGAGGGGGTATACCGCATGCTGCCGGCGGAACTCGAGGCACAGCTCTGCCTCGACGCGGCCGAGCCGCCGGCCGCCCCTCCCTACGCCGAGGCGCCCGCTGCTGAGGACGTGCTGGGACTCGATGCGTCACTGGAGTCGTAACCGCGTTCAGGTGCGTCGTGCAGTCGCCCTCGGGCCTGGACCCGCGGGCCAAGGGAAGGAGGGTATTGGACGATGGCGCTCGTTCAGAGGTTGCCGCTGCGCGTCGCCGATGGCGCGCTGCGCCAGCTTGCGAGGATCTGGCCGCTCCTGGCCGCCGCCGGCGCCGGCATCCTGCTGCTGGTCGCCGGTGTCTACGCCCTGAGCGTGTACCAGGGGGTGGAGCCGTGGATGCTCACCGGCGATCCCACCGCCCTCACCGACTCGCGCTGGTGGCTTGGCTTCCTGTCGAATTTGGGTATCATGCTGTGGTCCGCCGCGGCGGCCATGTGCGCGCTGGGGACGATGCTGCTCTATCGTGTCGGCGCGGGTGGCCGATCGATGCTCTTTTTGCTGGCCTCCACGGCGCTCTGCCTCGCGCTGGCCGTGGATGATGCCTTCTTGTTGCACGAGGAGGTCCTGCCGGCGCACCTACGCATCCCGGAGAAGGCGGTCTACGCTGCTTATGCCGTGGCGGCGCTGGCCCATGCGGGCCTCTTTTGGCGGACGCTGCTTCGCACCGACTATGTAGTGTTGCTGATTTCCCTGGCCTGCTACGCCGTCTCCATCGCCATCGACCTGTTCACGTACAACATGTTCGTCGAGGACGCGTTCAAATTCGCCGGCATCGTCTTCTGGGTGCTCTACTTTGCCCGCGCCGTCGCTCGCTTGGTCGAGGAGGGGCTCGTGGGCGCCCAGGGGGCGCGCGGCGGCACCCAGCCCGCCGGGTGACCGGCCTGAACGCACCAGAGTGTCCATCCGGAGGCATCGATGGCGACTAGCCCTCGCCTGGAGCGCGAGCGCCGCACCGTCGAGGCGATGATCCGCCTCTATTGCGCCGACCACCACGGCCTCGACGATGGCGCCCCATGCGCCGCGTGCCGAGAACTGGCCGACTATGCCCGCGCCCGGCTCGAGCGCTGCCCCTTTGGTGGGCAGAAACCCACCTGTGCCCGCTGCCCGGTGCACTGTTACCGTCCCGAGATGCGCGAGCGGATTCGGACCGTCATGCGCTACGCCGGCCCGCGCATGCTGCTGAGGCATCCCGCCATGGCGCTGCTGCACCTGGTCGATGGGCTGCGCAGGGCGCCCGAGAGGCGCCAAGCCTGACCCGCCACCCGAGGCGCCGCCGGTCGCCCGCCCCGCGCGTTATCATCGTCTCAGCCATCACACTGCAAGACACCAGGAGGTCGCGGATGGACGCCGGCTGGTCGCTCTCGATCAAAGAGATGTCGTGGGTGGAGCACACCCGCGAGGAGGTGGATTTCGTCGTCGAGGCGCTGGCGCTCGAGGGAGGGGAGCGGGTGCTCGACCTGGCCTGCGGCTATGGCCGTCACTCCCTGGAGTTGGCCCGACGGGGGTATGACGTCGTCGGGGTGGACATCACCCCCGCCTACATCGCCGATGCCCGCGCCGCGGCCGCCGGCGAGGGGCTCGACGTCACCTTCCTGCAGGGCGACGTGCGCGA
>ENA-UOXR01004216-UOXR01004216.1-bioreactor-metagenome-genome-assembly--contig:-NODE-4216-length-11447-cov-5.118943_pt1 | contig 11447 bp, 9 predicted proteins | sample MGYA00238164_ERZ764825 | MGnify/ENA primary metagenome ERZ764825 (study PRJEB28920, sample SAMN05720171) | bioreactor metagenome | isolation source: Anaerobic biogas reactor | place: USA:Washington...
CTCTCGCCCACGACGGGAACACGCTTAGCATGCAGGCAAAGGGTGGATATGCCGATGGGGCCTGGAAGGGTACGATCGTCAGCCTGTCAGGGACGCAGACACCTTTCGGCAGGCTCGACCTGTCAGGGCCCGCAACGGTCATTGCCTCGCAGAAACGGCTTTTCCTTTCCCCCTTTATTCTCAAAAGCCCGACGGGAGAGATACTCGATGCCGGCGCGGACATCTCCATGGAGCCGATGATCGGCTCCGCGGCGGTGAAATGGGAGCGGCTCAACCTGGCCCGGATGGGGGCACTCATCGACCCGGCAAAGGTTCAGGGCCTCTCATCGGGTGCGGCCGGCGTCAAATGGCTTAAGGGCAAGCGCCTCGCGCTCTCCGGCGAGATAAGCGCCTCCGCGGCGGTCTCTCACGGGGCGGTGACGGTGAAGGCCGACAGCGTAAGCGGCAACCTGAACTGGGACACCTCAGGGCTCCGCGCGTCCCTCAACGTTGAACTCGGCGCCAATGGGCGCGTGAACGCGAGCGCCGCCTCCAGGCGGCCCGCGGCCTTTTCCCTCCCTGACCAGGGGACGTTCCAGGCGGCCTGGAAGGGCCTCGATATGGGCATGCTCCAACCCCTGCTGCCCGGGACCGTGAATCTCAAGGGACGCCTGTCAGGTGAGGTGAAAGGCGGCCTTCTGCCCGGCAACCGCTTCGATCTCGCGGGACAGACCGGAATCTCCGATGGCTCCTTCACCTGGCGCGGCGATGAGGGCGAGATCACGGCACCCATCAGGGAGACCGCCGTTGACTGGACCTGGAAGGATACCTCGCTGACCGGAAAGGCGAACCTCAGGCTCGGGCAGTATGGCCGTGTCGAAACCGCGTTCCGGGTCCCTCTTCCCGCGAAGGTCCCCATCACCATCGATAGAAGCTCCGCGATGACGGTCTCGATGCGGGGCACGATGAGCGAGAGGGGTCTCGTTGCCGCGCTCCTGCCCGGACTAGCCCGGGAGACGAGGGGGCAGGTCGATTTCGACCTGACGGGGAGCGGTACCCTGGCCGATCCCCGGATCGCCGGCAGGCTGAACCTTAAAGGCGCGAGCGCCTATCTCCCACCCGCGGGTATCCAGCTCAAGGACATGAGCGCCGACGTTCTCTTCAACGACAACCGGGTAACTCTGTCCTCCTTTATCGTCCACTCCGGTGAGGGCTCGATAAAGACGAGCGGAACGATGACACACTCAAGGGGGAAGATCACGACCTTCGAAGGCACATTGAAGGGAGAGCGTTTTCAGGCCATGAACCTGCCGGAGCTCCAGGCCTCGATCAGTCCGGACCTTACGATCACCGGGGACCCGGGAAGGGTGTCGGTGAGGGGTTCCGTCCTCATACCACAGGCGCTCATCAGGGAAGAACAGAAGGAAACCCTCGTCAAGCCGAGTGGTGACGTTATTGTCAAAGGCAGGGAGAAAGAACCGGGACAGGCCCTTCCCTTCGCGATCGATGTCGCCGTGGCCGTCGCTCTCGGTGACGAGGTCCTGGTGAAGGCATACGGCATCGACACCCGTCTTACCGGCAAGGTCACCATCACCATGAAGGATCCCGCCGACATCAGGGCGAGCGGCAGCATCCGCACCGTGAGGGGAAAGTTCGATGCCTACGGCGTCAAGCTCGACATACGCAGGGGCAATGTGTCCTTCGGGGGAGGCCCCGTCGAGGCGGCGAACCTCGATATCCTGGCCCTGCGCACCGTTGGCGATGTATCGGCGGGCGTCCTCGTCACCGGGACGCCGGCAGCGCCTCTTGTCAACCTCTATTCGCAACCCGCGATGGCGGACAGGGACATCCTGAGTTACATCGTTCTCGGCAGGGCGTCGGGGGGGTCTGGCAAGAGTGACACCGCCCTTCTCGCCAGGGCGGCAAGCGGACTTCTCACAGGTGGAAAGGCTTCCACCGTCCAGAGACAACTCGGGCTAGACGTTCTCGATATCGAATCCTCCGAGGGCGACATCTCGAAGTCCATCGTCAAGGTCGGCAAGTACCTCTCGCCGCGCCTTTTTGTCAGCTATGGCCGGTCGATATACACGGGCGAGAACATCTTCGGGCTCCGTTACAGCCTCACGAGACGGGTGGACGTGGAAAGCACGATGGGCAACCAGAGCGGCGCCGCGATCTACTACCGGATAGAGTTCGATTGACACTGCCTGATCACACCTGTCCAAAATAGATCATCGGCACCAAACATGCCGACCAATTCCAACGACCAGACAGGGGACCGGGTGATAAGGCGACTTCAGCCCGTGGTTGCGGGCTCTTTCTTCTTTGCTGCCGTCTTTCTCGCGGGTTTTTTTGCGGCCATCGTCTCCACCTTCGCCGACAGCCCGGTGAGCTGCCTGGAGAGACGGTCGGCCACGATCACCTGCACATCGCTGGCGACCATGGATTTCAGTGCTTCAAGCTTCTGATTCGCCTCTTCGAGACGATCCTTCGAATCCTGAAGCGCCTTGTTCTTCACGGACAGGGTGATCTGTCCGGCGAGCGCTTCTATGCTCTCTCTCAATTGGATAAACTCTGCAACACTAGCCATTTTTATTACCTCTGTAGTGGATCGCTGATATATTGGAGAAGACCACGGTAATCCCGTTATCCGCTGGCTGGTCCCGCGATCTCGGTGGACGTTACGAACTGAAGACCAACCACGCCTATAGTATACAACTTTTCGAAAAACAATGAAAGATGCTAAAAAAGGGGGATTCTCCGGCAGTTGTCTACCGCTTGAAATCCCAGGTCAGATTGTCGATGGCGTCCACGACCATCCTTGTCCCCGTCGCAAGAAGCAGAATGTCCTGGGCTACGCGCACATACTTGTGGTTTGGGGGCGGCGGTCCCAGTTCGACTATGACCTTCCGGGGAAGCTCATAGTAAACAACACCCCCCGGCAGCGGCTTCCCGATGGCCCATTTCTTCGCCTGACCCGGAGGCATGCAGCCATTATGCTTCTTAGCGAGTCCAGGGGGGCATTTCTTCCCTTTCCGATACTGAGCGGCATAATAATCATGCACGATGTCCCGCTGACGGTCGGTGAAATAACGGTGCTTTTCGCCGGGCCCTCCCGCGGGGGGTGCCTTGCGTTCGCCCTGCCACCCGTCCTTGCCGGCCGGTTCCGTGTCGTACTTCCCGGGGGGTGGATTACCCTTTCCCCCGCCTGCCCAGGGCGGCTTCTCCGCGAATACGGAACCCGCCGCAACCATCGCGGCCAAAGCGAGACCCAGCACGAGACCCGTCTTCAAAGTGAAGTGTTTCATCATTCCCTCCCGACCCTCATACGAAGGCGTTCATGTAGTATAGGATTACCAGAGATCATCTCAGTCTGTCAAGGTAAGACAAGCGAATGCGGGACGGCCTTTTCCGTTGACATCTCCCGGGTTTGGACCTATAACTTGGACATCATACAGGTACCCCGCCCATGAAGGTCATTCTCAATTGCCTGCCGCCCGCCCGTTCCGACACTCCGTCCGCCGCCCTGTCCATCCTCAAGGCCCATTTGATGAAAAATGGCATCGAGACCCGCGTGGTCTACTGGAACATTCTCCTCGACGGGATCCTGCCCTCTTTCCAGAGAAGCACCGACACGATACACTTCGACCTTCTGCCATACCTCTACCTCATCGCCGAAGAACAGGGGGACGATATCGCCCGGAGCAAGGTCAATGCTCTCGTGAAAGCCGAGCTTCCCGAACGCGACATCCTCAACGACAGGAGCGACTACCTCGGGAAAACGAGAGGGATCCTCGACGACAGGATAGGAATGGAGCTCTCCCGCTACTCCCCGAAAGAGAGACTGCTTTTCGGGATATCCTGCAGGTACGAGCAGTGGATCCCCGGGATGGTGCTTGCCGGGTACGTAAAACGCCGCTTCGCCGATGTGAAGGTCGTGATCGGGGGTTTGGGTAACCGCGACCGGGCCACGGCCGTCATGAAGATGTGCGGTCTTTTCGATTTCGCCATCTGGGGCGAGGGCGAATACCCGCTCCTTGATCTCATCCACACCCTCGACGGCGGGAGCCCCGGGCTTGCGGCCGTTCCCCGGCTCCTCTTTCGCGCCGGTGGCACTATCAGGCATTCGGATACCGAAACCGGCGAGTTCTTCGACATGAACTCGGGAACCTTCGCCGACTATGGTGATTATTTCGACTGTCTCGCAGCGCTCGGAAAGGACGACAGGGCAGTCATCCTGCCCCTGGAATCGACACGGGGATGCACCTGGAACGCCTGCAGGTTCTGCGTCTATTCCGACGGCATAAGAACGCGGAAGAAAGAACCCTCGAGGGTGATCGAAGAGATCCGTCATCTCCTCGACAGGCACCGCACGCCCTACTTCGCGTTCATGGACAACGATATCGCGGCCAACGACCACGAAAGGCTCGAGAAGATGCTCGACGGCCTCATATCCCTGAGAGAGCACAGGGAGATCAACTTCATCGCCGAAGTGATCCACAAGGGTTTTACCAGAGAGATCATGGAGAAGCTCCCCCGGGCCGGTTTCGAACGGATACATTTCGGCTATGAATCGCTGTCCGACAACCTCCTTGCGAAGATGAAAAAAAGGACAAGTTTCTCGGACAGCATATTCTTTGTCAGGTTCGCCCGGAAATTCGGCATCAGGCTTCCCTCGGCGAACATCATTTGCGGTATCCCTTCGGAGGAGGACGTCGATATCCTTACGTGCATGGACAATCTTCACTTCCTCAGGTTCTATTACGACAGGGAATTCTTCCGCCACACCATCATCCCCTTACGGCTGGCCGGGCATTCCCGTTTCCACGACACGATCCCCGCCGATGAACTGGCACGATTCAACGAGAACGAGATCTTCGGTCTCCTTCCGAAAGGCATGACAGAGGGAATCGACCGTTTCTCCCTCTTCGACTTCTCCGCGCCGCAAAACACGCTCTGGGATGCCTTCGCGAAGATAAACGATTTCTACTACAACCACGCGTACACGTACACCATCCGCCACGAGAAGGAAAGGACCATCTACAAGGAGTTCTTCGACGGGGAACCCGTCCTGGAGCTCGTCCTGGGAAACATTGCTTCGGCGGTCCTTCGGGAGGTGAACGAGCGCATCCTCGACCTTCACACCCTTCTGTCAGCCATCAGGGAACGGCACCCGGAGACGGACGAGGCGTCCGTCCGCGCGGCCCTCGACAGCCTCAAGACAAGACACCTCGTCTACTTCGGCGAAGCCTACGCATCGATCATCTCAGTGGTCGACACCGGCATCTGAATCGAGGTAGAAATGCCTGATCGACCGGCTGAGCACGAAAACAACGGCCAGGACCGTGTACACCGCGAAGATGACGAAGAAGAGTATGAACAGGTTCTTGTTCAGAAGGTCGATGACAACCCCGCCGACGGCGAAGGAAAGGGGGGCAAGGGCCCCGTTGATGGAATCGAGCGTCCCGAAGACCCTGCCCCTTAGCTTGTCGGGTATCACCTTCTGCTTGAGCGAGGTGTTGATGAGCCGCGAGATGGCCATGCAGCCGGAGAGGATCGAGAAAAGCGCGAAGACGATCACGGTATTCCTGGCGAAAGAGATGAAGAGAAATATGGCGGCCTCGATGAAGAAGAGCACGCATATGACCGCGTAGTTCTGCCGGTTGCTTGTCTTCAGCGCGCCGAAGACGAAATAGGCGATGATCGAGCTCAAGGTAAGCATGCTCATGAGGTATCCGTAATACGAACCCTTCAGCCTCATCACGTCCTCCACGAGGAAGGGCAAAGCGAGCATCACCATGGGGAAGAACAGGTTCGACAGGGTATAGACTATGGTCTGGTCCCTCAGGCCCCTGTTCCCCCAGATAAAACGGAAGCCTTCCTTTGTCTCGGCCGCGAACTCCGCGCAGGAAAAAGATGTCTTCTTCCCTGGTCGTGCGTCCGTGAGCGACATGAACCCCGTCCACAGGGCGGCGCAAAGGTAGGAGACGCCGTTCACCAGAAAGGCCAGCGCCCCGCCCAGCACGGTAAAGAATATCCCGCCCAGCGCGTTGCCTGCCATGGCCAGCACCCCGCCCGCGCCCTGGAAGAGCGAGTTGCCCTTCTGGACCTTTTCCTTCGGGAGGACCACGGGGATTATCGAGTTCAGCGCGGCGTTGAAGACGGAATCGATGATGCCCATGCAGGCCGTCACGACAAAGACCGCGTAGACGGCCACGGGGAAAGGGCCGAGGGTGGTCAGGCCCGCCGCCCCGTTGACAGTGACGAAGAAGAGGGCCAGCATGAGCGCTGAACGAACGAAATAGCTCCAGAGGATGACCGATCTTCTGTTCGCCCTGTCGACAAAGGTCCCGGCAAGGGGCCCCATAACGACCCAGGGCAGGAAAGCGAGAAGCTCAACGATCCCGAGGACCGTCGCGGACCCTGTCATCTGCTTGAGGTAGAGGATGAGCACGACGGAATAGAGCGCGCTCCCAAGGAGCGCGACGCATTGACCGCCGATCATGACAGTGAAATTCCTGTTGAACAGTCTCTCGGAAGGCGGCGTCATACGCTCGTTCGACGCTCTTTACGTCGTTCGCGTGCCGCAGGACCTGGGAACATCCAGGGGGTAAGCCGTCTGGTGCTCGATGAACCTTTTGGCGATGAGCTCCGTCAACTCCCGGTTCTCATCCATCATGCGCCGCAGCGTGACCTGCGCGCTGCAGAAGGACTCCATGAAGTTCGTGTCCGTCACCGGCGAGAGGGCACAATACTCGCCGCAGATGGGCAGTGCCTCACATTCCGGGCACTTTCTGTCATAATACGGATTCGCCGCCTCGCAGAGGGCAACGGCACGCCCCGTCCCTTCGAGGGGCGAGAGGTCCTTCGCCGTCGCCATCGGTCCCGTTATCCCGGGAAAGAAACTGCAGGGATAGATGAAGCCGTCGGCCGCCACGTACGCGGACATCACCCCGGCCCTGCACTTTTGGGGGCGGGGAGTGGTCCTGTAGTCGCTCCCGCAGATGACGTTGTTGTGGTAGAAGAGAAACTTGTTGAGGACAACGTTGTCCCGCGTGCCGAAGTCAAGCTGGGAAGCCAGAAAGGCGGCCTGGAACTCGGCCTCGGCCCTCTGCGCCGGCGGTATCCGGGAGACCTGGTACCCTCTTCCCTCGCTGGAGACGTAATTGATGCGATAGAAGCGGATACCGTGCCTGTTGAAGAACCCGATGCTCGAAGGCAGCGCCTTCAGGGATTCCACCGTCCCCACGACAAGAACGGTCACCGCGAGGCCTTCCTCGGACAAAGTCACGATGTTGTCGCGGCGCCTCTTCGAGAGCAGTTTCGGGTCGTCGAGCTCACCGTCGTAATGGACGGAGAAGTGGACACCGTGGGCCTTGAAGAGATCGATGATCTCGGGTCTCAGGATGGAGATATTGGTCTGAACGGAGTACTCCAGCTTTTTGCCCGACCTCTCAACATACCTGTCCATGATGTCGAAGAAGGCACGGTACCAGTCGACGGGGACGAGCATCGGTTCACCGCCGGAGAACACCATGGCCAGCTCCGTCTCGCTCTTCTCCATAAGTCCCATCAGGGTCGCGGCGGTCTCGCGGGGATCCGCCACCCTGCCCGCATCGCCCTCAGAAGAGGAAACGTTGCAGGCATCCTGAAAACAATAGTCACAGGAAAGATTGCACGACGTGGTGAGCTGGAAGGTAACGCTGCTCAGGTTCTTGAAAAGGGAGTGATTTTGGGTCATGGCAGAACACCTGTCGGCCCATGCGCGCGACACAGCACCATCATCATGCTAACACCCCTGATGACACATGCCATGACCGGCGCCGGGCCGGTGCCGCCGCGGTGTCCCTGAAGGGACCATCACGGCGATTCAAGACTGTCCCCTACCTGTTGGGGCAGTAGTTGGAGTAAATGTTGCAGCATCCTTCCAGCTGGGACTCCGGGGATGCCGCGGCAGGCTTCCTGAGCGTGCTCAGCATGTCGCCCACGGCCTCTCTCGACGAACTGAGGTCTCTGGCAACGTACTGCTCTGCTATCTTTTCGGGAACATCGTAGATGCGGCCACTCTTGTTGATCAATAACATAATGTCCTCCTGTCGATTTCTGTGACAAGATTACGCCACGCGTCACGTTCTGTCAACAATATTGTACATTGTATTGCTATTCCTTCATGGTCAGCGATATCCGCCTGCGCCCGAGGTCGACGGAGAGGACCTTCACCATCACCTGCTGGTGTACCTTCACCACGTCGGAGGGGTTCTTCACGAACCGGTTCGCAAGCTGGCTCACGTGGACAAGACCGTCCTGATGAACGCCTATGTCCACAAAGGCACCGAAGGCCGTCACGTTGGTGACTATGCCGGGAAGCCTCATCCCCGGCCTTACGTCCTCCATCTTCTCTATGCCCTCGGCGAAGGCGAAGGCGTGGAACTCCTCCCTCGGGTCCCTGCCCGGCCGCGCAAGCTCCGCCATGATATCCGTGAGTGTCGGCAGGCCGGTTTTTTCCGCAACGTACCGGTGAAGGTCGATGCTCTTCCGGAGGCCCTCATCGCTCATGAGGTCCGCGACGGAGCATCCGGCATCGCGCGCCATGGCCTCGACGACGGGGTAGCTCTCGGGATGGACGGCGCTCCCGTCGAGCGGGTTCGACGCGCCCCGTATCCGCAGGAATCCCGCCGACTGTTCAAAGGCCTTCGGCCCCAGTCTCGGCACCTTCTTCAGGTCTTTTCTGGTGTGAAAGGGACCGTTCTCGTCCCGGTACGACACGATGGCCTTCGCGAGGGCGGGACCCAGACCGGACACGTACCCGAGAAGCTGCGCGCTTGCCGTGTTGACCTCCACCCCGACGGCATTCACACAGCTCATCACCACGTCATCGAGGGCCCTTTTGAGGGCCGGCTGGTCCACGTCGTGCTGATACTGGCCGACACCGATGGACTTGGGGTCGATCTTGACGAGTTCGGCCAGGGGATCCATGAGGCGTCTCCCTATGGACACGGCCCCCCTGACCGTTACGTCCTCCTCGGGGAATTCCTCCCGGGCAGCCTCGGATGCCGAGTAGATGGACGCCCCGCTCTCGTTGACGCTGATGATCTGTATCCGGTGCGGCAACTCAAGGGCCCCCAGGAAAGACTCCGTTTCCCTGCCCGCCGTGCCGTTTCCGACGGCTATGGCCTCGACCTCAAACCGTCCGCAGAGATCGACCACCGCGCGCCCGGCCTCGTCCGCCTGCCTCTGCGATGTGTGGGGATAGATCGTGTCCCGATGGAGGAGCTTGCCCTGCCTGTCGAGACAGACCACCTTGCATCCTGTCCTGAACCCCGGGTCGATGGCGAGAACGCTCTTCTGCCCCAGCGGCGCGGCAAGCAGGAGCTGGCGCAGGTTCTCCGAGAATACCCTGATCGCCTCCGCGTCGGCCCGCTCCTTCATGGCCACGCGCGCCTCCGTCTCCATGGACGGAAAGAGGAGTCTTGCCGCCCCGTCTTCTACGGCTGCCGCGACCTCATCGGGTGCCGGCGTCGCCGCGTTGATGAAGCGATGCTTCAGAAGCCTCAAGGCCTCCTCTTCACAGCCCGTGACGGACAGCATCAGGAAGCCTTCCCTCTCTCCCCGCCTCATCGCGAGCACCCGGTGCGACGGCGCGCTCCTGACGGGTTCCTCCCATTCGTAGTAATCCCTGTACCGGGCACCATCCTCTTGCTTTCCCGCTATGACCCTCGACGCGAGATGGGCCTTTGCCAGGAAGAGGTCCCTCACCGCGGCCCGCCCGGCGGCATCCTCGCTTATCCACTCGGCAATGATGTCACGGGCGCCGGCAAGCGCCTCCTCGACGGACCCCACGCCTTTGTCGGCGTCGACAAAGGCGGCCGCCTGTCCGGCGGCGTCGAACCCCGCCTCCCGGGTACCCTCGCCGGTGAAGAGCATGCGCGCCAGGGGCTCCAGTCCTTTCTCTCTCGCGATGGTGGCCCGGGTCCTGCGTTTAGGGCGAAAGGGCAGGTACAGGTCTTCGAGCACGGCGAGCGTCTCGGCCGCCTCGATCTCCTCCTTCAGGTCCTCCGTGAGCAGTTCCCTCTCTTCCAGGGACCGAAGGATCGCCGCCCTGCGTTTATCCAATTCCTCCAACTGTTCCAGCCGGTCCCGTATGGCGCCTATAGCCACCTCGTCGAGGGACCCCGTGGCCTCTTTCCGGTACCTGGCAATGAAGGGGACCGTGGCGCCGTCCGCAAGAAGAGCGGCGGTCGCCCGCACCCTTCCTTCCGAAATGCCGAGTTCTTTTGCTATCTTTTCGTTGTGCTCCATCCTTGTCTTCACGTCTCCCTTATGATCGTTCGCGGCCTTCAAGAAACTAACTATAACCGAAGCGGCGGGGAAAGTGAAGCCCGATGGGCGGGCGGTATTCTGCTATACTGTATGTATACGTTTCGAGAGATGAGGAAGGAGGTGGATGGAATGCGACACCTGATCCCCTTCGTGGCGCTGGCGGCGATCCTGCTCGCCTTTTCGGCGGCAGCGGGAAAGGAGGTGACGAAAATGGACGCGATGACCATCGAAAGCCCGGCCTTCAAGGACAACGGCATGATCCCGAAACAGTACACCTGCGACGGGAAGGATATCAATCCCCCTATCCTCTTCCGGAACATCCCCCCGGGGACCCGATCACTGGCGCTCGTCGTCGACGACCCCGACGCACCTGCCGGGACATGGGTCCATTGGGTCCTGTGGAACATCGATCCCGGGACACGGGAGGTCAAGGAGCATTCCGTGCCGACAGGGGCGCTTGAGGGAAGGAACGACTTCAGGAGGACAAGCTATGGGGGACCATGTCCTCCATCCGGGACACACCGGTACTTCTTCAAGCTGTACGCTCTGGACACGGTGCTGAGCATCGGCAGGAACTCGACAAAGCAGGACCTCGAAAAGGCCATGAAGGGCCACATACTCGCCGAGGCCCGGACGGTGGGATTATACAAAAGGTGATGCCTGCTCCCGGGAGCCGGAGGATGGCCGGAAAAATAGTTGACAGTGTATACTCACCCTGATAACCTTGATTAAAAAAGGCACAAGGAGGCTTTTATGAGGTCTGAGGGCAGGGTCGCACGCGTTACGGAGGTCATCGCGGGATCTCCCAAGAGTTTTGAAGATGCCGTGGTTATCGGGTTCAGACGAGCTTCCAAAACGTTACGGGGCATTACCGGCCTGCGTGTGAAGGAACAGCGCGCAAGGGTCGAAGATGGAAAGATAATAGAATTCCGCGTCACCCTCGAGGTCATCTTTATCCTGGAAAGCTGATAGATATCGCAACACGTAAAGAGCAAGGCGTAAGGTGTCACATCTTACGCTTTCTTTTTTCCAAAACACGTTCAACGCTCAAGCTTAAGAAACCAGGGAAAATTCAACGAGGAGGAGCCGCGTCCTGCCCCAAACATCCTGGTGCAAAGGTTCCGATCTTCCCGGACATTGCAGGGGCC
>ENA-UOXR01004227-UOXR01004227.1-bioreactor-metagenome-genome-assembly--contig:-NODE-4227-length-11421-cov-4.060267_pt1 | contig 11421 bp, 8 predicted proteins | sample MGYA00238164_ERZ764825 | MGnify/ENA primary metagenome ERZ764825 (study PRJEB28920, sample SAMN05720171) | bioreactor metagenome | isolation source: Anaerobic biogas reactor | place: USA:Washington...
GATCGCGAGCGCGGTGAACGCGAGCACGAGCCCGACGATCGCGAAGGTGCGGCTGCGCCGCGCACGCATCGCCGCAGCGGCACGTGCCTCCTCGGCCGCGGGGCGCCCCACCTCGCGTTCCCCGGTCTTGATCCTGGTCATCCCTTCCCCTCCGATCAGGTCCTGCGCACGAGCAGACCACGGCGGAGGCGCGACGCCCTGGGGCGAAAGGCCCGCGCGCCGGCGCCCAGGCAGCCGAGCAGGACAAGGGACCGACGGCGCACCGACGCGCCGTGAGCGCGGCTCGCCGTCAGGCGAGCGAGGGCGGGCCGGGCAGCGGCCACCACCACGTGGGCTCACCCGTCGCGACGAGCACCGCCGCGACGCCGATCCCCACGAGGCACAGCGCGATCACGACCGCGGCGCCCGTGCGCCCCGGGGCGAGCCGCTCGAGCGTGCGGCGCGCACCGAGGCGCGTGCGCCGCGCGAGCGGGCCGCTCCACAGGGTCGCGAGCCCCGCGGCGGTCGCGAGCGCGAGCACCGCGTGGTAGACCCACGAGGCGTTGCCCGGCGGGGTCAGCTCGAGGCGGCGCGTGTCGAGCAACCACCACGAGATCCCGCCGACCACGACCGTCACGCTCGCCGCGACGAGCAGGCTCGGCAGCGCGAGCACGGTGCCGCGCACGAGGTGCCACGGCGAGGCGAGGACCGCGCGCAGCACGTCGCCGCGGCGCGGTGCGCCACGCCGCTCGCGCCGGGCCTCGAGCGCGCCCGCCCCGGACTGGACCGCCCCGAACACGATCGTGAGCACGCCGATGCACAGCAGGACGGCGCCCGGCGCGAGCGGTGCCACGGCGACCGCCGCGAGCGCGAGGAGCAGCAAGGTCCAGGTGCGCCGGCGCGGCACGGGCGCGACGTACCCGACACTCGCGGGCAGGGCGCCGACCTCGCCGTCGTCGAACCCAGAGTCGCCGTGCTCGTCGTACGCCGCGGCGGAAGGGCCCCACGGTGCGCCGTCGTCGAGGGCTCCCGCGGGCGCGAACCCCTCGTGGGCGTCGTCGTCGTGCGCGTCGAGGCGGGCCGTGTCGTCGTCGGCGCCCGGTGCGGCGAAGGCGGCGAGGGCGACCGTGCGCCCGTCGTTCGAGGCGTCGTCGGGCCGCTGCGCGAGGACGACGGTCTCGGGGACCGGGCCGTGCCCCTCGAGCGCGGCAAGGACGTCCGCGGGCGCGGCCCTGCGGAACGGGTCGGGGACGAGCGCGGCCCGCAGCGCCGCGGCGACGTCCGGGTCGACACCCTCGAGATCCACCTCGCCCGCCCGGGCCCGCGCGACGACCGCCTCGAGCGGGCGCGCCCCGAACGGGTCACGCCCCGTCGCGGCGAACGCGAGCACCGTGGCCCAGCCCCACCAGTCCGAGGACTCGTCGGGCTCGGCGCCGTCGAGCAGCTCAGGCGCGAGGTAGCCCGGCGTCCCGAGCACGACACCGGTCGAGGTGAGGGGAGCATCGTCGAGGCCTTGCGCGATCCCGAAGTCGATCAGCACGGGACGCTCGGCGGTCAGCACGACGTTGCTCGGCTTGAGGTCGCGGTGCACGACCCCCGCGGCGTGCACCGCGTCGAGCACCTCGAACAACCCGCCCGCAAGGTCCGCGAGCGCGCTCCCGGCGAGCGGACCGTGCTCGCGCACGTGCCGCGCGAGGTTCTCCCCGTCCACGAGCTCGGTCACGATGAAGGCCTCGGTCGAGTCCGCCTCCGCGTCGAGCACCGCCGCGACCCCCGGGTGGCGCAGGCGCTGGAGCGCGGCGACCTCCCGACGCAGTCGCTCGCGCGCCGCGGCGTCGGCCCCGACGTGCGGGTGCAAGAGCTTGAGCGCGACCTCCCCGCCGCCACCGTCGACCGCCCGGTACACCGCGCCCATGCCGCCCGAACCGAGCGGGGCGACGATCCGGTACCCGCCGACCTCCGACCCCGGTGCCAGCCCGATCCGCTCCATCTCGTCACGGTAGCGCCGCAGGCGTCCGGCTGCCTGGACAGATACCCTCGGATCGGACCAAGGAGCTGATGAAGTGTCCGGAACCGGATATGACTTCGTGACCGTCGCGAACCGACTCCCGGTCGACCTCACGGTCGCCGACGACGGGACCTTCGAGTCGGTGCGCGCCCCCGGGGGCCTCGTGACCGCCCTCGCGCCGATCATGCAGGAACGCCAGGGAGCGTGGGTCGGCTGGCCCGGCTCGCCCGACCTCGAGCTCGAGCCCTTCGACGCCGACGGCATGCGATGCGTGCCCGTCCAGCTGAGCACGCAGGACATCGAGTGGTACTACGAGGGCTTCGCGAACGACACGCTGTGGCCCCTCTTCCACGACGTGATCGCCCCGCCCGCGTTCCACCGCGAGTGGTGGGAGGCCTACCGGGTCGTCAACCAGCGCTTCGCCGAGGCCGCCGCACGCGTCGCCGCCCACGGCGCGACCGTGTGGGTGCACGACTACCAGCTGCAGCTCGTGCCCGCGATGCTGCGCGCCCTGCGCCCCGACGTGCGCATCGGCTACTTCCACCACATCCCGTTCCCCCCGTGGGAGATCTTCGCCCAGCTGCCGTGGCGCAGCGCCGTCGTGCGCGGCCTGCTCGGGGCCGACCTGCTCGGCTTCCAGCGCGGCTCGGACGCGTCGAACTTCCTGCGCAACGTGCGACGCCTGACCGACCTCAAGGTGTCCGGCCAGCTCGTGACGATCCCCGACGAGGATGGCTCCCCCCTGCGCCAGGTGCGCGCCGCGCCGTTCCCGATCTCGATCGACTCCAAGGCCTTCGACCGCCTCGCCCGCACCCCCGAGGTCCAGGCGCGTGCGAAGGAGATCCGCGAGAACCTTGGTAACCCCCGCACGCTCCTGCTCGGGGTCGACCGCCTCGACTACACCAAGGGCATCCGGCACCGCATCAAGGCCTACGGCGAGCTCGTCGCCGAGGGGCGCATGCCCGTGGGCGAGGCGATCCTCGTGCAGGTCGCGAGCCCCTCGCGCGAGAAGGTGCGCGCCTACATGGAGCTGCGCGAGGACGTCGAGCTGCTCGTGGGACGCATCAACGGCGAGGTCGGGGAGATCGGCAGCCCCGCGATCGAGTACCTGCACCACTCCTACCCCATGGAGGAGATGGCGGCCCTGTACGTCGCGGCCGACGTCATGCTCGTGACCTCGCTGCGCGACGGCATGAACCTCGTCGCGAAGGAGTACGTCGCCGCACGCGCCGACGACGACGGCGTCCTGGTCCTCTCGGAGTTCACAGGCGCCGCCGACGAGCTCTCGGGAGCCGTGCTCGTCAACCCGCACGACATCGAGGGCCTCAAGGACGCGATCGAGTACGCGGCCCACCTGCCGCTCAAGGACGCCCGCCGCCGCATGCGCCGGCTGCGCCGCCGCGTCCTCGAGGACGACGTCGCGAAGTGGTCGGCTGCGTTCCTCGGCACGCTGGCCGCCATGCCCACCCCAGGAGACCAGTGACCCACCTGCCCCACCCCCGCGAGGCGCTCGCCGCGCTCGCCACGGACCCCGCCCGCCGCCCGCTGCTCGTCGCGCTCGACTTCGACGGCACGCTCGCCCCGATCGTCGACCACCCGCTCGACGCGCGACCGCTGCCCGAGTCCGTGACCGCGATCGAACGGATCTCCTCGGTCCCCGACGTGCACCTCGCCCTCGTCTCGGGACGGGGCCTCGAGGAGCTCGCCCAGGTGACCGGGCCCGTTCCCGAGGGCACGTGGCTCGTGGGGGCGCACGGCGCCGAGCGTGGTCGCATCCACGAGGGCCAGTACCTGCTCGAGCCCTTCGAGCTCGACGACGCCGCCCGCGCCGTCCAGGACGAGCTGTTCGCAGGCGCCGAGGACATCGCCTCCCGGCACGCCGAGGTGCTCGCCCAGCGCAAGCCCACGACTGTCCTCGTGCACACGAAGATGGCGAGCCCGCAGGTCGAGGCCGCCGCGACCGCCGAGGCCGTCGCGCTCGGCGAGCGGCACGGGCTGAAGACCGTGGTCGGCAAGCACATCGTCGAGATCGCGGTGCACCCCGCCCACAAGGGCGACGGGATCGACGCCCTGCGCCGCACCACGAAGGCGCGCGCGGTCGTCTACGTCGGCGACGACACGACCGACGAGGACGCCCTCGCGCGGCTCACCGACCGCGACGTCGGGATCAAGGTCGGCCCGGGCGACACCCACGCGCGCTTTCGCGTCGCGGACCCGGTCGAGGTCGCCGTCGTCCTCGGTGAGCTCGCCGAGATGCTCGGGCCGCCGGCCCGCACATGACCGCGGCCTCCTGCCGGGACCGAGGGCCCTCGCCGCGGGCGAGCCTCGTGTGGCAGGATGACCGTGGCTCGCGGGCCCCCTGCCCGCGAGCTCGTGTCAGAGCAGACACCTGACACTCTTCACGACGGATCGTCCGGCACGTACCTGCCGGTGAAGGGATGTGCACAGCATGGCAACCGTGACTTTCGACGGCGCGACCCGGATCTACCCGGGAACCGAGCGCCCCGCGGTCGACAAGCTCAACCTCCACATCGAGGACGGCGAGTTCCTCGTCCTCGTCGGCCCCTCCGGCTGCGGAAAGTCCACCTCGCTGCGCATGCTCGCGGGTCTCGAGGACGTCAACGAGGGCCGCATCCTCATCGGCGACCGTGACGTCACCGACGTCCAGCCCAAGGACCGCGACATCGCGATGGTCTTCCAGAACTACGCGCTCTACCCGCACATGTCCGTCGCGGACAACATGGGCTTCGCGCTCAAGATCGCGGGCACCCCGAAGGCGGAGATCCGTCAGCGCGTCGAGGAGGCCGCCAAGATCCTCGACCTCAGCGAGTACCTCGACCGCAAGCCGAAGGCCCTCTCGGGTGGTCAGCGTCAGCGTGTCGCGATGGGCCGCGCGATCGTGCGCCAGCCCCAGGTGTTCCTCATGGACGAGCCGCTGTCGAACCTCGACGCGAAGCTGCGTGTCCAGACGCGTACGCAGATCGCGGGCCTCCAGCGCCGCCTCGGCGTCACGACCGTCTACGTCACGCACGACCAGACCGAGGCCCTCACGATGGGTGACCGCATCGCGGTCCTCAAGGACGGCCTCCTCCAGCAGGTCGGCACCCCGCGTGACATGTACGACACCCCCGCGAACGTCTTCGTCGCAGGGTTCATCGGCTCGCCCGCGATGAACATCGGCACCTTCCCGGTCGCCGACGGCGCCGCGAACTTCGGCAAGGCGCACGTCAACCTCCCGCGCGACGTGATCGCCAACATCAAGCCCGAGGACCAGGGCCAGATCACGCTCGGCTTCCGCCCCGAGTCGCTCGACATCGTCTCCGCCGGCACGCAGGACTCGTTCCCCGTGGTCGTCGAGATCGTCGAGGAGCTCGGCTCGGACGCCTTCGTGTACGGCTCCCTCACCCAGGACATGGCGGGCACCCGCCTGTCCTCCGGTGCGGGCGAGGCGCAGATCATCGTGCGCGTCGACCCGCGCCGCGTCCCCGCGAAGGGCGAGACCATCTGGGTCCGCGTCCGCGAGGGCGAGCAGCACCACTTCCACGCTGCCTCGGGTGAGCGCTTCGACCTCTGAGTCACCCACAGCACGAACCGCGGGGCGGGCCGGGACACCGGCCCGCCCCGCGCGTCTTTCCCCCCGCGCAGGTGACGCAGCCCACGCACGTGCCAGGGCGCCGTCGTCGTCGGCAAGAATGGTGGTCGCGACCACCCCCGGACCCAGGACCCCCGTGAGCCTCAACCTCCAGATCACCGCTGCCCAGCCCGAGCCGGCGCTGCTCGACCTGCCGTGGCACGTCCCGCTCGAGGAATGGCCCGAGCCGATCCTCGCGGCCCTCCCCCGCGGCATCTCCCGGCACATCGTGCGCTTCGTCAAGCTCGGCGGGAAGGTCATCGCCGTCAAGGAGATCGGCGAGACGGTCGCCTACCGCGAGTACGAGCTGCTGCGTGCCCTCAACCGGCTCGGCGTGCCGAGCGTGACCCCCCTCGCCGTGATCGACGGGCGCCGCGACGAGCACGGCGAGCGCCTCGAGACGGTCCTCGTGACCCAGCACCTGCAGTACTCGATGCCCTACCGCGTGCTGTTCTCACGCGTGCTGCGCGGGGACACCGTCCAACGGCTCATCGACGCGCTCGCGGTGCTCCTCGTGCGCCTCCACGTGGTCGGCTTCTACTGGGGCGACGTGTCGCTGTCGAACACCCTGTTCCGCCGCGACGCCGAGACCTTCGCCGCCTACCTCGTCGACGCCGAGACCGGCGAGCTGCACCCCCGGCTCACCGCGGGCCAGCGCGCGTACGACCTCGAGGTCGCGCGCGTCAACATCATCGGTGAGCTCATGGACCTCGTCGCGGGCGAGCTCATCGACACCGAGGTCGACACGGTCGCGGTCGGGGCGAGCCTCGTCGAGCGGTACACCGAGCTGTGGGACGCCCTGCACGACGAGGAGAGCTTCGGGACCGCCGAGCGCTGGCGGGTCGCCGAGCGCGTGCGCCGGCTCAACGAGCTCGGCTTCGACGTCGGCGAGCTCGCGATCACGACGGACGTCGACGGCACGACCGTGCACATCCAGCCCAAGGTCGTCGAGGCGGGCCACCACTCGCGGCGGCTCCTGCGCCTCACGGGCCTCGACGTCCAGGAGAACCAGGCCCGGCGCCTGCTCAACGACCTCGACCAGTACCGGGCCGCGACCGACCGGCAGGGCGAGGACGAGGAGTTCGTCGCGCACGACTGGCTCACCGAGGTGTTCGAGCCCGCGGTGCGCGCGATCCCCCGCGAGCTGCGCCGCCGCCTCGAGCCCGCGCAGATCTACCACGAGCTGCTCGACCACCGGTGGCTCGTCTCGAGCGCCCAGAAGCGCGACGTGCCGATGGAGGAGGCCGTGCAGTCCTACGTGCGCGACGTGCTCACCCACCGACCTGACGAGCGAGCCCTGCTCACCCCGCCCACCGAGGAGATCCCCGAGGTCGAGTGAGCCGCACGGGCCGGCGATCGGGAGGCCGGTTCAGTCCTGCGCGCGGCGCAGCCGGGCCACCTCGTAGAGCGCGATCCCGGTCGCGACGCCCGCGTTGAGCGACTCGACGGTCGAGGCGATCGGGATCGAGGCGATCGCGTCGCACTTCTGGGCGACGAGCCGCGAGAGCCCCTTGCCCTCCGAGCCGACCACGAGCACGAGCGGGTCCGGCGCGAAGGCGAGCGTGTCGAGCGCGGCCTCCCCGCCCGCGTCGAGCCCCACGACGAACAGTCCCGCCTTGCGGAAGTCCTCGATCGCGCGCACGAGGTTGGTCACCCGCGCGACCGGGACGCGCGCGGCAGCCCCCGCCGAGACCTTCCACGCCGCAGCCGTCACACCCGCCGAGCGGCGCTCGGGCACGAGCACGCCGTGCGCGCCGAAGGCACCCGCCGAGCGCAGCACCGCGCCGAGGTTGCGCGGGTCGGTCACCCCGTCGAGCGCGACCACGAGCGCGGGACGACCCGAAGCTTCCGCGGCGTCGAGCAGGTCCTCGGGCTCGGCGTACTCGTACGGCGGCACCTGGATCGCGACACCCTGGTGCACGGCCCCACCCGTGATGCGGTCGAGGTCGGTGCGCGAGGCCTCGAGCATCGGCGCACCGGTGTCCCCTGCGAGCGCGACGATCTCACGCGTGCGCTCGTCCGCCTCGATGCGGTGCGCGAACCACGCCGTCTGCACCGGGACCCCCGCGCGCAGCGCCTCGAGCACGGCATTGCGCCCCGCGATGATCTCGCTCTGGTCGCCCCGGGCGCGGGCCATGCGGCGCGGTGCGCCCTTCGACTGCTTCTCGGCCTTGCGCTCCGCGGCGGCCTTGCGCTTCGCGGCCGGGTGGTACTCGCGCTCCTCGGCCTTGGGCGTGGGGCCCTTGCCCTCGAGCGCGCGGCGCCCGTGGCCGCCCGTGCCGACCCGCGAGCCCTTCTTCGACCCCGGCTTGCGGGTCGCCCCGCGTCGCCTCGAGTTGCCTGCCATCAGCCCTCACCCTCCGCGAGGGACCAGCGGGCGCCCGCGGGGCCGTCCTCGACGACGATGCCCGCCGCGGCGAGCCGGTCACGGATCGCGTCCGCGGTCCGGAAGTCCTTCGCGGCGCGGGCCGCGGCGCGCGCCTCGAGCTCGGCCGCGACGAGCCGGTCGAGCACCTCGGCGTGCCGGGTCCCGCCGACGACGGCGTCCCACACCTCGCCCGCGGGGTCGAGACCCAGGACGTCGAGCATCGCGCGCAGGTCGAGCAGTGCGGTGCGCAGCGTCACGAGGTCGCCCTCGGCGAGCGCGGTGTTGCCCGTGCGCAGCGCCTCGTGGATCACCACGAGCGCCTCGGCGATGTTGAGGTCGTCGTCCATCGCGGCGACGAAGCCCTCGGGGAGCTCGGCGTCGGCGACCTCGGCCGAGGTGACGCGGGTCCCCGAACGCTCGAGCACCTCCGAGGCACGCGCGACGAAGCCCGCGAACCGCTCCCAGGTCGCCACGGCGTCCCGCTCGGTCGACTCGTCCCACTCGATCATCGAGCGGTAGTGCACGAGCACGAGGCCCAGGCGCAGGGCCGCCCCGGGCATGCGGTCGAGGATCTGAGAGACGAGCAGGGAGTTGCCGAGCGACTTGCTCATCTTCTCCCCGCCCTGGGTCACCCACGCCGAGTGCAGCCAGAAGCGCGCGAACGCATCGCCAGCGGCGCGCGACTGGGCCTGCTCGTTCTCGTGGTGCGGGAACCGCAGGTCGAGGCCGCCGCCGTGGATGTCGAACTCGGGGCCGAGGTAGCGCGTGGCCATCGCCGAGCACTCGAGGTGCCAGCCGGGCCGGCCCGGGCCGAAGGGGGTGTCCCACGACGCGGTCGCGGGCTCGTCGGGCTTGCTCGCCTTCCACAGCGCGAAATCCTTGGGGTCGCGCTTGGCCACGGCGGCGTCGTCGTCGGGCACGAGCGAGTCGTGCGCGGGCGGGAGGTCCTCGACGCGCTGGTTGGTCAGTGCCCCGTAGTCGGGGTAGGAGCGCACGTCGAAGTACACGTTGCCGGGCGTCGTGACGTAGGCGTGCCCGCGCTCGACGAGTCGCTGCATGAGCGCGACCATGTCGGGCACGTGGCCCGTCGCGCGCGGCTCGTACGTCGGGCGCTCGTTGCCGACCGCGTCGAAAGCCTCGGTGAACAGCCGCTCGTGGTGCATCGCCCACGCCCACCACGGCTCGCCGTGCTCGGCGGCCTTCGCGAGGATCTTGTCGTCGATGTCGGTCACGTTGCGCACATAGGTGACCTTGTGGCCGGTCCGGCGGAGCCAGCGCACGAGCACGTCGAAGGCGACGAAGGTACGCAGGTGGCCGATGTGCGGAGGCGACTGCGGGGTCGCGCCGCACACGTAGAGGCCGACCTCGCCCGGGACACGGGGGGTGAAGTCGCGCAGCTCGCGCGTCGCGGAGTCGAACAGTCGAAGGGTCACCCGGGCAGCGTACCGGCCACGCGCAGGGACGGCGGCCCTGCTCCGGCTCCCCCGGCCGGTGCGGTCGGTGAGCGATTCCTGACCGAGGGCGTGAGGAATCGCGCAGCGTGCCGCGGACGGGGCGCGAGCGGGGCGGGGGCGCGCGTGGGCGGGAGTCAGCCGAAGGTGAGGGAGTGGCCGCGGTAGGTCGGGGCGCGGTCGACGACGACGGCGCCCTCGGGTCCGCTCACGAGCGCGACCTCCGCGAAGCGCTCCATGACCTCACCGGCCTTCGCGTGACGCAACCACACCCGGTCCCCGATGCGCAGGCCGCGGGCCGCCGCACCGCGCAGCGGCGTCTGGACCTCGCCCGCCCCCTCGGTGCCGAGCAGGCGCAGGCCCTCGGGCAGGAAGGGCCGCGGGGCGCGCGCGGGTCCCACCGGGCCCGAGGCGATGTAGCCGCCCGAGAACGCCGTGACGATCCCCGGGGCGGGGCGGCGCACGACGTCGAGGCCGATGAACGCCGCGGGCAGGAGCCGCTGCTCGCCCGGGCGCAGGCGGTAACCGTCGAACAACGTCGGGCTCAGCAGGCCCGAGCCCGAGGTGATCTCCGTGACGACCCGGTCCTGGCCGGTCGCGGCGATCGAGCCCGTGCCGCCCCCGTTGACGAGCTCGAGCGGGCGGGCGAGCTCGGCCTCGAGGGCCGCGACGACTGCGCCGCGCCGTCGGGCCAGCTCGGCGAGCGAGGCCTTCTTGACCACGCGCACCGCGGGCGAGGTGTCGGGCAGCCCCGCGACCTGCGCCTCGTAGAACATCACGCCGCGCACCTCGATGCGCGGGTCCGCGTGGCGCACGAGGGCGACCGCGTCCTCGGGGTTGCGCACCGGGGAGCGCCGCACCCCGAGGTGCACGGGCCCGAGGCGCAGCGAGGCGTCGATGTCGAGGCACACTCGCACCGGCACCTCGCTCGCGGGCGCACGGTCGAGCGCTGCGACGAGGAGCTCGAGGTGGGCGAGGTCGTCGACCATGAGCGTCACGGCGCGCCGCGCACGGTCGTCCCGCACGAGCGCGTCGAGCGCGGTCCGGTCGACGCTCGGGTACCCCATGAGCACGTCGTCGACGCCGCGCTCGACCCACCACAGGGCCTCGGCGAGGTGGTACGTCATGAGGCCCGTGAACCCCGCCGCGAGCCCGCGCTCGATCAGGAAGGGGACGCGCACGGACTTCGTCGCAAGACGCAACGGACGGCCCGCGGCGCGGCGCAACAGCTCGGACGCGTTCGCGTCGAAAGCGTCGAGGTCGACCGCGAGCACGGGGGCGGGAACGGTCGACGTCGCGGCGAGGCGCGCCCCGAGCCCCGCGAGCGGTCGCGCGAGCGTGGCCGGGACCGCGTCGCGCGAGCCCGCCGTCGGGCGCGCCCCCGCACGGGACACCCCGGCGGACGCGCTGGTCATGGGCGTGGCGGCATCGTCGACGTGGCTCACGCAGCCCATCTTGACCCGAGGCCGGGGCCGGGCGATAGTCGCCGCGTGAGGCGATCGACGAAGATCTGGCGCAACTGGTCCCGTACCGCGACGGCGCAGCCCGCCCACCGGCTTGCACCGCGCGACGAGGACGACGTCGCGACAGCGGTGCGCCTCGCCCGCGACAAGGGCCTCGCGGTGCGCGCCGTGGGCGGGGGCCACTCGTTCACACCCGCCGCGGCGACCGACGGGATCCTGCTCAACCTCGACCGGCTCGACCAGGTCGAGCACGTCGAACCGCTGCCCGACGGCGGCGCGCTCGTCACGGTGGGCGCAGGGATCCGCCTGCACGCCCTCAACGCCGAGCTCGCCGCGCGCGGGTACGCGATGGAGAACCTCGGGGACATCGACCGGCAGTCGCTCGCGGGCGCGGTCTCGACCGGGACGCACGGCACGGGCGCACGCTTCGGCGGTCTCGCGACCCAGGTGACGGGGGTCAGGCTCGTCGGTGCCGACGGGCAGGTCAGGCAGGCCACCGCCCAGAGCGAGCGCGAGCTGTT
>ENA-UOXR01004238-UOXR01004238.1-bioreactor-metagenome-genome-assembly--contig:-NODE-4238-length-11398-cov-9.166711_pt1 | contig 11398 bp, 7 predicted proteins | sample MGYA00238164_ERZ764825 | MGnify/ENA primary metagenome ERZ764825 (study PRJEB28920, sample SAMN05720171) | bioreactor metagenome | isolation source: Anaerobic biogas reactor | place: USA:Washington...
GAGTGTTCAGGTTTGGACCGGCGAGAACTGTTCAGTTTTGGACCGGCGTTGACAGTGCGGGAGGGATCGCCCCGTGATCACTCAGCGAACCATGGCGGCGTCACGAATGGCGCCTCCACGAAGGGTGGCGGATACACGATCCTCTGATGACCACCCTGGACCTGGAGGAAGATGTGCGGCAGACCCACTGAAGGGTCCGCGGTCTCCGAGGGATAACTGAGAGCGACCCGCTCTCTGGAGAAGTGATGGATTCCTGTCGTCCCCCTGATCCACAGCCTCGCGATGTGCCCGCAGACTCGCCTCGCATCTTCGGGTCCACCGGCCATGGCCGTCGCCGCAGCGTAGAGGTTCACCTCATCATAGAGAAGGGCGCCCGCACTGCGACCGGGACTGGTCCCGAACCGGGCTTCGAATGCCGTGGTGAAGTCAGCGCCCTTGTCGCCCGGCAGCACACCGCCGACCGTCGATGTGAGAGATCCCTCCGCCCCGGGCCCGACTTCGTCGGCGAACTCCCGCAGAGTAGGCGAATACTGCCCGTACAACAACGCGCGACTGGGGTTGCTCAGGAACTCCTGGGTGAACGCTACGTTGTCTTCAAGCACGATGTCCGAGAAGAAGAGCACATCTGCTCGCGCCCTTCGCACGCGGTCGAGCAGCGCACCCCAGTGGTGCACGGGGCGTCTGACGGTCTCGAAGCACGAGACCCTCCAACCCACGCCCCGCAACGCAGCCGGCAGGCTCCGCGCGATGGTCATGGAGTAGGGGTCCGGACCTGCGACCACGGCCACCTCTCTGGCTCGTGGCTTGAATGACCCTGATGACTCCAGGAAGTGGAGGAACCTCCCGAATGCGACCGCGTAAAGCCGCTCGGACGGAGTGCATTGGAAGCACATCCAGTACTTGTCCCTGTTCGACCGGTAGAGCTTCTCACTCCGTGAACTGGTGTTGATGTGCAGATACGGCGTGCCGCTCTGGGATACCAGGTCGTGCTCTTCGCCTGTGTACAGGAGGTAGCCGTTGATGATGGCATCGACATGGTGCTCGTTGATGAGTGAATCGAAGGCGGCGACCATGCGTCGTGGCGACATGTCGCCGACATCGACGTAAACGTGCTCGAGCGGCCTGCCGTGGATGCCCCCGCCGACGCCCCATTGCTCGATCGCCAGGGTGATCGCTCGCAGCTGTTCGAGGCCGTCGGCCGCTGCGAACCCCGTCATCGGTAGCGCCGATCCGATCCGTATCGGCTGATCCGAGGCGCGTCGGAGCCTGGCCTGCGGCGGAGCGACATCGGGTGCGTCAGGCCCGGTGTCGATCGTGGAGATGAGCCCGAGGGCGCAGGCCCTCTCCACGGCCGCCTCCCTCGAGGCGACGGCGAGCTTCCGGTAGATCGCCGCGATATGGGTACGCACCGTGTTCTTCGATATGAAGAGACGATTGGCGATCCCCTCGGCCGAGAGGTAGGTCGGAAGCAGTCGCAGCACCCTCGTCTCGCTAGGCGAGATAGGCTCTGCGATGAGTCGCTGCTGCAGAGCGCTGTTCAGCCGATCCGCCACTTCGGTCAGGATGCCCGCGTCGGGGTATTCCTTCAGCCGGTGACGCGCCTCCGAGAGCCAGGCCTCAGCCGCGGCGCAGTCGCCGAGATCAAGCTCCACCTCCGCCATCGTGAGGGCACTCTGGATAGCGAACCACGGAGACCCGGCAAGCCGTCGTAGACCCGCCGGCGACAGGCGCGTACGCTCGACCTCCATCGACTCGCCCCGCCTCGCGTGGATGAGAGCGTGCGCCAACCGTGACGCCTGATGCGACAGGTAGTCGGCGAGACCACCGTCGGCCGCTCGTCTCGTCGCCTCGGCAGCGCATCTTTCTGCGTCATCCCAGTGCCCTTGTCCGGCGTGAAGGAGCGCAAGCTGCCCAAGAGCACCGACGGCGACGAACGGCTGAGACCCGAGGCCCTCGCGAGCAGCCTGTTCAAGCGGGCCGACGGCTCGGGCCGGCTCGCCACAGAGCATCCGGGCCACCCCGACACAGTAGTCGGCCACCACGGCGAGATCGCTCTCGGACCCTACGAGCTGGCGGCCCAGTTCTGCATCGGCCTTCATTGCGTGGACGCCGTTACGACCGAGCCGCGCTCGAAGCACGAGGATCTCACCTCGCAGGGCCTCGTCGAGCAAGAAGGGTGATTCGAGAAGCTGCTCGGCGGCCGACATGAGGCGCCTTTGAAGCTCAGTCTCGTCGGTCATGGAGAGGATCCACGCCGCGGCGACAGTGAGAGGCGGGTTCTCGACCAGTTGTCGGCCATCGCACGCGTCCATCCAGCGCCGCGCCGTCGCGATCTGGCCACGCCACCACTCTCCCCTCCAATGGGCGGCTACGAGCTCACCAGCTTGTCGCGTCTCATCGGCCGCCAGCCAGTGCTCGAGCGCTTCCCCCACCCACCCGTGTCTCTCGAACCAGACTGCTGCTCGGCGGTGCAGCTCCAGCAGGACACCGCGATTGCCACGCTCCAGTCTGGCTCGCAGAGCCTCCGCGAAGAGGTGATGGTAGCGATACCACTCCCCATGCTCGTCAAGCGGCACGAGGAAGAGGTTACGACCCTCGACGGCGCGGAGCATCTCACCGGCATCATCCCGGAGCGTCAGGGCCGAGCACAGATCCGTCGTGAAAGAGGACACGATGGACGTGCACTCCAGGAATCCGACCACTTCCGGCGCCTGCAACGAGATGACCTCGCTCGCCAGATACTCGGCGATCTCCCTCTGGTCCCCGCGAAGAGAAGGCACGACCTGGTCAGCGGAATGCTGCTTGATCGCCAATGCCGCCAGCGCCAGACCGACAGCCCATCCCTCAGTCCGGGCGAGCAGATGACCCACCTCCTCATCGCTCACGCCCGCTCCGATGAGATCGAGCAACGCCTCCGCCTCCTCACGGTCAAACGCCAGTTCCTCTGCCCGGATTTCGAGGAGACGGGCTTCAGCCCGCAGCCTGGCGAGCGGAAGCGGTGGATCGGTCCGCGTGACGATGGTCAGAGTGAGTCGGGAGTCTTCCGCATCCACCAGACGTCGGATCACCGTCCAGCACGCGGCGTTCTCGAGCACCTGCGCGTCAAGAAGCCCCAGGAGGATGGGCCGCTCGCAGGCGATCGCCGTTTTCACCGTGGGCATGACCAGCTCGTCGAGAGGCACCTCAGGCAACTCAAGCCATGTCGTCACGGCGGGATCAAGCTGCACCAGGCCGCGGAGGGCCACGGTGAGGCGCTTGAGGAACACGACGGGGTCGTTGTCTTCGTGCTCGAGATGGATACACACAGACGGCCTGCGGTCCGTGTGCATCCACTGTCTCACGAGGGCCATCTTGCCCCAGCCGGGGGGCGCCGAGATCAGGACCAGGGACTCGGACGCATCCACGAGCCTGGCCACCAGCTGCCGACGCGGGATCGCGGCCCAAACGGGGACGGAGTCACGCGGAGACACGGGGTGCCCCTGCGGGATGGATTGCGTGAGTACCGGTGTCCATGTCAAGAAGGCGTCCGTGAGCGCGACCGCGCATTTCGATACGCAGTGAGTCTCCTACGATAGCCGTCCGCGCCGTCAACTGGAAGGGCGCGGCGAGACTCCCCCTTGCGTCTTGCCGCCGAGGCATGAAAGGGAGTCCCGGGAAGCGGTGACGGCCCGCGCGCTCGCGGCACGTCTTCTCCAGGGGCGGGACCTCGTGTCGCGCGTCCGAACGGACATCCGCTCGACCGACTCGACTGGACAGGATACCCGAGGTCCTGGCCGAAAACGGGATCCGGTCTGGCGACTGCTCGAGGGAAAGCACGCCGCCATGCGCTGCGTGCATCCGTGCCTGAACCGGACCGGGAAGGACGACCGGGGCGGCGTGGCGCCGCGTCCGGCCCCGGACGCCCCGACCTGATAGGCTCGCGGACACAGGCCCCGGGCGGCGCGCCGTTCTCGTCCCGTCCCGGCCCGTTGAGCCATGAGCGCCGACGACCACCTCACCACAGACGAGATCCGTGCCCTGGACCGGGCCCACGTCCTGCATTCGTGGTCGACCCAGTCGCAGATCGACCCGCTGGTGATCGCCGGCGGCGAGGGGAGCCGTTTCCGGACCTCCGACGGCGCGCGCTACCTCGACTTCGCCTCCCTGGTCGTCAACGCGAACCTCGGCCATCAGCACCCGCGCGTCACCGAAGCGATCGCGGCGCAGGCGTATCGTCTGTGCGCGACCGCGCCGGCGATGACCGACGAGATGCGTGTCCGCCTCGCCGCGCTGCTCGCCGAGGTCACGCCCGGCGACCTGACGATGTCGTTCTTCACCAACGGCGGCGCCGAGGCGACGGAGAACGCGATCAAGCTGGCGCGCTGGTACACCGGCCGCCACAAGATCGTCGCGCGCTACCGCTCCTATCACGGCGCCACCGCCGGCGCGGTGAGCGTCACCGGCGACCCACGTCGCTGGGCGGCCGAACCCGGCATCCCCGGCGTCGTGCGCATGTTCGACCCCTACCCGTACCGCTGCCCGGCGGGACACCCGGATCCGTGCCCGGTCTGCTCCGGCGGCCCCCATCTTGAGGAGATCCTCCAGTACGAGGGTCCGCACACCGTGGCCGCGGTGATGCTGGAGTCGGTGACGGGGACGAACGGGGTCCTCGTACCGCCGGAGGGCTACCTCGCCGCCGTCCGCGAGGTCTGCGACCGCCACGGCATCCTGCTCATCCTCGACGAGGTCATGTGCGGCTTCGGACGCACCGGACGCTGGTTCGCCTGCGAGCACTGGGGCGTCGTGCCCGACATCATGACGGTCGCCAAGGGCATCACCTCAGGCTACCTGCCGCTGGGCGCCATGATCGTGAACCGGAGGCTCGCCGACTGGCTCCAGGATCACGAGTTCACCGGCGGGCTGACCTCGACCGGCAACCCGCTGTGCTGCGCCGCCGGCTGCGCGACGATCGAGACGCTGCGTGAGGAGAAGGTCGTCGAGAACGCGGCCGCGATGGGCGCCGTGCTGGCAGAGGAGCTGCCGCGCCTCGCCGCGAGGCATCCCTCGGTGGGCGAGGTGCGCGGCCTCGGGCTGCTCTGGGCGCTCGAGCTGGTCAAGGACCGCGTCACGCGTGAGCCGCTGGTGCCGTTCAACGCCAAGGGCGCGGCCGCGGGCCCGATGCGCCGTCTCTCCGGGGCGGCCCTCGCGCGCGGCCTCTATCTCATGACCCACTTCAACCTCGTGCTGGTGGCCCCGCCCCTGACGATCACGCGTGCCGAGCTCGATGAGGGCGTCGCGACCCTCGACGACGTCCTCTCGGAGGCCGACGCCGAGGCGGCGGCCGGCTGACCCGCGCATGGACGCGGCCGGTGTGGGTCGTGGGGCAGACGCCCGACGGTCTACCGCAGGTCCAGCAGCTCGGAGACCGTCACGAACCCGTAGCCGCGGGCGCGCAGCTCACTGAGGATCAGCGGCAGCGCCTCCCGCGTGGCGACGTTCCCGGGATGCCAGGGACGGAGCTGGATGATCGAGCCGGGCCGCACCCTGTCCGCTACGTCACGTGCCATGGCGGCCGCGTCGCCGGCCGGCGACGGCGAGTCCGGAGCCAGGTCCCACATGACCGTCGTGCGTCGGTCGCGCCACAACACCCACGGCAGCGAGAGCAGCTTCCGCGCCTGTGGCGGGCGGAACGTGATGCGGCCGGCGAACCCCGCCTCACGGATGACCGCGTCGGCGGCCTCCAGCTCGCGCCTCACGGTGGCCGTGCTCACGAAGACCAGGCGTCCATGACGGGAGGAGTGATTGCCGATCTCCTGTCCGGAGACGATGAGACTGCGCAGTGCGAAGGGGTGGGCGGCGGCCTCGGCGCCGTCGACGTAGAAGGTGCCGCGTGCGTCGAAGCGCTTCAGGAGCGCGATGAGCTCGGAGACGTAGAGGTCGTCAGGCCCGTCGTCGAAGGTGAGCGCCACGACCCTGTGCGCCGTGTCGACGCGTGTCACGTGGTCGCCGACCAGTTGCACCGTGCGGGCGTTGATGAGCGCGCAGGTCAGCGCTCCGACCACCACCGAGGCGACGGCGAAGGCGATCAGGACCCTCAGCGCCCGCCACCAGCGGCTGCGCACGTAGCCCCGCACCACGGTCCACCCGAACCACAGCAGCCAGGTGAGGACAAGGATGAGGGCGGCGACGGCGATGACGTCGAGGTTCACGCCACGCCCCCCTCGGCCTCCGCCGATGCCCGCGGGCCCGGACGACGCACGCGCTCAGATCTCCTGGAAGACGAGGACGATGGTGGCGACTGCGAGGGCCACACTGAAGATCGTGAGCGTCCAGAGTATCCAGTGGTCGGTAGGGAGCCGCGTCCCGGCGGTGAGCGCGCCGCGGGCGCGCTCGGCGCGATACGCGGCCAGCACGATCAGCAGGATGCCGAGCAGTCCGTACCCGGCGCCGAGCAGCCCGAAGGCGATGTGCTCCACCTCGAGCAGCGCCGGGAGCAGCCTGCCGACCGCCAGGGCCAGACCGAGCGCACCGAGACCCGTCCGCAGCCAGGCCAGGTAGGTGCGCTCCGCGGCCAGCCACGTGCGCCGCGGAGCGGAGTCGGTGAGTTCGTCGCCTGGTCTCTTGCGTTCGGCCATGCACGTGGGATTGTACGCCCCGGCGCCCGTCGCGGTGAGCCTCCGCGTCGAGGCGACGTGCGTCGAGGACCCTCTGTTCCCTCCTACTCCAGCGTCCGAAGGTAGGCGGAGATCGCCGCCAGTCCGCCCTCGAGCACGTGGCGGGCGCACGCGTACCCGAGCCGGAACGAGCCCTCCTCCCCGAACGCCGCGCCGGGCACGACGAACGCCCCGTTGAGGTCGAAGAGCCCCTGGCAGAAGTCGACCGAGGGCACGTCGCACTCGTAGCGGATGAGCGCCGTGGTCCCAGCCCGCGGCCGGACGTAGCGCAGCTGCGGCTCCCGGGAGATCCAGTCGTCGACGACGGCGAGGTTGCCGCGGACGATGGCGAGGCTGCGCTCGAGCACCGCCTCGACATGCTCGAGCGCGACGGCGGCGAGGGCGTCGTCCAGCACGCCGCCGCTGATCGTCGTGTAGTCGCGCACGTCGAGACAGCGCCGGACCGCCTCCGCCGGGCCCGCCACCCAACCGGTGCGCAGGCCTGCCAGCGAGTAACTCTTGCTCATGCTGCCGCTGCTCACTCCCTTGTCGTACAGGTCGGCCACCGAGGGCGGCCTCGCCCCGGCCTCATGCTCGAGCATCCGGTACACCTCGTCGCAGAGGAGCCATGCGTCGTGCTCACGCGCTATCTCGACGATCTCGCGCAGCAGCGGTTCGTCGACCAGCGCGCCGGTCGGGTTGTTGGGGTTGTTGAGGATGATGAGGCCGGTCTTCTCCCCGGCGGCCGCCCGGATCGCCTCGGGATCGGGGAGGTAGGCGTCCTCCTCGCGCAGCCGCACGGCGCGCACGTCGGCGCCCAGCGACGCGGGCACGGCGTAGAGCTGTTGGTACGTCGGCTGCACGCTGACCACAGTGGTCCCCGGCTCGGTGAGCGCGTAGAGGGCGAGGAAGTTGGCGCCGATCGCTCCGTTGGCCGTGAGCACGTTGTCGGCCCCGATGCGCTCGCCGTACAGCGCCGCGATGGCGCGGCGCAGCCGCGGCGAGCCGACGATGTCGCCGTACCCGAGCCAGGTCTCGCGCAAGGCCTGCGACACGGCGTCCGCATCGCCGCTCAGCTCGAGCAGTTCCTCCAAGGTCAGCGAATGGACGCAGGTCTCGGCGATGTTCCAGGTGGCCGTCGTCTCGTGGGCGTTCATCCACTGCTCGACGAGGAAGGGCTCGATGCGCACGCCATGCCTCCACTGTCGTTGTTGCGCCGGTCAGATCCATCCTGCCTTCAGCCGGCGGGGATGACAACTGGCCGGCCGACGTCGTCCCTCGCGCCCTTCTCCACTAGAATCCGGCTGGAGGACCCGCACCTCCGGCCACGCCACCAGTACCCGGGAGAGCCCATGGACACCGACCAGTTCCGCAGTCTCGGTCACGAGCTGATCGAATGGATCGCCGCCTACCGGGACCACATCGGCGACTACCCGGTCCTCAGCCGGTCGCAGCCGGGCGAGGTGGCGGCGCTGCTGCCGCACGAGCCGCCGCTGCGGGGCGGCCAGATGGACGACGTGATCGCCGATCTGGAGCGCATCGTCCTCCCGGGCATCACACACTGGAACCACCCCGGGTTCTTCAACTTCTTCCCCAGCAACACGGACCTCTCGTCGGTGCTCGCCGACCTCGTCTCGTCCGGGCTCGGCCCACAGGCGATGAACTGGCAGACGAGCCCGGCGGCCACCGAGGTCGAGGACGTGGTCATGGAGTGGCTGCGCACGATGGTCGGCCTGCCTGACTCGTTCAGCGGCGTGATCGCGGACACGGCCAGCACCTCCACCTTCACGGCGCTGCTCTGCGCCCGCGAACGCACGTCGGGCTTCTCGCAGAACGGCGGCGGCCTGCAGGCGGAGCGGGCGCCGCTCGTCGTGTATGCGAGCGACCAGGCCCACAGCTCCGTGCAGAAGGGTGCGCTGCTCGCCGGGTTCGGCGCCGCGCATCTGCGTCTCATCGCGACCGACGACGAGCACGCGCTGAGACCTGACCTGCTGGAGCAGGCCGTCGAGGAGGACCTCGCGGCCGGCCTCCGGCCCTGCGCCGTGGTCGCCACCGTCGGGACGACGGTGAGCACGGCGCTCGATCCGGTCGCCCCCATCGCCGACCTGTGCGCGCGCCACGGCCTGTGGCTGCACGTTGACGCGGCGCTGGCCGGCACTGCCATGGTCTGCCCGGAGTACCGGGACATGTGGCGTGGAGTGGAACGCGCCGACTCCCTCGTCCTCAACCCGCACAAGTGGATGGGGACGGGCTTCGACCTCTCCGCCTACTACGTCCGCGAGCCCGAGCATCTCGTGCGCGTGATGAGCACCGACCCGAGTTACCTGCGCACGACCCAGGACGGACTCGTACGTAACCTGCGCGACTGGGGTATCCCGCTCGGACGCCGGTTCCGCGCGCTCAAGCTCTGGTTCCTGCTCCGCGCCGAGGGCGTCGAGGGGATCCGGGCACGCATCCGTCGCGACGTCGGCAACGCCGCCTGGCTCGCACAGCAGGTGGACGCGGCGCCGGACTGGGAGCGCCTCGCTCCGGCGCCGCTGCAGACCGTGTGCCTGCGCCACGTGCCGGAGAGACAGGCCGGTGACGAGGCGGCGCTCGCGGCCCACAACGCGGCCGTCGTCGCACGCGTCGTGGCCGGCTCCGACTACTACCTCGGCACCGCCGACCTCAAGGGCAGGCTCGTGATCCGCGTCTCGGTGGGCTCCCAGCCCACGGAGCGCGAGCACGTCGCCGGGGTGTGGGAGGCGCTGCAGCAGGCGGCCGCCCTCACCTGACGCGGTGACACGGCGGCCCGGGACGTCCCCGGTGGCGTCCCGCGACGCCCCTCGCTACCCTCGTGTCCGACGGTCAAGAAGCGCTCCGCCAAGCCGATAGTGCAGGCAGAGCAGCAGGACGTGCACATGGTCGACAGCGTCACTTCCCCGACATACCGGACGACGCCGCGGCGCCGGCCCGCGGCACTCATGGCGGCGCTGCTCCCCCTGCTCTGCATCGCCCTGACGGTCGGAGCGGCGGCTGCGCCGCGCGCGACAGCCGCTCCGTCCCTCCACAGCCTGCAGCAGGAGGCCAGGCGCGCGCGCGCCGAGATGGAGACCCTGCAGGCCGAACTGCAGAAGGTCGGCGACGACCTTCGCGCCGCACAGGTCAGACTGGACGCCGCCAACCGGGAGCTGCAGCTCGCACGTCGCCGTCTGGCCCGTGCTGAGAACGACCTCGAACTGCAACGCGAGATCCTCGCGGCACGCGCCGCCGCCCTCTACAAGAGCGGCGGCTTCGACTGGCTCGACATCCTGTCCAGCATCCGGAGCCTGGCAGATATCGACACGTTCCATGCCCTGCAGCGGGCGATCGCCGACCAGGACCGGCGCGCCGAGAACGAGTCCGAGCGCCTGGCACGGGAGGCGCGGCGGTTGGAGCGCAGCGTCGAGGCGGAGCGCCAGAAGGCCGTCGTCGCCGAACGGGAGGTCCAGAACCAGAAGCTCGAGCTGGACCAGATGCTCGCCGAACGGTCGGCGTTCCTCCAGGACGTGACCAGGCGCATCAAGAAGATCCTCGCCAGCGGCGGCCTGCGCGCCGCGCTGGCGATGGCCCGGGGCGGACAGTTCACGCAGCTCACCTGGGCCAAGGCGCTCCTCGTGACCATGCGCCTGCCGGTCACGGCCGACAACGTGGCCGCGATCACCGCCTGGGAGATGGCCGAGGGCGGCCACTGGTACAACTCGGCCCATTACAACCCGCTCAACACCACGCAGAGCATGCCGGGGGCGACGATCTTCAACTCCGTCGGCGTCAAGGCGTACACGAGCTGGAAGCAGGGCCTCCAGGCGACCGTGATCACGCTCAGGAACGGGTATTACGAGGCCATCCTCGCGGCGCTGCGGCGCGGCGACGACGCCTCGGCGGTCGCAGCGGCCGTCGGCGCCTCGCCCTGGGGCACCGGGAACTTCAGCCGGCTGCTCTGACCGGAGGCGCACCGACAGAGTCGCAGCGCCCCGGCCACGGCGTCCGGCGGCGGAGGTTTTCGACCTGACGCTCCCGGGTCATAGGTCCGATGTGACCACGGACGACCTCGGACGGCGCTACCTTCGCGACACCCGGCACCGGCGCGAGCGGCTGGTGGGCGGCCGCATGGACTGGTCGCACCAACCCGCGTGGTCGAAGACTTACGCCGGCGCGCCACGCGTGGCGTTACCCCGGCCCCGGGACGACGCGAGCGGGTTGTTCGTCGCGCTCGCCCGCCGCAGAAGCGTCCGGGAGTACGCGGCCCGGCCGCTCGCCCTCGACGAGCTCTCCACCCTGCTGTGGGCGGCCGCCGGCGTCACGGCGCGCCAAGGCGGCCTCGCCCTCCGCACCGCACCGTCGGCCGGCGGCCTCTACCCCATCGAGCACTACGTGGCCGTCCACGACGTCGAGGGGCTCGAGCAGGGCCTCTACCATTACGACGTGCTCGGCCGGACTCTGGAGAGTCTCGCTGCGGGCGACCTGCGTCGTCGCCTTGCCGGGGCGGCCCTCGACCAGCGTGTCGTCGCGGAGGCGGCGGTCGTGTTCATATGGACGGCGGCGCTCGAACGCTCGCGCTGGAAGTACGGCGACCGCTCCCTCAGGTACGTCCTCCTCGACGCCGGCCACATCGCCGAGAACGTGGCTCTGGCGGCGACGGCGCTCGGTCTCGGCTCCTGCCAGATCGCCGCGTTCTTCGACGAGGAGGCGGCGGACCTGCTCGGCGTGGACCCCGACGAGGAGCCGGTCGTCTACATGAGCGCGGT
>ENA-UOXR01004255-UOXR01004255.1-bioreactor-metagenome-genome-assembly--contig:-NODE-4255-length-11353-cov-339.960790_pt1 | contig 11353 bp, 8 predicted proteins | sample MGYA00238164_ERZ764825 | MGnify/ENA primary metagenome ERZ764825 (study PRJEB28920, sample SAMN05720171) | bioreactor metagenome | isolation source: Anaerobic biogas reactor | place: USA:Washington...
AATCAAGCTTCTGGCACCGGGAGGCGGAAAAGCGGGCTGGAACAGCACAAAAGAAGCTGATCAGATCCTGAATGGCTATTTAGAGGAACGTCCGGGATGGAGCAATCTGGATGCGGCGAAGAACAACAGGGTCCATCTGCTGAGCACTGAGATCGCCTGGGGACCTGACGGCATCGTGGGCCTCGCCTATTGCGCAGCGTGGCTGCACCCCGAGATGAATATAGATCCCGAGAAGATCTATCGGGAATACCTGGAGCAATTCCTGGAAGTGGAATATCCCGAGGGAGCGGTGCTGGGGTATCCTGCAGCAGCATGAGAGGCTCCTCAAAGCTTCTCCAGTAATCCAGCTAGCTCACTTGGTTCATCCTGATGTTGCCCCCAGTGCGAAAAAGAAGGCGGTGATGTAAAGCAGAGGAGCGGCCACCTTCGCCAGCAGATAATTGGGAAGGCTCCTATGCAAGGCTGCCAGATCGGCCCATAGGATAGCATAAGCCCCCTCTGCCCCCTTGCAGGAATCAAGCTCACCAGAAGTCCGTTCATCGTTATGCTTGGCCCCGGTTCAATCTCCCAGAACCTTGCTCATCCTCTTCTTCCAGGCAAGAACCTCATCGGCATTGAAGACATCGATCGATCCACCCTGGATCTCGCCCTCCACGTCTCCCATTCTCTCCTCTATCCAGCCCTCGATCTCCAGGTAAAGGTTCTTGAGGGCATCTAAAACCTCAGGATCTGCCTTCCACAGGCCTCTCTGCTCGGCCTCCAACAGCCTCCTGCTCATCTCTTCCATCGCCCAGGGATTGTTCTCCTGGAAGAACTTGCGGTTCTCCTCGTCCATGACGAAGGTCCGGGCAATGTCGTCGAATATCCAGTCATCCACCTCTTGTGTCGTCGCCTCCCAGCCGTAGACCCGGCCTACGCGTTTGGAGATGTCCCCTGCTCCCTTATAGCCGTGCCTTTTCATCCCCGCGATCCACTTGGGATTGAGCAGTTTGGTGCGAACGACCCGCCTGACCTCATCGCTCAGGGTGCGAACCTCCACCCGATCGGCATCTCTGGTATCACCATAGTAGGCCTCAACATGGTGCCCCGAGACCTCCCGGGCGGCCGCAGTCATACCTCCCTGGTTTCCAAAGTAACAGCAGCAGCCGAACAGATCCTTCTCATCCGTGGTGGTCTTGTTGAAGGTGACGTCCACGCTCTTCAGCTGCTTGATCAAACCATCCTGGGATTCCTCGCCGAAGACGCCCTTGCCGTAAGCGTAACCATTCCAGTAGATGAACACGTCCGAAAGATCCTTATCCGCTTTCCAGGCGCTGGCATAGACTGCCAGGTTCACTCCATTGCCATAGGTTCCTGGGCGGCTGGCGAAGATGCGATGATGAGATCCGTTCTCCAGGTCATGCTTATGCAGAAAGTTCATATCTTGTGGCTCGTCCAGTGCTGCGACCTCACAGATGGCCTGGTCCATGATCTCAATGCAGTTGTAAAAGCAGTCTCGGGTGATGCCTGAGACCCTCACGGTCAGGTCTATCCTGGGCCGGCCCAGTTCCTCGAGAGGTATCACTTCATAGCCCTTCAGCTTCCCCCCCTTCCAGACCGGCATGACGCCGATGAGATGGAACATCTGGGCCATCTGCTCCCCATCGGCATACATCACATCTCCTGCCATCCAGAACATCCCCACGTTCTCAGGAAGCCGTCCCTGCTCTTTTTCGTACTTTTCCAGCAGGCTGTCGGCCAGTCTTCGTCCTACCATCCAGGCGGCCTCGGTGGGAACTGCCGAGGGGTCCAGGGAGAAGAAGTTCCTTCCCGTGGGCAAGATCTCGATCTTTCCCTTGCTCATCAGCCCCGATGGTCCTGGCTCGATGAATCCTGCGGAAAAGCCCCTCAATAGGCTTTCCATCTCCCTGGACTCCTCGATCCTCCAGCTGAGCTCTTCTATTCGATCTCGCAAGAGGTCTAAGGCCGGGCTTTCCTTTCCAATAGAGCGCTCCTCCAGCAGTCTCGATATACTGCTCTTTTCCTGGCCTTCGATCTTGCCTGTCCTGTCGGCTATGATTGCCCGGACCAGGTCCCCACCCAGTCCGTCCAACTCTCTAAGATCCTCGATATTGGCCGTGACCTCCCGTCCCAGCAGGAGGGCAGCAGCTCCTCTCACCTCAGCCCGGAGAATGGCCCGGATCATCTCCTCTCTTCTCTTGCCCGCGGGAAGCTCTCCGAATATATGCATACCGTCGGGGATCTGGGTATTGTAGAGCTGGGAGATCTTGTCGTGTGCCCTCTCCAGGATCTCTTCGAAGCTCGCGCCGCTGGCGATGAGCCTCTTCAGATTGATCTCGCCTGCCAGGTTGCTCTTCTCCAGCAGATTTAGGATGATATGCTCGAGGGCATGGGCTCTTCCGCCCTCCGAGAGGACCGCCCGTCTGTACTCGGAGATCCTGTCCTCCAGCTCTTTAAGCTCTCCATAGAGTTCGGAGTCAGTCATCACCACCTGCATGTGGTCGACTAAAGTGGCATAGCTCCTTCTCTTGGCTATGGTCCCTTCCGGGGGGTTGTCCGAGTTGTAGATGTAAAGGTGCGGCATATCGCCGATCGCGATATCGGGATAGCAGTCGGCGGAGAGGCCCACCGACTTTCCGGGCAGAAACTCCAGGTTGCCATGGGTTCCTACATGCACAATCAGGTCTGCGCCAAAGCAGCTCTCGATATAGCGGTAGGTGGCCAGATACTGATGAGTGGGCGGCACCTGGGGATCGTGCAATATCTTGCAGACCTGGCCATCGCAGCGAGACCCGGCGCACCCCCTCTTGGGCTGGGTGCAGACCAGGGCATTTCCGTATTCCACCCCAGTGATAACGATCTTCCCCTGATAGAGCATGGCAGCGGGAATTCCGTCCTTCTCCTCCCCTGGCGGCCTTCCCCAGGCCTCGATCATCTGATCCCGGACGACGGGGGATAGCAGGTCGAACCATTGCCGGTATTCCTCTTCGCTCAAGAGGGCGAGGGCTCCTCCTCGCTTGATGATCTCCTCGATCGAGGTCCAGCGAAACTCCGATATCGCCTTTCTGGCCATGATGGTCTCAATCAGCTCCTTTCCCGTCTTGGGTGGGCTCTGCAGCGAGTATCCGGCCTGGACCATCCGGTCCATGATGCGAGCGACGCTCTCCAGGGTATCGATATGCGCTCCGCCACCAACTGAAGCCTCCACTGAAGCACAGGGATTGTTGTGCAGGATGAAAGCCACCCGGCGCTCGGATACTGGCTTGTTCTTCAGGGCGACCCATTTTTTGACCCTTCTCGCGAGCTTTGAAACCCTCTCCGGGATGGGCACATGCTTCTCTATCTGTGCCCCGTCCATCTCCGAGCGGCTCGTCGCTCCTATCATCAGAGGCTCTATCACTCCTTCAAACTCCGGCATAGCCACAGACCAGCCCACCTCGCTGCTGGACAGGCCGTGCACATCATCCTTCCATTCCTCCTCTGTCTTATGATAGACGACCGCAGGATGGAATATGGGCACATTCAGGGCTTTCATGGTCTGGAGTGCCTCATCGCTGTTTCTGGAGCGGAAGATGGGCTGGAGGTTGACTATAGCCTCCACTCTTCCTGAGAAGAACCTCTTGGCCACCTCTACGCTGGACCAGGCGCCCAGATCGGAATCTCCCATGCCGAAGCAGAATGCAGGGAGGACGTCGAACTCCTTTTCCAGCTCCAGTATGGCGGCATCTACGACCTTCAGATCCTCGTTTGCCCAGGAGGTGCGGGAGAAGATCAGGCCCACCCACGATCGTTCCTTGCCCTGATACCATTCCAGGTACTCATCAACGGTTGCGAAGGCTGTCTCAGATCGGGGATGATAGAGCCCCTGCCAGAGGATCTCCTCTGGCGGTTCGAGCTGGAAGCTCGTCTTCAGGGCCTGGTTGCAGGCATACTTGAGCAGGTTCTTGAAGTTCTTCCGCCCGCCGAACAGGGCATAGCGGTTGACGGTCAGGGTAGTATCCATCGGGACATTGGCCACGGTCCAGAGCGATGGGTCCCGGCCAAAGGAGATCACTGGCGTGCTGGGGCTGAGGGAGGGAATGATCTCATCCCAGCAAGGATCGTTCGATGGATGGATCAGGACCATCTGAGCGCTTTTCAGTGATTTCAGGCATTTCTCCAGTTGGACGGGATCGTCAAGCTGGGTATAGGACCAGGCCTCCAGGTTAAAGGAGAGCTCTCTGGCCCCCTGCATCAGGTGGGGCAGCTCACTGCTCCAGGTTATAGAGACTAACTTCATTCGATTACCTGCCGATTGAGGGATTGCAATTTGGTGTGATGTATTCTGTTTTTCTTGTATTCTATTAATAACTATTTCGGATCAAATAACATAAAAACCCATCTAAAAAAGAATAAGGATGCCTCACAGGCATCTTGTTGCGATCAATCCTCAATCTCCGGATAGACCATCGTCCTTCCCTCGGGATACTCAAGGCCCAGACGCTCTAAATATTCGCGGTATACCTCCTCCGGATTGAGATCCACGTCGGGGTGGAGCACCTTCGCCAGATAGGTCGCGCCCACCACCTGGTCCAGGCCGTTCATGATATCCCAATCTATGAAATAGATCCGGTCGGACTTTGCGGCTGAGGTTCCGCTTGCTCCTGATCTGTCCAGAAGCTCATTCTTCGCAGCCTGCAGTTTTGAGGCCTCCTGTGAGGGAGCAGACTCCCAGCCGATCTCGGTATGTCCTGCTGGTTGGGTCTGTCTCACGATGATTATCTCAGGATTTTCTGTTACCACCCATTCCCAGTCCACCTTTGGATAGCTCTCTTCCAGGGCGCTGGCGATGTTGTAGCCCTTTGCCACTTTAAGCACCTGGTCAAATGCAGATCCTGGACCCAGAGTGGAAAGGTCGCCGCCACTGGAGCTCCACTCCACATATGCCTCGGGCAAGTTCATCCCGTCCACTGCATCCTTGACGGAGTTGATTTTTTCATCATACCAGCGAATATAATCGGAAGCTTGCTCCTCCTTGCCCAGGATCTGGCCTAAAACCTCGATCTCGCGGGTCATGTTCTGCGGCTTGGTGAACTCCAGCGCTACCGCCTTGATGTTCTCGAAGGGCTCCAGTCCCTCCTCCAGGCCGTATATGCCGTAGCTCTTGTCTGGATAGCTATAGCCAATGACCACGATATCTGGCACAATGGCATCCTCTCCATCGCTGGCGATCGCGCCGATCATCTCATAGTCCAGAGCATTCCATTTCCCCACACTCTGCTTTCCCTTGAGATCGGGGAAGTAGTAGCCCTTATTCTTCACTGTATCTGAGATTCCTACCACCTTATCTGCTGCTCCCAGCATCACAACTGCCTCGGCAGCATCCGAGCTGGTGACGATCACCCTCTCAATAGGCTGGTTGAAGGTGACCTCTCTTCCTGCAGAGTCGGTGATGGTCAGGGGATATTCAGCTGCCCATGCCGATGCCATCAGCATAGATGCTATCAGGCAAAGGGCCATAGGCGCGGAAAACAGTCGTATTTGCATATCAATTCCTCATATGAACTGTGGTTATTAAGACGAGGCGAAGTATAAATCGTTTTTGTTAATAATTATGTGCTTGCACATCCGAAAAAAAGCATGAAGATCATGCGGCCAGCCCAACGTTTGCACTAAGCCAGTATGCTGCCTCTAAAGCACCCGCCTGAATATCTCTCCCCTCGCGGCCAAGTTGCTGGCGAGGTCCGTCCTCTCAAAAGCTGGCAGGTTTAAATTAAGCATGCAGCCGCCAGCTCGTCCGGGGCCATTGTCATACTCCAACCGGCATCATTCAGGGATCAGAGACGATGAGATCGAGGCATGGGATATTGAGGACGCCGGGTTTGGCCGGACCCTTAACCATGGTAATAATTCAATCAAAAAGTTTATTACTTATTAAGATCTATATCCCTATTAATCACAGACAAAGGATAGAGGTGGTTGTGCAATGTGGAGTGATAAAAACGATTCGTCGGTTAGCAAAGTGGTGATCTCGGATGCGGCGGTGCCTTTTGTCGCCCGGGGGGGACGCTTATTCCCCGGGCAAGTGATCGCAACGGATCCGGGAATCGAGAATGGCGAAGATGTTCTGATTGTGGACAGGAAGGAAAGGCCGGTCAGGATGCTTAAAATCTACACCGGTCAGTGAAGTGCGGAGGTGATGATAGCAGAAAGCAGCATGTGTATGCAGGAATTAATAGCCCTCTAGTTTAGATGCCATTATGGATGCCTGGCCGCAATGGGTTTAGGAAGAGTGAGGACATCTTGCGGCCAGGGTGTCCTCTTCTGGGGTATTTTCTATGGATCTTCCAGTATTGTTGCGCCCTTATCGATGATCGCGGATTTGGTTCTCTTCTCTCATTTCAGCTCTGCCGGTCCATCAGAGCCATCAAGCGGGGCGGTCCTGTACTTGAGCAGCTCTCCGCCAATCAGCATGGCCAATCCGGCGCAGAGCAGTATCATGCTTACCAGCAGAAGGTCAAATGATAGCTGTGCCTCTATTCCCGCAATGGATGCCAACTGAGGTGCCAGGATCATGGAGAATCCGGCCAGGGTTAAGAAGAGTCCATTGATTATTCTGCGCTCAGCTCTCACATATCTGTCCTCCTTCTTCTCGATCCCCCTCTCCAGCATGAACATCTGCTTCTTGTGAATCAGATAATAGACCAGGGCCAGGAAGGGCACTCCCTCCACTACCAAAAGCATGATGGCAGTATCCATCAATTATCTCATCCTCTCGATGGCTTTATCTCAACCTCTCGTAGATAATACTTTCGTTATGAGGAATAAAATATCCGATTTAAAATCTATTCAATAGACTAATATTAACATGAATCTTAATTTTTTGCTTACCAAATGATATTTAAAGCATCATGGCGCATTTGATATACATGAGGTGTAGTCCATTGCCTGGGAGAAGAGATACAACATTTGCTTTTATTCTCACCGCCCTTTTCGGGGCTAGCATTCTGCTTTCAATCATCATTCCCACCCAGATATGCCTTGCCAGCGGGGAGGAGACGAATCTCTCAACTGATGCTGCACCATCGAACTTGACGGAAGGGAATACATCGGCAAAAGAAGGAATCCCAGTACACGTCTATATCACGAACAATGACAATGAGAAGCTTGATGTCTCCCTGTTTATAGATTCGGAATTGATAGACCGCAAGTCGATCTCCTCAGGAGCGGATCAAAAGATAGACAGCTACCCTCTGGAGAAGGGGAGTCATACTTTCAAGATAAGCTGGTGGGATGAGGACGTGAAGAGTTCCTTTGAGGTGGAGGAGACAAAGGATATCACGGCCGAGACATCGGTAAACCTTTACACCACCCTCAATGAGGAGCCTGAGGAGTTTGAAATAACAGTTAATCTGGTCAATGAGAACTCCCGGGAGCTGGAGGCATTTCTCTATGCAGACGGCAGCTTCGAGAAGAGCAAAAAGGTGGGAAAGGAGAGCAGTGCTGAGCTGGGGAAGATAAAGCTCAAAGAGGGCATTCACAATCTATCGGTCAGATGGCAGGATGATGATACCAGAATAGAGTATGAAAAGACGAAAAAGCTAATGGTAAAGCGCGATGAGGTGGTCATATTCTATGCCCCCAAAGGGGTATCCTTTGAGGCTAAGAATGCCTCCTCTGGAGCAGAGTATCGCTCCTCTGAGGATAGCGATGAAAAAGCGAGCACAAAGGATGAGCAGATCGATAAAGAGGATCCCGTTGACAAGCCGGATGATGGCAGCGAGAATGCTTCAAAGACCGATCGTGCATCTGCAGAGGTCGATGATGAGAAGAAGGGAGCAAAGGGCGATGCTATTGAGATGAAAGATGATGCTTCAAGCCGGTATGGGAGTGAATCGAGTGCCAGCACAGATAACTCTCTGCAGGATAGCTCGAGGGGAAAAAGCTCCCCAGCAAAGAATGCCAACTCCATGATCGGAGGCTCATTGGAGGACGGAAATCGACTGTACATCTATGCGGCATTGATCATGCTGACGATCTATCTTCTCTTAAGGCATTGAGATGATCAGAGCCTTTTTGATCCTGATCTTGGCGGTCTCCACCGCTCAGGCAACAGTCTGGGGCCAGGGGGTCTCCGGCGAGCTTCACTGGAAAGAGCAATTGACATTGGAGGACTACACCCTGACCCTGGCCGACTTCTCCCTGGAGGAGAAGCTCATGGTCTTGGTGGAGCTGCAGGAGGATGAACGCCCCATTGCCCGCCGGGCTCTTCATGCTGGCGAGTGGTTCGTCATAAACGATTCCTTGAGGATCAGCGCCCTGAAGATCGTAGAGGGAGCGGACAAGGATGAGCCTTATGCCATTGTGAGAATGCAGCTTCCCAGCGCCCCGGAGATATCTCTGATTTTGAGCTTCGATAAAGATATCTACCGGGGCGGGGAGGACATCAAAATCCTGCTGTCCGTGGAGAATCGAGGCGCTGTTGATGCAGAAGACCTGAAGATAACCGTGGATTCCAGTCCGCCTATATTCAGCAGGAGGTTCAACATATCAAGCCTCCAAGCGGGATCGGCCTGGGATGAACAGAAAAAGACGGCCCAAACCGATCCCATCAGGATCGATCTGGTGGCTCCATATCTGCTCGAAGCGGGAGATCTGCAGGTCAGGGTCCGCGCTCAATACACCGATCCGGATGGAAATTCCCACCAGTCATGGGGCGGCGGCAAAGCGCATATATCCGGCCCTCTCCGGCTTTACAAGAGGGTTGAAGAGACCCAGGAGTTATCTGAAAGCTACTATGTGATCGATTCCCTCAGCAACTATGGAAACAGGACATTTTCCGTGGATCTGTCCGACTCCACAGGAAAGGAATTTCACAGCAATGACACCCTCCAGTGGAAGATCGTTCTCGAGCCGGGTCAGACGAAGACGGTCAGCTATTGTATCAAGCCCATAGAGCCAGCCATGGGCATCTCTCTTCCTGATGCCGTAGCCTCGTTCCGCATGGGGAAGAGGATTTACACCATCCATTCCAACAGGCCGGTGATAGATGTTACCGGACCCTTGATCGATGCCAAGAGAAGCATCAGCCCCAAGAGGGTAAAGGCAGGCGAAGAGGTGATGATATCTTTGGAGCTGGAGAATCGAGGCAACAGAAAAGCGGTGCTGACGATGGCGGAGATGGTTCCCCAGGGAGCAGAGCTGATCTCGGGAGAGCTGAATGAATCCTTCATGCTCTCCCCAGGCGAGAAGGCCGCCCGGAAGATTCGGCTGCGGGTGATGGATCCGGATGGAATCAGCATTCCCTCCTCCATGGTGAGATATCGGGATGTTCGGGGGAATGATTATAGCACCAGAACTTCTGCCCTCCGGGTTACAGTGCAGGAAGAGGAGGTGAGCAGCCCGTCCGATCCTTCCCGGAATGATACCGGCGGAAGTGGAATGTCCAAAGTGAGCGATCTGGGAGATGGCCAGGCAGATTATCCATCGCCTGATCGCGAGAACCGGGATGATGAACGGCTAATTCCAGGGAGCATTGATCATCGAGTGGTTGAGAGCGGATCCGGCCTGGGGCATAGGTTATCGATTTTATTGATACTGATCATATTGTTGCTCTCAGTGGCTCTGGGTCGATACCTTTGATGCGGTCACAAATTCTCTCTCCTGTGGCATCTGATGCCCTGCTGTATCTCGTCTGCTGCACAATATCCGTTATCCTTCCCTCATTCATAACGGCAATGCGATCGCTCATATGTCTTACCACCTCCGTATCATGGGAAATGAAGAGCATTGTCAGGCCGAACTTTCTTTTCAGATCCATCATAAGCCTCAATATCTGGGCCTGAACAGAGACATCCAGCGAGGCGGTTGGCTCATCTGCGACGATGAACTCCGGATTTATCGCCAGGATTCTGGCCAGGACTACTCTCTGGTTCTGCCCGCCGCTGAGCTGATGAGGAAAGCGGTTGATATGCTCTGGATTCAGCCCCACGACATCTACAAGCTCTAAAACCCGATCTCTGATCTCAATTTTGGTCATCTTTCCATGCAGCTTTAGCCGGAAGGGCTCAGCTATGCTCTCTCCGATGCGCATCCTGGGATTGAGAGATGACTCGGGATCTTGAAAGATCATCTGCATCCTGGGGCGGAGCTTTCTCATCTCTTTCCTATTCAGCCTGGTTATGTCCCTACTATCAAAGATTATGCTGCCGGATGTGGGCTCGATGAGCCGCAGTAGCAGCCGTCCTACGGTGGTCTTGCCGCAGCCGCTCTCTCCCACCAGGCCAAGGGTCTCGCCCTGATCGATATGAAATGAAACGCTATCTACCGCTCTAGAGCATTGCTTGCTTATCAATCCAGAGGAATAATGCTTTCTCAGATCTCGAACCTCTATCAGCCGCATAAGAAACACCTCGATGAATGCCCGTTCTCCAGCCGCACCATCTGGGGATGCTCGCTCTTGCAGACCTCCATCGCATAGGGGCATCGGGGATGGAACCTGCAGCCAGAAGGAGGATCTATGAGGGACGGGCTGGATCCGGATATGGGATGCAATCCCCGGCTTGGCAGCGAGCGTATGAATCCCTGGGTATAGGGGTGCTGGGGATCGTTCAATATGGTCTCTGCCGAAGCCTCCTCCAAAATCTCACCTGCATACATGACTGCAATCCGGTCGCATATCTCACCAGCAGCAGCAAGATCATGGGTTATCATGAGCATCGATCGCCCGGAGGTCATGTCCCTTATCAGGTTGACGATCTCCGCTTTGGTGCGGGCATCAAGCCCTTTGGTGGGCTCATCGGCGATGACAAAAGAGGGATGGCTGGCCAGGCCCATGGCGATCATCACCCTCTCCTTCATCCCTCCGGAGAGCTCATGTGGATACTGGTCCGCCCTCCTCTCCGCCTCGGGAATCATGGCTGCTTCCAGCATCTGCACCGCTCTGGCTTTTGCCTCCTTTTTGCCCAGGCCTTTGTGCAGACTGATCACCTCAGCGATCTGGTCTCCCACCTTTAAGACGGGATTGAGGGAGGTGGTGGGATTCTGCAGGATCATGGCGATCTCCCTACCTCGCAACTGCCTCATCTCCTCCTCTGTCAGATGGAGGAGGTCCTGTCCATTGTAGATTATCTGGCCTTCCACCCCGGCCGAGGAGGGCAGCAGGCGGATGATGGACATGCCAAGCACAGTCTTGCCGCAGCCGGTCTCGCCGATCAGCCCCAATCGCTCGTTGTCTTTTATTTGCAGGTCCACTGAATTCACCGCTTTGACCAGGCCGTCTGGGGAGGAGAAATGGGCCTTAAGATCAATTATGTCGAGCATAGCCATTGATAGACTAAGATGATTTCATCATAATAAAGATTGCTACACAATT
>ENA-UOXR01004262-UOXR01004262.1-bioreactor-metagenome-genome-assembly--contig:-NODE-4262-length-11332-cov-4.270285_pt1 | contig 11332 bp, 8 predicted proteins | sample MGYA00238164_ERZ764825 | MGnify/ENA primary metagenome ERZ764825 (study PRJEB28920, sample SAMN05720171) | bioreactor metagenome | isolation source: Anaerobic biogas reactor | place: USA:Washington...
CGCCGCCGCCGAAATCTCCCCCGCCGCCCGAGAAGCCACCGCCGATGTCAAAACCTCCTCCGCCCGAAGATCCACCACCCGTCCAGTATCCACCGGGACCGAAGCCTCCCCCGCCCCGGAAGGGTCCCCCGAAAAGAAAGGGAAGGAAAATGCCGAGCACAAGACCGAGGACACCGAGGAGCACCACCGTCACAAGAGAGAACCCCAGCAGGAACCCCATGGCAGAGAAACCTATCAGCCCGGCGCCGCCGCCCAGGATGCGTGAGATCCTTCCCAGCACGAGAAGGAAGATGGCGCCGAAGACGAGAAAGGGCAGCGCCGATCCCAGGCCGCCCCTCTGAACCGACCGGGGTCTTCCCGCGTCGGCCTTGAACTCGCCACGCGTCGCATCTATCATGGCGCGGACACCCGAGGAAAAACCGCCGTCAAAATCGCCCCTCTTGAACTGCGGGTTGATGACGAGCTGAACGATGCGTCCTGCCGTCAGGTCTGTAAGCTTTCCCTCGAGGCCGCGGCCCACCTCGATGCGCGTCTTGCGGTCTTTCTTCGCAACGAGGAGGATGGCACCGTTGTCTTTGCCCTTCTGGCCGATCTTCCACGTCTCGGCCACTTTCATGGAGAACTCTTCCAGGCTCTCCCCCTCCAGGGAATCGATGGTGAGGATGACGATCTGCGTGGAGTCCGACCTCTCGAAGTCCTCAAGTTCCCTTTCCAGTTGAGCGCGGACACCCGGCGACATCATCCCGGCATGATCGTTCACACGCCCTTTCAGGGCAGGCACCTCCAGCGCCTGGATGCAGGTGGCCCAAAAAGCGACAAAACAAAATACCAGGGGTACGACAAGGCCCCGGAGGAGGCCTTCCCGCGCGCTTCTTCCGTGCCTGTCGTTGCCTGCAGGAGACTCTTTCATCGTCCCGGCCGTCCCTTAAGGGTCAGAACTTCACCTTCGGCGCCTTCTCCGCCCCCGCTTCCGCCTTGAAGGGTTCCTTCTGGGCAAGCTTGAGAATGAACATGTTCGTCAGGTTGTTCGGGAAGACCCGGATGGAGGTGTTGAATGTCTGCACCGCCTTGTTGTACCGTGTGCGGGCCACGTTTATCCTGTTCTCTGTGCCCTCCAGCTGGTTCTGAAGGTCGCGGAAATTCTGGCTGGCCTTGAGATCTGGATAGTTCTCGGCAACGAGAAGGAGCCGCGACAGGGCCCCGCCCATCGACGACTGTGCCTGCTGATACTGGGCCATGGCCTGGGGATTGCCGATCATGTCCTTCGATATCTGAACGCTTCCCACCCTGGCCCTGGCCTCGGTCACGGCCCGAAGGGTCTCGCTCTCGTGCTTCGCGTAAGCCTTCACGGTCTCCACCAGGTTCGGCACCAGGTCGTTGCGCCTCTGGTATGAGGCCTCGACGTCACCCCATGCCGCCTTCACGGCCTCGTCGTTCTGCTGTATCGTGTTGTAGCCGCAACCCGTAAGCATCATCATCGCCAGCGCGATGACACCGCAGAGAAATGATCGCCTCATCAAGTTCCTCCTCTGTCGAGATTATCGAGCCTATAGTACCATATTCCGGGGAAAAAAATACAGGTCTTCCGGCCTTGACGCCGGGGAAAGATGCGTGATAGAACCTTGAAAAAGCGGAGGAAGACAGTGAACGATGACATAAAGAAAAGAACCCAGGAGACAGCGAAGAGACTCTGGACGGGAGGGGTGAAGCTCGACCCGCCCTACCTGACCTGGAAGGAGTTCGACAAGGACCTCGCCAACGACCTCTCCATGTTCATAACGGGTAATCTCTATTCCCGGACGGTCCTCACCCTTCCGGAGCGCCAGATGGCCGCCTGCGCCATGCTCGCCGCCCTGGGAGCGGCCGATGAACTGAGGCTCCACGTGAACGCCGCCCTCAACGTCGGCTGTGATCCCCGGAAGCTCGCCGAGGTCTTTTTCCAGCTTGCCCCTTACGGCGGGATGCCGCTTGTCAACAAGGCGCTGGAGGTCTTCAGGGAGGTCTTGAAGGGCCGGGGAGAATGGGAAGCCTTCACGAAGGGCGGGAAGTAGGGGTCAGGAGAATACGGCATTAAAGGCCGGGGTTATTGCATGGCCAGAATACTTGCACGGGAAAGCGCGGGCATCGCGGGCATCGACGAGATCATCGACGGGCTGAGAACGGGTGACAACGTCGTATGGCAGGTTGACTCTATCGACGACTACCTGTCCTTCGCGAGGCCCTTCGCGGAGCGGTCGGTCAGGAGCGGGAAGAAGGTGGTCTACATGCGGTTCGCCCGCCACAGACCCGTCATAGAGAACAACGAGAGCGTGCGGGTACACAACCTGGACGCGCGCAGCGGCTTTGAATCCTTCACCGGCGAGGTCTACAACATCATCACGTCTGAAGGGCGCGACGTCCATTACGTATTCGATTCCCTCTCCGATCTCCTCTCCGCGTGGGCCACGGACCTCATGATTGGCAATTTCTTCACCATCGCCTGTCCTTACCTGTATCAGCTCAACACGATAGCCTATTTCGCGCTGCTCAGGGAAAACCACTCCTTCAAGACCGTTGCACGCATCCGCGAGACGACCCAGGTACTCATCGACGTCTATAATGTCGACGACAAGATCTACGTGCATCCCCTGAAGGTCCGCGGCCGGCACTCGCCCACGATGTTCCTTCCCCACCGCAGAAGCGAGGACCGCTTCCTGCCGGTGACGAGCAGCGTCGACACAGGCCGGCTGCTCACGCGGATCTCGGGTAAGGGAACAGACCTTGCGAAGAGGAATCTTGACCACTGGGACAGGTTCTTCATCCGCGTCGCCGACCTCCTGAAAGAAAAGGTGAGCACGGACGAGGAAGAAATGGTCCTCGACCAGTTGTGCAGGATCATGATCGGCCGCGAGGAAAGGATACTCGCCCTCGCAAAGAGGTACTTCACCCTCGAGGACCTTCTTGCCGTCAAGGGACGTCTCATAGGGACAGGCTATATCGGGGGGAAGACTGTCGGCATGCTCCTCGCCAGGAAGATCCTCTCCGGCGATACGTCCTTTGACTGGCAGCACATCCTCGAACCCCATGACTCATTCTTCATCGGTTCCGATGTCTTTTACACCTATCTCGTCGAGAACGGGTGGTGGAAACTGCGCATGGAACAGAAGACCCGGGACGGGTATTTCGAGGTCGCGAAGACCCTCAGGGAATCCATGCTCGAGGGCTCTTTCCCCGAAGAGATCGAGGAACAGTTCTGGCGCCTCATCGAGTACTTCGGGCAGTCGCCCATCATCATACGGTCGAGCAGCCTTCTCGAAGACGCCTTCGGCAATGCCTTCGCCGGCAAGTACGAGAGTATTTTCTGCGTCAACCAGGGCACCCCCGAGGAGCGCTACAAGCAGTTCGGCGAGCATGTGAGGCGTGTGTATGCCAGCACCATGAACGAGGACGCACTGGCCTACCGCCTCCAGAGGGGCCTCGACAGGAATGACGAGCAGATGGCGCTCCTCGTCCAGAGGGTCTCCGGGTCCTACCGCAACCGCTATTTCTACCCCGATCTCGCCGGTGTCGGGATATCCTACAACACCTTCGTCTGGAGGCGGGACATGGACCCGAAGGCAGGGATGCTTCGCCTCGTGGCAGGCCTCGGCACCCGGGCGGTGAACCGCGTGGAGCACGACTATCCCGGCATCATCGCCCTTGATCTTCCGCTGCTCCGCCCTCACAGCGGACCGAGCGATATGAAGAAATATTCCCAGCACAACGGCGATGTCCTCAACGTCGAGACCAACGTCCTCGAGACGATCCCCGTCGCCGACATCATCACGGGCGACATGAAAGCGGACCGGGAACTCATCGGGACACGGGACCTCGAGGCGGCCGAGTTCATGAGGTCCCGCGGGCTCGAGGCCGGGGAGTCATGGATCGTGACCTTTGACAGGCTCATGTCCGAGACACCCCTTCCGGCGATCATGCGGAAAATGCTCAAGACCCTGGAATCGAGCTACCAGTATCCCGTGGACGTCGAGTTCACCATAAACTTTACGGCGAGGGACGCTTTCCAGATCAATCTCGTCCAGTGCAGGCCCCTTCAGACAAAGGGCGAGGGCAAGAGGGTCAGGATCCCGCGCAAAGTGCCCGCCGACAGGATACTTTTCCAGTCATCGGGAAACTTCATGGGAAGCACCACAACGCAGGGGATCAAGCGGGTCATAGTGGTCGACCCCGATGGGTACAGTCTCCTGACCCTGTCGGAGAAATACGATATCGCGCGCCTCATTGGCAGGATAAACAGGCAGATACCCGGTCAGGAAGAAATGCCCACGATCCTTGCCGGCCCGGGACGGTGGGGAACCACCACGCCCTCTCTGGGAGTCCCGGTGCGGTTCTCGGAGATCAACAACATCGCTGTCCTGGTGGAATTGGCCCACGGCACGGGCCTCGGCAGCGTGATGCCCGAGCTTTCCTTTGGTACTCATTTCTTTCAGGACCTTGTCGAAACCGGGGTATTCTACGTTGCGATCTTCCCCGACAGGGAAGGGTCGTCCTTCAACAGAAGGATCGTGGAAAGGAAATACAACCTTCTTTCCATGCTCGTACCCGAGAGCGCCCGGTACGAAGGCATCGTAACCGTCGTCGACACCGCGGAAGACGATATGAAGCTCCTCGCCGACGTCGTGACTCAGAAGGTCGTCTGCTTCAACGCCCGCAAGACGGACCAGTAACCGTCGTCGCTTCCCTCACGGGTCCGGGAAAGATACCTGAGGAAGACGGAGGTCTGTTCTTTTCTCGGCAGATAGGCCCTTTCCAGGGCCTCTATCGAGCTCAGGAGAGGATAGTCGCAGAGCGTGGCCATTGCCTGGCTTCCCCTGCCAACACCGGCCTGCTCGAGGGCCGCGTTCACATTGAGCCCGCCCAGTACCACGAGGCCGATCTTTCCGTCCGTGGGAGAGATGCCGAGCAGGGACTCCCCTCTGCTTCCGAAGAGCACGATGCCCCCGAAACCATGGGGCGTCATGCGATCGAGAAGGCTCCTTGCGTCTGAGATACTGTTCTCCGGGATCTCCCGGTAGCTCCCCAGGATGAGCCCCGATCCCCCCTCCACGGCGCCGAGCACGTCGCTCATCCTGCTGCGCATGAGGATCTCGAGGGGAGGGACGGAAGACCCCTCATAGCTGATCACCGACGTGAACCGCAAAGGACGTCCGTTCACCACCTCGACGAGACCCCCGAGCCTGGTAGCTATGGGGATTCCGCGCTTGAGGAACATCCCGTTCAGTGTGATGCTGCACATGGTCCCTATGGCGACCATCCCCGGGGGTGCCTCGACGGTGCCGATGCGCTCGCCGGCCCTCACGACAACCGCCCGGTCACTCATGGAGTAGGGCGACCTGAGCACAACGCCCAGCACCTCCATGGCCGCCTCGAGCTTCTCCTCGGGGACAAGGGTGATATTGAGTATCACCTTGCCCCGCACGTTGTCGGGTCCGAAATCGGACAGAAAGGAGAGGTTGTTTATCCTGTTGATGATGAAACCCACCCGGTCGGACACGTACCCCTGTTTGAGTTCCATGCGGCCGCCGGCCGTTATCCTTCTGCCCTTCTTGCCGTCCGTCACGGTGTACCCGGCCTCGTCGAGACGCTTGAGGTAGTACCTGATGGTCCGCTCGGACAGGTCCGTCCCCTGGCGGCCGAGACGGGAGGCGATGTCGGAGGAGCCCAGGGGGGCCCCTTCCCTGTCAAGCACGGAGAGAATGGAGAACATTATCCTGTTCATCTACCCATTCCCTCCGCACGCAGTTCCACGTAAGAACGTTCCCCTGACCAATTTCTATCACACGTAGCCATAGGCGAGCATGGCGTTCGCGACCTTGAGGAAACCGGCAACGTTGGCGCCGAAGACATAGTCCCCTTTCTTGCCGTACGCCTCAGCGGCATCGAGACACGATCTGTGGATGCTTTTCATTATGCCGAGCAACCTGGCATCGACCTCTTCCCGTGTCCAGGAAAGTCTCATGCTGTTCTGAGACATCTCGAGACCCGACGTCGCGACCCCGCCGGCGTTCGCCGCCTTGCCGGGGCCGAAGAGCAGGCCGTTGTCCTGGAAGACGCGGACCGCCTCGGGCGTCGAGGGCATATTTGAGCCTTCGGCGACGCAGACGCAGCCGTTCTTCACGAGCGCTTCCGCGTGACTGCCGTCTATCTCGTTCTGGGTAGCGCATGGCAACGCTATGTCGACCTTGAGACCCTGGTCCTTGATGACGTCCCAAACGCTTTCGCCTATGTAGCACACGGCGTGGCCGTACTTGTCGGCATACTCGCTTATCCTGCCCCTCTGGACGTTCTTGAGGTCCATCACGTAACCGCACTTGTCGCCCGATATCCCCTCATCGTCAACGATCGTGGAACTGGAGTCGCACAGGGTTATGACCTTTCCGCCAAGCTGGTTCACTTTTTCCACGGCGAACTGGGCGACGTTCCCGGAACCGCTGATGGCAACCGTTTTACCCTTGAGATCGAGGCCCCTCGTGGCAAGCATCTCTGCGGCGAAGTAGACGCAGCCGTACCCGGTCGCCTCGGGCCTCACGAGGCTGCCGCCGAAGGGCAGGCCCTTGCCGGTGAGAACCCCCGTATGATCGTTCATGATCTTCTTGTACATGCCATACATGTAGCCGATCTCGCGGCCTCCCACGCCAATATCCCCGGCGGGCACGTCGATGTCGGGACCGATGTGCCTGAAGAGCTCCAGCATGTGGGCGTGGCAGAAACGCATCACCTCGTTGTCCGATTTGCCCTTGGGATCAAAATCACTGCCTCCCTTGGCACCTCCCATGGCAAGCGTCGTGAGGGAGTTCTTGAATATCTGTTCGAATCCGAGGAACTTGAGGATCCCCAGGTTTACGGACGGGTGGAACCGCGTGCCGCCCTTGTAGGGACCGATGGCATTGTTGTACTGGATGCGGTACCCCCTGTTGATCTGCAGTTCTCCCTTGTCGTCCAGCCAGGGGACCCTGAACATGACAACGCGGTCGGGCTCGACGATCCTTTCGTATATCTTTGCCTTTACGAACTCGGGGTGTTTCTTCACCGTGGGCTCAAGACTCTCCAGGACCTCTTCCGCCGCCTGATGGAACTCGAATTCATGAGGGTCCTGCTTTTTGATCTTCTCCAGTATTTCACGTGTTACTGACATAATGGAATCCTCCACCTTCGTAATGTATTTTCCCGGTCCCACCCCGGGTTCTCACGCAAACCATCCCGCCGTCAAGCCGGCAGCGGGCCGTCACCCGTATCCGGCGACGTGTCTCCCCGAGATCAGAAAGATCTATTCTTCGAGACGTTCCTCAGTAGACTGCCAGGGGGGCCACGCTGTGATCATACACGTTCAGATCGCTCCCCGTGATGAGAAGGCCGTCGATATTCTCGAGGCTCTTTGGCAGGGGTTCATCTTTCGAAAGAACAATGGTCTCCAGGTCCCACCCGTGCTCTTTGAGGGCGTCTTCGAGGGCTTTTGTGTCTTCGGCTTTCCCTCGCTGTAAGAAAACAAGTCTCTTTCTCATGATCTCCGCTTTTCTCCTTTTGATGGTATGAGAAAAAACTAGTATATAAAACCCGATAAAAGCAGGTTTTGCAATCGGGGCAAAGATGTTTTTGATATCGGGGTAAATACTATATAACTCATGGGGGTTTCCCCTATGGCAGTTGTATGGTGTTGACTTTCAAGGGCTGGCTGGATCGTGGAGATGGCGGAAGCTGGCAAAGAATTCTACCGGCGAAGCGGGAAAATGAGGGCCGCGACGAAGATGCCCCGGGGTCTATGCTGTCATCTTCCTTCAGGGACTGCTCTGGACCCATTGAATAGCGTACTTGAGGAGGTCCGTCCCGTCCCCCAGTTTTAGTTTGTCCTTGATATGCGCCCTGTAGGATTCCACCGTCTTGACGCTGAGATGAAGCTTTTCCGCTATCTGGCGCGTCTTGTTGCCCTGTCCTATAAGCCTGAAAACGGTCAGTTCGCGGTTGCTCAGGAGGTCTATCGGTGACGCGCCCTGGCTCACCCCTTCGACGGAGACGAACTTCTCGAGCATCTTCGTCGTGATGCGGTCGCTGACAAAGATCTCCCCCTCGAGGACCTTTCTGATCGCCACGAGCACCTTTTCCAGGGCCTCCTGTTTCATTATGTAGCCGCGCGCCCCGGCACGAAGTGAACGCTCGGCGTACAGGGTCTCGTCGTGCATGGAAACGACGAGGACCGGTATGTCCCTCTGGCGCAGGCGCAATTCCTTGATGAGCTCGATCCCGTCAATGCCCGGCAGGGATATATCAACGATCGCCATGTCGGGAACGACCGTTTCCAGCGATTCCAGGGCCATCTGGGCATTCTCCGCCTCGGCGCACACGACAAGGTCGGGTTCCTGATTGATCAGAAGCGTCAATCCCTTGCGCAGAATGGGATGATCATCGACGATCAGTATCCTTCGTTTCGTCACGGAAATCCTCCCCTCCCGTTATCAAGATACCTTGAGGACCCGCAGGTCATGACGCCATCCTCAGATCGCTGGCCTGTCGGAAAAGGTACAGCTTATGACACATCCCCCGGTCTTCGGCTCCTTTATCTCCAGGACGGCCCCGATCATGGAAGCCCTGTACTGCATTATGTTGAGCCCCATGCCCTTTCCCTGGTTCTGCGCGCCGTCCATGCCGACCCCGTTGTCACTGATGGTCAGCACATAACTCTCGCCATCCTGTCTCATGGCGATGGTCACACTATCTGCCTTACCATGTTTTATGGCATTATTCAATGCCTCCTGGGCGATACGGTAGAGATGGGTCGCGGCGGCGTTGTCGCTCATGAGGATCGGGGAATCGTATTCAAAGGTGCAGGTGATCCCGAAAAAACGCTCAACATTCGACGCCAGCTCTATGAGCGCCATCATGAGGCCGTCCGCTTCGAGCCTGACCGGGTTCAAACCCCGGGCGAAGCCCCTCGTCAGGGTTATCGCCTGATCGAGAAGATCCACTATTTCGGCGACATCTTCGGACCTGATCGGCTGCCCGGTGGCTGTCTTTCTTTCCAGGACCTTGCCCATGAAACCGATGCCCGCGAGGTGCTGGCAAAGGCTGTCGTGAAGGTCCTGACCAATTCTCCGCTGTTCCCGCCCGCTGATCTCGAGGATCTCCCTTTCCAGTCTCTTGCGCCTTGTTGTGTCGCGCACGATACCCAGTGCCTTGTTGGGGCCGCACCTGACGATCCGGACCTCGAAGTCCCGTGGTTGCCCACCGAGGGAAAGGTGCTGTTCGAAGACCTGCGCCCTGCCTGTCGAGATGGACTGCCTCACGCAGGCCATGACCTGATCGAGAAGCCTTCGCGGAAGGATCTCCTCCCTGTCGGATACGAGATACACGCTTTGCCCGACAAGCCTTTCGGCAATGCCCTTCAGGACCGTGAAATCACCCGGGTGAAGACCGAGAAGGATCCCCGATACATCGAGCTGGAACATGAGGTCGGGAATGGCCATGAGCAGAGCGCGCATCTTCGATTCGCTCTCTTTCAGGGCCTCTTCTCCCAGCATGCGCTCGACGATCTCGCCGATGCGCTTCGCTACGGCATCGATGAGACTCCTTTCCTCCTTGAGGAAAGGCCCCTCGTCAGCTGTCTTTCTCCTTTCCCGGTAGAACACCTCCAGGAGGCCGGTATCCTTCCCGTGAACGACGATCCGCTGGGATTGTTTCCACCGCGTCTCCCTGAAACCGTGGCTCACGAAGACCCGGTCGCCAAGCACGATACGGCATGTGGCGATGTCGGGATACTGCCAGGCATCAGGCACTATGTCGACTGTCTTCTGCATGATCTCGTCGAGGGTGGTTCCTCCTCGCTCCACGATCGCGGATATGATGTAAAGGCAGTTGAGCTCCTTGATCCTTTCGTTGAGCTCGTGGGTCCTTTTCTCCAGTTCCCCCTGCGCGAGCTTGTGCTGCTTCTCCCTTTCCGCGAGATGCCGCACCTTCTCCTCGGCACGCTTGAGGGCGAGGGCCAGAGCCTGCCGGGAAACATCCTCCCCTTCGATCTTCCTCTTCCGATCTTCCGATATCCGGGTATGCATGGTCGCGTCATTATATCATAAAGAGGGGTGATAGGTGATAGGAAGTGTCCTTTCCCATAACCCATGACCCATCACCTATCACCCGCCTCTTCCTTTTCATCTGTTGCCCGCCTCTTCCTTTTCATCTATTATTTTGTAATTGACGGAAAAACATGCTATATTGTGCGGTCGTGTTTTCATTTTTATTTCTCTTCTCTCAGCTTCAACAATCCGTCATAAAATTGATTCACGGCACAGAGGAATGATGCTGCCAGAACTCACCATCAAGGGAAAAACTGCACGGGTGCCCGTTATCCAGGGAGGTATGGGGATCGGCGTGTCCCTGTCGCCGCTCGCAAGCGCCGTTGCCGCCGAAGGCGGCATCGGGATCGTTTCCAGCGCCTGCCTCGACAGGCTCCTGGGAAAACGCAACAACAAGGTGTACAGCACCTATGAAGCTGTCTACGAGGAGGTCTGCCTGGCGCGGGAAAAGGGAGGAGTGTCGGGCATCAATGTCATGGTCGCCATCGCCAGGGACTACGATGTTACCGTAAAGGCGGCCATCGACGCGAAGGTGGACGTCATCATCTCCGGAGGAGGGCTACCGCTCGCCCTTCCGGGCATCGCAAGCCCGAAGGATACTGCTCTCGTCCCGATCGTCTCCTCGGTGAGAGCGCTTCAGCTCATCTGCAGGAAATGGGAACGCCTGGGATACCAGCCCGACGCGGTGGTGCTGGAGGGTCCCCTCGCCGGGGGACACCTGGGTTTCAAAGTGGAGGACCTTGGCCTCGAATCCAACAGGTTGGAGAACCTCTTCCCGCCCGTCAAGGACTTCGCTTCGCGGCATGGGGATTTCCCCGTGATCGTTGCCGGCGGTATCTACGATCACGACGACATTTCACGGTTCATGGCCATGGGCGCCGATGGGGTGCAGATGGGAACGCGCTTCCTCGCCACCGTTGAGAGCAGCGCCACGGAGTCTTACAAGCGTGCCGTCGTCAACGCCGGCCCGAGGGACATCATCGTCGCCTCCACGCCGGGCTCCCCATGCGGAATGCCCTTCATGGTGATCAAGGAATCTCCCATGTTCATTTCGGCCCTCGCCAACAAAAGAAAGCCCCGCTGCGACAAGGGCTACATCATGACGAAGGACAGGGAAGGCAGGTACGCCCTGTGCAGGGCGCAGGAAGACACCGGGAGCTGTTTCTGCATCTGCAACGGACTCCTCAGTTCCGGGGGCTATAACACTGACGTCGAGGAACAGCTTTACACGG
>ENA-UOXR01004264-UOXR01004264.1-bioreactor-metagenome-genome-assembly--contig:-NODE-4264-length-11330-cov-6.788914_pt1 | contig 11330 bp, 10 predicted proteins | sample MGYA00238164_ERZ764825 | MGnify/ENA primary metagenome ERZ764825 (study PRJEB28920, sample SAMN05720171) | bioreactor metagenome | isolation source: Anaerobic biogas reactor | place: USA:Washington...
TGGCGCTCTCTGGGCTTAGGGGTACCCGATCCACAGACGACTCCTGAAACAGGATGGCCCGTCGCATTTCCGGGCGTCAGGCTCACCAACAGAACGGCTTCTTGGCCCTCTGCGCGCTGCCCGCGGTCCGTCTGGTGATGCGGAACACGGTAGATGGTGCGGCCATCGCCGCCCCACTTGCCGAGAGTTTAGTGGCAGGGGAGGCTGTTTTGACTAGAAGGGCTGTGTAGGTTCTGTGAATGTTTCGTTAACGGGACAGAGGGCGGCGGAGATGAGCACAAAAGGGATCGCGCGCAGCGGTCAGTGAGGGGTGACTGCGGCGCTGGGCGTCGTGATTCTGGGTCCGTGCGCCGCGCGGCTGGGGCCAGGGCGGCCCATGGGGCAGCACCACGCCCGGGGAAGGTCATGGCCCCAGTGCGTGCCTTGGAGAGTTCTGCTACGAAGGAGGGGCGCGCGAGACGTGATCCACCGGCCGCCCGACTCGACGGCCAGACGGCCGGTGGGTTAGGGGTAGGCTAGAAGAAGGGGAACAGCCTCTTGAAGGCGGTCTCGTCTATCTTGCCGCCGTACTCGCCGAACTCCAGCGCCTCGGCATACTTCACCTTTGCGCCCCGCTCCTCCCCGTACAGCTTCTGGAGCAGGTCACGGAAGCGATCGGCATCCTTGGCCATGGGTGGCACCCACTGCGCCGCCATCCACTTCTTGCGCTCGGCCGGATCGGTGGGCACCTGGTCCAGCTTGTTCTGGTTGTACGGCATCCACTCATAGAACTGCGACACGTGGGAGTCCAGCATGTCGATCTTGGTGTCGATGACGTCGTCGATGGAGAAAGCGACGTCCGGGGTGAAGGGGTAGGGACGCTTGAAAGTGTCGGCCCAGTAGGCCACCGCCGGGTTCACCAGCAGGTGATCGGTTAGCGACTGCACGTTGGGGATGGTGACGGTGTAGCTGGCGTCGGCGATCAACTGCGAAGCGTAGCGATGATCGGGGTGGTAGTCGTTGGGCCGGTTGCAGATGATCAAGTCGGGGGCGTACTCGCGGATCTTGCAGACGATGGTCCAGCGGTTCTCCAGGGTGGGCAGCAGTTGGCCGTTGTTGATGTCCAGCACCTCGTACTCGACGCCGGCGATGGAGGCGGAGCGCTGCGCTTCGTCATAGCGACGGCGGGCCAGGACACCGCCGCCCATGGAGAAGTGGCCGGTGTTACCGTTGGTGATGGAGATGAACTTCACCTTGTGGCCCAGCCGCGTGTACTTCACGGCCAGCCCGCCGACACAGATGTCGCAGTCGTCCGGGTGGGCGCCGAATGCCAGAATGCGCAAGGGTTCAGACATGGATCCTCCCATATGGTTGGCGAGCCCGGCCGCGTGAGAACGCGAAGGGGCCCGGGGTCACCGCTCAGTCGAAGAAGGGGAATAGCCGCCGGAAGGCGACCTCATCCACTTTGCCGCCGTATTCGCCGAACTCTAGGGACTCGGCGTACTGCACCGCCCGGCCGCGCTGCTCGCCGTAGAGCTGGACGAGTAGGTCGCGGGCGCGGTCGGCCTCTTTGGCCATCACCGTCAGGCGTTGCTCCGCCATCCAGGCGCGGCGCTCGGCATCTCCCTCGGGGACCTGCTCGAGCTTGTTCTGGTTGTAGGGCAGCCACTCGTACATCTGCGACGTGTGGCAATGGAGCATGGACAGCTTGGTCTCCACCACATCGTCGATGCTGACCGCCACATCGGGAGTGAACGGGTAGGGCCGGCGGAAGCTATCGCCCCAGTAGGCCACCACCGGATTGTACATCAGGTGGGGCGTCAGGGCCTGCACGTTGGGGATGGTGACGGTGTAGGAGGCGTCGGCCACCAACTGAGAGGCGTAGCGGTGGTCGGGATGGTAGTCGTTGGGCCGGTTGGTGATCACCAAGTCGGGCCGGAACTCCCGGATGATGCGCACCACCAGCCAGCGGTTTTCCACCGTGGGCATCAGTTGGCCATTGTGGATATCCACCACCTGGTACTCGATGCCGGCGTTGCGGCCAGAGCACTGGGCTTCGGCCTGGCGGCGCCGGGCCAGGGGGCCGCCCCCGATGCTGAAATGGCCGGTATCGCCGTTGGTGAGGGAGACGAACTTCACCTGGTGCCCCAGCCGGGCGTACTTGATCGCTAACCCTCCGGCGCGGATGTCGCAATCGTCGGGGTGGGCGCCGAAGGCGAGAATGCGTAGCTGGTCTGCCATATCGCTCTCCGTTCGTGCGGACTGAACCGCACCACATTACCACCAGGCGCGCTCTCCGCCAAAGGGGGCCCGCCTGTTCCCCGAGGCCGCTCCTCCGCTTTCGGCCGGTGCCAAGGAAAGTCGGCGATCGTCGCGCGCTGAGCCCTTGTTTTGCCCAGTCTCGCCCGGGCCCTGATCATGGCGGGCGAGACTAGACTGAAGGTCGTCTCTGAAGATAATGGCATCGGCCCTGGCCGGTACATTGGCCTCGGGGACAGCTTGAGGGGACCAACGGCGTCGTTGGTGCCGCCCTTCTACGAGGAGCGAGCGATTGTCACAGCCCCAGTTCGGTCACATGCAGCAACTGCTGGAGCGGTCGTCCTCTCCGGTGTTGTGGTTCAGCGAGGCCGGTGTGCCGGTGCACGCCAACCCCGCCTTCTGTGAGATGGTCCAGAGAACTCTGGCGGATGTGTTGGCTTCCGGCTGGACTCGGGCGCTGGCCCCGATACTGTCTGAGGGAACCGACCCGATGGAGGCCTCCCTGCCTCTGCCCGACGGCCGGAGGCTGTCGGTCCTGGGACACCGTTGTTCCTGCACCGGACCGGCGTCCGGCCCGCTCACGTTCCTCGTGTTCCAGACCCCGGAGCGGCGGCCGCCACCGAGCCCCGAGGAGTTGCTCGCTGCCGAGCGCCTGGCTCGTTTGGTATGCGCCGACCTCGGTCGACAGCAAGGTGAGCAGATCGGTCTGGGCATCACCGAGGCTCTGCGGCTGACGGGGCAGTTCGCCGGGGCGGATCGCTGCTACGTCTTTCAGCTGCACGACGACGACCGGCTGATCAGCAACACCTTCGAGTGGTGCGCCCCCGGGGTCGAGGCCCAGATGCACCGCCTCCAGGACATCGTGGTGCCACCCTCCTGCTGGTGGGTAGAGCGGCTGCGAACACTGGAGGCCAGCTAGCTCCCGACGCTGGACTCGCTGCCCCCCGAGGCGACCCACGAGCGGGAGGTCCTGGAACAGCAGAGCATCCAGAGCCTGGTGATCGTTCCCCTTGCCGAGTCGGGGCGGCCGCTCGGGTTCATCGGACTGGACTGGGTTCGGGCCGAGGTGGATCTGGCCCTGGAGGAGAAGTCGCTGCTGTTGCGAATGGTGGGAGAGGCGATCTCCAACGCCCTGAACAGGAAGCAGGCCGAGGCACACCTCAGGGAAGCAAGTGACCTTAGCGATGCCCTGAACCGCGTCGGCCGGGCCACTGCCTCCACGCTTGATCGGGACGAGATGCTGACCAAAGCCGCGGATGAGAGCGCCCGGTCGTTGGGCGCAGATGCCGTCACGGTGATTCTGCGAGAGCCGGAGGGATGGATACTCAAGCACGCGTCGGGGTCGCTGGGGGAGCACGTCCAGGGTCTATCGCCCATCGAAGCGGCACCGCTGAACATGCTGGTGGCACAGGAGAAGCGGGCGGTGTTCGTGGAAGACGTGGAGCGCGAGGACCGGCGCCTGACGACCTGGCTCCGAACGGCCGGCTTCCGCGCCTGTTGCGTGCTTCCACTTCTCGCCAACGGTTCGGTGACGGGTGTGATGGGGTTTGGCTTCCGCCGGCCGACCCACTTCTCGTCTCAGAGGCGTGCCTTCGTCGGTCACTTGACGACTGAGTTGTCGCTGGCGCTCGAGGCGGCACGTTTGTACCAGGCGGAGCACTACAACAACCAGTTGCTGCGCGCCATCACTAGCAGCGTCCCTGTGGGCATGTGCCTGGTGGACGCGGACACTCTGGAGATGCTCTGGGGAAACCCGGCGGGGGCGCAGATGCTTCCGGAGCCATTCCGGCGGCTCTATGCCCCGGGCGTCAACGTGAGCGAGTTGATGCCGGGGCTGGACCTCTTGCGGCTGCAAGACATCATCCAGACCGTTGCCCGCACCGGGCAACGGTACCATGGCGAACAGGTGAGGCTCCCTTGGAACGGCCGGGGAGAGTCGCACTGGGAGGTGACGGTACTGGCCATCCCCGTGGCTCGGCCCGGCCGGCAAGTGCTCTTCGTCGGCCACGACGTCACGCCCATGGTCCAGTCACGCCAGCGTATCGAAGAACTGGCGTGCGAGGCGGAGGGGCGCGCCCGGGAGGTGGAGACGGAACGGGCACGGCTGCGGGCCGTGATCGAGAGCACTCCCGAGGCCGTCGTTGTCACGGATGGGGAGGGGCGGGTGACCCTGGTCAACCCGAGCGCCGTCGCTCTGGGCGCCCCGCTGCTGTTGGGCTGCCGCGCCCCCCAGACGGGCCGAGAGGCGACGGTGTGCGACGCCGAGCTGAGCGCCCGAGCGTACGATGACCTGCCGGTTGTGCGGGCAGCCCGCCTCGGGGACAGCGTGGCGGCGGAGGATATGGTGCTCCTGCATGCCGACGGGCAACGCCGGGACCTGCGGGCCAGCAGCGCGCCGATCCTCGATCCGCGCGGGTCCGGCCTCGGGGCGGTCGGCGTCTGTCAGGACGTGACGGATATCAAGGCGGCCCAGCGAGAACTGGAACTGCTGGAGAGGATGAAGTCGGACTTGATCGCGAGTGCCTCTCACGAACTGCGCACACCGCTGGCGGCGGTTAGGGGATACGCCGAGCTGATGCTGCAGGGGGGTGCGGGTGTCCTGAGTCAGCTGCAGCTCGGGTTCGTGCGAGTCATCGCCGATAGCGCCCAGCGGCTGGAGCACTTGGTGAACGACTTGCTGGATGCATCGCAGCTGGAGAGCCACCGGCTCAATATGCACCTGGCACCGTCGGACCTGGGGGTGATCATCCGGCAGGCCGCTGAGCGAGCACGCGAGCGCGCCGACGAGGCTGCGATTGCGCTCAACCTGCGCGTCGAGGAGGACCTGCCGACACTCTTGGGCGACGCGCGCCGGCTGGGCCGGGTGTTCGACAGTCTGCTGGACAACGCGGTGAAGTTCTCTCGGCCCGGCGGCACGATCTCGGTCAGCGTGGGCCTCTCGGCGGAGGGGATGCTCGAGGCGGTCGTGTCGGACACGGGCGAGGGGATTGCGTCCGAGGAGATGCCGGCGCTGTTCGATCGCTTCTTCCGGGGGCGCAACGTGACGAAACAGGGCATTCAGGGCACCGGTCTGGGTCTCTACACCAGCCGCTCGGTGGTGGAGATGCACGGCGGTGCCATCGAGGCAGAGAGCGAGGTGGGGCGCGGCAGCACCTTCCGGGTGCGGCTACCCCCGATGGTAGACTAGTCGGGCCGGTCTCAACGGCGACGGAGGAGAGGCTATGCTGACGGTACGTCACTACGGGGATGTCGAGGCGCAGACCGCGGCGCCTGGGGTTACCATGCGTGTGGTTCTGGGGCCGAAGGAGGGGGCACCCACCTTCAACTTGCGCGTGTTCGAGCTGCAGCCCGGGGCGAGTAGCCCCCACCACAACCACTGGTGGGAGCATGAGGTCTTTGTCCTTTCCGGGGAGGGCGTGGCGTACAGCGAGGACGGGGAGAGGCCGGTCTCCGAGGGTATGGCGATCCTCGTCCCCGGCGGAGTGGTGCATCACTTCACCAACACTGGCTCCGCCGTGCTGCGCTTCATCTGCCTGGTGCCACAGGAGTGGTTGGAGGGAGTGCGGGCCCAATAGGTCCGGCGCGGTCGCGCCTGATTAGTAACAGAAACATAAGCTACCGTTTATGACCATTTAACGCGGCCGCGGCACACTTTAGCGGTAACAGAGATCGAGAGCTAGTACACCAAAGTGGAATCCCCCCCATTCCACGGCTCTCGCTCCATCTTCCCTCCTCTCCCTACCACGTTCCGGGGAGCCCTAACCAGGGCTCCTCACCCCTTTTAAGGGGCAAGCGCGTCCGCGGCTGACGGCGGCGACGCCGGCTGGTCCGTCTGCTACAATGCGATGTAGCCCCGGGGCGAGCGACGCCCGGGCGGCACCGGCAAGGGGGTAGGTATGGAATATGGGGAACTGCATCGAGACGCCCTGGTGGTGGACTCCCACAACGACACCATCGTGGCCCACGTGCGGCGCGGCCACCTGAGCCTGAATGGGGGCGACAGCTACGCCGACCGTCACCCCGGGACAATTGCCTTCGCGCGTAGCCTCGAGGAGCCCCGGTCGGGAGCGTCGCCGATGCAGATCGACTACCCTCTCATGCGCACCGGCGGCATCGACACCGGGTTCTTCGCCATCGACGTCACCCTGGCCCGGGGAAGTCACCTGGCCTATGCCATGGACGGGTTCGGGTTCCTGCTCCATGACCGGGATCAGAGCGGCGCTGAGGTGACAATCATCCGCCGGGCGGCCGACGTGCTCGCGGCCAAGGAGGCGGGCCGGCCGGGTCTGTTGCTGGCCATCGAGCACGCGGATGGCACGGAGCGCAGCCTGAATGTGCTCCGGGCACTCTACGAGATGGGCGTGCGCTCCATCGGCCTCACCCATAACGTTAGCAGTTGCGCCGCCGACGGCAACGCCGAAGCGCGGGACGGGGTCGGCCTCACCCACTTCGGACGGGCTCTGGTGGAGGAGATGAACCGTCTGGGGATGCTGGTGGACCTGGCCCACGTCAGCCCGTCCGCCTTCTTCAGTGCCTTGGAGATCAGCCGGCGGCCGGTGATCTTCTCTCACGGGAATGCTCGCGCCCTCTGCGACCACCCGCGCAACCTCACCGACGCTCAGTTGCGCGCCCTGGCCGACAACGGCGGCGTGATCGGGTTGAGCTTCGTCCCCTTCTTCGTCGATAGCGAACGCCCAACCCTGGAGCGGTTCCTGGACCACGTGGACCACGTCGCCCAGGTGGCGGGGGTGGACACCATCGGCCTGGGGTCGGACTTCGATGGCGGCGGGACGCTCTTGGAGGATGCCACCCACCTCCCGCTGGTGACTCGCGGCCTGCTCGAGCGTGGCTACAGCGAGGGCGACGTGCGCAAGATACTGGGGGAGAACACCTTCCGCGTGCTGCAGGACACCATCGGCTAGCCGGCCGAGATAACGGAGAATGAGATGATCTCGACGTCGCTCTTCGTCATCATCATGCTGGGTTTCGTGGCCATGTTGCTCATGTGGGCCGCCGCCCGCCGCCTGGTACAGGACCAGGCTCCCCTCGTGGTCGCGTTCCCCGACAAGTCGATGCGCGATCTGCTCAAGGTGCTGGTGGCGGCGCCGCTGGTCCTGACGGCGGCCCACCTGCTGCTCTCCTATGCTCTCGGAGCGAGTTTGGACGCCTCCGGCAGCCTGGCGCAGGCGTTATTCTACCTGGGATGGTGGGCGGGGCTGACGGTGATGGCGTTTGCGTTCCTGACGGCGCGGCGAGCGGGGACGGCAGTCCCCGGCAGCGCCTACGCGGGGATGGTGCTGTCGGTGGCGGTGCTGGCCGCCTTTACCTCGCCGGCCTTCTTCGCCTCCACGTTCTCGGTGGACGGCTACGACCGCGCCATCATCGTGGGCTTCGCCCTGGTGCTGATGGCCTTCACCGTGCTGCGGCGCTTGTGGCTTGGCCGCACGAGCAAGTAGGGGTTAGCCGCAGAGGCACGGAGGCACAGAGGGCCGGCTCCGGGGTAGCTCCGCCATGAATAGCCGGAGCTGCGAAAGGCGAAGCCCGCCTTCGTGGGCTGAGGAGGCGGCAAGCCGGCTCAAAGCCGGCTTCGCTTGCCTGTAGCCCCGCGGCTTCAGCCCGGGGCGAGCGGCCGCCGGGCAGCATGGAGTCCTCCCTTCGGCACGCCGCCCCTCTAGGCCTCGATGGGATAGGCGCCGTACTTCTGCACCGCCTCGGTGAAGGCGACGACGTTCTCCCGCCGCAGGTAGCCGGCCAGGCTGTTGCCGCTGGTTATGATGTAGCCGCCTCCCGGCCCCACGTTGCCGATGAGCCAGCGCACCTCGTCCTCGACGTCCTGCGTGCTGCCCAGGCCGAGGATGTTGAGGTCCAGGTTGCCCAGGATGCACACCTGGTCGCCGTAGCGACGCTTCATCTCCACGATGTCCATGGCGCCCTTCTCGTTGGGGTGCATGCCGGCGATGCCCAGCGTGAGCAGGTCGTCGACGAAGGGCAGCAGGTTGCCGTCGCTGTGAATCACCCAGGGCAGGGTGACCTTGGCGGCGACGCGGCGGAAGCGGGGCAGCACCAACTCGCGGAAGACCTGCGGCGAGAAGAAGGGCGCGCTCTTGAAGGCCATGTCGTCGGTGGAGACGTAGACGTCGAAGCCGATTGCCTGGACGCGCTCGGCCACTGCCTCCGCCCAGTCGACGTACCGGTCCAGCACCGCCTCAACGAAGCCGCGGTCCTCGAAGAGGGAGACGCTGAAGGTCTCGGTGCCCATGCCGAGCATGGTGGGAAAGATGCCGACGCGGGTGACGAACCAGCAGGAGTAGTCGCCCTTGGCGTCCACGAAGCGCTTGGCGCCGTCGTAAAGCCGCTCGTCGGTGGGGTCGGGTAGGCGCATCAAGTCCATGTCGGCGCGGGTGCGGATCATGCCCTCACCGTAGAAGAGGCGGCCATCCTGCCCGGGGATCTTCTGGGCGTAGACGGGGGCGCGCAGCACGTAGTGGATGTTGTCCAGCTTGAGGAAGGAAGCGATGGCCTTCTCTTCCTCGAGGGTGTAGGGGTTCTGCTCCAAGTCGTCCCGCTGGCTGAGGGGCGCGCCCCAGTGAAGCAGTTGCTGGGCGAGGGCGCGGTCCACGCCCAGTTCGCAATGAGGGACGCGGTCGGGCTGTTGCCGCCGGAGGGCAGCGGCCACGCGTTCGCGGGATGTCATGTGTGGCATCGTCTTGCTCTCCCCTATCCGTCATGCTGAGCGAAGCGAAGCATCTCCTGCGACCCACTACCTCTGGGCGGTGGACTGGACGCTTGCCTCCCGGTGCGCGATGGCCTTTCGCGCCACCCGGAGGTTAGCTTCGATGGCGCCTTTCAGGTCCCGAGTGCGACGAGGCAGCTTGGGTCCGGGAACGACGGCGCCATTCTTCCAGGCGGCGACGTGCAAGACCGCTGACCACGTAGAACTTGACCTAACCTTTGCGAGTGCCTTCTGAAGGATCTCTTCCGCTTCCTTGAGGTCTCCCCGTACTAGGCGAAGGTACCCCAGCTCCGACAGAGAGAAGGCGCCGCGATCATCCTGGCGGTCGACCATGGTTCTCAGGATCTCTTCTGCCTCCGCCAGCCGGCCCTCGCCGATGGCGACGAAGGCCAGCCTGGTTGCCACTTCCAGGTTCTCGGGGAAGGCCTCTCGCAGGCGTTCCAGTGCCGGCCGGAGAGAGTGAGTAGGTCCATCACGGAACAGACCGGCCAGACCGAGAGTGATCCACCAGAGTTCTGCACCCTGGCCCTCGCTACTAGATTCCTCGTCACGGGATGCCCTGGCGATGGAAAGGGCCTCGTCCACCCGTCCACGCGCCAGATACACCATCGATGCCAACACTCCTAGCTGCATATGCTCCGGCCATTCGCCGAGGGCCGAGTCAAGCTCGCGCTCGGCATCGGCGTACCGACTCTCAAAGGCAAGCCCGCAAATGAACTGGGCCTGGATTGACGGGTCTGGTGAGGCCGCCAGGATTTCCCGGATAATGCTCTCGTCCTCCTCGTCAAGGCCCTCGAATGCAAGCAGCATCGCCAGGTACGAGCCAACGGCTGGATCACGCGTAGCGCGCCAGGCTCGCCGGAAGAGATCCACGTCCTGAAACCTGTCCTCGAGCGCCTCAAGTGCCTTGGAGTACGCCCATAGCGGCGTCAGGTCCTCGGGGTAGTCGGCGAGGTATGCTTCGAGCGATGGCAGGGCGTCCTCCCAGCGCTCTTCTTCGTACAGAAGCAGCCCTAGCGCCCTCTGAGCGGGGGTATACTCATGGTCCAGCGACAACGCCAGGCGGAACGCTGACTCAGCATCCTCTGACCGCCCAAGCTTCTCGTGGGAGACGCCCGCTGCTAGCATCACCGGAGCATACCGCCGGAGGCTCTCAATGATCGGCGCCAAGCTGCCAAGAGCGGCCTCATGGTCTCCGGCCGCCTGGTGATCGAGGGCGAGCTTCAGGCGGGGGAGGTAACTATCTGATACCGCGACCGAGTCTTGGCGACTCACTCTCTACTCCTCGCCGCTCCAGCGTACTTATCCACCACTCTCGCCGCACTCGGATAACGTTCTCGCTTCCAACTGCCTGAAAGGCTTCTGCGGCTTGTCTTTCGGCCTGAATGCGGATATCGGGCTCGTGCAGCTCCTCTGTAGCGCGTGCGACCACCGGCTGCCTGTGCCCAACCGTGCGTGCCAGGGCCACGTTGCAGTACTGGTTCAGGCTCACCCCCTCACGCTCGGCGGCCTCGGCCAAGTCGCGGTGCAGGCTTGTGGGCACGCGCAGGACGAACTTGCCACTGTAGCCATCCTGGGGGCGAGGCTCAGGGATCGCCAGTTCGTGCTTTAGGGCCACCTCCAGCCACCCGACCATCGCCTCCCGGATCATGGCAATGGCTTCCTCTGGCGTCTCGCCGGCGCTCATGCATCCGGGCAGATCGGGGATGCGCACAAAATAGGACCCATCGTCCTCGGGCACCAACTCTACCGAGTAAGGCAGGCCAAGGTAGTACTCGATTGTCTTCGCCATCCTATCCACCTTCCATGCCGGGTCACGCCGTCACTAATCAGAAGTACACTCGCTGTCGATGAACTCGATCACTCTCTTGACGATGTACGCCTTCACATGAGGCGTGTGCCGGATCACAACCAGCGGCAGGCTTCCCTGAGGTAGATACGTGTAGTGCGAGCCCCGCGCTGACTCTAGTGTCAGGCCGTACCACTCAAGCAGCGTCCGCACCTCTTCGAAGCGAACGGCGTTTGGGCTGCGCCGTAGCTTCTCCAGCAGCTTTGCCTTCCTGCTCATCTAGCTACCGCCCGGCTTGTTAGTATCATATATGGTACTAGACCCTGTCCGCAAGGGGCACCTCCCCACTTCTCGAGCGCCGTGGCCGGACCGATCCCGCCCGGGGCCGGCCGCCTCCGCACCGCTCCCCATTGTAGCAGCAGACCGCCCACCTTTCACCGCCGCCGCGCCGGTTGACGCTCCCCTCACACCGCCCCATCATTGCCGTGGCGGAGGCGACGCGCTATCCGTCAGATCACAGGAGGCCCACTGATGGATACACTGGCTATTGAGGGCGGGACGCCCTACCGC
>ENA-UOXR01004272-UOXR01004272.1-bioreactor-metagenome-genome-assembly--contig:-NODE-4272-length-11314-cov-4.207834_pt1 | contig 11314 bp, 14 predicted proteins | sample MGYA00238164_ERZ764825 | MGnify/ENA primary metagenome ERZ764825 (study PRJEB28920, sample SAMN05720171) | bioreactor metagenome | isolation source: Anaerobic biogas reactor | place: USA:Washington...
TTTTAAGTAAAAGACCAAAGAAAGAAACCGTTTTAAGTTTTACGTGTTACGTTTTAAGTGAAAGACAAGAAGACCCGGTCTCTTTCGGGGGAATAGCGGAGCATCCCGCTGCTTCGCTTGTTTCTTACTTAAAACTTAAAACTTAAAACCTAAAACTGAGGTCTGCAAACCTAAAACCTAAAACTTAAAACTTTTTCTCCTCATAGAAATCTTTGAGTATCCTGTCCAGGACGCCGTTTATGAATTCGTGGGAGTCTTCGCTGCCGTATTTCTTGCCCATCTCGATGGCCTCGTCTATGGCGACCTTTGGGGGGACGTCGCCGGAGAATATCATCTCGAAGACCCCGATCCTCAGAACGTTCTTATCCACGTAGGCGATGCGCTCTATCCTCCAGTGCTCACACGCCTTCCGGATGAATTCGTCTATCTGCTCCCGATGGGCGCTGATCCCGGTGAGAAGAAGTCTCGCGTAATCGACGATGTCCTGCTGGTACGGAAAGAGCGAGCAATACTTGGTGAGGGCGCGTTCCGGGTCTTCCCCGGCCGTCTCCACCTGGTAGAGCATCCTCAGGGCTAGCTCTCTCGCTTTCCGTCTGCGCACAAGTTGCTTTCCTTGATGAGGTTCACCATCTCGATGGCCGATATGGCGGCGTCATATCCCTTGTTGCCCGCCTTCGTACCGGCCCGCTCGATGGCTTGTTCTATGCTGTCGCTTGTGATGATCCCGAAAGCTATGGGTTTCTCCAACTCCAGGGACGATTGGGCGATCCCCTTCGTCACTTCCGACGCCACGTAGTGGAAGTGAGGCGTCGCTCCCTTGATGACGGCGCCGAGGCACACGACAGCGTCGATGTCTTTCTTCTTTGCCAGCAGTTTCGCCGCCAGCGGGATCTCGAAGGAACCGGGCACCCGGTAGATGTCGATCTTGTTCTCGTCGGCCCCGTGCCTCTTCAACGCATCGAGGGCGCCTTCGACCAGGCGGTCCGTTATGAAGCTGTTGAACCTGCTTACGACGATTGCAAACCTGAAGCCTTTTGCGTTGAGCTTGCCCTCCCGTACCATGTTCACCCCTTATATGTTGTTTAGGATATGACCCAGCTTTTTCTGCTTGGTCGTGAGATAGGCTATGTTGTCCTTCGTCGGGACCATCTCGATGGGAACCCTCTCCACGACGGTGAGGCCATATCCCTCGAGGCCCTTTATCTTCTTCGGGTTGTTCGTGAGAAGGCGCATCTTGCGGACACCGATGTCCCTGAGTATCTGGGCGCCGATCCCGTAGTCCCTGAGGTCGGGGGAGAAACCGAGAGCGATGTTCGCCTCGACGGTGTCATGGCCGCAATCCTGCAGGCTGTATGCCTTGAGCTTGTTGGCAAGCCCGATCCCCCGCCCTTCCTGGCGCATGTAGACGAAGACGCCCCTCTTCTCATGCTCGATCATCTTGAGGGCCTTCTGGAGTTGTTCCCCGCAGTCGCAGCGCATGGAGCCCAGCACGTCTCCTGTAAAGCATTCCGAGTGGACCCGGACAAGTACGGCGTCATCGGGCTTTATCTCTCCCTTTACGAGGGCGAGGTGAGTCTTCTTGTCCACGTCGTTCTCGTATGCTATGAGGGTGAACTCGCCGCCGAAGCGGGTGGGTATCCGCGTTTCCGCCACGCGGCGCACCAGCTTCTCGTTCTTCGTCTTGTACTTGATGAGGTCGGCTATGGTGACGATCTTCAGGCCATGTTCCTCGGCGAAGACCTCGAGGTCGGGCAGACGTGCCATCGTGCCGTCCTCCTTCATGACCTCACATATGACCCCCGAGGGGTTGAGCCCGGCGAGCCGGGCGAGGTCGACGGACGCTTCGGTGTGGCCGACCCTCACGAGGACGCCGCCGCTGCGCGCGGCCAGGGGGAAGATGTGGCCCGGCCGGGATATGTCGTCGGCGGTGGATCCCGGGTCGACGGCGACCTGCACGGTCCGCGCCCTGTCGTACGCGGATATGCCCGTTGTGATGCCCTCTTTTGCCTCGATGGAGACGGTGAAGGCCGTGTTGTAGGGAGACGTGTTGTCCTGCACCATGAGAGGAAGGTCAAGTTGTTTCACCCTTTCCTCGGTGAGGGACAGGCAAATGAGGCCGCAGGCGAAGCGGGCCATGAAGGTGATCGCCTCGGGCGTCACCTTCTCGGCGGCGATCATGACGTCGCCTTCGTTCTCCCTGTCTTCGTCGTCAACGATGATGACCATCTTGCCTTCGCGTACGTCCTGAAGGACCTCTTCGATGCTCGAGATTGCCATGCGCTACTCTCCTTTTACAAACCCGTGACGGGCAAGGAAGTCAAGGTCGATCCCCTTGCCGTCCCGCTTCGCCAGGAAACCTTCCACGTACTTACCGATGATATCGGTCTCAATATTTATTTTATCCCGCTGGTTCTTTTCTAGAATGGTAGTCCGGGAAGCGGTGTACGGAATAATATTGATCGTGAATTTATTATCACTTTGCTCGTTTACTGTCAAGCTTATTCCATCTATGGCGACGGAACCCTTCCTCACTATGAAACGCGCCGTTTCAGGGGGAACTTCGATGGTCATCCGGATCGAGTCTCCTTCGCTGCGTATGTCCGTTATGGTTCCCACGGTGTCGACGTGGCCAGTCACGATGTGACCGCCGAAGCGGCCGTCAGCGGCCATCGCCCTTTCGAGGTTCACCTTCTGCCCCGGTGCCTTGTCCTTGAGGGTTGTGAGGCGCAGCGTCTCAAGGGATGCGTCGACGCTGAAGGTCTGGCCGCGGACCGCGGTGGCCGTCAGGCACACCCCGTCGACGCTCACACTGTCGCCTTCCCGGACGCTGCCGGTCTCGAAGGAGGTCCTGACAACAAAGACCCAGCTGCCGCTTCCCTTCTCTATCGCGGCGATCACGCCTGTGTCCTCAATGATTCCTGTGAACATATCCCTCTATGTAAATATTCTCCTTCAGCCTCTTCAGGGTGGCGACATCGACCCGGTAGGCGTCCCTCAAGAAGTCGATGCCCTTGCCGCCCACCAGGTTCAGGGCTCCCTTGCCTCCTATGAGGATGGTCCCGTAGAAAAGGACGATCTTGTCGACGAGTCCCTCGCGCAGGAGGGTGGAGTTGACCTCTCCGCCCCCCTCGACGAGAATGCTCGTTATCTCCCGGCGGTAGAGCTCTTCGCAAACATGCCGCACCGATGCCCTGCCGTTGTCATCTTTGGGTACCCTGATCACCTCGACACCCAGGGCGGTCAGTTTCGTCTCCTTGTCGGTGCGGGAATCCTCGTTCGTGAACACCCACGTCCGGTATTTCTCCGATGTCTTCACCACGTCGCACGCAAGCGGGATCCGGAGCTTGGAGTCGAGTATGATCCTCACGGGGATCTTTTTCGGATTCTTGAGCCTCGGCACAAGAAGCGGGTTGTCGGAGATGACCGTGTTGATGCCCACCAGCACCCCGTCGTTGATGCAGCGCAGGAGGTTGGCCTGCCGCCGCGATTCCTCGTTGGATATCCACCGGGAATCGCAGGTCTTGGTGGCGATCTTGCCATCGAGGCTGACTGCCGCCTTCATGGTGACGAAAGGCCTCTTCTTTTCCATGGAGCCTACGAATACCTCATTGAGGCGGCGGGCCTCGTCCTCGAGCATCCCCACCTTGACATCTATGCCTGCCTTGCGCAGCATCTCCACACCCTTGCCGTTGACGAGCGGATTGGGGTCGAGCATGCCCACCACCACTCTCGTGATGCCGGCGGCTATGATCCGGTCCGCGCAGGGCGGTGTCCTGCCGTAATGGACGCAGGGCTCGAGATTGACGTACAGCGTCGAGCCCGAGGCGTTCTCGCCAGCGCTCTCAATGGCTCCAACCTCCGCGTGGTGGGAGCCGGCCTTCCTGTGATAGCCCTTGCCAACAACGGCTTTGTCCTTCACGAGGATGGCCCCGACCATGGGATTGGGGGACACCGTTCCGAGGCCCTTCTTCGCGAGGGCAAGGGCCATGCGCATGTACTGTTCGTCTTTCACCGGCAGGTCACTCCTCATCCTTCTTCAAGAGCAACTGGGTCAGCTCGCTCATGAACTCATTTATATCACGGAATTGCCTGTAAACGGAAGCGAAGCGGACATACGCGACCTCATCGAGGGTTTTGAGCTCGCTCATGACCATCTCGCCGATCTCCGTGGCCTTTATTTCCCGCTCGCCCTTCTCGAGGAGATTGTATTCGATCCTCGAGACGATCTTTTCCAGGTTGGTAACGCTGATGGGTCTCTTCTCGCAGGCCTTGTTCAGCCCGCCGAGGATCTTTGTCCTGTCGAACACTTCCCGCCTCCCGTCCTTCTTGACGACAAGGGGCAGTCCCTCCTCGAGCCTTTCGGCGGTGGTAAACCGTTTGCCGCATTTGAGACACTCGCGTCGGCGCCGGATCGTGTCCATTTCCTTGCTCATCCTCGAATCGAGGACCTTGCTTTCCACGTAGCTGCAGAAGGGACACTTCATAAGGCCACCCCGACGACCCTCAGGTGTTGCGCGACGCTATCTTTCGTTTTGTCCTGCCCTTCGGCGCCGGGGGTGTTCTTCGGGTCGAAGGGTCTTCTGTCTTGGCCCTTTCTATCCTTTTGAGCACAATGCCCGATTCTTCGATGAGGCTTAAGGAAAGCTCATCGGGATATCCGTTCTCGTAACAGACCTCCCGGATGCCCGAGTTGATGAGCATCTTTATGCATATCGAGCAGGGCAGGTGGGTGCAATAGAGATGAGCGCCGTTTATGGACACCCCGTGATACGCCGCCTGTATGATCGCGTTCTGTTCCGCATGGAGCCCGCGGCACAGTTCATGGCGCTCCCCCGGCGGGACCTTGAGCGTCTCCCTCAGACAGCCGACCTCCAGGCAGTGCTTCAGCCCCGAAGGGGCCCCGTTGTAGCCGGTGGCAAGTATCCGTTTGTCCTTCACGATGACGGCTCCCACGTTTCGGCGCAGGCAGGTCGACCTCATGGAGACGATGTTTGCTATCTCCATGAAATAGGAACCCCAGTCAGGACGATGGTTCTTCATATGTCATATATGCGCGAGTAAAAAGGGAACCTCTTGCACATCTCCCTCACCCCGGCACGCGTGCTGTCCATGAACGACGTGTCGCCGGGCCGCTTCAGAACGGCATCGATCATTTCGCAGATGATCCCCATCTCCCTTTCCTTCATGCCCCGTGTGGTGACGGCGGGCGTTCCCAGCCTGATACCGCTCGTGACACCGGGAGTTTTCGTGTCGAAGGGAATGAGGTTCTTGTTGACCATGATGCCGCTTGCTTCGAGGGCTATCTGTGCCTCGTTCCCCGTCACGTTCTTGGGAGTGAGGTCCACGAGGAAGAGATGGTTGTCGGTGCCTCCCGACACGATGCGGAAGCCGAGCTCCGCCATGCACTTCGCCATGTGCTTCGCGTTCGCGATGATCTGGCGCTGATACTCTTTGAACTCCTCCGTCATGGCCTCACCGAGGGCCACCGCCTTGGCGGCGATGACGTGCATGAGAGGGCCGCCCTGGATGCCGGGGAAGACGGCGGAGTCTATCTTTTTCGCCAGGTCGGCGTTGCACATCACGAGCCCGCCCCGCGGGCCCCTCAACGTTTTGTGTGTGGTGGTCGTGATGAAATGGGCGTGACCCACCGGGCTCGGATGGAGGCCGGCCGCGACAAGGCCGGCGATGTGGGCGATATCGGCCATCAGGTAGGCCCCCACCTCGTCGGCGATCTCCCTGAACTTCGCGAAGTCTATGATCTTCGAATAGGCGCTGGCGCCCGCGATGATGAGCTTCGGTCTTTCCTTGCGGGCGATGCCCCGTATCTCGTCGTAGTCAAGCATCTCGTCCTTCGCCGATACCGGGTACGACACCGCGCGGTACCACTTGCCCGAGAAGCTCGGCCTCGCGCCGTGGGTCAGGTGGCCGCCGTGGGCGATGTCCATCCCCAGGACCGTGTCGCCGCGTTCAAGGGCGGCATAGAAGACGGCCATGTTCGCCGACGATCCGGAATGGGGCTGGACGTTCGCGTGTTCGGCCCCGAAAAGCGTCCTGGCGCGCTCTATGGCGATGCTCTCTATCTCGTCGAGATAGGTGCAGCCGCTGTAATATCTCTTCGACGGATACCCTTCGGCATACTTGTTGGTGAGAACACATCCCTGTGTCGCGAGGACATCCTCGTCGACATAGTTCTCGGAAGCGATGAGTATGAGACTGTATTCCTCGCGGTCCAGTTCGCGCCTCATCAGCTCGAACACCTTCTTGTCTTTTCCGTCAAGTTTCATATCTTACCTGTCCGTGTTTTTTTCGAAAGCCTCTATTTTCCTCAACCTGCCAGAGTGTCTGCCACCTTCGAACTCAGTGGAAAGCCACGTCTTCACTATCTCTTCGGCAAGGCCTTTTCCTGTGACCCTGCCCGCGAGAACGAGCACGTTGGCGTCATTGTGCCTGCGGCTCTGGGCAGCAGTGTAGAGATCGCAAACGAGAGCGGCACGGATGCCTCTGACCTTGTTCGCCACTATGCTCATTCCGATCCCTGTTCCGCAGATAAGTATGCCCCTGTCCGCTTCACCGGCCGCGACGCGTCTCGCAACCTCCAAACCGAAGTCGGGGTAGTCGACGGATGCCGGGGAGTGCGTTCCCACGTCCGTCACGTCGTACTCTCCGGCCGGGAGAACGCCTTTTATGTATTCCTTCAACTCGAAACCGGCATGGTCCGAGCCGATCGCTATCTTCATCCTTCGAACCTCCTGAGGACGAGAACGCAGTTCGTGCCCCCGAAACCGAAGGAGTTGGATAGCGCCACATTGATGGTGTGTTTGCGGGCCTCGTTGGGAACGTAGTCAAGGTCGCAGTCGGGGTCGGGTGTTTCGTAGTTGATCGTGGGAGGGCAGACCTGGTCCCTGATCGCGAGCGCGGTGAAGATCGCCTCTATGGCACCCGCGGCGCCGAGAAGATGCCCCGTCATGGATTTTGTGGAACTCACAGGCAGCTTGTAGGCCCTCTCGCCAAATACCTTCTTTATGGCCAGGGTCTCCGTCTGATCGTTGAGGTCCGTCGAGGTCCCATGGGCGTTGATGTAATCCACCGCGTCCGGGGCAAGCGAGGCGTCACGAAGCGCCATGTTGATGCACCGGATGAACCCGTCTCCGTCGGGGCAGGGGGCCGTTATGTGGTAGGCGTCCCCGTTGTACCCGTATCCGATGAGCTCGGCGTAGATCTTCGCGCCCCTTTTGCGGGCGTGTTCGAGCTCCTCGAGGATGACGATGCCCGCGCCCTCGGCCACGATGAAACCGTCACGGTCCTTGTCGAAAGGCCGTGAGGCCTTTTCAGGTTCGCTGTTGCGGGTGGAAAGCGCCTTCATCGCATTGAATCCGCCCACCGTAAGAGGCGTCAGGTTCGCCTCGCAGCCTCCCGCCACCATCATGTCGGCGTCACCATACTGTATTATCCTCATGGCGTCACCTATGGAATGAGCGCCCGTGGCGCAGGCGGTTACGATGCAGAGGTTGGGCCCCTTTATCCCGTACTGGATCGCTATGTGCCCCGGTGCCTCGTTGGCGATGAGCATGGGGATGAAGAAGGGTGAGATACGCCCCGGTCCCCTCTCCAGGCAGATGCTGTGGTATTTCTCGAGGGTCGGCAGGCCGCCGAGACCGGTCCCCACGATCACCCCGATACGTTCGGCATCCTCTTTGGAGATGTCGAGACCGGAGTCCCCCATCGCTATCTTCGTGGCGGCGAGCGCGTACTGGATGAAAAGGTCCATCCGCTTCATCTCCTTGACCGAGACATATTCTTCGGCATGGAAGTCCTTCACTTCGCCGGCTATCTTCGTATCATGATGTGTACTGTCGAATCGTGTTAGCGGTGCGATCCCGGATCTCCCGTTCAGGATCTCCGTCCAGACGTTGTCGACCCCCACTCCGAGAGGCGTCACGAGACCAACACCGGTGATGACAACCCGTCTTTTCAAACGACACCTCGCTGGATTATTTGCCCGCCAGGCGATCTTCTATGTACCTGATCGCATCCCCCACGGTCTCCATCTTTTCGGCATCCTCGTCGGGGATTTCGATGCTGTACTCGTCTTCCAATGCCATGATGAGCTCAACGATATCAAGAGAATCCGCGCCGAGGTCATCGATGAACTTAGCTTCCGGAACGACTTCCGACTCGCTCACCCCGAGCTGATCCACGATCATCTTTCTTACTTTCTCAGTTACTGACATTAAGCCACCTCCTCGTTTTATTGAAAGCTTCCTTCAAACTCCCGGAAGACCGTCGCGTCAAAACGACCTGCTCCCCCGGGTCACGCGTTGATCACATATACAACCCGCCGTTGACATTTATCACCTCCCCCGTTACGTAGCTGCCGTATTTCGAAAGAAGAAAATATACCACGTTAGCGACATCTTCGGGTTCACCGAGACGTTTGAGCGGGATCGCCGCGTGCATCGATTCCTTCGTCTTTTCATCGAGGGCGTCCGTCATCCTGGTTCTGATGAATCCGGGGGCGACGGCGTTGACCCTGACGGAACGCTCGGCGTATTCCCTCGCCACGCTCTTGGTGAAGCCGATGATGCCTGCCTTGCTCGCCGCGTAGTTTGCCTGTCCCGCGTTTCCCATGACGCCGGCGATGGAAGAGATATTGACGATGCCGCCTCCCGACCTCAACATGTGCCTGACGACGGCCTTCGTGCAGGTGAAGACACTCTTGAGGTTCACCGTCATGACCCGGTCCCAGTCCTCGTCCTTCATGCGCAGGAGGAGTTTGTCCGCGGTGATGCCCGCGTTGTTGACGAGGTTGTCGATCCGTCCCATGTCCTTTACCACCTGGTCGACAGTCTCCTGAACCGCCCGGGAGTCGGACACGTCGACGGTATAGAACTCACAGCGCCGGCCCTTCGACCTGATGGCCTCGCAGGTCGCCGATCCGTCGATCACATCGAAGATGGCGACATCGCCGCCCTTTTCGGCGAGAAGCTCCGCGATCGCCCTGCCGATGCCCTGCGCCGCGCCCGTGATGATGGTCACCGTTCCATTCATGCCAGAAGCCCCCTTACCGATTCTATCTCCTCGAATCTCTCGGCGTTCACGCAGGGGACGCCGGGAACTATTCTCCTGACGAGGTTCGAAAGGACCTTCCCGGGGCCTGCCTCGATGAAGAGCTCCACGCCCCCATCAGCCATTCTCTGCACACATTTTTCCCACAGCACGGGGGAGAACATCTGGCGGTAGAGCCTCTCGTCCACCGCCCCTTTGTCTTTCCCGGGGGCCGCGTCGACGTTGAAGACGACGGGAGCCGAAAGCTCCCCGTGGCCGAGGGCCGCGAGCTCGCTCTTCAGACGCTCCGCTGCCGCCCGCATGAGGGGCGAATGGAAAGGCCCCGAGACATTGAGGAAGACCGCCTTCTTGTATCCTGTCCCTTTCAATCTCTCCACGGCCTCCTTGAGCGCCCCGGCGTCGCCGGAGAGAACGACCTGCTCCGCGGAATTGAGGTTGGCGGGCACCGCGACGTAATCGTCGTGGGAGATCTCCGCGAGGACGGGGGCTATCTTATCCATATCCGCGCCGATAAGGGCCACCATGCCCCCTTTGCCTTTGGGGCAGGCCTCTTCCATCAGCAGGCCCCTTTTTCGCGTGATGGCGAGGGCCTCTTCAAAGGTGAAAAAGCCGCTTGCGGTGAGGGCCGTGTACTCGCCGAGGCTGTGGCCTGCGAAGAAAAAGGGCGTTACGCCCGCCTCTCTCCTCAAGACCTCGTATACCGCATAGCCCACGAGAAGGAGCGACGGCTGTGTGTTGTATGTCTGGCGCAGCTCATCCTCGGGACCGTTGAAGCAAAGGTCCGTCATGGGAAAGCCGAGCACCCTGTCGGCGGTCGCGAACATCTCGCGGACATAATCGAACCTGTCGTAGAGGTCCCTGCCCATGCCGATGTACTGGGAACCCTGTCCCGGAAATACCATACCTGTCTTCTTCATCTATCCTCTCTCGCCCTGTGGATCGTCTTCCTCGCGAGATCAGTGTCTCACGTCATGACCTTTTCTTCGATGCCGATTCCTTGATGAGTTCGAGGCCGATGATGTTCCGCTGTATCTGGTTCGTGCCTTCATATATCTGGAGTATCTTGGCATCGCGCATCATCTTCTCGACAGGATACTCCTTCATATAGCCATATCCGCCGAAGACCTGTATGGCATCCACGACGACCTTCATGGCCACGTCGCTGGGAAAAACCTTGCTCATGGCCGACACCTTGGAGAAATCCCTGGGATTGCTGTCGATGTACCGGGCCACGGCGTACACGAGCGCCCGTGCGGCCTCCACCTGTATCGCCATATCGGCAAGAATATGCTGTATCGCCTGAAAGGAGATGATCTTCTTCTCGAACTGTTCCCTTTCACGCGCGTATTGTACGGCTGCCTCGAGTGCGCCATGGGCAACCCCCACCGCCTGCGCACCTATCCCTGGGCGGGTCCTGTCGAAAGTCCTCATTGTCAGGATGAAACCCAGACCTTCTCTACCTATAACATTTTCCTTCGGGACTTTGCAATCCTGAAATACCAGCTCCCGGGTGGCCGATGCCCTGATGCCTAACTTGTTCTCTTTCTTACCGAAAGTGAATCCTTCCATGCCTTTTTCCAGGATGAAGGCGGTGGCGCCCCGGCCTCCCTTGGAACGGTCTGTCATGGCGACGACGGTGTAGATCTCCGCCTCTCCGCCATTCGTTATCCACTGCTTTGTGCCGTTGAGGATGTAATGGTCGCCATCTTTTTTCGCCTCTGTCCTTATGCCCTGGGCGTCGCTGCCGGCGTTCGCCTCGGTGAGGCCGAAGGCAGCCAGCTTCGAGCCCTTCGCTATTTGGGACAGGTATTTTTTCTTCTGCTCCTCCGACCCGCCGAGGAGTATGGGATAGGCGCCGAGCAGGCTCGCCGCGTAGCTTACCGATACACCCAGGCAGGCCTTGCTCAGTTCTTCGACGACGATGCAGTTCTCGAAGGATCCTCCTCCCATTCCGCCGTATTCCTCGGGAATGCTGACACCGAAGAGCCCCGTCTCCGCGCAGTGCTTCATGATCTCCCAGGGGAACTGGCCCGTTTCATCAAGTTCGGCGCGAACGGGAACGACCTTCTCTTCCGCGATCCTGCGGGCCAGTTTCTGTATGCTCTTCTGGTCTTCAGATAGAAAATAATCCATACCTTACCTCTCCTTTACTTTCTGGAACGATTGGTAGTCCTGCATGGCCTCGCCCACGGATTCCTTGAGGCCCTTTTCCACGAACTTCTTTGCCAGCAGTATGGCGTTGCGCATG
>ENA-UOXR01004275-UOXR01004275.1-bioreactor-metagenome-genome-assembly--contig:-NODE-4275-length-11310-cov-6.097468_pt1 | contig 11310 bp, 10 predicted proteins | sample MGYA00238164_ERZ764825 | MGnify/ENA primary metagenome ERZ764825 (study PRJEB28920, sample SAMN05720171) | bioreactor metagenome | isolation source: Anaerobic biogas reactor | place: USA:Washington...
CGTGTCAGACGATCTGGGCGGGCAGCTGCGGGGCTAGCGTAGCACCCTGAGCAAGGAGGCGGATCCTGGGATCCGCCTCCTTGTCGTTAGGAGGAGCCTCTCTGGGACCAACCTTATCCTCAGAAGCCCACATCGGGCGGGTTGGCACGAGTGGCTCCCGACGCCGAGATTCTTGACATGCTTGGGGGCGCGGTGTAGAGTGCCCAAGACTCTTGAAGGTATAGACGGCCGCAGCCGTCATCTATGTAGGTTATCTCTAGGATCTCTTGATCGGAGACAGGCGTTGGCACAGAGGTTTGTGCGTCTATCAGATCTGGCAACCGATGCCAAGGCTACGATAGTTCGCATTGATGGAGGACGTGGTTTTGTTGCGCGCATGTCGGCTCTCGGATTCACCCCTGGTGCCGAGATCGCTATCCGCGCGAACCCCGGGCATGGCCCGCTGATCGTCCGCATCATGGATACGCAGATCGCCCTCGGTCGGGGCCAAGCGGCGCATGTCACGGTCAAGCCCCTATGAGATGAGCCTCTGAATAGGGGGCACTTTGACGGAGCAGAGGGCTGTGATCGCTCTGGCCGGCCAACCCAATGTCGGCAAGAGCACCGTGTTCAACATGCTGACAGGGCTGAATCAGCATGTGGCAAACTGGCCGGGCAAGACCGTTGAGCGTCGGACGGGCGAGCTGGTTCACGACGGGATGGCGATTCACCTGGTGGATCTGCCAGGGGCCTATTGCCTGACGGCGGCCTCGCCCGAGGAGACCATCACGCGTGACTATATCATGCGTGAGCGCCCTGACGTTGTGTTGGTCGTCATCAACGCTGCCAGCCTGGAACGCAACCTCTATCTCGTGGCAGAGCTTTTGGCTCTGCCCGCCCCGCTCGTGCTTGGTCTCAACATGATGGACGTCGCTCACCAGGAGGGCTTTGAGGTCGATGCCGAGGTGCTGTCGGCCGCCTTGGGCATTCCCGTCATCCCCATGGTGGCGAGTCGGAACGTGGGCGTGCACGAGCTGATCGATGCCGGCGTCAGGGTGGCGCGCGATGGCCCCGCGGCAGAACCCAACCGCCCCGGGATCGAGGACGACCACCGCGAGGTGCTGGAAAAGATCCTCGAGCTGATCCACGACCGGGTGCCAGACCCTTATCTAGAGAGTTGGGTGGCGCTCAAGCTGCTAGAAGGCGATGAGCAAGTCACCGGCATGATGAGGGACACGCTGGAGCCGGCGCTGTGGCAACAGGTCGAGGCGATCTTGCGCGTCCACGAGGACGCCATCATCGCGGTGGCAAGCGGGCGCTATGACTGGATCCGTCGCATGACCCGGGCGGCGCTGCGTCGTCCGCGTGTCGGGCGAGTCACGCTCACCTACCACCTGGACAATATCGCCACCCATCCCTTCTGGGGGCTGATCGTGCTGGCCGCTGTGCTGGCCCTCGTCTTTGGGCTGACCTACTCGGTCGGCGGTCCGCTGCAGGAGCTGCTGGAGGGATCTGTGGTCTCGCCCTTGGCCGGTCTCGCCGAGGCCTGGCTGGCAGGTGGCCCTGCATGGTTGGTAGGCCTAGTCACCGAGGGTGTTATTGGGGGCGTGGGCACTGTCCTCACCTTTCTGCCGATCTTGCTGCTCTTTTTCCTCGCCATGGGGATCTTGGAGGATACCGGCTATATGGCGCGGGCGGCCTATGTGATGGACCGCTTTATGCACGCTATCGGGCTGCACGGCAAGAGCTTTCTTCCTTTGTTTCTCGGATTCGGCTGCAACGTGCCCGCCATCATGGGGGCGCGGGTGGTCGAGTCGCCCCGTGGCCGCCTTCTGACCATCATGCTAGCGCCCTTGGTGCCCTGCGCCGCGCGCTTGGGCATTGTAGCGGTTCTCAGCCCGGTGTTCTTTCCCGCTAGGCCGGCCCTGATGGCATGGGTGCTGACGGCGCTACCGTTGGTGGTGTTGGCCCTCGGTGGCTTGCTGGCGCACCGCGCGATCTTTAGGGGGGAGCAGGCAGCCTTTATCATGGAACTCCCGCTCTACCATGTGCCCAACTGGCGCACCATCGGGATCTCTGTGTGGGAGCGGCTGCTAGCGTTCCTGCAAAAGGCAGCTACGGTCATCATGGCGGCCTCGGTGCTTGTGTGGCTGTTGGCATCGGTGCCGACGGGCGACATCGAAACCAGCGTTCTCGCAAGCATTGGACGTTTCCTTGAGCCGATCGGGGCGCTGATGGGGCTGGGCTGGAGGGCCTTGGTGGCCTTACTGGCCAGTTTTGCTGCCAAGGAGAACTCGATTGCGGTGTTGGGTGTTCTCTATGGCTCTGGGCAGGGAGGCGCATCGCTGACGGAGGCTTTGAGGGCCTCGCTCACGCCGGCTGCCGGACTAGCGTTCCTGGTGGTCCAGATGCTGTTCATTCCCTGCGTGTCCACGGTGGCGGCTATTCGCCAGGAGACCGAGTCATGGAAGTGGACACTCCTCAACCTGGTTTCTCTGGCTGTGCTCTCACTGGTGGGCGGCATTGTCGCCTACCAGCTTGGCGTGCTCTTTCTCGGGTAGGACCGGCGGCGGGTTCGTTGCTGGTCGCCATCACCGACGGTATACTGCCCCCATGCGGGCGGCTGGAAGGCTGGGCGGGAGACGGGGGTTCCATGGATCTGGGCCAGCGGGTTGGCGGCCGCTACCAGCTGGAGGAGCGTCTGGCCTCGGAAGTCCGGCTGACCGTCTATCGCGCTCTGGACGAGCAGACGGGTGAGCCGGTCATTCTGCACGTACATCGCGATCAGCCTGCCTGGCGCGGCAGCCCCTGGCTCGATCTCCGTCTGCGTCTCCCCGAGCTGATAGAGCGTTCGGCCGACTTGTGTCATCCCCACCTCCTGTGCCCGCGAGACTGGCTAGCCCTGGATGATGGCGACGTCGCGGTCATGTACCCTCGGTTAGAGGGACAGCCGCTTGATCAGCGCGTCGGCGCCGGCCCGCTGTCGCCTGAACAGGCGCTCCGCATGGCTTCCGACCTCTGTGGCGCACTCCAGGCTCTCCACGCTCGTGGCTTGGTGCATCGCGATATCAAGCCGCGCAACATCCTGCTGGCCGACCACGGGGCTCTGCTGACTGGGCTGGAATGGGCCCAGCTGCCCAGCGACCTGGTGGCCGGTGGGCCCCGCGAGCAGCACCCGGGCAGCCCCGCGTACGCGTCGCCAGAGCAGGCTACCGCGGGTGGTCGGCTGGACGGCCGATCTGACCTCTACAGCCTGGGCCTGGTGCTACGAGAGGCGCTGGACGGGCGCCCGGCCCGGGATATCGCCCCCGCCGCCGGTGACCTCGGCAAAGGAGCGAACGGTTCCCTGGGCGTGGTGCTCTGGCGGGCGCTGCAGGCCGATCCGTCTCGTCGCTATCAGAGCGCGGACGAGTTGGGGCATGACCTCGATCTCCTGGCGCGAGGATCGATCGGCGATCGCCTACGGCTGCACTTACGGCGCATGCCGGGATGGGGCTGGGCGCTGGGTTCGATAGGGGCCGTAGCTCTTGTCTGGCTGCTGCTGTTGGCGGGCTCACCAGACAACAGGGCGTCAGGTCGGGTGACCAGTAAGATGGCTGCGTCTTCGGTTCCCGTCGCCTGGCTGGTAGAGACGGCTCCAGCCCCTGAATCGCCGGCCTCAATGGCGATGGAGGCCGCCGCGGTGCCGCAACCGGTGTCGGCCGAGGCTCGGGCGATCGAGGCGCGGCCGGTAGAGCTGCGGGTGGGCCAGTTTGTCGAGCGGGCCTTTACCAGCGAGGGAGAGGTGCATCGCGCGGCGGTGCGGGTGGCTGGCGGGCGCGGTTACCTGGTGGCGACGGCAAACCTGGCGCCCGGCGTCGATACCATCCTCGATGTCTCGCACAATGGTCAGCGGAGCAGCAATGACGACGCCTGGCCGGGAACACTGGCCTCCAGCGTGTTTGTGCTGCCTGCTGAGGATAGCACGTTGTCGCTTCAGGTGAGCAACCGGGGAGTGGTTGGCGAGGATGCCACCTATGAGCTCCTGATCGTGGAGGCTGATCCCACGCCTACTCCTACCGCAGAGCCCACCGAGGTGGTTGCTCGAGAGGAGGCAGTGACCATGACGCCTCGTCCGACTTATACACCCCAGCGGGCAGCCACTGCCACCAGAGCGCCGACCAGAACGCCTAGGCCCACCAGCACGCGTCGTCCGACCTATACCCCGCGCCCGACAATGTCGGCGACGCCGAGCGTCACGCCGTCCCCAGCGCCGACCGCGCGCCCCACGGCGACGGCCACGCCGCCCAGGACCGTGCTGCCCATAAAGACGGTCACGACGCCGGTTTGGTAGCGGGGAGCGGACTAGCGCCTCAACGGCATGTCTAGAAGACGTCTTCCTCGTCGTCGCCTGTGTCGAGCAGGTCCTCTGACGATCCCTCTTCCCGATTCTTGCCGATCAGCTCGGTCAGGCGCAGCTCTGCGGCCCGAAGCTGCTGCTCGCACTGGGCGGCCAGCCGCACGCCCTCCTCGTAGAGCGCCAGGGATTCGTGCAGCGGCCGGTTGCCAGACTCGAGCGCCTCGATTACCTCGTCCAGCCGCGCGTACGATTCTTCAAAAGTGAGGGCTTCGATCTCTTGCTGCATCCTAGTTCCTTTTGCTAGACTCGTGGTCATCGATGGACGCGTGGTCGATCTCTACGACATCGGCCTGGAGACGGCCATCGTACAGGCGAACGCCCAGCCGCTTCCCGACGGCGGTCTGCGACACACGCGTGATCCGCTGGCCCGTGGCCGCATCCTCTAGCGCCGCATAGCCGCGTTTGAGGACCAGAGAAGGATCGAGCGCCGTCAGGCGGGCGCGGGCGCCCTCAACCTGAACGCGGCTGAGGTGGAGCTGATGCGCGGCAGCCCTGGTCAGGTCGCGTGTGACGTCGTCCAGCTGCTGCCACAGCTCCGGCAGCCTACGCTCTGGCGACTGGAGTAGCAGGCGTCGGTTGGCCCGTTCCAAGTCGTCGTGCGCTTGGCCGATGATCGCCTCGACGGCTGACCGAGCACGTTGGCCTTTGAGGGCGATCTGCTCCAAGAGCGTGGCCGCGTCGGGTACGGACGCGGCCGCGGCGGCCGAAGGCGTGGGTGCGCGATAGTCGGCAGCCAGGTCGGCGATGGTATAGTCGGTCTCATGGCCAACGCCCGCGATGACCGGCACCGGTGCCCGGACAATGGTGCGGGCGAGGGTCTCGTCGTTAAAGCACCAGAGATCCTCCATGGAGCCGCCGCCCCGTGCCAGGATGATCAGGTCGATGCTGGGCTCGCCATACAGCCGCTCCAGTGCCGCGACGAGCCCGGCGGGCGCCTCGGTGCCCTGGACTACGCTGGGCGAGAGCACCACCTCAACGACGGGGTAGCGCTCGTTCAGCACGTTCAAAATGTCGCGGAGGGCTGCCCCAGTGGGCGAGGTGACCACCCCGATGCGGCGTGGCCAGCTAGGGAGCGGACGCTTGCGGGACTCGTCAAAGAGCCCTTCCTGCTCTAGCCTGTTCTTGAGGGCGAGGAACCGTTCCCATAGCACGCCGACGCCGGCCCGCTGCAGAGCCGTGGCATAGAACTGGTACTTGCCTCCCCGCTCGTACACCGAGACCGACCCCAGCGCCTGCACCCAGTCTCCCACCCGCGGTTCAAAGGTCAGGCGATCGGCGGCTCCGCGCCACATGACGCAGGGGATCTCGGCCTGGTCGTCCTTGAGGGTAAAGTAACAGTGGCCTGACCGCGCTCGACTCCAGTTCGATAGCTCGCCGGCCACCCACAGCTCGGCCAGGCCGGGGGCGCTATCCAGCAGCTCCTTGATGTAGCGCGTCAGTTCCGAGACAGTCCAGGTGTCCATGGGCAACCCTTTCACGGCGTCGAGGCCGGCGGGACCCGGCCATGGGCCGCATCTGCACGGGGCACAACGTGGATCAACCCCCATCGGCCGCTGGTGAGCCAATCCGGGTCGGACGCGGCTGTGTGCTCAGCCATGCCCGCGGGCAGGCCCACCACCAGCTCGGCCTTGAGCGTGCGGAGGCAGGCAAACGAAAAGGGCAGGTCGCTCGTGATCTCCTCGAGGGCGGCGGTGGTCGGCCAGTGTCGGTCGTCCACCAGGCGGCGATAGTTCGCATCGCCCTTGAACAACACAAGGTCGGCCTGTTGCAGGGTAGCCAAGAGCGCGGCCGGCATCTGCAAGAAGCCCGCGGGTCCGCTCCAGAAGGGATCGGCCATGGCCCGCAAGCGGCCATTCTGAACCAGCGTGATGAGGTCTGCGCCCAGCGAGCCAAGCGCCGGAACCGATGACTGGCTCAGCTGCTCCAGCGTGTAGGCGAGGTCCGAGGGCATGGCATCGGAGACGAAGAACGGCGTGCTCTTTAGGTGGAGCGTCACGTGATCCACCAGCCCCGAGGACAACAGGTGGTGAAGCAGTATCAGATCAGCCAGCAGCTCGGGGCCGGCGTTGTCACACACCACGTGTAGGCTGCGCACCTCCCTCCGAGCGAGCGCGCCGGCAAGCGACTCGGAGTGATCCACGAGCAGGTGGCGGCCGTCCTTCGCCGGCGAGGTGGCGGGGCCTTCGCGCACATCGTGGTTGCTGAGGTCGGTTTGGTTGCCCCAGAGCGCTCGCAGCAGCAGCTCTCTGAGTCGTTCGGCGGGATCCCGATCGTCCCGGCGATCGGGATGGAAGGCTTCCATGGCACGGCGCAGGGCCTCGGCCTTGTCAGGGGCAAAGGGATCGCGGTGGCGCCAGGGGCCGGGATCGTGGTAGCCTACCGCTTCCAGCAGGCGGTGGTAAAAGTAGGACTCGGCCAGGTACCAGGGGATCTCTAGCCACGAGAGGCCCTGCCATGGTGCCCAGGCCTCTCGCCAGCGGCCGTCGGGATCGTGCTGCGGCAGCGGTGCCGCTACCGGACCGTCGGCTAGCTCGCGGCGCAGGGCCGTCAGTTGCGACCGGATGGCGGGTGGATAGGCATTGGTGGCCATGACGCGGTCGATGATGCGGGGCTTGCGCTCTGTGATGGTACGTCGCGCGAATGAGCCCAGCTCTGACGTCATGATGGGCGGGGGGATCTGGCGCACCTGGGGCTCCTTCCTCGTCGCAGCAAGGCGATTATAGAACGAGACGGTGGATGCTCAAAGAATCGCCCTGGTTTGGTCTCGGACACGGTCGACACGACAAAAGAGTCGATTATACTGGGTGCCGCTATTGCGCAAGACGGATGACGCAGTGCGTTTTTACGCAGCCTTTCCGTAGGCCAGCGATGGGCGTGCTATAGTCGCCGTGACTAGGTCGAGGAGACTAGATGGCCGCGGTTCTCACCCGGAACCGACCGAGCAGGTGTCACCATGGATGCTGAGACAACCCTACTACTCGTGGATGACGACGAGGCCCTGACCAAGGCCGTGCAGCTCTACCTGGCACACGCTGGCTATGAGGTGCGGACGGCTAGTGACGGCGTAGAAGGCCTGCGCAAGCTGCAAACCTTGGGGCCAGACTTGATGCTGCTGGATGTGATGATGCCCGAGATGGACGGCTTTGATGTCCTGAAGCGGGCTCGCGAAGAGTCGATGGTGCCCATCATCATGCTCACCGCGCGGGGCGAAGAGACCGATCGGATCCGGGGTTTGCGCCTAGGTGCAGATGACTATATCCCCAAGCCGTTCAGTCTGCGGGAGATGCAGGCCCGCATCGAAGCGGTGCTGCGTCGGGCGAGTCCGTCTGTCGGGCGCGAGCTTTCGGGCAACCAGGAGGTCTATGGCGACCTGGTGATCGATCAGGATCGCTGGGAGGTGCGGCTGAACGGCGAAAAGGTGGATCTGACGCCCACTGAGGCGCGGCTGCTGTTCTACCTGGCCGAGCATGCCGGCCGAATCCTGTCGCACAACCAGCTCCTCTCGGCGGTGTGGGGGCCAGAGTACGTGGGGAACACCGACTATACCAAGCTTCTGGTCTGGCGTCTCCGGCAAAAGATCGAGCCCGATCCCGCCGAGCCACGCTATATCCATACCGAGCGAGGCATGGGGTACCGGTTCGCGCCTCGCTAGCGGATCTCTAGTCGCGATCAAGGGCCCAGCGAGGGCCCTTTTTTTGTTTGCCTTCAGGTTGCGCTGTCCCATCAGCGGCCTATAATCGCTCCACCCAGCAGGCCGAGCGCATCGCAGAGACTAGCTTGGGGTTGTCGACGTTGTAGATGTGTGGGCATTTGAGGAGCGGCCATGTCAGATGCAGTGCTTCGAATCGAGCCCGTCACCACGCAGCGGGAGCTGGAGGCCTTTATCCGGTTCCAGTTCCATCTGTATCGCGACGACCTTTGCTGGGTGCCACCGCTTCTCTCCGAGCGGCGCGACCATTTCTCGACGGAAAAGAACCCCTTCTTTGAACACGCGACTGCACAGCTCTGGGTGGCCAAGCGGGGAGATGAGATCGTGGGGCGGATCGCCGCCATCGACGACGAGATGCACCGCCAGGTGTGGAACGATAACCTGGGCTTTTTTGGTGAGTTCGAGGCTATCAACGATCAGGCGGTGGCTCAGGCGCTGCTGGGGGCAGCCTCGCACTGGTTAGCGGCGCGCGGTCGGACGGCCATGCGGGGGCCGATGAACCTCAACATCAATGATGAATGCGGGCTCCTCGTCGATGGGTTCGACGGTCGCCCGGTGGTGATGATGCCCTACAATCCACCCTACTATGCCCCGCTCCTGGAGGAGTATGGGCTGGCCAAAGCCAAGGATCTCTATGCCTACAAGGTCGATATCGCTCGCTTTGGTCCCGAGCTCGAGAACCTGCCGGCTCGCGTCAAGCGCGTGGCCAAGATCGCCCAGGATCGCTATGGCATCAGGGTCCGCAAGCTGGTGCGCAAACGCCTGGACGAAGAGGTCGACCTAATCAAGCCGGTCTACCGCGAGGCCTGGGCGCAGAACTGGGGCGCCGTCCCGATGACCGACGCCGAGTTCGATCATCTGGCGCACAATCTCGCCATGATCGTGGACGACGATCTCTGCTACCTAGCCTTTGAGGGCGACCGGCCCATCGGATGCTCCATCACCCTGCCCGACCTGAACCAGGTAGCGGCCAAGATGAAGGGGGGGCTATTCCCCTTTGGCTGGTACCACTATCTGTTCGGCCGGCGGAACATCACCGGGCTGCGCGTGCTGATCATGGGCGTTCTGCAAGAGCATCGCCTCAAGGGCGTCGAGGCGCTGTTCTACCAGGAAACCTGCCGCGCGGCGGTGAAAAAGGGCTTTGAGTGGGCCGAGATGTCCTGGATCCTTGAGGACAACTATAACATCCGGCGCGGCATCGAAATGATGGGCGGCGAGATCTACCGCACGTATCGGTTCTACGAAAAGCCTATCGACTGAGGCGACGAGCTAGAGCAGCCCGGCGTACAGCCCTCCATCCACCTGGATGGTGGTCCCCGTGATATAGGCGGCCTGCTCTGATGCGAGAAAGGTGATTAGCGCGGCAAGCTCTTCGGGGCGGCCCAGTCTGCGAGCCGGAATGGCGTCCTCCCAGGTGGCCATGGCTTGGCTGACGTCGATGCCAGCGGCATCGGCCCGCGCTTGCGCCAGTGTCCGGACGCGGTCAGTCAGCGTATAGCCCGGGCAGACGTTGTTGACGGTGACTCCTTCGGCGGCAACCTCACTGGCCAGCGTCTTGGCATAGCCCACCACGCCAGCGCGGAGGGCGTTCGATAGGACCAAGTCAGGCAGTGGCTGCTTGACCGAAATCGATGTGATGTTGACGATCCTGCCCCAGCCCCGCTCACGCATCCCTGGCAGCACTCCTTGGACCAACCGCACGGCGCTCATGAGCGTCAGCTCATAGGCGGCGCGCCAGTCTGCTTCGGTGACGTCCACAGCGCGGCCGGGCGGCGGGCCACCAGCGTTGTTCACCAGGATGTCCACCCGCCCAAAGGTTCCGAGCACCCTCTCGACTAAGCGATCAATGTCAGCGGCGACGCCAAGATCCGCAACCACCGGAAGAACCCGCCTCCCCGAGCTGGTGGCTATCTCGTGCGCGGTGCGCTCCAGCTCATCCTGATGGCGGGCGGTGATGGCTACGTCGGCGCCCTCATCCGCCAAGGCTTGCGCGGCGGCCCGCCCTAACCCCCGGCTGGAGGCGGCCACCAGAGCGATCTTTCCCGCGAGTCTCAGGTCCATGGTTTCACCTCCGTACAGGATAAAGAGACAGCACTAGTGTACGCTGGTTCTTGGTGGCCGTCAGCTTGGCAAGGCGTCTGGCGCCCGACGTTTGTTCAGGGCAGAGCGGCACGCTATAATCGCACGCGTGCACCTATCAGCGATCGTTGGAAAAGTCAGCCAAGGGAGCACCTCGTGATCAAGCTCTCGGTCCTGATGCCCGTCTATAACGAAGAGGCGGGCCTCGCCACCATCCTCCAACGTGTTGCGGCCGTCGATGTGAACAAAGAGATAATCATCGTCGATGACTGTTCGTCCGACGGAACGGGCGGGATCTTGGCGCAAGTGGACCTGCCCGAGGTTCGCATCGTACGCCACGCCGTGAATCGAGGCAAGGGGGCCGCCATCCGCAGCGCCCTCGCGGCTGCCACCGGCGATGCGGTCATCATCCAAGACGCCGACCTGGAATACGACCCCGAAGATTACCATGCCCTGCTGGAGCCCCTGCTTTCTGGCAAGGCGCAGGTCGTCTATGGCGTGCGCAGCTTTGCGAACCAGAAGCTGCTGTTGCGTCTTGGGAACCAGTTCCTGACCTGGCTCACGAATCTGCTCTATAGGGTGCGTCTGCGCGACATGGAAACGTGCTACAAACTGATGCGGACCGAGATCGCGCGCAAGCTGGATATCGAGTGTAACCGGTTCGATCTGGAACCAGAGATCACGGCCAAGATCGTCCGCATGGGGATCGACATCCACGAGGTGCCTATCTCGTACGATCCGCGCGACGAGAAAAAGCTCTCCCCGTGGCGTGATGGCTTGCCGGCGCTCAAGGCCCTGTGGCGTTACCGACGCTGGGAGCCGAGCCAGGTATCCCCGCAAGAGGGGGCTCACGTGTGACCGCTTCGGATATCCTGCAAGGGACCGTCATCCGTTCGCACGGCGGCCACTATTACGTGGAGCGCGATGGTGTTCCCGGTGAGGTGCTGGATTGCGGTGTGCGTGGCCGGCTGAAACAAGCGGCGGCTGAGAGCGACCTGATTGCCATCGGAGACCGAGTTCGATTCACCGTGCTCGAAGCGGGCCGCGGCATGGTGGAGGAGATCATGCCTCGCAAGAGCGCGCTATCGCGCTGCCCTCCGCCGCCCCGTCCTCAGGTAGAGCAGGTCATCGTCGCGAATCTGGA
>ENA-UOXR01004282-UOXR01004282.1-bioreactor-metagenome-genome-assembly--contig:-NODE-4282-length-11298-cov-5.448546_pt1 | contig 11298 bp, 11 predicted proteins | sample MGYA00238164_ERZ764825 | MGnify/ENA primary metagenome ERZ764825 (study PRJEB28920, sample SAMN05720171) | bioreactor metagenome | isolation source: Anaerobic biogas reactor | place: USA:Washington...
AGACGACGGTCGTCGTGACCAATGACGTGACCGGCGCCGTGACGACCAACGTCGTTGCGGCGGCGGAGGAGGCCGCTGAGGCGGAAAACGAACCCGCGGCGGCAGCGCTTGACGTGACGGGCGAATGGAGCGGCATTTATCGCAACGACTGGGTCAGCGGCCACCTGGAACTGGATCTGCGGCAGGATGGGGCGGACGTGCGGGGGCAGGTCTATATCCAGCCCAACGGCGGACCGGCCAGCATCGGCACGGTTCGAGGGGCGATCCAGGGTTCACGAATGGAACTGACACTTCAGGAAGAGATGAGCTTTTTTGAGCCGGTGGTGGTGCCGGCCCCCCGCATGGCCGATCCAGGACCGTCCGCCAAGGCGCAGGCCGAGGTGGTTCTCTCCGGCCAGGTGTCCGCCGACGGCCGTTCGTACGAGGGCGTGATCATCGGCGGACTGCCCGGCTGCACGTTCGCGCTGCAGCGGTAATTCAATCCTTTGGCCCAACACCGGGTTGACAATGGTAATCTATACGCTACTATCAGAACAGGATGATTGAAGTCCGGGAATACTTGGAGGAAGGGCGATCTCCCTTTGGTGACTGGTTTGACCGGTTGGATCCGCCAACTGCGGTACGCGTGGATCGTTACGTCCGCCGGATGGAAACCGGGAACTTCAGTGATTCCAAGGCATTGCGAGAGGGTGTGTGCGAGTTGCGGATGGATTTTGGGCCTGGTTACCGCGTGTACTACGGACGGGACGGCAAGGTGCTGGTGATTCTGCTCGGCGGCGGGACAAAGAGGCGCCAGACCGTTGACATCCGTGCGGCGGTGGAGAGATGGAAACGCTACAAGGCAGCGAGGTGACAAAATGGCATTGACCCGGGAATACAAGGCAACGGTCCAGGCGCGAATCAAACGGGATCCGGCGTTTGCCAAGGCGCTGTATGCCGAGGCGCTGGATGCGATCCTGGATGGCGAAACGGCCGAGGGCCTGTCCATTCTGCGCGATCTGGTTCACGCGGAGATCACATTCAAGGAATTGGCTCGGCAAACAGGCTGCAATGAAAAGTCCCTGCACCGAATCCTGTCCACGGACGGAAATCCGACGGCCCGCACCCTCGCCAAAATTGTGGCCGCTATTCGGGAAAACCTGGGATACGTTCCCCACGTCAAGGTGGCGATGGCGTAAACGCACAGACAGGGGCGCAGCACCGGAAGGATTCGGAAAGGGGTGGGCGGTCTTGCGGCGCTGCCGGGTTTGTTGTGGAGTGGAGTGACAAGCGCAGCGCGGCACCGCTTTGGATCGAACAGGCCAGCCGCCTGCCTGCGAATCGAGCGAAGGACGAATGGGGAAGGCCGGTTATTTCCTCGGGGTCATGGGCCTGATTCGTGGTGAAAAGCGGTTCCGGATTTTCCACGGCATGGAAAAATTTCCGCGGGGTTTTCCACGCTATGGAAAACTTTTTTCCACGGTGTGGAAAATCCGGATCAGAACGGCACGAGGGTGATTTGGCGGCGGCGGAACTGGGCGCGTTGGGTGTAGCCGGCGGCGCGGGCCAGGACGATGGCGGTTTCGAAGTGCCGACCGATCTGGGCGGGGTCGTGGGCGTCGGAGCCGAACGTGATGGGGATGTCGCGTTCGCGCATCAGGGACAGGATCAAGGCGGAGGGATAGGGTTCGGCTGCGCCGTGGTCCCGGCCGCTGGTGTTGATTTCGATGGCCATGCCGGCTTCGGCGACGGCATCGAGGGCGGGAGGCACGATTTCCGCCAGCAGGGGTTCCGGGGCGTGGATGCCGGCGCGCTTGACGATGTCGAAGTGGGCGCAGACGTCGTAGAGGCGCGTGCGGGCCAGTTCGGCCATGCGCCGGTAATAGGTGCGGTTCATCTGCTCGACGAATTCGGGCGTGGCGGCGGGGTCGCCGGGCGCCAGGTCCCAGAAGGGACCCGTGTGCAGCGAGCCCAGCACAATGTCGAAATCGGCCAGGTCGAGAACGGACTGGATGTGGCCGCCGACGAGATCGCGCTGGTAGTCGGCCTCGATGCCCAGCAGGACGCGGCAGAAACCGGCGTTTTGGGCTTCGCGGACCATGGCCAGATAGGAGGGGAAGTCCTCGCGGGGCATGCGGATGGATGGATTCGGATCGTCGGGGAAGGGGATGTGGTCGGTGCAGGCGATTTCAGGGATGCCGCGTTCGGCGGCGGCGCGGGCATAGTCGATCGGCGTCCCGCCGGCGTGGCGGCACAAGTGCGTATGCGTATGATAGTCAGCGGGCAACGGGTTCATGGGGTTCATGGGAGGCCACACCGTACTCCCGGGGCACGGGCTTGTCAATGGACGCAGGGCGCATCCAGTCCATCCTTTGCATTCCTTTACATTTGTCGGGCGCATGGTATTGTTTGATGTTTCAAACATTTCACGGAGACCTGAAAACGGCCATGAAGATCGAGCGGTTGAGCGCCAAGGCGGAAGATTACCTGGAGACGATTCTGCGGCTGTCGGAGACGCCTCGGGGAGCGCGGACCGGGGATATCGCCCAGGCCCTGAACGTGCAGCCTTCGACGGTTTCCGCCGCGCTGAAGTCCCTGAACGAGCAGGGGCTGGCCGATTATGCGCCGTACGGGTCGGTGGGCCTGACGCCCAAGGGGCGCCGAGTCGCCGAAGACATCGCGGGGCGTCATGTGTCCCTGCGGCGGTTTTTCACCGAGACCCTCGGGCTGGCGCCGGAGGATGCCGAGGTGGCGGCCTGCGGCATGGAGCACGATGCCACGCCGATGGTGGTGGAGCGGATGGGCTTGCTGGGCGACTTTCTGCGCCAGCATCCGGGCATGATGGAAAAGTGGAAGGTGGCGCGGAAGTCGGCCCGGGGAGAGCGGGCGCCGGGAGTGGAGTCGGGGCTGAACGAACTGCCGCAGGGCGTTCGCGGGGTGGTGATGTCGGTGAACGTGGATGGCTCGCTGCGCAAGCGACTGGTGGAAATGGGCGTGACCCCCGGGGTGTTGATCGCCGTGGAACGGGTCGCGCCGCTGGGCGATCCCATCGCGGTGGAGGTGCGCGGCTACCGGCTGTCCATGCGCAAGGCCGAAGCGGCGAACATCCGGGTGAAGTGGCGGCCCGGGCTGGTATGAACAGGGGGGGCGCCATGAACGGAAAGACCGCCGGCGCGCCGGGCCGGGTCATCCTGCTGGCCGGGAATCCCAACAGCGGCAAGACCAGCGTCTTCAACTGGATGGCGGGGGCCCACCAGCACGTGGGCAACTATCCCGGCGTGACGGTGGAGAAAAAGTCGGCGGTGTTCACGCGCGGCAAAACGCGCATTGAACTGGTGGACCTACCGGGGGTGTACAGCCTGCTGGCGGCCTCGCCCGAGGAATCCATCGCCCGCGACGAGATTCTGTCGGGCTCCGCAGACGTGGTGATCCAGGTGATGGATGCGACCAACCTGGAACGCAATCTGCACCTGACGGCGCAGCTGACCGAAATGGGCGTTCCGGTGGTGTATGCGCTGAACATGAGCGACGAGGCCGAGGCCAACGGACTGCGGTTCGACCTGGACCTGCTGTCGAGCCTGCTGGGCGGGCCGGTCGTGCCCACGAACGGCAGCAACGGCGACGGGGTGGGCGCGCTGCTGGAGGCGGCGCTGGAGATGGCCGCGTCCGGCCGCATCTGCACGGGCCGGGTCTTCTACGGGCTGGATATCGAATCGTCTGTGGCGGCGATTGCCGAACGCTTCGAAGGCGACGATGCGGTGTCGGCTCGCCGCCGGGCGATCGCACTGCTGGACGGGCTGGACGATCCGCACGCGCCGGCCGGCGCGGTGGAGGCGGCGGGACAGGAAGCGGGCCGCCTGGAAAAACGAGGGGGGCGTCCCGTGGACGTGCAACTGGCCGAAGCCCGCTACGGCTTTGCCCTTGGCGCGGCCACGGAAGCCAGCCAGTCGGAAGCCCATCACGTGCGGCGCGACCGCACGAGGCGCCTGGATGCCGTGCTGCTGCATCGCGTCTGGGGACTGCCGATCTTCGTGGCGCTGATGTGGGCGCTGTTCAATCTGGTGTTTGCGCTGGGCGAACCGCCGATGCAGTGGATCGAAGCCGGCCTGGGCTGGCTGTCGGATCGGGTGCTGGCGGTCTGGCCGGACGGTGCGGCGCCGCTGCTGCAGTCGCTGGTGGTGGATGGCATCCTCGGCGGCGTGGGCGGGGTGATTTCGTTCCTGCCGAACATCCTGCTGCTGTTCCTGGGCATCGCCTTCCTCGAGGACACGGGGTACATGGCCCGGGTGGCGTTCCTGATGGACCGGGTGATGCACAAGATGGGGCTGCACGGCAAGAGCTTCATTCCGATGCTGATCGGCCTGGGCTGTACCGTGCCGGCCATTCTCGCGACCCGGACGCTGGAAAGCCGGCGCGACCGGTTCACGACCATCATGGTGTCGCCGTTTGTCAGCTGCGGCGCCCGGCTGACCATCTATGCGCTGCTGATTCCGGCCTTTTTCGCGCCGGCGTGGCGGGGGTGGGTGCTGTGGGGCCTGTACATGGCGGGCATCCTGGCGGCGATCGGCGTGGCGCGGCTGCTGCGCGGCACGCTGCTGCGCGGGGACAGCGCGCCGTTCGTGATGGAACTGCCGCCCTTCCGGCTGCCCACGTGGCGCTCGGTGGGCATCCACATGTGGGACCGCGCCTGGATGTATCTGCAGAAGGCCGGCACGGTGATTCTGGCCATTTCCATCGTGCTGTGGGCGCTGGGGACGTTTCCGCGGCGCGCGGAATTCAGCCGCGACTACGCCGCGGCCATCGAGCAGGCGGCGGGCCCCGCCGAGGCGGCGGAGCTGGAGGCGGCGTGGCAGGCGGAACGCCTGGCGCATACAGCCATCGGCCGGATCGGCCGGGGGCTGGAGCCCGTGCTGCGGCCCCTGGGGTTTGACTGGCGCGTGGGGACGGCGCTGGTCGGAGCCTTTGCCGCCAAGGAAGTGTTTGTCGCGCAGATGGGCATTGTGTTTTCGCTGGGGAGCGTGGAGGACGAGCCCGACAGCCTGCGGCGAACCCTGCGGGAACAGTATTCGCCGCTGCAGGGACTGGCCATGATGCTGTTCTGCCTGCTGAGCGCTCCGTGCATGGCGACCATTGCCGTCACCCGGCGCGAAACGAATTCCTGGAGCTGGGCGCTGGGCATGCTGGTGGGCATGACCGTCATCGCCTGGGGGGTCACGTTCGCGGTGGTTCAGGCCGGGCTGTGGCTGGGATGGGGAGTCCCCTGACATGAACGCGCAGTGGGCCGACTGGATGGCCGTGGGGCTGGCCGTGGCGTTGGCCGCCGCCTGGCTGGGATTCCGGATCTGCCGCCAGTGGCGGCGGCAGAAGGAGGCCCGCCCCGGCACAGGCGCCTGCGGATCGAAATGCGAAGACTGCCCCTTCAGCAAAGGGTGCGGGGGGCGGAACTAATCGGAACCGGGGCTGTCCCGCAGGGGCCATTCCAGATCGAGGGTCAGGCCTTTCCGGGTGGGGAAGGCATGGTCGGTTCCGTCGAACGACAGTGTGGCGGTTTCCCCGTCGGCGCGAACGGCAAAGGGAATCTCCGGCTGCCGGGCATGGAGGATGGCGGCGAGGGTGACGGCTTTTTCCAGGCCGTCGCCGCGGCGCGAATTCCAGACTTCGTCGGGCTGGGCGGCGCGGGTGGCGTCATAGATGGACTCGCCGGGCATGTCGCGGAGGACGGCCGCGGCCGCGGCCGGATCCATGGCGCGGGCGGCTTCGACGCAGACGGGCGAACGCTCGATGGCGGCCTTGAAGAAGGGGCGCGGATCGGTGCGGGCCAGATCGCGGGCGGCATAGAACGCCAGGTCCGCCGCGGGGTTGGTCGCCCGCTGGGCTTCCAGCCTTTCCACGATTTGCTCGCGCGACAGGCCGGGGGGCAGGTCGATGCGCGGCCCGGGCGCAACAGTTTTCTCTCCGCCGGCATCGGGCCAGCGCGGCTCCAGTTTGCAGAAGGCGCGCAACTCGCGGATGATGTCGCAGGCGTCGGAGGAGTAGCAGTTGAATTCGCGGCCGAGCTTCTGGCGGTCATCCTCGTTGTCGAGGTCAATGCGGTTGTGGTGGAAATAGTCGTCGAACTTGTTCAGGGGGATGCGGTCGGTCAGGGGTTCGGGGAAAAACTCATCCTCGTCCATTTCGGCGAGCAGTTTTTCGCGGGTGCGGTCGGACACCTTGTAGGGACAGGAGTTTTCAAAGGCGTAGGCCTGCTCGGCGGGAATCCAGCGGCGCTTGCCGAACACGATGTGTTCGATCTGGAAGCAGCGCTGCCGCTGGGGGTTCTGGCGCAGGAAATTGAACAGGATTTCAGGCGACACGTCGGTCTGCAGGAACCCGCGGAGACGTTCCCGGAAGCGTTCGTAGGCCGCCGGCTCGATGCCGGCTTCCGGGTAAACCGTATGGATCCAGCCGGTGCAGTGCGAGACGATGGTGATCTGCTCGTTTTCAAGGGCGCGCCGGGCCTTGGCGCTGAGTTCGGTGCCGTTGAACCACATGGCCTTGGTGACCAGCCGGCGGTTGTTGGTCAGGATGCCTTCGTGGACATCCACGAAGTTTTGCGAATGCAGGGGGGTGGCGACCAGAAAAATGTCGTCGAGGGAAATCCCGCACAGGATGTAGAGCGCGGCGGCATAGAGGGTGGAGAGCGACACGCATTCGCCGGCGCCCTGGTCGTGGCCGGGCTGGAAGCGGAAGGCATCCATGGCTTCGACGGTTTCAGTCTTCCAGTAGGGGATGACGTCGCGGGTGTACTTGTCGAGACCGAAGTGGCGGCGGATATCGAGGTCGAAGTAGAACCGGTCTCCTTCGTAGCCGAACAGCGCGTTGCTCCGGGCGATGGTGTCCCGGTCCATGAACGGCGCAAAGCGCGCCATTTCCTTCTCCTGCGTCGTCAGCCCCCAGGTTTCCAGGTCCAGGTTGAACGCATAGTGGTCCATGATGAACTGCTTCAGGCGCAGGATGCGCCGGTAGGGCGTCAGTTTGGCGAAATTGGCGAACCAGGGATCATCCCGCCACTGCCAGATCCGGGGCGACATCAGGTTGGCGAGCACCAGCGGATACAGCAGGCTGGGGAAGATGAAGATTTCCATGTCCGAGAGCGTCGCCGCGGAGGAATACTCCTCCAGACGCGACATCGGAACCGGCGGGATGGACGGGGACAACTCACTCATGCGCATCACTATGCTCCGTTTTGTTCTCCCGCGCAATCCGGAACGGACAAGCGCCGGGCGTCGGAGGCCGTGATCGCCGTTGAAGCCATTATGGATGTTATAACAAGCATAGTATGGTTGTTATAACAACCATAATCCCGGGATCGTGGGGGCCGCGGCGGGGATGAGGTCATTTTGGGATTGCGGGAGCAAGAGGATTTGGGGAGACTGACGATCTACATGGAAGCAAAAACGCAGGCGGAGAGCAGGGATGGCCGGGCATGGCGCTGGGGACACTTGCTTCTGGCGGTCGCGGTCGGGGCGGCATGGCTGGGGCTGGCGGGCATGAATCTGTGGATGGGGGAACTGAACCAGGATGAAGGCTGGTACCTCTATGCCGCCGGGCAGATCCGGGACGGCCGGCTGCCGTATCGGGATTTCGCCTTCACCCAGCCGCCGCTGATGCCGCTGGTCTATGCGTGGGGCTACCACTGGGTCGAGCGGTTCGGGGTGGCGGGCGGCCGGGCGCTGACCTGGTTTTTCGGAGCGCTGGGTTTGCTGCCGGCGGTCTGGCTGGCCATGCGAACGGGTCCGCGGCAGGCGCAGCGCCTGACCGGCGGGATCTGCTTCATCCTGGCGGCGGTCAATCTGTACCAGTCGTATTTCACCACGGTGGTGAAGACCTATGCGTTGTCGGGGATGTTTCTGGCGGCGGGGCTGGCCATGCTGTCGTTCGTGGGGCGGCGCCATGCGTTCCGGGCGGCCTCGGCGGCCGGCTTCCTGCTGGCGTGCGCGGCGGCCACGAGGATTTCGCTGGGGGCGGCGCTGGCGCTGGGCGGGCTGTATCTGCTGGCCTGCCGCAAGCGCGTCAAGGCCTGGGCCTGGCTGGACTTCGCGCTGGGCGGGGGGCTGGGGCTGGCGGTGACGTTGCTGCCGTTCATGGCGCTGGGGCGCGAGGGATTCCGGTTCGGCATCCTGGAATATCACACGCTGCGCGAGGCCGGGCCGTGGATGGTGCAATGGGCCTACAAGGCGGGCGGCCTGTCGCGGCTGGTTCAGGCCTATTTTCCGGCCGCGGTGATCGGTCTGTTCCTGCTGCTGGCGGCGCTCCGGCGGCCGGCCGGCCGCGCGGCCGCAGCGGCCGTCGCATCCGGTCCGGGGCCGGAGGCCGGGGCCGACGGCATGGCCCCGTGTTTTTCTGCCTTCCTGTGGGTGGTGGTGGCGGCGCTGACGCTGGTCCATCTGTCCGCGCCGTTCCCGTACGACGACTATCAGGTGCCGGTCTATCCCGTTTTCTGCGCCGCGCTGGCTGTCGCGGCATCCCGCTGGTGGGTGCGCATGGAAGCCCGGTGCGCCGAAGAACCCGCCGGCGACGCGCGCAGCGCGCGGCGGCTGGCCGTTCTGACGGGCCTGTGGCTGGTGTGCGCGCTGCATGTGTTTTCCTCGCCGATGGCGCAGAACTGGTTCGTGGCCGGGCGCGACCGCATCTGGTGGCGGCTGCGCGAGCAGAGTCCCATGGCGCAGCTGCGGGACATGGGCCGGTGGGTGCGGGAGCTGACGCTGGCCGAACAGGGCACGGAGCTGCTGACACAGGACACGTATCTGGCGGTGGAGGCGGGCCTGCCGGTGCCGCACGGGCTTGAAATGGGGCCGTTCAGCTATTATCCGGACTGGCCCCGCGAGCGCGCGGAGCAGATCGGGGTGGTCAACCGCGACATGCTGCGGGAGCTGCTGGCGGCCTCCACCAACGCGCCGATCGCGGCGTTCAGCGGGTACAGCCTGGCCATCCGGTCGCCGGAGGTCGAAGAAATCGCCCGCGACGACCGCCAGGCCCTGGACGCGATCCTGGCAGAGCACTTCGAGCCGGTGGAAAGCGTGCCGGGCTTCGGGCAGGCCGGAACGGTTCTGGAGATTCTGCGGCGCAAGCCGATCGAGGACGCCGGGGAGCCGGCGGCAACGGCCGGGGAATGAAGCTGTCCATCATCGTGCCGGCCTACAACGAGGAATGCCGGATCGGCGGCATGCTGGAGGCCTATCTGTCGCACTTTTCGGCGGGCTACGGCGATGAGTTCGAGATCATTGTATCCGTCAACGGATCGAAAGACCGCACGGAAGACGTGGTGCGGGACTTCCAGCCGCGGTTTCCCCAGCTGCGGGTGCTGGTGACGCCGGAGCCGATCGGCAAGGGCGGGGCGGTGATGGCGGGGGGGCGCATCGCCCGGGGCGACCTGATCGGGTTTGTGGACGCCGACGGCGCCACGCCGCCCGCGGCGTTCGAGGATCTGGTGAAGCAAATCGGCGGTGCGGGGCTGATCATCGCGTCGCGGCGCCTGCCGGGGGCGGTGGTGAGGCCCCGCCAGCCCTGGAAGCGCCGCGCCGTTTCGCGCGTGTTCAACGGTCTGGTCCGGTCACTTTTCAAACTGAAGATCACGGATACGCAATGCGGCGCGAAGCTGATGACGGCCGAGGCATGGCGGGCGATTGTGCCGCACATCGGCCTGACCAAATGGGCATTTGACGTGGACATGCTGTTCAAGACCCGCCGGGCGGGATACCGGATTGCGGAAATTCCGACGACGTGGAGCGACGTGGCCGGCTCCAAGCTCCGGATCGGGCGGGTGTCGTTCCAGATGCTGCTGGCGATTGTGCGCCTGCGCCTGCTGTATTCGCCCCTGCGCTGGGTGGTGACGCTCTACGACCGCCTGCTGGGGCGCGTGATCGAGCTGGAGCCGGCTCCCCGATGAATGCCGCGCCGGCAGGGCGGGACGCATCGGGACTGATCCGGCACGGCAGCATGCTGGTGGCCGGCACGCTGACGGGAGCGGTGTGCAATGCGGCTTTCCACATGGTGGTGGGGCGGGAGCGCGTGCTGCCCAATGCGGAGTACGGCTCGCTGGTGGCCATGCTGGGCATTATTCTGGTCGTCAGCACGCCGATGCTGGCGCTGCAGAACACGCTGGCGCATTTCATTTCGACAAGGGACCGCGCGGGGCGGCACGAGGAGATCCTGCCGTTTTTCCTGCATTGGGTGGTTTTGTTTGCCGGAATATCGGCGGCGATCGTGGCGGGGGCCTGGTTTTTCCGCGAACCGCTGGCGGCCTTCTGGAACGTGGGGCCGGGGCTGATGTTCATGACGTTTGCGGTGCTGGCCGCGAGCCTGTGGATGAGCCTGTTCCAGGGCCTGCTGCAGGGGATGCAGGCGTTCGGCTGGCTGGCGTGGGCGCCGCAGGCGTGGGGCGTGACGCGGCTGGTGTTGGGCGCGCTGTTGGCCATCGCGGTATCGGCCACGGCGACGGCGGCGCTCGCCGCGCAGGGCATCGGCGTGGCCGTGGTGCTGCTGCTGTGCACGTGGGCCCTGGTGCGCATGCACCTGCCCCGGGGCGGCGCCGTCGAGCGCCCGCCCGGCAGCTACCGCTATCTGGGCTCCGCCCTTCTGTGCCTGGCGGGATACGCCATGCTGATGAACCTGGACGCGGCGCTGGCCAAGCGCTACTTCGACGCGGAGACCGCCGGCCTGTTCGCCAAGGCGGCCACGATTGCCCGCACGGCGGTGTTCCTGCCCGTGCCGATTGCCACGGCGCTGTTTCCGAAGGTGTCGTCCGCCGGAGAACTCAGTCCGGAGAGCTGGGGGCTGCTGGGGAGGGCGCTGGCCTTCGCCGGGCTGCTGATCGGGGCCGCCGTGGCCGTCTGCGTGGTCTTTCCCGTTCTGCCCTGGACCATCCTGTACGGAGCGTGGCCGCCGGAGGCCGCGACATCGGCCGCGGCGCTGACCCGCTCGATGGTGCTGGCGATGGCGCCGCTGGCCCTGGCCTATCTGCTGCTGAACTTCGAGATGGCCCAGCGGCATTTCCGCCGGAGCCTGCTGCTGGTGCCCGCCGGCCTGGCCTATGTGGCCGGCGTGGCCCTGTTCCATGCCCACCCCCTCCACATCCCCGCCGTGCTGGGGACGTTGAATCTGGCGGTATGCCTCTGGCTGGTCCGGGCGGTGTTTCGCCGCCGCGCCCGGGGGTGAAGAGGAAACAGCCCGTTCTGCCGCAGAGACCGCCGAGATCAAACAGGCGGAACAGCCAAGCTACGGAATACACAGCGCGGCAAAGCCGCAACCAAATTAATCAGAACTCATGAACTCATGAAA
>ENA-UOXR01004283-UOXR01004283.1-bioreactor-metagenome-genome-assembly--contig:-NODE-4283-length-11294-cov-5.219059_pt1 | contig 11294 bp, 6 predicted proteins | sample MGYA00238164_ERZ764825 | MGnify/ENA primary metagenome ERZ764825 (study PRJEB28920, sample SAMN05720171) | bioreactor metagenome | isolation source: Anaerobic biogas reactor | place: USA:Washington...
TGAGGGGCGTGTGTCAACCGACGTGGGAGTTCAAGTCTCCTCTCTCGCACCAAAACAAAGGAAATCCCGTAGTCATTGAGACTGCGGGATTTTTCTTATTTACCTAGTGTTTTCAATGGGTACAGCGTTTTTGCACATCACATTATATTTGCATTGGTCACAAAACATTATGAAGTCTATTAGCGTTTTGAGGTCAAAAATGCTAACGAAAATGCTAATATCGCGCATTAAAGTACGAAAGTAAAATATTTAGGGGAACGGATTATTCCGTTCCCCTTTGCATCTGTTTACGCTACTATTGACAAGTCTTTATAAGTAATATATATTATTAATCCATATATAATAGTTCTTTGGTTTTTCTGGAAAATTCAGCCCTCAGTCGCGGTAAAAAACAGCATCGAGCAGAAGATTTTGCCATCCTCATTCTTATAGTATCCTAAATCAGCGTGTGTGTATTCGGCTCTCAAAATAACATTTCTATGGGCATCAGAGTTCATCCACGCCTGGACAAGGGTTTTAGGATCGGAGTAACCGTGAGCAATGTTTTCACCTATACGGCGGAATTTGAGCCCGTTCTCGGTGAAAACGGTTCTAGGGCTAGAACCATCGGGTCTAATGTGAGCAAATAAATAGGAAACCTCTTTGGCTCTAGTATTAGCGGCGGCCTTAAGGGCTGTGAGACCAGACAGAGCAGTTAGCCCCTTTGTTTTCCGCTCCAAGTTCACAATACGAAGCACCTCTGCTGCATATTCCGCCGCAGGGTCAACGGTAGTCTCTTCATTTTCAGTCTCTGACATAGGTTTTATTTCTTCGAATGCAAACCCTTCCAACCAGTTCGCCGATACTGTCTGCTTACTGATTGCAGATACAAGAATCACAATCACAAGCAAGGATAGAAAACTACGCCATTTTGTCATAAACCATACAGTCCTTTCCATAAATTACGATTCAAACTGCCTACTCTGGTATTACCACAAGCCGTTTTCGTAAAAAGGGTTCTGTTTGTAAACCGAACAGAACCCTTGGAAAGCTGTAACGGATCCTTTCGGCAACCCGGCTATCATAGTCCAAAGACCTTAGACCCGCGGCTTTGCGTCCTGACTTTTCAATCAGTTTGCCTTTATCGCTTGAATCGCTTAAATTTAACTTTTACTATAGTTACTACAATGCTACTACTTGTTAGAGAAAAAAGCAAGGTTTTTATCAGTTATTTATTCTCTCGGCTTTTGATAGAACTTTTCTGGGCTTTGACCATTAATCTCAGTAAGCCGTGCACGCACAATGAGTCTGTGGCTAGATATCATAAAGGGCGTACAGGTTATCATCGTCAGTACATAATCCTCATTCTCAACGGAATCCAATACCCAAAGTTCGGTTGGCTCAACAACAAAAGATTCATAGACGGTATACGTTGCTATGCTCTCCTTAGCCTTTATTACTACTATGTCTCCCTCCTCCAACAGGTCAAGGTAGCGGAATGCCTGTGGCCTGTGGGCAGCAATCACGCAGTTTCCCTTCTCGCCGATGCCAGCTGAGCCAATTACATGTCCACCGCCATAGCGCATCTGACGCTGGGTACCTTCTAAGACATACTGGGATACCTCTAGCTTTGGAATTTTCATAATCCCCAGTAGAATATAAACCTCAGGTGGCTCATCGTTTAGCTCACTGCCAGGAAGAAGCTCATAAGCTTCTTCTGGGGAAAGGGGCTCACCTTCAAGTACACAGATACCCGCATCCTCGCCACTCAAAACAATGGGAGGGGGGTTGGGAATGTCTTCGGCTTTTCGCTCTATATTAAACAATAATCGCCAAGGAAAATGGTTTGCCTCAATTACAAAAGTGGCGAAGATTAGCAACAGTCCAACCGTTATGAGCATAATAGAAAGAATTTTTTTATTGGTTATTTTTTTCTTCATAGTTATTTCATTCCGTAATAATTTTAATAAATTTTACTACATCACAAGTATAATATCAACTTACATATTAAACATATGGAATTATGATTTTACTGTTTCAATCTTAGTTGATATGGTTTTGCAAGAAAGATAGACGGGCTGCCCTATTCTCGCCTGTTTGCCAGTCTAAATATAAACAACATTTTGAAAAGGAGAGGGTGTGTAATGAAAACAACAAAAACACTTTCGATTCTATTAGTACTCCTGTTTATTCTTCAGCTTATACCTATAGGAACAGCCCTTGCAGCGGAGGATGGAGACAAAGACACAGTCACCGATAGCCTTGTGACAGTGCTACCGGAGGATGAGAACACAGAAGCTATCCTTGGCGAAGAAACAGACTCTGACGAAGGTGAGGAAGACCTTGTAGTATCCTTTGGGGAAGAAGCCGCTGATGCAGAACTGAATGCGCCTCTTACTCCTCGTGACGTTGGTATATTAGGATATGTAAAGGTCCATGACACGTTTGGGGGTCCAGCATTCCCTGATGACTGGAATTCAACTCCTATGCCCCCCATACCCCTGGCGACTGAAGTTAGCGTAAAGAAAATGGTTAACGGTTCACTCATACCCGTATCACCAGAAAATATTGGAGGCATTCTAACCTACAAAGATATTACCGCAAATTCAACCATTGATGTCAATATCGGCTTTCATATGGAATACCCAGAGGGAGAGCTCTTCTTAATTGGCGACTATTTTGACATTCCCATTCCCAGCGGTCTTAAATTTGCGTCCGGCGGCAGCAGTGGTCTAGTTTCAGACTTTGCAAGGTGGGATATTGTAGGGGCTGACCAAGCTAATATTCGTGTTACCATTACAGACAACTCGAATCTTATTGATGATGTATGGGGACGCCTTGCGTTCAGCGGCACCTTTAAGTACATGGATGAGGCCGGCTCAGGTTCAGAGGATACGAGTATCCAATTTGGCGGCCAAACCATAAACATCAAGCGCGTACCGGGTAGCGAAGACCCTATTCCGCCCAAGAAGAGCCAATTGAATAAGTCATATTCCTATGACCCAGTTAATAACGAAATAATATGGACGATTAATATCACTCCGCCGACTGAGGAGGCCGATCCAACCAATTACGACTACAGTGGCTTCAAGCTATTGGATACGATCAGCGGAAACCATATTTACAAAAGTGGTTCATTTACAGTAAACGGCACGTCTCTTATTGAGCCCAATCCCAGCTTATCCATTACAACAGGCAACAAGGGATTTAGCTATACCTTCCCGGCAGGCCATACACCAAAGGGAGCACAGACTATTACATATAAAACAACACCTGCTCTTGATGCCGGTGCCGGCGCCACAAACACTTTCGCAAACACCGCTGAGCTGTGGAAGGGTCCTTTCTGCGCATCTAATAGACCAACATCCAGCTTCCAGATGGGCGGTTTTTTCAGTAAGGTCGGTGGAGATGTGATCGTTGACACAACAGATCCGGAAAACCCCAAGAGGTATGTCCACTGGAAGGTTACTTTAAAGCTGCCTATAGCAGACCCTAGCTTTTCCTTTCCCAACGCAAAAATTGTCGATACACTGCCGACAACTGGAAGTGTACAGCATAAATTTATTAATAATGTCACTGCAAATTCAGGAACGCCAAATGAAAGGCTAATGCAGGTTAGAATTAAGAAGCCGGGAGACTCCGTTGCTTTGCCTGTTTCAAATGCTCCAGGTAAGAATGCTTTTGAAATTAGTGGAACAGATAACAATATCCTGACCTATAGTTTCCCAGATGGTCAGCCAACTACTTCTACAAGCGTGCAGATCTGGGAACTGACCTACTATACGGAGATTACAGACTGGAAAGCAGACGATAAAAGCAACAGTGATATAAAGGTCACAAACAGCGCCAAGTTTGTCTGGGATTGGAACCCCGGACTTGGTTCGGGCGGTCCCTGGGGCATCGGTACAGTAGACATAAGCAAGACTGTCATTCCCCAAGGCGGCCTAATTTCCAAAATCCCCTCCTCCAATACAGACTTCGACCACAACGCAGCAATTCCCAGCATACATGGCGACTATATCAAGTGGACCGTTGTCATAAACAGCCGCAATACCGAAATGTCAGGCATAACTTTAAAAGATGTTCTCCAGGATCAGGATGACCATGAGCTGGTCATTTCCTCTGCTCATCCCCTTACAGTCAAGAAAAACAATGAGACTGAGCTGTCATATAGCACAATCGGAGCTAATGGGCATACAAATGGAACTCTTGACAGCTTTAGCCCGACGGGCTTTACTTTCACTCTCCCCTCCTCAGTGTCTAAGGACAGCTATACATTTAGCTTCTATACTAAGATTACTGATACTGGCCTTGAAAAAATGTACATCAACGGGTCTAAAACCTTCAAAAACGACGCTATCTTGAATGGTCACGGGTACTCATCCATAAAAGTGACTGGCCAAAAGACCTATACGCTGCAGATGCTGAATAAAAGCTCTGTTAGCTATGATTACAGCACACGCACCGTAACCTGGAGGCTGCTTATTAACCGTAACCGTCTGCCCATGACGAGCGCTGTCATCACCGACAAGCTTCCTTCCGGATTGGTGCTCAGCCCAAATGATGAAGCCGCATTCAAGGTCGAAAAAATTAACGGCACTGCTCAGGCCGATAAATCCCTAGCTGCTGCTGACATTACATTTAGCTCCGCTACTGATGGTTTCACCCTGACCCTCCCCACCTCAGGAGCTCACGCAGGCAACAGCAATATGTACGAGATCACCTACACAACCCATATAGAGGATTCCGCACTCTTGAACCAAGGCTTAAAAACCTTTAAAAACTGGTCATATTTTGATGTGAATGGAAAAGCACAAATCAGCAATGATGCTGACCGTACTGTACAGAATCCCGTGATTGAAAAGAAACATAACTACAATAGTAGTAACACCAGTCAGGATGTCATAACTTGGACTGTCGATGTTAATCCTGCACAGGTTGCGCTTAATGATGCAAAGATCAAGGATTTGCTTCATCCGGGGCTGAAGCTGCTTCCGGAAAGTATAAAGCTCTACTATGCTAATGTTGCATACAATAATCCTTCTTTAATTCGCGGTAGCCTCGTTACGGCGTTTCCCGCCGATACCATCAGTCTAATTACAGAAGACGGCAAGGACGGCTTTGAGCTTACGCTCCCTACCGGTGCTAAGGCCTATCAGCTGGTCTTTGAGACAGCCATCATAGACAACATAAGCAACCTGCAAAACACAATTACACTCTCTGGCGGGAGCCAAGGCCCAACCGGTATATCAAAAACTACGCAAATCAATGTAACAGAAAAGTACTCTAGTGGTGGCTCAGGTTCCAGAGAAATAACTCTCCGAAAAATTGATGAGTCCGGTGCCCCTATATCCGGTGTGGAATTTACACTTTGGACTGCTAAGGCAGAGTTCCGAAGAAGTGGTGCTCTTAGCACACGAGTTTGGGGCACAACGGACTCAGACGGAAAAATAAAATTTGAGAATTTGCCAAACTGGGTCTTCTTCTTTAAAGAGGAAAACGTACCCAACGGCTATATTGCCATCACCTCTCCCGTAGGCGGAATAAAGCCCAGCGACCTTACAAGTGGCAGCTTCTATGACATTACAAATGTCCTCGGTGAAGCGCCCGTCCAAATAACCAAGGTTGGTGCAAAAAGTGAGAAGCTCAATGGTGGTGTCTTCACCCTTACCGGTAAGGACTTCAGCGGCAAAAGTGACTATAACATCGCGCAAGGTGCTGCCGCTGGTACTGGAATTGTTAGCTTTGGAAATCTACCTATAGGTGACTATGAAATTCGGGAAACATCCGCCCCTGATGGCCACACTGCAAGCAGCGATATCATTTACGTCAAGGTAGCTTACACTGACGACAATAAAACAGCCGTCACGGCAACTTACAGCAACGCTAAAAGTGGTGCTTATACAGATAGCTATACCCTCGAAAATAAGCCCGACACAACTAAAGACTATGCCAAGCTCTCCTTCAAGAAAGTTGACGCCGACGGAAATGCAATTCCTGGTGTAGTATTCGTCCTAAAGGGTAATGACTATGCAGATAATCCTGTACGCGAAACTGCAACCTCTCAAGCAGATGGCAGCGTCACTTTTGCTGGCCTTACCATCAACAAGACCGGTCAGCCTTACAAAATTTTTGAGACGCCACCCGCAGATTACCTATATCCCAACGCTAACCCCCTTGAGGACGGCACCCCAATACTAACAGCCACAGTTGACTACAACACCGACAAAACCGCCCTCGTCGTCAGCGTTAAAGAGGGCTTGAACACCGAAACCTACTATGATGCTTCAGCTAAAACTTTTAAAAACGTCCTTGCTTTAGCGGATGTAAAATTCTCCAAAAAAAGCTCTGCCAGCGATACGGTTAAGATTAACGGAGGAATATTTGTCATTGAAGGTACTAGTCTGGGTGGTCAGGCTGTTTCAATTACATCATCTGCGATTGACAGCGTGGTTACTTTCAAAAATGTCCCAGTCGGAAACAACTATACAATAAAAGAGTTGATTCCTCCTCCGGGGTATCTGCTAACTACAGAAACTCTTGATAATGTCAAAGTAGGATACACATCTGACAAAACCGGCGTAATTGACGTCGACCTCACAACAGATTCCTTTAAAACCCTAAAAAACGACCCTGCACCCTACCTACCTGACTCCGCTACAATCTTCATCTTGAAGACGGATGAGGACGGCGTTAAGCTGCCTGGTGCATCCTTCGCACTCTATGACAAGAATGGCAAAGCAATTGCAACTGCAGTATCTGATGACCAAGGTCTTGCCCGCTTCACTGGTATTCCCGCAGGCAACTACACCATTCGTGAAACTACAGCTCCTAAGGGCTATATCTTAAGCAATCAGGTGATCTCCTTGACCCTAGAAAAAGGCGACAGTCACTTATTCACCTTTGTCAACACGAAGGATGATGGCCATAACGCTGGCGAATCTACCGGTAGCATCAGCCTTTTAAAGGCAAACGCCGATGGTGACCGACTTGCTGGTGCAGAATTCAGCCTCTATGGTGCTGACGGTACATTAATCAAAAAAGCCATAACCGGCACCGACGGAATCGTAAGGTTTACAAAACTCCCCTATGGGAATTACACGGTTAGAGAAACTGTAGCGCCCACGGGCTATAAGCTCTTTTACGACGCACTGCCAATCGAGATTTCAGCGGCAAATCCAGACAGGAGCTTTACCTTACGCAACGCCAGGGAGGATAAACCCGAAATTGGCGGCTGGGAGGATGAGGGTTCCATTGCTGGCGGTTGGGAATATGACGATAATTATATAGAAAAACTGCCACAGACTGGTGGAGTTCCCAAATCCTTATTCTTACTGCTAGCAGGTCTTGTCCTTCTTTGTACCGGTATATTTACACTTAAGGGTAAGAAGGGTCAGCGAAAGCATAAGACCCCTGGCAATAAAGAGTAACAGTTCTGTAAGGTACAGATACAGAACAACTAGGATCGTGCTTAAAGACATCAAAATACTTTTGGACGATTTACAACTTTGGCCCATACTTCTTGCACATAAAATGCGCTTAATTTTAAGATTATTCCCATTACAAAATCAGGGGAACGGAATCACTCCGCTCCCCTGATGTTTATTTACGTTCTACGAACCACCGTCCGATATCCCCTCTGATAGACTTTGCGTGCTTAATTGAAAAGTCTAGATGACAAAATATCAACAAATCAGGAAATAAAGTGCATAATTTGATATAATATGGTAGAATATAATAAAATATTTTATGCATTCTATGGAGGAATTATTATGGAAGACAGAAAGTACTTAAATCTTGATGAATTGCTTGTCTGGTCAGACAACCCTAGACACGGTCTTCAAAGTGAAGGAGAAGAGTTTTCAGAAGAAGAAGTCATTAACATCCTTATCGACGTAGTAGGTTCAAATAAGATGTATAATCTTATCGCAGATATTTTTGCCTCCAAAAAACTAATGGGTAACGTTAACCCTGTAGTAGTTTTTGAGAATAAAAAATATTATGTCTATGATGGTAATAGACGTGTGAGTGCCTTAAAAATAATTAAAAATCCAGATATTATTGAAGATACTTCGTTACGGTCCAAGGTAACTCGGCTAATAAATGGCGATGATGTTTCGTTTGCAAATAAAGTTTTTGTTTATATTACAAATAAAGAAGAAGCCTTGGAAATAATGGATAAAACTCATACAGGAGAGCAAGAAGGCGTCGGCATGATCTCTTGGGAACCCTACCAGAGGGACATTTCATTAAACCGCAGGGGTAAGTCTGTTCAATATCCGTATGCCATGAAAATTTCTCAAGCATTATGCTATGGGACAAAATCATTTGATGTTATCTCATATACTGACTTAAATAGAATATTTGGATCGAGTTTACTGCGTGAACATTTTTCAATCAGTGATGATAGTGAAAACTTTACAGCGAAATGCGAATATATTATTGGCATGCTTGAAAAATACAAGGATAAAAAACACTTTAACTCATTCTCTAGACAGTTTAATTCCACAAAATCTAACGACAATGAAGGGGCAATGAAAGATTTCTGCGACTGGGTTGATGAAGAAGAAAAGAAAAAGAAAAACTTCTATTTCAAATCAAACCCAGTTGAGTTATTTGTTGACCAAAAATTTTCCTTTGACCTCCTACATCTAAAAATACTTGACTCAAACAGAAAAGAAATATCCTACGATGATAAATCAATAAGTGTTAAATATGAAAGCCCTAATGGTATTGAATTTGACTCGATTAAAATGTCCGACCAAGGGAATTGGAAGGTACACATACAATTCAAAGGCGAAAATCATACTCAGAATATTACTATAAATCAACTGCTAACGCCAAAAATCGATTTTAATAAACAATCATTATTTGGCGAAGGAAATACTATAGACCTAAGAAAATTGATAATTCGTGCAACAAATGGACATGGGAAAGACAAAAAAAATGAAGTTGATATTAAAGCGGTTAGAAACGGCAACGTAATAAAGGATGTGTTTGCAGCAGACAACCCCATAGGGATCTATCAGGTTGCGTACTCATTTATAGACATAACCGGTGCCCCTTATTCTGTGACAAAAGAGATACGAATAATAGACAAAAGCAACCCTTTATTAACTGAAAATAGCGATATTCCTCTTTTAAGCTTTAACGGATCTTGCTCACTTATAAACATTTCAGAAGTTGTTAACGAACTAATTAATGAGATCAACTCTCTCTCATTTGAAAATCATATATGTGTAATATCAACTTCACTAAGGTCTTTACTAGAATTATCTTTTGATGAACTTTTCTCAAAAGGCAAAATAAACTTCAAGAATAAAAAAGACTTGAAAGATTGTATTGAGGATTTCAAAGCATTTTTATTATCTGGGCAGCTTTCTAGGCTCTGTGCATTGTATCCTAGAGATTTACCCTCCTATCAAAATGAACAGAATAGAATAGAGCAGATTGATTCTGAATATTTATCAGCATATTTACACTTAGCTGCCCATAAGAGCGTTTCTGTTATAGATAAAACTAAAGTCGCCGAGATTGCCAGAAAGTCTATAGCGCCAATACTCGTTTATACTAGCTTTATTCTAAAGTAATACACTTAATATTGCACCATCTAAGAAAGCACTTATGCTTTTCCTCTCACCACCTAAGAAAATATTTTAATTCTATGCACAAATATCTTCGAAAAACTATGGCCAAGCACTCCTTTGTGTGATAAGATTGTTTTGAGGTGAGAGAAAAAATGCCTAAGACATACTCCCCATTAAGATATCCAGGCGGAAAGGCTAAAACTTATAACCTAGTTCAACCAATCATTTCGAAAAACCTTTATGGCACGAACAAAATCTATATTGAACCCTTTGCGGGGGGGTGTGGTCTTGCTCTAAAATTGCTTCTCAGGGGTGATGTAAACCGCATAATACTTAACGATATAGATTACCATATTTTTTGCTTTTGGAACGAATGTATCAATAACGCGGATACTTTGTGCAATCTCATAGAGCATTGTAAAATTGATATGGATACATGGAAATTTGAGAAAGAAATATACGAAAATCCGAAAAATTACTCAGAGGCTGAAATAGCATTTTCAACCTTTTTCTTGAATAGATGTAACGTTTCGGGAATAATTAGCGGAGGTCCAATAGGTGGTCATAAACAAACTGGTAATTATGGACTAGATGCACGTTTTAATAGGGATGAATTAATAAAAAAGATTCAATGGATTAGTGAAAAAAAAGATGTTATTGAGTTTTATAATATGGATGCAGGATACTTTATGAGAGAACAATTGCAACAATATGAAGTAAAAAATACTTTTTTGAACATTGACCCTCCATATGTAAAAAAAGGACCCCAACTGTATAAAAATTCTTTTTCAGAAGAAGAACATGCTGAACTAGCAGATACTATACGTGCTTTAGATTACAAATGGATTGTAACATATGACGAATGTGAAATTATAAACAATCTTTACTCTGAATTTAGAAAAGATGTTATTACATTAAGTTATAGTGTCGGAAAAGCTAAATCTGGCCGGGAACTACTAATTTATAGTGATAGTATAAAATTATCTTTTGATTAAGAAAGGAAGGTTGCTAAATATGGATACTAAAGATAAGAACGACTTTTATAAAGAACTAAGAATGCCAGTTAATTTTCTCTTTAGCTTTGTTTTTGGGTTTGGGTTAACTCAATTACAAGATATCTTTAGCGCGGAATTTGTTCTGTTACATTTCGTAGCTATCTGTGTGGCATATGTTACTATTCTTCTCAGTTGGTGGGGATATAACCGCGCTGTATTTTTCAAACCCTACTATAATAATATACCTAATTTAGTAGTGGATTGTCTTCTACTATTTTCTTATTGGGCCTTACTAAATTTTTATAAAAGTCTAGATATTACTTTATGGCTTTATCTTTTTATTTATGTAATGTATACAATTTGGGAAATAATTGGTTTAATACACAAATCCTCCAAAAAACGCAGCTTGTACATTAACATTCTTTTTTCTTTACTATATTTGGCACTGTTATTGTTGAACATGTTTACTTTCAACAGCGAATCTGGGGCTTGGATTTCATATTCTATAATTTTAATTCTTCAGATATTTTACCGAATACTGTTAACTAATCATAGCAAAACATTAAAATAAGATTATTAAAGCCTTTGAACTATAGTTCGAAGGCTTTAACTTTACTCTTCAATCGTTTTGCATGTATCTACTCCTCTTTTTTCACACCGTTATCTCCCCCGTCGCCCTTATCCCTCAGCGCCTCAAGGGCCTGCTGTAAAAACTTCGGGTACTTTGCGCCCA
>ENA-UOXR01004285-UOXR01004285.1-bioreactor-metagenome-genome-assembly--contig:-NODE-4285-length-11291-cov-12.650231_pt1 | contig 11291 bp, 10 predicted proteins | sample MGYA00238164_ERZ764825 | MGnify/ENA primary metagenome ERZ764825 (study PRJEB28920, sample SAMN05720171) | bioreactor metagenome | isolation source: Anaerobic biogas reactor | place: USA:Washington...
AAAACTATTCAGCAACTACCAAACGCTTTCGCGCGAGCCGTAGAAGACACCGCCATTTATTTTTGCCCCGATTTAGGGCCACGATTCCCCACAAACGCGTGAACTGAATGTGGAGGATGGGGTCGGTTTTCGAGCCGAGCGAGCGAAAGATTTTTGCGGCGGGGATGTACGCGGCGACATCTTGCGGCAGGATCGGCACGAACGGGGCCTCGGGATCGGCGACGGTCGAAAAGGGGCCGTTTTGGGGGGGATTCGGGCAGGCCGAGCGTGCGGCAGAGCCGCCGCGAGGCACGGGGATCTGCGGGGGCAACCCTTCCGAACCGCCTTGCGAAACGCATCCGTCGGGCGGCGGGGCCGCCTGCGGCGTTCCGCTGGCCTTCGCCAGATTCCAACCCGCAAAGACCAGGTTCCAACCGACTTTTTTGCAGAAATTCCGCAAATCCTCGGAATGTTCCGTTTGCGCATCGTATTTCGCCTGACGCGATGCCCTTAGAAACTCCATCACGGGTTCTAACCGACTCGCGTTTTTCGTCTCGAATTTTTCGACCTCATCGGCCAGCGCCACTTTCTCCTGAATGTATCTTTCCTTGCGGGCGGTGAATTCCTTCCGCTCAATGTCGCCCGCGAGGAATACATCCAAAAGCCGATCCAAGAGAGTGCCAAGCTCGGCCAGCCGCGTTTTCTGCTGCTCGACCAGGGCCGCTTGCCTCACGCGGTCGGCGACCTTCTCCTTTTCCGCCTCGGCCAGCATCTTTTCCGCCCAGGCGTCGGGCAGCGAGGCCATGCACATCCCCGTGCGGATAGCCTGCGCGAAAGCCTCCTCGCGGATCGTCTTGGAATCGCAGGGGCCGCGCCGCTTCCCGCAGCGGTAATACTCGTGCCCCTTTTTCAACTCGGCGGTGTATTGGCAGCCGCAATGCCCGCAATGCGCCGTCGCGCGGAGGGGAAAGCGGCTATGCTTGGCATAGCGGCCCCGGCCCGCCTTCTTGCGGACAGCCTGAACCCGCTCGAACAACTCGCGCGAAATCAGCGGCGGGTGCTTGCCTTCGTACACCTCGCCGTTGAAGCGGAAAACGCCCGTGTAGAAAATATGGTCCAGCGTCCAGAGCATCTTGCTCAGCGGCAGGGTCAGCCCGTTGAAGGAACGCAACCCCCAAGCCGTCACAAGGTCCAGCAGCGCCGCCGCCGTATAGCGTCCCGTGGCGTATTCCTCGAACATCCTGCGCACCAGCGGCCCGCGCTCGGGGTCGATGGTTACCGCCCGCGTCTTGGGGTCGTTCAAATACCCAATGGGCGGTTTGTTCGGGTAAATACCTTCGCGGAGTTTCTTGCGGAGACCGCGTTTGATGTTCTCGGATAGGCTGTCCACATAGTATTTCGACTGGCCAAAGGCGATGCTCAACATGAACTTGCCTTGCGGCGTGTTCTCAAACCAAGTCGTGGGGAATTTCAGCGTGGCGAGTGTCCCCGTGTCGAGGTCATAGATCAAGCGCCCGCCGTCCACCGAATTCCGCGCCAATCGGTCGGGGTGCCAAGCCAGAATCGCTTGCGCCTCGTCGCGTTTGATCGCCTTGAGCATTTCATTGAAGATCGGGCGGCCCGGCTTCTTTGCCGTCTGCGATTCGATATATTCGCGGACGACTTCCAATTTCTCCCGCGCCGCAAGCATCCGCAGCTCGTCCAACTGCGCATCAATCGAGAGGATTTGCCGCTCCTCGTCGTCCGTGCTCTTCCGCGCATAGATGAAGTATTTCATTTCCGAGCCCCCTTCTTTGCCTTCTTCGCCGCCGCCTCGTCCGCCCGAATCAACCGCTGAAATCCCTTAACCTCGGAGGGACGCAGCAGGCGCAACAAGATTCGTTTGCCATCCGTGAGGATTTCAAATTTGCTGCCCGAGACCAGGCCCAGCATTTTGCGGAGGTCGCGCGGAATGACAATCTGCCCCTTCGTGGACATGCTCGTGATTTCCATTTTCAAAGCTGGCCCCTTTCTTGTAGGTACAACCTACGCGATAAATATACGGGCGGGCGGGTGGGTCAGCAAGTTCTTTTGGGCTGTTTGTCCGGCCCGCAGGCGCTGGCGTGGCGAGGACACGAGCCGCCAGAAGCGGTTGCGGGCTCCGGAGGGTTGGAATCTGGCGAAGGCCAGCGGAACGCCGCAGGCGGCCCCGCCGCCCGACGGATGCGTTTCGCAAGGCGGTTCGGAAGGGTTGCCCCCGCAGATCCCCGTGCCTCGCGGCGGCTCTGCCGCACGCTCGGCCTGCCCGAATCCCCCCCAAAACGGCCCCTTTTCGACCGTCGCCGATCCCGAGGCCCCGTTCGTGCCGATCCTGCCGCAAGATGTCGCCGCGTACATCCCCGCCGCAAAAATCTTTCGCTCGCTCGGCTCGAAAACCGACCCCATCCTCCACATTCAGTTCACGCGTTTGTGGGGAATCGTGGCCCTAAATCGGGGCAAAAATAAATGGCGGCCTGTTTGGAAAGACATTAGAAGCGCCGCCTTGGGTCCACAGTAAATCATAACGGCGTATCGGGTGCAATCGCTTCCCCCTTGCGCGAGCCTTTCCCTTTTGCGCGGCCTTACCTTTCCCCCCTTTGCGTGCCGCCCCCCATTGGCCGCGCTCCCCCCCATGCCGCCGCCGTCTTCCCCCCGTGCCGTTCCCCCCATGCGCCCGACCTTCCTCAAGCCCCCCCGCGGCCGCGGTCTTCTAGCAGCCTTTAGCCGCGGCGCTGCCGCGCCGCTACGCTGGACCCTCGCTCCGCTTCGCGTCGCTCGGGGATGGCCGCCCCGCTGGCGGCCACGGCCCCGCCGCTGACGCGGCGGTGCGCGGCCTTGGCAGGGGCGGCCCTTCCTCGCCGCTGGCGCGGCTGCGGGTGGAACTCGCTCGCGGTGCGCTCGCTCGCCACGCGGGCCTGTGCCCTGCGGGCAAAGCGGCCCGCGTGAAGATCGGCGGGGTTCTTCGCGGCGTTCTGCCGCGCTCTTCCGCCCTGCGGGCTTCGGGTGGGGGCGCGCGCGTCTTAATCTGCAGTAAATCGTCATCAGATTTTCACTCGCCAAATGCTTGGGAAAACATGATGCTACCCATCGTTCCGACGCGTATAGTGTCAGCAAAGGAGAATCCGATGAAAACCGGGAAAACCAAATGGCTTGGACTTCTTTTAGCCGGTGGCGCCACCATCTGTTGGTTCCCAACGCCCGCCAATGCCCAAGACGACGCGCGGGAACTCTACCGTAAAATGTACGAAGGCGGTCTTATCACCCAGGCGGAATATGAGCATACGACGGGCGTAAGTGCTCCTGCCGTCAAGTCGACCGCATCAATCGACACGACGGCGGCGGAAGGAATCTCGGGCGAAACGGGAAACGCCAAACCCGACGCGACTGAACAAATCAGGCATCGCAGCCTGAGTGCAGAAGGCGTTCCGGTCACGGTAGAACAATTCCGACAAGCCAAGCGGGCAAAACTTGCCGCGCGCGTCCCCGCCCTTTATGAGCAGCAACGCATTGAAAAACTAGAAGCAGAACGGATTGCCCAATCTCAGAACATGCCGATTCGCTTCGCGCAAAAAGATGGCTCTATCTGTGAATTGATGGCCATACAAGGCGGACATCCCGTATTGTATACCACCTACAACATCAGAGCGGCGGACACCATTGGAACAGATGAAGTATGGCCAGGTGGCAGTCTCGGGCTCTCGCTATCCGGCACAAATAGAACACTGGGCGTGTGGGACAGTGCGGCAGTTCGCACCACGCATGTTGAATTCGTTTCAGGAGGGGCAAGTCGCTTGGCTTCCGGAGATGGCTATACCAACTTCGTTATCGATCCCCATTCCACGGAAGTTGCGGGAACATTGATTGCTAGCGGTGTAAACACCACTCGAAAGGCATGTCATTCAACAGCGCCCTGCTTACATGTGAGTGGACATTTGACACTGCGGAAATGGCTCTTGCCGCCACATCGAACGATTTGCGCGTTTCAAACCATTCATATGGGCGCAACACGGGTTGGAATATGGTTAATCTTACCGGCACTTGGGATTGGGTTTGGTGGGGCGACCCCTATGTGAACGTCTATGAGGATTACAAGTTCGGGTTTTACACAACGAATGAATCGAGGAAAATCGATCAAACGGTGTATGAAGCCAGCACCTTTTTGCCGGTTTGGGCTTCCGGGAACGAACGCGGGGGCATCAATTGGGGGCCGGCATATCAGCCTGTATTCCACTGGATGTTCATAAATGGAGCGTTCTATGGATTTACCAACTTAGTTCACAATAGCGATGGGACCATGTATGGATACGACCTGCTACCCCCGCAAGGCGCGGTAAAAAATGTCTTGACGGTGGGGGCCGTAAGCAATGTACCCGGCGGATATTTTTCGCCATCCAATGTATTCTTGGCCTCTTTCAGCAGCGCAGGGCCGACCGACGATGGCCGCATCAAGCCGGATGTGGTCGCACAAGGCGTAACCCTGTTCACAACCTACAACACTTCAAATACCGCCTATACACCGGTTTCAGGAACCAGTTTTGCCGCTCCGAGTGTGGCAGGCTCGTTGAATTTACTCCAACAACTTTACTGCGATGTGCGCGGAACCAACCGGGCGCTGTTGGCTTCTACGCTAAAAGCCCTTGCAATCCACACGGCGGACGATTGCGGCGCGACCGGACCAGACTATTCCTTTGGATGGGGCTTGATGGACACGCCCGCCGCCGCACAACTGATCACGAACGACCTTGCCGGAGATGGCCATTCCCACATAAAAGAAGTTGACCTGCCCAATGGCGAAACCATTGTTTTTCCGATTTTCGCAACTAAAGCAATTCCCTTGAAGGTCACGATTTGCTGGACTGATCCGCCTGGTCCGATGCTATCTCCATCGTTGAATCCAACCAACTTGGTTTTGATCAACGATCTCGACTTGCGCGTCATTGGCCCGGCCGGATCAACCAATATGCCGTGGGTACTCAACCCTGCCCGTCCATCGAGCGCGGCCACCACGGGCGACAACTTCAGAGATAATGTTGAACAAGTGTATATTGCCCTGCCGACGAACGGCACCTATTCAGTTCAAGTGACTCACAAAGGCAACCTGTCGAACGACTGGCAGGATGTTTCCATCCTGATTTCCGGCAATCTGCCGCTGGACAAACCAGAATTGGCAATCGTTGATGTGAACAGGTACCTTGCTCCGACAAATACGCTGGGATGGCCTAGCGTGGTCGGCCAGTTCTACCGGGTGCAGTCCAATACCAATCTGATTGACGGCACTTGGGCCGACCTAACCGGCGACATTAGCGCACTTCGCACGAATATCGTTTTGGGGTTGGAAACCAATCCGGAGCCCGATGTCTTATTCTTCCGCGTCAACGAAGTGCCCTAACGCCGATGTCCGCCATGAAATCATTGCAGGCCGCCATAGTTCTGGGCATTTGCGGCATGATATGCGCCCCTCGCGCCTGCGAGGGGTTCATATCCTATACCTGGGCGGACAGGGGAATGTACACGGCGGGAGAGCCGATCGGATATGACTTGGATTTCAATGCGGACTCCATGATCGATTTGATTTTCACAAGCACAGGCATGTGGTTCTCGGTCGATCCGCAAGGCGACAATCAGGCTTGGGCTGGCGGAAATGGCGTCCGCGCACTATCGGAAGGATATGAAATAGGGCCAAGCGTTGACCCCGCTGAATGGCAACATGGAACATTCGGGTTGCTTCTCAATTCATGTGCGGTCTTGCCGCCGCCCGACGGGGTCATATGCAATGGCGAATTCATACAGACCACCGCCTACATGGGCGTCATGTTCGATATTCAGGATGCCGTGCATTATGGCTGGGTCCGGATCAGCAATCCGTTCTATGGTGCCTCCGGCGGCGTTATCATGGACTTTGCCTACGAGACCGAGCCTGGCGTCGGCATATTGGCGGGCGCCGGCATGATTCCCGAACCCGCCACCTCCGCCCTGCTGTCGGTCGGGGGCCTCCTGCTGGCGCTTCGGCATCGGCGGAGACATTCCTGATAGACGCGATATGCGCCGTCACTATTGAGTCTTGCCTATCTATGAAGGAAATAGGCAAATCCTGTTAGGGCACATCCACAGTGACACGATAGCGGGATTTCCTGACTGGCGGGTTTGTGGATAACGTACGGCTTGAAGAGCTGCCCCGTCGGGACCCGGCGCGCCTGGTGTTAATTGACGAATCGGGAGCCTAGACCAACCTGACTCGCCTGCGGGGCCGGGATGAGAACCAGATGGGTGACTGAACAAACCGCGCGATGAAAACCATGGAAAAGTTGGCTGGGGATGTGGCTACGGTTGACCCGTTCGGAACAAGTGAAATGAGGCGTCCGTTTTAAAAAACGGCTTAAAGGGACTTTTTGTGTTTGACCGGAACCTCTAATGGGTGACCCCTGTATGACTCCTTTCCTTTTGCGCGGCTTAGCCGCGCGCACGCAACCGGAATTGTCCGCCGCCATCGCGCGGGCATTTGCAGCCGTGACCCCGGATGACATTCGAGGCTGGTTTCTTTCGTGCCATATTGCGGCATCTCTATCGTGAACATCTCTAAGCACATCTGGCATTGCCTTGATGTGCCGCAGAAATATCGGCTCGCCATCGATGCCCATTTTTGCTTGTCTTGACGCCGTGTTGAAAAGCCATATGCGTTGCAGCGGGTTGCTGCCGCATGGTTGTGGTTGGAGAACAAACCGAGACGAATGACAATCTGACATAATCGATTTTGCGTTATCGCAAGATTCGTTCTGAGGAAAACTGGTAATTTTCATTTTGCCGAACGAACTCGCGGAAGCGCGCCGATTGGGCGCGGCTTCTGTTTCATGTTCGGCAAGGGGATACCAGTCCCACCTCAGAGCATGGCAGTAGCCGCGCCTCTTTTAGGCATTATGTGTGCAGAACCTGATGCGGGCCTTAAACCGCTTGCCGTCGTCTTCGCGGCCAACTTGCGCGCACTCCGCCGCCAAAGAGGGGTTTCCCTTAAAAAGGCCGCCTCAGAACTCGGAGTTGCACAATCAACCTGGAGCCAATGGGAGTCGGGCAAGCGATTTCCACCCGGCATTTTCGTCGAACTGCTGGCCACCTACTTCCAGGTTCCCCCGTGTCGATTTCTCGCCCTTGATCCTAAGCGATGTTTCCAACGGGAAACACCTTTGTGAAGATGCGCCCGGAGGGGTTCACGCCGCGTGAATTCTTCCGCCTATCACAACCGTGCAGTTTTTTTAATACTGAAATGCATGAACGGTTTTAAGGAGTTCCCAGAGATGAAATCCATTAGGTTGCGCATATCCATTGTTTCGGTAATCCTGTTGTGTGCTAACTGCGCTTTTGGCGCAAATCAGATTGCTTATGGGGTTGGATTGCACAAAGACTGGGATCAGGCGGATCTCACCGACTCTCTTGCCGTTGGCGATGTTGTTCAGTTTGGCGCTGAACATCGATGGGAAAGCATGTCATATATTACACTGAAATTCGCATGGTATATAGACGGAGTACGACTTGCTGATGGAACCCACAATACCGGAAACTATAGCGCAGCAACTGTTTACTCTATCGTGTACAATACTTGGACTTCTACCCCGGGAGTACACACGCTCACTTTTCGTGTTGATCCCGACAATCTTGTGTCAGAGTCGAATGAGTCTGATAACCAAGTGTCCCGTGTGTTCACCGTCCCCGGGACCGCGTCACCCGAGATCGATGTCCAGGGCAACTCGGTCTCCATTGCCGACGGCGACAACACTCCAAGCCTTACCGACCAAACGGACTTCGGCTCGGCACTAGTGACCGGTGGCACGGTAGTACAGTCATATACCATTCGCAACACAGGAACGGCCGGGTTGAATCTGACTGGGAGCCCCAGGGTTGTCGTGGGCGGGACGCATGCCGTGGATTTCACGGTATCAACGCAACCGGCGGCATCGGTAGCTGCCGGTGGCACGACGACTTTTCAGATGACATTTACCCCTTCGTCGGCTGGCTTGCGTAGCGCGACGCTGAGCATTGCCAATAACGACTCGGATGAGAACCCGTACAATTTTTCAATTCAGGGCACGGGAACAGCGGCGGCGTTGGTCGTCAATCCGTCGAGCACGAATGTGTCGAGCTCGGCGGCCGGCGGGCTGTCCATCGGGGTCGCGGCGAACGTGGCGTGGACGGCGGTGTCGAATGCGGCATGGCTGGCGGTGACGGGCGGGGCGGCGGGGACGAGCAACGGCACGGTGACGTTCGGCGTGGCGACCAACGCGGGGACAACGGCCCGCACCGGCGGAGTGGTCGTTGCCGGCGGCGGCATCAGCCGCACCTGCACGGTGGTACAGGCGGGAGGACCAGCGGTATTGAACATCAGCCCGTCGAGCACGAATGTGTCGAGCTCGGCGGCCGGCGGGCTGTCCATCGGGGTCGCGGCGAACGTGGCGTGGACGGCGGTGTCGAATGCGGCATGGCTGGCGGTGACGGGCGGGGCGGCGGGGACGAGCAACGGCACGGTGACGTTCGGCGTGGCGACCAACGCGGGGACAACGGCCCGCACCGGCGGAGTGGTCGTTGCCGGCGGCGGCATCAGCCGCACCTGCACGGTGGTGCAGTCCGGGGCGGCGGTGCAGCGAATCATAGAGCTAAGCGGAACCCTGGCGTTTGGAAATGTGGTGACGGGCCATTCGGCTATAGCAACTTTATCAATCGCCAACAGCGGAAACTCCGCGTTGACCGTGACTAGCATTGGTTATCCCAGCGGGTTTACCGGCGCCTGGAGTGGCAGCATCGCAGCGGGCAATTCCACCAATGTGACAGTGACATTTTCGCCCGTGGCGCTGACGACGTACAGCGGGACCGTGACGGTGAACTCCGACAAGACGAGCGGCACCAGTACGATCAGCATTTCGGGCACGGGTACAATATGGCGTCCGACGGCACAATACGACGAAAGTTTTGGCGTGGTCTCGAATCGGTTTGGATTCAATATCCAATCGGCCAGTGGGCGTTTGGTTGTGGTGGACGCCTGCACAAATCTGATCAATCCCGCCTGGACACCCCTTCAGACCAACATCCTGAGCAACGCTCCGTCCTATTTCAGCGATCCCAAATGGACCAAGCTCAACGGCCGATTCTATCGCATCCGTGCGCCGTGAAGCCGGATAGTTGTACCCACCATACAAAAATATTTTTAAAAAAATAACAGACAAGGAGTTGTCGAATGAAAAGAACAATTGGAGTGGTTGTTGCGGCACTGTGCCTGACGTCCGGCGCGCTGGCGGAACAAAGAATTGGGCCGTTTTTGACAGGAATGGCCGGAGTCGGTGACAACTCCGGGAGCGCATTCGGCGCAGGAGCGAAGTACGAATGGCTGTTCAGCGACAGCTTCGGACTGGATCTACATGCCGGATATCTGCAAGACAGCGATGCCGACATGGGCATATTTCCCCTGGAGTTCGGCCCCGTCTTTGTCATCCCGTTGAGCTCACTCGCCATCAATCTAGGCGCCGGCGGATGCTACGCCATTCCCACTGAAAGCGAAATAGACCCGGCTCTTGGGTTTTATGCCGAGGCAGGTATCTGTGGTCCTATTTCCGATAGCATGGAATGGTTCGCCGAGGCGCAATACGTCAAAGTGGAAGGCGACAGCGACACCCGCGGGAATTACTGGCTAAACGATTACACTTATGTTTATCAGGAATCGGGAATGTCTTTGGACCTCAACGCCATCGGGATTGCCGCTGGCATCCTCTGGAAATTCTAGGTCGCAACCGAAACGAAAGGGGCAGGGATAATGAAAATAATTACACAAGCCAATCTCATTCTCGTCTTATCGGCCTTGCTGGTGTCTGGTTGCGCTACTACAAGATATCCAGCGACGCTAACGGCAGAAACAGGTGCGAAAGTGCGGGTCGTCAGCATAGTAGATGAAATCAGTACGCCGACATCATTAACCGTGCCAGGTGCAGGTGGCGGAATTATCGGATTCACAGTTCAACTGCAAAAGCAGAAGAACTTCACATCGGAAGTGCGGGCAAATCTCGACTTCCAGAAGTTTACAGAGGATGCACTTCGGGAGTCCTTTACCAGGGCTGTAAAAGGCCACGCCGGGTGGAAGTTCTTCTCGTCGGATGACATCGACAAGGCTGATGCGGCTTTCTTGCTGGAAGTCACGAGCATGGGCGTGGACAATCCGCCTCAATGGCCTCCATCCATGGACATGTCTTATCCTCCTACGATCACGATCTCCGTCACTCTGATCGGCAATCCGCCATTTGAAATCGTTCGCACGGAGGGGAAAGCCCAAGCCCTTGATCCAACCAATCACCCTGTTTTTTATCAGAGGGTTGAACTCATCAGCAACAAGGACAAATTGCCCAGACACTTTTCGCGTCAGTATTCTGATGACCCAGAGATCTTTAAAACCGCATTTAGCGAAGCCATTGATTTGGCGGTCAAACGAATTGCGGCGTCATGGGCGGTAGGTCAAGTGTCCCAGTAAGGCGACATTCGCATGATCATCCGATGTTTCGCCGCTCGATGGCTGTGTGCCGGTGTTTTGTTCGGTCTGGCCATCGCCTCCTCGGGATGCATGTCCTATCGCACGGGTACGCTGCCAACAGCCGAACTACATCAGCCGCTTTCGTCCTCGCAAGAGAAGCCTTCGGCATTCTTTAAAGTCTCATGTGAGACACGCTTCTTCAACGAAACTGCGCTTCACGACAATGTTGCTGCAGCCCAGCATTTTCGCGGTCTTCTTGCCGAGGTGCTTAAAGAAAATGCCGCATTCAAGTCCTATACGTTTACGGAGAAACGCGGGACAAATGCAGACATGCAAATCGCCCTTGAGCTGCAATCGGAAGAAAAAGCAGTGCCATTTGCCGTCGTTCTTTCGGGATGCTCTCTCGGCGTTATTCCCGTTACGGGCACCGAGACCCATTCTCTCATCACGCGCGTCATGGACAAAAGCGGCAAGGTTGTGGGCAGCTATGAGGCCACCGATTCTATGCGAACATGGTTTCATATTCTCCTGCTCCCCTTCTCCCCATTGAAATCACCTTCCAGGGTGCAGAAGGAGTTGCTAGAGAATCTGATGCGCACCAGCCTCGCCTGGATGGAAAAGGATGGCCTGTTGACTTTCCAAAAGTAGTGGGTAGCCGCGTGCTGTCACGCACTACATTCCCAGTTTAAACTACGACTCGCGCGTCAGGATTCCCCCTGGATCGACATCATTAGTCCTTCGTGTTGCCTCAAATAGCCATGACACCGAAGGAGCGGTGAGCGGGAGAGCCGTT
>ENA-UOXR01004290-UOXR01004290.1-bioreactor-metagenome-genome-assembly--contig:-NODE-4290-length-11287-cov-4.702368_pt1 | contig 11287 bp, 12 predicted proteins | sample MGYA00238164_ERZ764825 | MGnify/ENA primary metagenome ERZ764825 (study PRJEB28920, sample SAMN05720171) | bioreactor metagenome | isolation source: Anaerobic biogas reactor | place: USA:Washington...
CCCGGGAAGAGGTGTGGATCAGGCAGGGCATCAAGGCCCGCCGGACCCGTGATGAAGGCAGGGTCCGGGCACTCCTGCGGATGCGTGATGAACGGGCGGCGCGCCAGGAGCAAACGGGCCTGTCCCGGTTCTCCATCGAGGAGGCCGAGCGAAGCGGCCGGATGGTTGTGGATGCAAAGGGGGTATCCTTCGCCTGGGGGGACAGGAAGATAATCTGCGGTTTCTCCACCGCCATCATCCGGGGCGACCGGGTGGGCATCATAGGTCCCAACGGGTGCGGCAAGACAACGCTTCTCAGGATACTCCTCGGTCACATCGCGCCTCAGGAGGGAAAGGTCAAGCTGGGAACGAACGTCGCCGTTGCCTATTTCGACCAGCTACGCTCCCAGCTCGATGAGACGAGGACGCTCAGAGAGAACATCGGCGGCGGCAACGACATGATCATCGCCGGGAGCGGCTCCCGCCACGTGGTGGGATATCTCCAGGACTTTCTCTTCTCCCCCGAGCGGACGATGTCGCCCGTTGGCTCCCTCTCCGGCGGCGAGCGCAACCGTCTGCTTCTGGCAAAGCTCTTCATCATCCCCTCCAACGTCCTCGTCCTCGATGAACCCACGAACGACCTCGACACGGAAACACTGGAACTCCTCGAGGAGAAGCTCCTCGAATACAACGGCACCATCCTGATGGTAAGTCACGACAGGGCGTTCCTCAACAATGTCGTGACCTCGACGATCGTCTTCGAAGAGAACGGGAGCCTCAAGGAATACGTTGGCGGCTACGACGACTGGTTGAGGCATGCAAACCCGCCTCCGGCCGCGGACAAAACGGTGCCGAAACAACAAAGGCAGAAGAAAACGAAAGCTCCGCAGGAGAAGAGACGGCTGACCTTCAAAGAGGCCCGGGAGCTTGAATCTCTGCCGCCGTTGATAGAGGCCCTGGAAGAGGAAAAGAGACAATTGACGGAAACCCTCAATTCACCAGAGTTCTATGCGGGTCGCAACCTCGAAAGGATAAAGACCGTCAACGACCGCTGGGGTGCCCTGGAGAAGGAACTCGACGCAGCCTATCGTCGCTGGGACGAACTGGAAGAACTGAAGGCCGCCCTCGGCGGTCCATCCGGGCAATGAGGGTCATGGCGGATACGGCCGCGATATTCGTCTACATGCTGGAGTGTTCCGACGGAACCCTCTATTGCGGCTGGACAAACAATCTTGAAAAGCGCCTCGAAGAACATGCCGCGGGAAAAGGGGGGGCCAAATACACACGTGGACGCCGACCGGTCCGTCTCGTCTACAGGGAACCCTGCCCGACGAGATCCGATGCCCTGAAAAGAGAGAAGGAGATAAAAAAGCTCTCTCGTGCCGGGAAGCTGCTTCTCATAGAAAAGGCGCCCGAAGGGAGGCCGATTTGACAGGCGCCGCTCTATATCTTATAGTGTTCACCGGGTCGCGAAGTAATGACCCCTGGCCGCGTGAAGATTCTCTGTCCGTAACGTTCCCACAACAGACAATTTCATCGAGCCCGATGACTTCCGGGAACGGTTCCTGCCGGATCGGGCCGTCTCGTTCCGCTGGTTTCTAATCTTGTTTGAAAGAAGGTGCCCTTGGGTTTCAATTCATTCAAGCTTCATCCGAAGATCGCCGCCGCCGTGAAGGCGCTCGGCTATGAGGTCCCCACTCCCATCCAGGTGCAGGCCATCCCGCCGGTCCTCGCCGGCAAAGACGTCATGGGCCTTGCTCAGACCGGGACGGGCAAGACGGCAGCCTTCGTGCTGCCCATTCTCGAGCACCTCCTCCCCGGCCCGCGGGGAAGGGTGCGCTCCCTCATCGTCGCGCCCACACGGGAGTTGGCGGAACAGATACACGTGTCCATCGGGGAACTGGGGCGCAACACCCATTTGAAGAGCTGCACCGTCTACGGCGGAGTGGGTGTTAACCCGCAGGTCAGCAAGCTCCGTTCCGGCGTCGATATTGTCGTGGCCTGTCCCGGCCGTCTCCTCGATCACCTTGCGCAAAAGACGATCGACCTCGAGGGCCTCGAGATCCTCGTCATCGATGAGGCGGACCGAATGTTCGACATGGGTTTCCTCCCCGACATCAGGCGCATCATCAAACAGTTGCCCGTAAAACGGCAGACGCTCATGTTCTCCGCGACCATGGCCCCGAGCATCCGCAAGCTTACCGATGAGGTGCTTTCCAACCCCGTCACGGTGAAGATCGGTCACACCAATCCCGCCGACACAGTGTCCCACGCGCTCTTTCCCGTAGAGCAGCACCTGAAGACCGCGATGCTCATGGAGCTTCTCCGGCAGACCGACACGGAATCGATCCTCATCTTCACGCGTACCAAGTACCGCGCGAAACGCATCGGACAGGAATTGCAGAAGGCCGGCTACAGGGCTGCCTCACTGCAGGGGAACCTGTCGCAGAACAAACGTCAGGAGGCCCTCGACGGATTCCGCGACGGGTCCTACCAGATCCTCGTGGCGACGGATATCGCGGCCCGGGGCATCGATGTATCGAACATATCCCACGTGATCAACTACGATATGCCGGACACGACGGACGCGTACACCCACCGCATCGGCCGCACCGGCCGCGCGGCGAAGACCGGGGACGCATTCACGTTTGTCTGCAAGGAAGATGAACCCCAGGTCAGGGCCATCGAACGTGTGCTCGGCGACAGGATCGAGCGGCGCGTCGTGAAGAATTTCGACTACACGACACCGGCACCCAAACGCGACGTTGAATTCGCACGACCGCCGCGGCCGCCGAGACGCGACAGGGTGCAGGTGAAGCCGGAACAGGCGAACAAAGGAACGGCGGACGGCAAAAGGCCCGGCACGGGTTCCCCCGGACCGGCACGCGCCGGAATCTCCGCCACCGGACCCAGATCCGCGGTTCCGTCGACACAGAGGCGCCGGAAAAAAAGGACGGGCCGGTCCTCAACATGATCTCTGCCTGCTTCCCCGGATCGCGGGCCTCATTTCCCCGCGATCATTTCCAGCAAAGCCTGCGCGGCCTGTTCCGGTCCCTTCCGTTCCCAGCCCGGGATTCCCAGCCTCGTCCGTAGCTGCCCCACGAATATCCCTTTTCTGAAGAAGGCCTGAAAGAACCTCCTCGCGATGTCGTCGTGAAGTGCCTTGTACTGGACCGCTCCGAAAACATTCACGAAATATGTGTGCACCAGGCCGACCGATGTGGTGGTGCCCTTGCTCATGGCCGTTCCCTCCCGGAACACGTGCAGCGCGCCTTCCGGGTCATCAAGCCTTTCGATGATCGGATGTTCCTCGTCGGTCTCCTCGTAGTTGTTCGCGTAGAGCACCATGTCAACGGGACAGCCTTCCATCACGTTCTCGTACGTGGTCACCGGCAGCACGATCCGTGAGTTCACCTGACTGGGATTCATGATGATCGAGCGGTCGAGCTGACCGAAGGCATAGCCCGGCTGGAGGTCATCGAGCCTGACAAAGGCCCCGACCTCCGTACCGTAGCCGATGATGACCCCTTCCTGCCCGATGTCCAGCGCCCCCATGTCATCGGCGATAATGGTCATCTCCTCGATACGGTCTTCTCCCATGGTCCTGAACGCCTCGAGCGTCTCCGATTTCCCCGCCCCCGTGTCGCCGATGATCAGAAGCGTCAGCGGGCGGTCGTCTTTCGTCACGATCCTGACCATCGCCCCATGATAGGGCATCCTGCCCAGTTTCATGACCTTGATGTTGTGGAGCGTCAGCACCATCTTCTTGAGATATCCGAAGTACCCGAACTGGTCTTCGTTCGGGCAGGCGGCTACAAGAAGGCCGTTCTCCTCATCGTCGCAGAAGACGGTCGGCATGGACGCGAGGCCGTCGAGGGCGCCGGAAGGCACCCCGAAAAGGTAGACCGCGTCGACAGGGCGATGGAGGAACTCGTCGTCGGCCAGCTCAAAGAGGTTGCACAGCGACAGACCAAGCTCATAGAACTTCTCGTGCACGTACACGAGAACGAGGAGCGGACCGACCTTGGCGGGGTAACAGAGCCACTCGTCGGGTGAGATCTCCACCAGCTCCAGGGGGTTCTGAGGTATCCTCTCGAATTTGCCTGTCCGCTTGTTCATCGGAGGGTTCAGAAGGAGCGGCGGGTACAGCAGGATCTGGCGGATCATGGGAACGTCGCGCAGCTTCCGATAGCTCCCCCCGGGTAATCCGGTGTCCTTCGGCAGCGCGATCACGGCCACTTCCGCTCCCGCCCGCACCTGCCGGTAGACATTGGGATGCATACCGGTGATGTTCTCCTCCATGTCCCGGTAAGCCTGCCGCACGAGATGGGTCAATGACTCGATCGTTGAAGCGAACGTCCGGTACGGACGCCGGTCCAGGCGGTCCCCGGCGGAATCACAGATGATGAAGCGCTCGAATTCCCTCCAGTAATTGTACAGGCCCTCCACGAAGGTCTGCAAACGGGACCGTCTGGAGACCAGGTCGTCCCATCCCTCCATCAGTTTCGGCACGGTCTCGAGCGGCATCTTGACAAGGACCTGGAATACCTGGCCGAGCTCCAGGATATCCTTGTCCCCTATTTCGTCGATCTCCTTGTCGAAGATCTCAAGCAGGGAAGATCGTTTCGCCTTCAGGTCCTGAACGAACCGCTTCAGCACGGCGAGAAACAACTCGCTTGACATCATCTCTTCCGGTGTCTCGCACACCCTGTCCCGAAGGAGCATGATGACCTTTCTTCCTACGAATCTGAATGCGACCCTGTCTTCCATGGTCCTTGTTCTCCATTCCTGTCTTTCTTTTGGGTTTCGGGCCCGTCACGGGGGCACGCCTACCCGGCGCGGCTATTCGGGGTACCGGGCCGTATGGGGTTTTATCGCCTTTCCGAGCCAGTCTATTGCCGCCGCCAGATGGCGCATGTTGGCAAGTCCTTCCTCATCGGCGGAAACCTCCCCTTTATCGCGGCCGAATCCCATGTTCCAGTAGGTCGAGCCGGGGACTATCATGCGTGACATGAGGAACATGTGGTTGATGGTATCGAAGGCATGTATGGCACCGCCCCTTCGCAGGGCGACCACGGCGGCCCCGATCTTTCCCTGGAAGGCGTTCCCGTTGGCGCGCGCCACGTATCCGGAGCGTTCCACGAGCGCCTTCATGTCAGAGCAAACGCCTCCGAAGTAAACGGGTGAGCCGAGGATGATGGCATCCGCCTTCAACATCTTCGCGAAGACCTTGTTGAACACATCCTTCTTGATCGCGCATTGGCGGTCTTTCCTGACAAGGCACATGCCGCAGGCGCTGCAGCCCCGGATATCGGTGCCCCCGACCTCCATGAACTCCGTTCTCCACCGGGCCTTCCTGAGGACGCGCAGTACTTCCTTCAGGAGTATCTCCGTGTTGCCCCCCTTGCGGGGGCTGCCGTTCACCGCTATCGCAAGCATGAATGACCTCCAGTGTCGATATGAGGACGCGCTGAAGACCTACAGGGGAGGCCTCGTCATCAGGACCTCATCCGCAGCCTGGCATCCTCGGGCTTTATTGGATCATAATAGACCGTGATCGGGTTTCCCACGGGATACTCGGCAAGGACCTTCTTTACCCTGTACTCCTCCTGGTATGCCCGGTCCACACCCTGGGCGCCGGTGTACCTCTGTCCCTCCACGGTATACTCGAAGAGGACCATGGGGAAGTAGAAGCTCCAATCCCCGGGGTTGGTGCGGGCAGCCTCCTCCACCTTGCTCCCTATCACCCTGCCCTCTATCGCGTGCCAGCCCGGCGGAATGGCCATGAGCCTCCGGCTCCCCGCCTGGTTCCTGCGCAAGAGCCGTATCACCACGATCAAGACAACCACGGGTACGCCAACAAAGAGAAGCCCGACCACCAGGATTCCGGTCATATATCCTCCTGCGACCTGGTCACCGTCCGATGCCTGTACCTTCTCGCGAGATCCGGGTGACTCTTGCCATCTGTCGTCGCTTGTCCCCTCACGATGAACGGGACGACTCACGACCTATGTTTCAATTTCTTCACAAGGGTGTACGCGCCATAGCCGACGATGGCCCCGACAGTAGCAGCGACGGGGACGACAACGACGGCGAGAGTGGTCACCGCCTTGACCGCCCGCGCCGCGCTGACAAGCTTCTTTGCCTTTCCCGTACGCGATCCCATACGTGTTCCCGACATTCTCCTGTCGAAGCTCACACTTTCTTCTTCTTCAACCATTTTCCTGCAAATTCCCCTTGTTTGCAAGAAAGAACAAGAGAAAAAAAGCGGGAGATGGGTGATAGGTTACGGGTCATGGGAAAGACCTTTCTCTTGCGCGAAAGATGGTTTTCGCCTCCCCTATCACCCATCACCTCTCTTTATCATCTTCGTTCCCGTCTCCCACGCCGACGCCACGCGCCCTCCCAGGGCGAGATAGCTTCTCTCCGGCATGGACAGGATGAGGGGGTTCACCTTCTTCATGTCCGGCACCCCCTCCGTCAGGTACCGCTCGTCGCTGTACACGGCCAGCACCTCCCCGATGAACAGCTCGTTCGTTGGCAGGTCGACCACATTGATGAGCCGGCACTCTATGTTGTAGGGGCATTCCGTTATCATCGGCGCCGCCCCCGACTTGCCATAGAAAGTCGCGAACTCCTTCGACTTGTCGTATTTCCTGCCTGACACGATACCGCAATAGTCCGTCACCTCCACCATGTCCACGGACGGGATGTTAACGCTGAAAGCTCCGCTCTCCTTGATCCCGCCATTGCTGTAATGGACCTTGTTCAGCGCGATCGCGATGCAGGGCGGCTTGAAATTGACCATGCTGAACCATCCCACGGCGAGATAGTTCGGCTTCTTCTCCACCATCGTGCCGACGATGGAACAGGGCATGGGGTAAAGGATCGTATCGCTGCTTATCTCCACCTTATCCATCAGGTCCCTCCTCATATCGCATCCGATACCCTACCATTGTACCCCAACCAGCCATCGGGAGGCCTCAACTTTTTCATCCCCTAGGAGCCGGGAAAGAATCTAAAAGATTTGCCTCTCGCCCGTTCGTCGCGTTCGCTCCTCTCTCAAGCCCGCAGAGATCGCAGAGAAAAGAAGAGGATTCTTTTCAGGTGGGAGTTATGGGGGAGGGATGGAAGTCTGGAGGGGGTGAGACGGTATGGATGGTTGTGGGACCTATAGGACATATAGGACCCATAGGACCTATGACTACAGGGGGGATGCGAGGGGATAACTTCTTCAGGATAAAAAGGACTATTTCTTTCTCTCCCGCCGGAACGGCGGGACGAGAAGGCCGCCGGATTTTGGTAGGCTTCGAAATCCGGCGGCAATCTTTTCTCTCTTTTCTCCTCTCTTTGCGAACTCTGCGATCTTGAGAGAGGAGCGAACGCGACGAACGGGCGAGAGATGAGGTCTTTTCAGTCTTCCAACACGCTGCAGTCGATGTTTCTTGCCAGAAGGTCCGCGAGTCTTTCCCTGTCCACTCCCTTTTCGAAGAGGTCCGGCGTGTGGGGAAAGACCCCCAGCAGGGGAACATCGAGGTATTTCTTCAGCATGGCGGGGTTCGTTTGCGAGGCTATGTCGCCCGCGCCCTCCGTGTCGTTGAGGATGACGCCAAGCACCTTCGCGCCGATGGATCTCAGGTGACCGCATGTGAGGAGGGTGTGATTTATGGTCCCCAGGGTGAGTCTCGACACGACGATGACGGGCGCGTTCCATGCCCTGATGAGGTCGGCGTAGAAGAAACCGTCGGTGATAGGCACGAGAAGCCCACCCGCGCCCTCGACGATAAGCACGTCATGGCGGGCAGTAAGGCGGTCGTAGACGGATGTGACGAGATCGATCTCGATGGATGCGCCTTCCTCGGCCGCGGCCGCCTCGGGAGCCAGCGGCGCCTTGAACAGGTAAGGGTTTATCTCGTTCACGGCATCCTGCGAGCCCGACGCCTTCTTCAAGATCCACGTGTCGTCGAAACCCCTGTCCTCCGTTGTCTCGATACCGCTTTCAAAGGGCTTCATGACCCCCACGTCGAGACCTTTCACGACTGAGAGGTAAGCGGCGACGGACGAGGAGATGATGGTCTTCCCCACACCGGTGTCGGTACCCGTGACGAAAATGCTTTTCATCATTGCACTATGGCGGACAGAAGGATCGCGAGACCCGTGAAGAGGGACGCGCATATGAGGGCCAGCGCGAAATTGTTCTCCTCGGAGATCTTCTTCTCGAAATCGGTGGTGAAGGTGGCGCCGATCACCTTGACGGCAACGAGGGCGAGTATGATGTACACCGCCGCATAGATGAGCATCTCCACCGTGTTTGCGAGTACCTTCCACATGGTTGCCTCTGGCTAGTTCGACAAATAATATACCAGATTATCGAGCGCCGATGTGAAGAAAAGATTTCTGAGCTTCACGTCCCCCGAGGTCCTGACGGGCGCAGGCGAGAAGTTGAGGATGCCCTTGATGTTGGCCTCGATGAGCAGATCGGCGACCTTCTGCGCTTCATGCGGGGGCGTCGTTATGATGCCGATCTCTATGTTGCGGGCCTGAACTACGTCCTTGAGGCGATTGATGTTGAGGATCTCCACCGGTTTGCCCACGCGCTCGGAGATCCGTCCGATCACCTGTTCGGGATAAAGGTCAAAGGCGGCGACGATCTTGTAGTTCTGTTTGAGGAAATCCTTGTACACCAGGAGGGCGCTCCCCATGTTCCCGACACCGACGACAGCTATGCGCCATTCCCGGTTGATCCCCAGTATCTCCTTGATATGCCGCTTCAGGTCCTTCACGTTGTAGCCCATGCCGCGGATACCGAATTCTCCGAAATAGGCGAAGTCTTTTCGTACCTGCGCCGCGTTGACATTGCAGATACTGGCGATCACCGCGCTCGAGGCGACCTTTTCGCTCTTGCCCTCGAGATCGACCATGCATTTGAGATAGCTCGAAAGCCTCCGGATGGTCGCTTCGGGGATCTTTGTGAATTTTGCCATTGTGCTTTACCTTCTCTGTCTAAATTTTCCCTTTTGTTTCCTATATGTAACAGTTCCAAGGGTGTTTTGCAAGAGAAAAAATTAACAAGCTTGGCTCCCTCGCACACACCAGCGTTATACCTGATTTTACAAAGGAATAAAGTTTTAGGTTTTAAGTTTTAAGTGTTAGGCCAAAAGACCTCGGGTATCGGCATGCCGCCCACTGAAACGGAGCTTGTGCCATACAATGTCTCTAAGAGCCTAAAACGTAACACTTAAAACTTAACACTATTTTTCACAGTCCCAGAACGTCCTTCATGGAGTAAACGCCCGGGGGCTGGTTGATGAGCCATTTGGCCGCGATGAGCGCTCCCCTGGCGAAGTTGTCCCGCGACCATGCTTTGTGGGTCAGCTCAAGCCGCTCGCCGATGCCGGCAAAGTAGAGGGTGTGCTCCCCGACGATATCGCCGCCGCGGATGCTCATGACGCCGATCTCGTCCTTTTTGCGTTCGCCCGTGATCCCCTCGCGCCCGAAGACCTCTGTCCAGGCGCGCATCCTTTGCCCCGCCTCGACGGCGTCCTTGATCTTCAGGGCCGATCCGCTGGGGGCGTCCTTCTTCCAGCGATGGTGAAGCTCGACGATCTCCGCGTCGTAGGCGTCTCCCAGGATGGAGGAGACCCTTTGCGCCAGGTCGAAGAGGATGTTCATGCCGATGCTCATGTTGGGAGACATGACGACCCGGGCGCCCTTCGTTTCCCTGATCGTCCTCACGTCGTCCTCATTGAGGCCTGTCGTGCCGATGATGTGGGCCACACCCTTCCCAGCGGCCATCCTGAAATGGTTCATGGAGGCTTCCGCTTCGGTGAAATCGACGACAACGTCCGCCCCTGTCAGGGCCTGCAACAGTTCATCGCCGACAAAGGGGGTCTTCCCGCCCATGAGGTCGTGCGCCCGTCCCGCCAGGGGATGGCCTTTCACCTCGACGAGGCCGGCTATTTCAAGGTCTGCGTCCTCGAGGGCGAGCTTCACAATGGCCCGCCCCATCTTTCCACATGCGCCCGTTACGACGATCCTTACCATATCGCACACCTCGTTTATCTCAGGCCCGGCCTTTCTTCCCGCCTTTTGCGATGAGACCGTGTCCTGCGAGAATGTCGCCCAGAAGAGCGGCGTTCTTGTCGCTCATGGGGCAAAGCGGCAGGCGGTACTCCCGCGCGATCATTCCCATCCTGTACGCCGCTTCCTTGACGGGTATGGGGTTCGTTTCTATGAACATTCCCTGGAAGAGAGGCATCAGTTTCGTGTGGATCCTCATGGATTTCGCTATGTTCTTTTCCACCATGAAGGCCTTGTAGAGGGACTTGAGCTCCTTCGGCATGATATTGGAGATGACAGATATGACGCCCACCGCCCCGACGCTCATCATGGGGAGGAAGAGGTTGTCGTCACCGGAGAGGATGGCGAACCTGCCTTTTGTCAGGCGATAGATCTCCGAGACCTGCGTCAATGACCCCGCGGCCTCCTTGATGCCGACGATGTTGCGCACCTTCGCCAGCTCGGCTATCGTTTCCGGGGCCATGTTGATGCCCGTGCGGCCCGGTATGTTGTAGAGAACGAGGGGGATCCGGGTCTTTTCCGCTATCGTCGTGAAATGTGCCAGAAGGCCGGCCTGCGTGGGCTTGTTGTAGTAGGGTGTGGTGAGAAGGCAGGCGTCGGCGCCGAGCTTCTTTGCGGACATCGTGAGCTCTATGGCCTCAGCGGTGCTGTTGGACCCGGTACCCGCGATGACGGGCACCTTCCCCCCGGCGTACTTTATCGCAAGCTCTATGACCTTTTCGTGTTCCTCGTAGGAAAGTGTAGGGGCCTCACCCGTCGTTCCGCAGGGCACGATGCCGTCGACACCCCCCGCCACCTGGAACTCGATGAGTTTCTTCAATGCCTTCTCGTCGAGAGCGCCGCCGCGAAAAGGCGTGACAAGCGCCGTGTAGATACCTTTCAATTCCATGGCTTCTCCTTTCACAAAAGTGCTTCCTCGCACAATTCACCCGTGTAGACGAACCTCGCGTCGCCTTCGAGATAGACCTCGCCGTCAATGTATATCTTCAGCACCTCGCCGCCTCTCGTGTGCATATTGACAGGGCTGTTGACAAGCGCCTTCCCGGTGAGGATGACGCCTGAGGCGACCGCCCCCGTTCCGCAGGCAAAGGTCTCTCCCTCCACTCCCCTCTCATAGGTCCTCACCCTCACGTTCTCCCTGTCCATAACCTCGACGAAATCGACGTTCGTTCCTTTCGCCCCGAACGCCTCGTGGTACCTGATCGCCCTGCCCAGGTCATCCACGGGC
>ENA-UOXR01004298-UOXR01004298.1-bioreactor-metagenome-genome-assembly--contig:-NODE-4298-length-11271-cov-5.309647_pt1 | contig 11271 bp, 10 predicted proteins | sample MGYA00238164_ERZ764825 | MGnify/ENA primary metagenome ERZ764825 (study PRJEB28920, sample SAMN05720171) | bioreactor metagenome | isolation source: Anaerobic biogas reactor | place: USA:Washington...
CTGCTGGCTGCGCTCTATCTTGGCCTGTGCGGATATGTCGCGCTGACCGGAAGAGTGATGCCCAATACCGTCGCCGCCGGGGTGGCGCTGGGAGGGCTCACCCGGGCCCAGGCCGCCGAACGCCTCAATTCCACCCTCTCTGTCCGCTACGCCAACAAGGCCGTTACCTTTGCCTACGACGATATGGGCAGGAAGACCGAGCGCATTTCTTCCGGCAGCGTGACCTTGGATGCGGATGCCGCGGTGGATGCCGCCTGGCGCCTTGGCAGAGAGAACGGGTTTCTCCTTCAGGGCTGGGGTCTGCTCTGCGGCGTGGCGACCGGGTATACGGTGCCTGCCCCGCTCTCTTTTGCCGACGAAGCCGCGATAGACGCCGTCATTGCCGAAATAGCCTCCAGAATTGAGCGCACCGTGTTGGAAACCACCTATACGGTCACCGCCGACTCCCTGCTCCTGCACAAAGGAGAGCCGGGCAGGCTGGTGGACCGCCAATGGCTGAAAGCGCGGATCCTCTCGGCCTTTGAAACCGGTCAGGCGCATTCCGCCGATGAATATCCGCAGCCCGACGAGGCCACCTTCTTTCTGAGCCCCGTGCTCACTCTCCCTGCCGAGCCCGATCTGGATTCCCTTCATCATATCCTCTACACCGAGGTAAAGGATGCCGAGTTCCATGCCGAATCGTTTGAAATCACGCCGCATACGGTAGGGCTGTCCTTTGACGTGGCGGCGACAAGGGAGCTGTTTGCCCATACCGGCTGGGGCAGCGTATGCCAGGTGCCTCTTATTTTGACTCAGCCGAAGGTAACGCGCGAGGATCTTGAGGCCACTCTGTTCCGGGACGTGCTGGCTTCCTGCACCACCAATGTGGGCGGTACGGCCAACCGGCTCTCCAATGTGGCGTTGGCCGCCTCCTTCTGCAACGGCTATATCCTGATGCCCGGCGATGTGTTTTCCTACAACGACACAGTGGGCAGCCGCACCGTCGAGCGCGGCTTCCTCCCCGCTCCCGCCTATGTGAAGGGAGAGACGGTGGATGAGATCGGCGGCGGAATTTGTCAGGTATCCTCCACCATTTATCTGGCCTCCCTCCTGGGAAATCTGAACATCCTGGAGCGTCAGAATCACCGCTATGCCGTAGGTTATGTGCCCGACGGGATGGATGCTACCGTCTATTACGGCGCTTTGGATTATCGCTTTGAGAACAACACCTCTTACCCGGTCAGAATGGAACTCACCATGAAAAACCGCAAGCTTACCGTGCGGCTGCACGGAACAAAAACCGATGATATAACGGTGAAGATGGAAAATGTCCGGCTTACCACCACGCCTTACGAAACCCTTTATCAAATTGACAATACCATCCCCTCCGGCACCGCCAAGGAGATTGTCACCCCCTATACCGGGCGGAAGGTGGAAGCTTACCGTTGTCTGTATGACGCTGACGGAACCCTCGTCAGCCGCACGCTGGAGAGCGTAAACAACTATTATAAGCGGGATCGCATCTTTCTCATCAACAGCGCCGATGCGGCTTTTTACGGTGTGGACCCCATCACCGGAAAACCGGCGCCTGTTCCCGAGCCGACGCCGGAACCGACGCCCGAGCCGACGCCCGTACCGTCCGAACCTCCCATGCCTTCCGGGACTCCGGTACCATCCGAACCCCCGGTGCCTTCCGGGACTCCGGTACCATCCGAACCCCCGGTGCCTTCCGGGACTCCGGTACCATCCGAACCCCCGGTGCCTTCCGGGACTCCCGCACCGTCCGAGGCGCCTATGTCTTCCGGATTTCCCGCGGAACCGCCCGCCGGTATGCCCGTGCTCACGCCCTATCCCACCACACCTGTGTTGGAGGAGGACTGATCCTTTGTGAACAGTAAAAAAATACCGCCCCGCGCTTCTTTGAAGCTGCAGGCGCGTCAGGCCATGATACGTCACATCCGCCCCTGTATGGCAGCCTCGGGCATTCTGCTCGCGCTTCACCTGGCGGCTTTTTATTTTCAGGCGGCCTCAGGCGGCGTTTTGGGCTATTATCTTCTCAGTGCTGCCGACTATACCACCGCCACCGGAATTTTCCTGGCAGAAGGCGGCCTTACCGCCGTGCTGCGCTTGGACGCCGCAGGTGTTCTGTTCGCCCTTCCGCTCTCTTTCCGTCAGCTGGGCGTGTTCGCCCTTGTCCACGGCATTGTGTTTCTGGTTACCGTGCCTTTGCTGATGGGAGTCCTGGAGCAGTATCACGCTTTTTTGCAGCATCAGAACCGGCCGCTCTCCTCCGTTTTCCGGTGGTATCTGGATCTGCGGCTTACCGGGAAAGCCTTTGCGCTGAACCTGGTTCTGGGGCTTGTCAAGTGGGGCATGCGCCTTATGGGCGCCATACCCGGACTTGTCCTGTTTATCTGGGCAACGGACAGCACAAATCCGGGAGCATCCATTGGCTCGCTGCTGATTCCCTTTGCCATGCTTTTGCTTCTGGCCGGCGGGATTGCCGCCTACTTTGTGTATACGCTGATACTTCCCGCACAGTACCTGCTTGTCCGCAGACCCGAAGCTTCCATCCGTTCTCTGCTCTCAGCGGGATATCGCGTCTTTCGGGGCAGGAGACGGGATTATTTTGTGTTTCGGCTCTCCTTTCTTTTGTGGCATGGCCTTGTCAACGCCACCTACGGAGCCATGGGGCTTTTCGTACATCCCTATTTCGAGCTGGCAAATCTGCTTTACCTTCAGGCAGTGGAGCCCGACCGGACAGAGGACCTGCCCGCACCGCCCTGACCGTTTCGTGCAAAGGCCGCTCCGGCACATGCCGGGGCGGCCTTTCAGCTTGTCAAGAAACCTTATTCGGTTTAAAAAGCCTCGCAGAGTTTCCGCCGCGCACGGCGGAAATAAAATCAAACCCGTCATTTCCGGCGACATGCGCGTCGGAAATGACACTTCTCATGCAGGGAAGCGGTGAGCGCCCTGCATGGAAACCCCTTGTCGAAAAAGGCTGCCAGCCTTTTTCGACAGTCTCAAAGGCCGCTCCGGCACATGCCGGGGCGGCCTTTGTTCCTTTTGTCATGGAGCGCCAAAAAGTCCGGTAGACAGGTATCGCTCCCCGGTATCGGGCAGCAGAACGACAATGGTCTTCTCCCTGTAATCATCCCGTCGGGAGAGGGCCAGCGCCGCGCTCACCGCGGCGCCGGAGGAAATGCCCGCGAGCAACCCTTCGGTTTTTGCAAGGGCGCGGCAGGCGGCAGCCGCATCTTCATTGGAGACTGTGATAACCCTGTCCAGCAGCGCGGTGTCCAGCACACCGGGTATAAAGCCTGCGCCGATGCCCTGAATACGGTGAGGCCCCGGCCTGCCGCCCGAGAGAACGGGAGATTCGGCAGGCTCCACCGCCACCAGCTCGATGCGGGGATTGCGCTGTTTCAAATAGCGGCCCGCACCCGTGATGGTTCCGCCGGAACCCACGCCGGCCACAAATACGTCCACGCTGCCGCCGGTGTCCCGCCAGATCTCCGGGCCGGTGGTCTCATAGTGGGCGCGGGCATTTGCGGGGTTGTTAAACTGCATGGGAATAAAGGCGGACGGAAGAGACGCCGCCAGCTCATTCGCCCTGGCGATTGCGCCTGTCATCCCCTGACTGCCCGGCGTGAGTACCAGCTGCGCACCCAGTGCGGCAAGCAGGCCGCGCCGTTCCGCGCTCATGGTGTCGGGCATGGTGAGGATGAGCTCATATCCGCGCAGGGCGGCAATGTAGGCCAGCGCCACACCGGTATTTCCGCTGGTAGGCTCGATAATAACAGTGTCCTTGCGGAGCAGCCCCCGTTCCTCGGCGTCCAGAATCATATAGTATCCGGCGCGGTCCTTGGAAGAAGAGAGGGGGTTGAAGCACTCCAGCTTGGCCAGCAGATTGGCCTCGGGGGCGCAGCGGCCAAGCTTCAGCAGCGGTGTATTGCCGATCAGTTCGGCAAGAGACTGCGCAATTTTCACAGAGCACCTCCTGAAAAGATGGAAAAAGCCCGCTCGCTGACGCAGGCGGGCTTTTTTGACAGCTGTTTAAAAAATGGGGACGACGGCGCCGCTAAAGGTATTATTGATATAGTCGCGCACGGCGTCCGACTGCAGCGCGGCAATCAGAGCCTGAATGGCGGCGTTGTTTTCATTGCCTTCCTTCACCACGATGATGTTGGCATAGGTTTGGGCGGAAATCGACTCCGGGTCTTCAGCAGCCAGCGCGTCGGCGATGGACAGCCCGGCATCCAGTGCATAGTTGCCGTTGATGACGGCACAATCCACATCCTCCAGGGAATTGGGAAGCATGGCGGCCTCCATCTCCCTGAACTGCAGGTTTTTGGGGTTGTCCACAATGTCCAGCGGGGTGGTATTGGCAAATGCCACGCTGTGGTTGAGGGTAATAAATCCCTCTGCCTCCAGCAGATAAAGGGCGCGGGCTTCGTTGGATCCGTCGTTGGGGATGGCGATGGCAGCGCCGTCTGGCAGCTCCTCCAGGGAAGCGGTCCTGCCCGCGTAGACACCGAACGGTTCATAATGAATGGCGGCCACGCTCACCAGATGGGTGCCGTTGTCGGCGTTGAAGGTGTCCAGATAGGGCTGATGCTGGAAGTAGTTGGCGTCGTTCTCCCCTTCCTCCACGGCGGTGTTGGGAATCACATAGTCGGTGTACTCTACAATCTCAAGGTTAATTCCCTGCTCGGCAAGGATGGGGGCGACCTGTTCCAGAATCTGCGCATGAGGGGTGGGAGAAGCGCCTATGGTAAGGGTGATGGTCTCGGCGGAAGGAGCCGGAGCGGCGCTGGCGGAAGGAGCCGGAGCGGCGCCTCCGCCGGAGCAGGCGGCGAGGGCCACAGTCAGGGTAAGCGCGAGGACAGGCACGAACAGTTTCTTCTTCAATTCTTTTCTCTCCTTTGTAACAGTTTGCAGCGGGTTATTGACGGATCCGTTTGTCAATTTTCCATGCAATAAAATTAAACAGGCTCTGAATGACCTGAACCATCAGAATCAGAAGCACCGCGGTAACCACCAGTACGGGCGGGTTGGAGCGGTGGTAGCCGTAACGGATGGCTACGTCCCCCAGTCCGCCCGCGCCTACGGCGCCCGCGATGGCGGTGTAGGCCAGAATACTGATGACGCTGATGGAGCCGCCCAGCGTCAGGGAGGGCAGCGCTTCCGGAAGATAAAATTTCCATACGATCTGGCCGGCGGTTGCGCCCATGGACTGGGCCGCCTCAATAATGCCGTCGTCCACTTCGGCAAGCGAGGTCTCCACCATCCGTGCCACAAAGGGAGCGGCGGCCACAATCAGCGGAACAATGGCGCCCCGCACGCCCAGCTTGGTGCCCACAATCAGCTTGGTCAGGGGGAACAGCAAAACGATGAGGATGATAAACGGCAGAGATCGTCCGATATTGACAAACCAGCCCAGCACCCGGTTCAGCCTCTTATGAGGCCAGATACCATAGGGTTGGGAGATGGTGAGCAGCACCCCCATAGGCAGCCCGAGTATGTACGCGAAGAGGGTGGCTGTTCCCGTCATGATCAGCGTGTTGGCCGTCTCCTCCAGCAGCATCCCGCCGTATCGTTCCAGAAACCCTAAAATTGTCTCAGCCATCCCAGTCTGCCTCCCCCAAAAGCTGTTTTGTGATAAGCTGACAGGGGTTATGGAGCACCTGCGCGGTCTCACCCTGTTCTACGATGACCGAGCTGTCGATGACGGCCACTTTGTTGCATACCTTCTGCACCACCCCGATTTCATGGGTGATAATAATCATGGTCACGCCCAGCTTGCGGTTAATATCGCGCAGCAATTTTAAAATGGAATTGGTGGTGAGCGAATCCAGGGCGGAGGTAGGCTCGTCGCACAGGATCAGGCTGGGGTGATTGGCCAGAGCCCGGGCGATGGATACCCGCTGCTGCTGTCCGCCCGACAGCTGTGCCGGATATTTTCCCGCCTGATTGGACAGGCCCACCAGCTCCAGAAGCTCAAGGGCGCGGGCCTTGCGCTCCTTTTTCTCCACGCCCGCGATCTCCAGCGGGAGGGTCACATTATCCAGAATCGTGCGCTGCATGAGAAGATTGAATTTCTGAAATACCATGCCGATCTTCCGCCGGAGTGCCAGAAGCTGGCTGCCCTGCATGGCGGTCACATCCACCCCGTCAATCAGGATGGAGCCGGCTGTGGGCCGCTCCAGCAGGTTGATGCACCGCACCAGTGTGGATTTGCCCGCGCCGCTCATGCCGATAATACCGAAAATATCCCCGTCTTCAATGGTGAGGTCGATATGTTCGATGGCGGTGAAGGTGCCTCCGCTCACCGGGTAGGACTTTGTCAGCTCCCGAATTTCAATCACTGGAATATCTCCTTTTTTGCTGGAAAACCGATGTGCGGGGAAAAAATGATACACCGTCGATTGTATGACAAACCCCTTTCAAAGTCAAGAGCGAAAGCCGGCGACACGGGTGCTGAGGGGCAAGGCGCAGTCAGTGTTCCCGCCCGCAGGCATCGCAGTCCGGACTGCAGCCCACGATGGGCACCGGGTCAATCCCCTGCCGGCTATAATAGTCGGCAAGAGCAGATTTAATCGCCTCCTCCGCCAGCACCGAGCAGTGGAGCTTCTGCGGAGGCAGCCCGTCCAAAGCCTCGGCCACGGCGCTGTTGGTAAGCGCAAGGGCCTCCGCAACGGTTTTTCCCTTTACCATCTCGGTGGCCATGGAAGAGGTGGCAACAGCGGCGCCACAGCCGAAGGTTTTGAATTTTACGTCCACAATCACATCGTTTTCAATGCGCATGGTCATTTTCATAATGTCGCCGCATTTGGGATTGCCCACCTGGCCGACGGCGTTGGCATGTTCCACCTCGCCCACATTGCGGGGATTGGAGAAATGGTCCATTACCTTGTCAGAGTACATCTTTATCTTCCTTTCCGTTACCCTTTCCAGAGGGGCGACATTGCGCGCAGGTCGGCAATGACCCCGGGAATCTGCTGCAGGAGATAGTCTATATCCTCCCCCGTTGTGTCCGCTCCCAGCGAGAGGCGCACCGAGCCGTGGGCAATTTCATGGGGCAGGCCGATGGCCAGCAAAACGTGGGAGGGGTCCAGCGAAGCGCTGGAGCAGGCGGAGCCGGTGGAGGCGCAGATCCCGCAGCCGTCCAGCTTAAGCAGGATGGACTCTCCTTCCACACATTCAAACACAAAGGACGCCAGTCCCGGCAGGCGCTCGGTGGGATGTCCGGTAAGGCGGCTGGCGGGTATTTGGAGCAGTCCCCGGATCAGCCTGTCCCGCAGGGCGGTGAGACGGGCGGCTTCCGCATCCAGCCGGCCGGCCGCCTCGGTGAGCGCGGCGGCAAGGCCGACGGCGCCCGCTACGTTTTCGGTGCCCGACCGCTTTCCCTTCTCCTGTCCGCCGCCGTAAATAACGGGGAGAATGGGAGTTCCTTTTTTCACATAGAGGACGCCCACACCGCGGGGACCGTGGAATTTATGGGCCGAAAGAGAGAGCAGGTCAACCCCCCAGTCTGCCGCATCCACCGGGATATGACCCGCCGCCTGCACCGCATCGGTGTGGAAGAGCGCCCCGGCAGCGTGGGCAACGGCCGCAAGTTCCCGAATGGGCTGAATGGTCCCGATCTCATTGTTGGCGGCCATGATGGATACCAGAACCGTGTCCGGACGGATTGCGGCACGCAGGTCGTCGGGGGAGACCCGCCCCGTGCCGTCCACCGGAAGGCAGGTCACTTCCGCCCCCTGCCCGCGCAGATACTCAGCCGTATGGGCAACGGCGTGGTGCTCGATGGCGGTGGTGATGATATGGGTTCCTCTGGCCTTCCGCGCCTCATACACACCCCGCAGTGCCCAGTTGTCCGCTTCCGTGCCCCCCGATGTGAAAAAAATTCCTTCGCTCGGGACATTCAGGCAGGCGGCCACGGCTTTTCTGGCTTCTTCCAGGGCCGATCTGGCCTGCTGTCCGAAGCGGTAGAGGCTGGAGGGGTTGCCGTAGACATCCTTAAAATGCGGAAGCATTGCCGAAAGGGCTTTCTCGGACAGGCGGGTGGTCGCGGCGTTGTCGGCATAGACAAAGCGTGGCATACAATAATCCTTCCTTTCGAAGTTATGATTCCTGTCTGTTTGGAACAGATAGCTTTTCATGGTGTTTGGGCGCTGCCTTTTTCACGGCAGCGTGCAACGAGATCCGCCAGCGTTACGCCGTCCACCACAGCGTCCACCGCTGCGGCGATCCGCTGCCACACCTCTGCGGTAGCACAGCGGTCAAGCCGGCTGCAGCGGCCGGCTGCGGCGCATTCCACAGGAGCAAGATTCCCCTCCATGGTGCGCAGAATGTCCCCCACGGCATAGTCTTTTGCATCCCGGGTGAGCAGGTATCCGCCGCCTGCTCCCCTGACGCTGCGCAGCAGGCCGGCACGCGTGAGCTGGGTCACAATCTGTTCCAGATATTTATCCGAAATCTCCTGCCGCCCGGCCACATCCCGCAGGGAAACAGGCTGCCCTCCGCTGTGCAGCGCAATATCCAGCATAAGCCGCAGGGCATACCGCCCTTTGGTAGAGATTTTCATGCAATCTCCTCCTTCTTTAATCTCTATAATACCACAGGAATACTATGAATTCAAGGGGGCGAAAAATTTTTCTTGACATTCGTCTTTACGGCATGTAAAGTGAATGAAAGAAACTGGAAAGGGTGCTTCGTGTGCGCAAGACCGCGGGCTTTGGATACGGGTATTACCGTTACTATTATGGTAACGGCGATTTCCTGTGCCCATAACCGGCTTTCGTCACGAACGGATTGATCATCCAACCCGCGGCGGCCTGTTGGGCCGCCGCGGGTTTTTATATGTATAAAATACAGCCGTCGTACTGAAGGAGGTTATTGTTATGGTAGTGGTCATGAAACGGGGCTTTACGCCCGAGCAGCTGGAGACAGCCGTTCGCGCCATGGAGGCCGGCGGGGTTCGTGTGATGGTGTCTACAGGGACGGAAACCACAATACTGGGCGCCGAGGGCAATGCGGCGGGCATTGATCAGGAAAAGATCTCTTTGCTGCCCGGCGTGGACCGGGTCATGAGGGTCACCGAGCCGTTTAAGAAGGCCAACCGCAAATATCACCTGGACAACACCGTCATCGGCCTGGGAAGCGGAGCGCAGGTGGGCGGCGGAAAGCTGGCGGTCATTGCGGGGCCATGCTCGGTGGAAAGCGAGGAGCAGATCGAGTGCGTGGCTATGGCCGTGAAGAAGTCGGGGGCTTCCGCCCTGCGGGGAGGCGCCTACAAGCCCCGCACCTCGCCCTACGCCTTTCAGGGGCTCCAAAAGGACGGCATTGCGCTGCTGCAGCACGCCCGGGCGCAGACCGGGCTCCCCATTGTCACTGAAATCATGTCCACCGATAACATTGAGATGTTTGAGATGTGCGTGGATGTCATTCAGGTAGGGGCGCGCAATATGCAGAACTTTGATCTGCTGAAGCAGCTGGGCAAAACCACCAAGCCCATTCTCCTAAAACGCGGCCTCTCCTCCACCATTGAGGAATGGCTGATGAGCGCCGAGTATATCATGGCGGGGGGCAACGGCAAGGTCATCCTCTGCGAGCGGGGCATCCGAACCTTTGAGAATTACACCCGCAACACCCTGGACCTGTCCGCCGTGCCGGTGGTGAAAAGCCTGTCCCATTTGCCGGTGGTGGTAGACCCCTCCCACGGCTGCGGCAGGGCCTGGATGGTGGAGCCCATGGCATTGGCCGCCATAGCGGCAGGGGCGGACGGGCTTATCATAGAGGTGCACAACGACCCCTCCAACGCTCTGTGCGACGGCGCGCAGTCGCTGACCCCCGCGCAGTTCCAGTCGCTCATGGATAAGCTGGAGCCGCTGGCAGGCTGCGTGGGACGAACGCTATAAATCCTATGAAGGGAGCGGGTACATTGGTGAAGAAAAAGATGGTAATTGTGGGGCTGGGCCTTATCGGAGGCTCGTTTGCCACGGCGCTACGGGGGTTTGAAGACTATGAGATCGTCGGCGTGGATGTAAATGAAGAAACGCTGGTTTACGCAGCCGAGCATGCCACGGCGGATGCCGTCACCGCAGATGAAAGAGTGATCCGCACAGCCGACGTCGTCATCCTCTGCCTCCATCCTCGGGGCATTGTCCGCTTTTTGCATGCTCACCGGAAGGAGTTCATGGCGGGAGCGCTGGTGATCGATGTGTGCGGTATCAAAACCGCCGTCATGGAGGCGGCCGAAAGTCTCCCCGACAGCGTGGATTTCATCGGCTGTCATCCCATGGCGGGCAAAGAGCAGAGCGGGATCGCGCATGCCGACAAAACGCTCTTTCACGGCGCTCATTTCATTCTTACCCCTCGTCCGGAGAGCACTGGGGAACACATCGGCCTTTTGGAGCGCATGGCGGCTTACATGGGCTTCCGAGACGTGATTAAGACAACTCCCGACCGGCACGACGCCATGATCGCCTATACCAGTCAGGTGATGCATATTCTGGCAGCTGCAGTGTGTGACGACCCGGACCTGTTCCGCTGCCGGGGATTTGAGGGCGGCTCTTTCCGGGACTGCACCCGTGTGGCGGCGCTGGACGTACCTCTTTGGACACAGCTTTTTTCCATGAACGCCGCCGCCCTGACGGCCGTAATCGGACGGCTGGAGGAGCATCTGAAGGCTTACCGGCAGGTGCTGGAACGCGGCGATGCCCGCGCTCTGGCGGAAAAGCTCACATACTCTTCAGACCGAAAGCGCCGGATGAATCTGGAATAAGCAGCAGGCCTTCCCTGCGGATATCACAGAGAAGGCCTGCTTTGCTGCCTCCCTTCCGAAGCCTGACAGCGGCTCTCCCTCCTGCTGGACAACCTGTCCGGGAAATGTTATACTGTTTCACAAAAGTCAGTTTCTTATTCCGGGATGCGGAGGTGTGTCTATGATGGATTACCCGCTCAGTATCTCCAACGCCATGAAGGTGCTGGACAGTATTTACGGCACGGTTCTGGTGGTCAACCGGAACCGGAAAATTATCTTTGCCAACAAGCTGGTATACAGGGTACTGAAAGCCGATGCGGATAAAATCATCGGAACCAGCATAGATTCTCTCATTCAGGACGGCTATTTGATCAATTCCGCCACCAAAGAGGCGCTGGACACGCAAAGGCTTGTTGTGAAATATGTGCGGGGCGTTATGGATACCCCAATCCTCACCGTTTCCAACCCTGTGTTTGATCCCGGCGGGAATCTGGAGGCCGTGGTGGCGTTCAGCATCGACGAGC
>ENA-UOXR01004306-UOXR01004306.1-bioreactor-metagenome-genome-assembly--contig:-NODE-4306-length-11251-cov-3.394159_pt1 | contig 11251 bp, 8 predicted proteins | sample MGYA00238164_ERZ764825 | MGnify/ENA primary metagenome ERZ764825 (study PRJEB28920, sample SAMN05720171) | bioreactor metagenome | isolation source: Anaerobic biogas reactor | place: USA:Washington...
CGGCCGCTCGCAATTGCCACTTTAATAAATCATAGCCAGTGACCATCTCGGTCACCGGGTGCTCGACCTGGAGACGGGTGTTCATCTCGAGGAAGTAGAACCGGCCGCGCTTGTCCACGAGAAACTCGACCGTTCCCGCGCTGTGATAACTGGCCGCCCGGGCCAACCGCACAGCGGCCTTGCACAGTTCCTCTCGGGTGCGGCTGTTGAGACCTGGGCTGGGGGATTCCTCGATCAGCTTCTGGTGCCGCCGTTGCAGGCTGCAATCGCGTTCACCGAAGTGCAGCACGTTGCCCGCCCGGTCGCCCATGATCTGGACTTCAACGTGCCGCGCAGCCTCGATGGCTTTTTCGAGATAGATGTCGGCGCTTTTGAAGGCCGCTTGGGCCTCGGTTCTGGCCGCCAATAGGCTGTGCCGCAATGTGGCTTCGTTGTGGACCAGCCGGATTCCCCGGCCGCCGCCGCCCGCCGCCGCTTTGACCATGACCGGGTATCCGACCTCGGCCGCCCAGCGGATGGCGTCGCCGTCATCCTCGATGGCCCCCTCGGTCCAAGGGATGGTCGGCACCTTCGACTTGCGGGCCAGCTTCTTGGCCGCGATCTTGTCGCCCAAGAGGCGCATGGACTGGGCATCCGGCCCAATGAACTCGATCTTGGAGTCTCGGCAGGCGTCCGCGAACTGGGCGTTTTCCGCCAGGAAGCCATACCCGGGGTGGATGGCGTCGACGTTGGCGACCTCGGCGGCGGCGATGATCCGGTCGATCTTGAGGTAACTCTCGCCCGCGGGACCGGGTCCAATGCACACCGCCCGGTCCGCCAATCGCAGGTACGGCGCCTCGCGATCCTCCTCGGAGAATACACAGATCGTCTGGATGCCCAGTTCCTTGCAGGCGCGGAGAATCCGCAGCGCGATCTCTCCCCGATTGGCTATCAAGACGCGAGAGAACATGGTCTGTTTCCGTCTCCCCGCTGCGGTAGGTGCCGGTCAGGCTTTGGGCCGGACCAGCATAAGCGGCTGTCCGTACTCGACCGCCTGCTCGTTATTGACCAGGATCCGCTCGATCGTACCCGCCACCTCGGCGTGGATTTCGTTGAAGACCTTCATGGCCTCGATGACGCAGACGGTGGTGATGACGTCTACCTCACTGCCGATGGCGACGAACGGCGGAGACTCGGGATCAGAAGCCGCGTAGAATGTGCCGACCATGGGTGACCGGATGGGTACCAAACCCTCGTCCACGGCCGGCGGGGGCGCCGCGGGAGCCGGCAGCACGGTCGCCGGCGGCTGCGACATGACCATCGATGGTGCGGCGGTCATCATCATCGGTTCGCCGGTCGGACCCTTGCGCAGGGTGATCATCGATTCGCCCTCGCGGATGCGAATCTCGCTGAGGTCGTGCTCGACCATCAGCTCCAATAACTCGCGGATTTTGTCTATGTCGACCACGCCTCAACCACCATCGATTCGAGATCCCGCTCCAAGTGGCTGAGGATCTCACAACCGCTGTTTGTCACCAGCACATCATCCTCAATACGCACGCCGCCGAAGCCTGGATAATACACGCCCGGCTCCACCGTGACCACCATCCCCGCCTGGAAGGGGCCGGCCGGCCGCCGCGAAATCCGAGGGGCCTCGTGGATGTCCAACCCGATACCGTGTCCCAGACCGTGCGGGAAATGGCGGTCCATGCCCGCCTGTTTGAGCCGATCCACCGCCGCAGCGTAGACGTCGCACATCCGTACCGCCGGCCGGATCGACCGAATGGCCGCGGATTGAGCCGCCAGCACGTGCTCGTACATGCGCCGGAAGCGAGGCGGGATTCTATGAATGAACACAACCCGGGTCAAGTCGCTGCAGTAGCCGCGATATACAGCACCCCAATCGATCAGCACCGCGCTGCCCCGCTTGATGGGTCGGTCGCCTGGGACGGCATGAGGCAACGAGGAGTTGGGTCCCTCGGCCACGATGATGGGGAAGCTTGCTCCCTCGGCTCCCTCGCGTTGCATTTCGAATAGTAGCGCCGCCGCGAGTTGCCGCTCGGTCGTTCCCGGGCGCAGTTGGCGGATAACCGTCCGAAAGGCGGACTCCGCGATGCGGATGGCCTCGCGCAGGGCCGTCACCTCCGTCTCATCCTTGATCAACCGAAGCTGCTCGGTGACGCCGGGCAGAGACACCAGTCGGGCCGGCCGTATTTCCTTCCGGAATCCCGCGTGCTGTCGCACGGTGAGGTGATCCGGATCGAAGCCGATGCGTTCGAGGCGGTGGCGCTTGAGCAGTCGTGCCACCGTCTTAGCTAGCGTGTCCTCGCGGATGATCGCCTTGGCCCAGGGCGCCGTGCGGGCCGCCGCCTCCCTGAACCTTCCGTCAGTCACCAGGATGACCTGTCGCGGCAGAAGGAGGACGGCCCCATCTTCGCCGTCGAAACCGGTCAGGTAGTACTGGTCCGTTCGCCGTGTGACCAGGTAGCCGTCCAGGCCCTTCTGTTGTATCCTTGTTCGGCACGCCTGCAATCGGGCGGTGATGTGTGGCGGCGCCTTGTGCATCCGGACTCTGGGTTGATACGGCAACGGTCGACCTCCCGGCGAATCGCACCACGCCTTCGTGAACGCCGGGACTTTAAGGAACGGCGCAGAACGTGTCAAAGCTAGCTCGGCGATGTGTTCCGTGTGGGCATGACAGCCGATAACCTCAGCAAGCTCCAGCCGGGAGCCATGTACTGATGATGAGGGCTGAACGTGCGTGTACTGGTGAAAGAGGGCGATGCCGTTCTGGCCGACCTGACCTTCGAGGATGAACAGGTCTACGTCGGCTCCGATCCCGCCTGCGCGATTCACCTACCCGACATGCGGGTGAGCGCCCGCAATGCGCTCATCGCCCCCGTCGAAAGCGGCCAATGGCGCATCGAAAGCCTTGATTACAGCAACGCCATCCTGGTGAACGACCACGCCTTGATCGAGCCGCGATCCCTCGATGACGAGGATGAGGTCAGTCTTCACGGATATTTGCTCAAGGTCTACCTGAGTGAGCACCTTGACCAGCGTGCGGTCGAGGCTGACGAGGGTCGGTTGGGAGCTGAGGAGCTGGCGAAGATCCGTCAGTATCCTTTGCCTACGGGTTCCATCGTGAAGCGGCATTTTGACGGGATCACCATGGTCAAGGCTCAGCTCGACCAAGCCTCGAACCTGGGGGTCGAGGTTTCGCACTGCCGCGACATTCACGAGCTGATCGACATTGCTCTTGGGCTTCTGTTGAAGTCGTTTGATGCCCGGTCGGCGTGGATCGGTATCCGACGGCAGTCGCATGGGGAGCTTGAGGTGGTGGGTGGCCGGCTGCCTTCCGGGCAAAGCACCGGGGTCAATCCGGTCATCGATCTGCTCCAGTACCGATGCTGCGAGCGGAACCAGTACATCTGTATCCGCAAGGTGACGGACCAGCCGGACATTGGCTCGGCCATGGCTGTGCCGCTGTCAACCAGGAAGGGGACGTTTGGCATGGTGTATGTGGACCGTCGGCCGCGGACCCGGCGGTTCCAGATCCCGGATCTTGACCTGCTGACCGCGTTCGGCTCCACGGTGGCCGCCAAGCTGGATACGTTGCTTCAGGGGCGCATGCTGCGCGAGGCTGCCGTCTCTTCCACCGAGGTGAGCGTGGTCCAGGCGATTCAGACCCAGTTGGATCCGAAGGCCGCGCCGAGCTGGGCTAACCTCCAGATGGCCGCCTATAGCCGGTCGGGCCAGGAGGCGCCGGGCGACGTCTATGACGTGATGAAACGCCCGGACTCGGAGATCACCGCCATCCTGCTGGGGCATGTACGGTCGCGCGGGGCGTCTTTGGCTCTCGCGATGGCCCGTGTGCATTCCACCTTCCGTGTGGCCATGCTGCACAACGATTCGCCGCACGCGTTCGCCCGGCAATTGAATTGGCTGGTTTACGACGAGCGGGATCCCTCGCTGGTGGATGTGATGTGTGTGCTGATTGACGCCCGCAGCGGCAAGATCCAGCATTGCCGGGCGGGCAAGATCGGCGCCTTCGTGGTCGATGCCCGTGGCGAACCTCGCAAGCTGGCGACCGCGGACGGACCTTCCATCGGCGCGGTTCGCAATTACGAGTACCTCTCCAAGGGCGACACGCTGGCGCCCGGGGAGACGCTGGCGATCTACACCCGCGGCGTGGCCACGCCGACCAACCCCGAGGGCGAGCGGTTCGGCGAGGCCCGGTTTATTCAACTGGTATGCGATGGCTTTGGCCAGCCGCCCAGTGCCACGGTGACCGATATCAGCCACGACCTCAGTTCCTTCTTCACCGACGGCCGCCACCCCGACGACATCACCGTCATCCTGCTGCACCACAAAGAAGGCGGCTGAGCGCGCGGTGAAGTTTCTTCTCACTTCCGAGTAGCTTGGAAACAGCGCTGCAAGTCCCTATTCGACAAGGCGGGCATTGCGAATCTGGGTGTTCCTTAGGTGAGATCGGGCCATGTGTGTCCGCCCGACACCGAACGAATCCGGCTCCGTCCGTGCCCCGGTCATCGGCAAATCGAATGGTTACCGGGTCGCGGCGAGCATCGGCACTGAGTTGGGACCGCCGATAAACGCGGATGCACGCCGATGCTTTCCATGGGAACCAGTGCATTCCGCATGGCGTCTCAGATAGCACGGACACGGAAGCTCGTTCAGCTTCGACACTCTGAGCTTCCTTGGCGGTCTTCTGTCTCCTATGATTTGAGTTCACCAGAAGATGTACAGACAGTCGCGAAGGTCACCAGGAAGGCCGGCCGAGTCAAAAGCCCGCCGAGCGACTGTTGCGGAGGCGGTCGCGGCTGCACAATGAAGGGAAAGGCGATATCATGTCACTCTCCGGCAGCGTGCATGCATGATGCGTGCATGGGGTCTCGTCGCGAAGTGAGTTTCTTGGCGAGATGGCGGGATGTCAGTGCCGGGGCAGCGGCGATCCGATGTGATCCGATCACGCAAGGAGCATGGTGATGTCTCAAGTACGAACTCGGAGTTGGCATAGCAGGGGTTCATTGGGCTTGTTGGCGCTGGCGTTGCTGCTGGCCCAAGGAGTGATGGTATCTTCGGTTCGCCCGGCAAGCGGTCAGCAGCCGACCACCCCGCCGGAGGACATCGTCAAGGAGGCTCGCATCTCAAAGTGGCAGCCGGTCTTCCGCGGGATCGAGCTGTGCGAAGCGTCGATCGAGAAGCCCCGCCCCTTGCAGGTCCGGGCGGCGCGTATCGATCTGCGCGAGCCGGGCATCCGCTTCTTTGTCACGCCGTCCAACGGCGACGCGCCCGGCGAGGTCAATGGCCGGCGGTCGACGCAATTCATGACCGAGTTCAAAGTGCAACTGGCGATCAACGCGTCGTTTTTTGGCGGCAAGTTCGATGTCGGGGCCGAGCAGGACGTGGTCGGGCTGTCGGTGTCGAACGGGGACATGTATTCGGAGCCGGACCACCGTGCCGCTCTGTTGATCGGCAAGGACAACCGGGCGTGGATCGCCCAGCCGCCCAAGGATGTCGACAAGGCCTACAACGCGGTGGCGGGCGACACGATCATCGTGCAGGAGGGTCGCAACATCGTGGATCGCGAGGCCCGCGACGGCTTCACCGGCGGTCTGCATCCGCGGACCGCGGCGGGCATTACCCGCGACGGGCGATACCTGATCCTGATGACCACCGACGGCCGGCAGGCGGGCTACAGCGAAGGCACCTCGAAGGCCGAGACTGCCGAATGGCTTATCAAGCTGGGTGTCTGGGTCGGCCTCAACCTCGACGGCGGCGGCAGCACCAACCTGGTGATCGAGGGCCCGGACGGCCAGCCCAAGCTGATCAATCACCCGCCGAGCACCTGGCTGCGGGCATGCGCCAATCACATCGGCGTGTACGCCAAACCCTTGACCAAGCGACCAGCGACCACCACCGCCCCAAGCTGACGCATTGCGGCGCTGTCAAGCCGGCGGAGTTACGTTGCTGGATGGTGCCGCCTTCACAAGACAGACAGGCTACCGACCCCCACTCAGATCGTGATGGCGGCTAGTTTGTGATTCCGGATCTGGTGTTCTATGACCTGAGCGGAAACCTTGCACGCCTCCGCCAGATCACTGAGTTCGTCGGAGGTGACGATGTCGCTGGTAATGCGTTCCTTCAGGTAATCGGCAGGCGCCAGCAACTCCGCGGCGAAGGCTCGTCCTTCGCTCTGTCTCGTGGTGACGACTCTGGACAGTAGACTGTGGTGTTCTTGGAGGGCTAGGAAATCGAACAAGGCTCTAGCGACGATGAATCGTTGCGAATCCGGCCGCCGCTTGGCCGTATAGCAGTAGAGTGAACCGTTCAAGAACGTCAGGGCATCCACGGCCGGCGGAGCCGGCGGCGAGATGGACACGGGCAGGGGATCACCCACGAGCAGTTCCAGTGGTGTCGGGATCCTGTTGAGGTCCGCCACCAGGCCGCGAAGATGACGCGCTGCGTCGTATCCTATCTTCCATGGCTGGGCTGTTGTTCCCGCCCGTCGAAGGTCTCGGCGGATTCTCTCCTGCGCCTTTCCGTTGCCGCTGCCGTGGGGCTGGCCGCTCAGGCCCACCTCGATCCAGTTCACGAGATCCGGCAAGTCGTCACCTCGTGCCGCTCGAAACGCATCCTCCCTGAGGTGAGCGGGAAGCTTGTGCGCCAGGGCGATGATTCTCGCCGCCCCTTCGTCGGGCAGATCAAAAGGATCCATTCCCAGCCAAGCTGCCGCTTTGCAGAAGCTGGTCTCGTCCGGATCATTTTCGACCGCTTGTATCGCCTCCCACTCCTGTTGCAGCGAGGAGTCATGGATCCCCGCGCTCTCCAGTCTCGCAGTCACTTTGTCGATGAAGTCGATGAGTTCGTCACGCACCAAGTCGGCGGGTAACCGTGCGCTGCCCTCCGAAATGAAATCCATCGGAGCATGGACGAAGCGGTATCTGGACCACTCGACACGAACGCTTTCACCTTCACGAATCATGCGAAGATCGGGGATGCAGAATCCGTTGCGGGCGCAGAAGAGCGAATGTCTTTCAGAGAATCCGGGGCGGCCGTCGAGGATCTCCGTTTCTTCATTCAACGTCCACCAGTTGGACGCGATCCATTCGGCCAACGGGTACAAAGGCACCAGGACCGCCTCCTGTGTGGTGCGCGACTTGCGATTGTGCACAGTGGTGACGATCTCATCGCCGATGCGGATGCTGAGGTTGGCGAAGGTGGCATCGAGTTCGGGGCTCTGATCGCCGGACATATCGACCCAGTCGGATTCAATGCGCAGTTCGCTCATGGCAACCCCTCGACCTTCTCGTTGGGTTCCAGTGGATACCCGTGGTACTCGCCCACTTTGGATCGGGTGAGGACCGCCTCGAAGACGGTACTCCCTTCGCGATGCCAGACGCGCAGTGGAAAATCGCCTTGCCACAAGCCGACGTGGCCTTGTTCAATGGCCTCACGAAGCCACTTTTCAACGCGGTCCCTTTGCTTCGCGAGTCCACGCGGGCAGATGCTCGCTCCAGGCCGAGGCTTCGGGGGCCTGCCGGCAAAACTCGGAATGTCCTTGTGGTACGGACTTCCTCCGTAAGTTGCCTTCGCGGCCAGGGCTTTCAGGTCGATGCCAACCGGAAGGCCCTCCACACGTCTCACTTGGGCTCGCCGTCGTTGTCGTTGAGGTTTCTTCATCACGCTGCACCGCAGTATTGCCACCGGGACTATTGTAGCCACTTCGTGCTGCCAACGCATCCCTGGCCGGCCAGACTTGCGGTCGGCTTGGCCCGGGTGACGGCTGGCGCTGTGGTTGTCGGCCTATCGCGGATTGCCGGGCACCTCGCGGACGGAATGCCAGGGCATGTCGCGTGGTGTACCGGCATCACGAGCCGTGACTTGCGGATCCAGCTCCGCCTGTTGCCGGAAATCCGGTTCGGTAATCGTCCGGGTCAACAGGTTGGGCGAGACCCGCACCGGCCCGGTCACGAACTCGGGCACGTTGAAGACCTTGAGATACGACTCATAGAAGCCCGGATCCTGTTGCGGCAGGATGAACGGGCGGTGGGCGTTGCCTTGCTCGTCGAAATAGCTCAAGTACGGGTGGGTGAACAATCCGTCGCGCCGCTTGCTGCTGAAGACGATCCAGCGTCCGTTGGTCGACCAGGAGTGGTAACTGTCGGCCCGGTCGCTGTTGATGGGCAGCTTGACATACTTTCCGGTGGTCAAATCCAGTAGATGCAGATCGCTGTCGGGCCGATAGATGGAGAAGTTCCCATACTCGCACATGGTGAACAGCAGGTATCGTCCATCGGGTGAGACACGTGGGTGGGTGACGCTCAGTTGTGTGTCGGCCGAGGACAGTATGGTTTCCAGCTCGCCCCAGGTGTTCGTGCGGGCGTTGTAAGCGATGCGCATGAGGTCGTACTTGACCGTCCGGAACTCTTCGACCAGCTTCTGGGGTGCCCGACAGAAATAGAGGTATGAGCCATCGGGCGACCACTCGGGATAGGTCTCGAGCCAGTCGGGGTCGGAGATGGCCGGCGTGGTGGTGACCAGGTTCTCGTCCACCAGGTAGACCGCGAGGTCTGAAGCTTCGTCGAAGACGTCTCGCGTATGCCCGATCGCATGGAAGAACTGCATCACCTTGATGGCGGCGAAGGCGATCGCTCGGCCGTTGGGATGCCAGCGGCTATACGCCGCGGCGGAGCGGTTGAATTCCGTGGCGGTATAGACTCGCGTCGTCTGGCCCCCGTCGGCCACGACCATGCATGCTCCCACGTCCTGGCTGCGGATCTGCAGGGCCAGTCGGCTTGGATCGTGGGCATGGAAGGTATGGCAATTCGAGCAGTCATAGGCGAAGGTCCGGTTGCGCAGGATGGCGGTCTCGGCGAAGGAGGTGAGATCGCGTTGGCGAATGCTCATATGCCCCCAGCAACCGAACACCGGGTCGATAATGCGGTAGGCGAGGTACGGATCGACGGGCTCGCGGGCGACTCGGATCTCGAATGGTTCGAACGCGATCCAGCCGCCATCCTCGTGCCGACCGCTGAACGCGAGCCGGATGGTCCCGCCCGCCGAGCTATCGAGCAGAGAGCGCCAGAACGATGTCGGGATGCGCACGTCCGTGCCTTTGCCGTGCAACGTTCGCCGCACGTTTTGCTCGCCCCAGATCTCCGCCGACCAGTCGTTGATCTGCTCGGCAAGCCGGAAATGCAGGGGGGCGATATTCGGCGGAATAACCACCTCGCGATAATCCGGGGTGATGCACGGAGGGCGATCCAGGCGTGTGAGCGGGCCGGTGATCGCGGGCGCAGCCGTCGATCGCCCCAGCACAACCCATGCGATCCCCAGACTCAGCAAAGCCAGCAGAATCACGACGCAGGTTCGCCTCATGGCGTGCCCTCCTTGAGGCGTTGCTCAGATTCCACTTCGAAGAACGTGTTGCCGAAAAGGCAGTAGAACCAGTACGTATCGGCAAACTCGGGGCGCAGGGCGTCTCGCACCGGCCGCGGGTCCTTGCCGCTCAATCCACCCATGCGTTCAATGACCTGATCGAAACGCTGGAAGCGCTGCAGTGTGGCGGAGCTGATCTGCCGGCCGCGAAGATCCAGCCGGTCGCCGGTCAGCTTGGCGTGCATCAACACCGCCTCTTCCATGTGGCGGGGCATCCGGTCGTACCCGAACTCGCCAAGCACGGGCACGCGACGCAGGATCTGGTCGTGCCGGAGATTGAGCAGATAGTGGGCCATCAGGAAGTCGAAGGCGACTCGGTTGTGGGGATTGTTGTGCAGCAGGCGGAGCAGCATTTCCTCGTCGGGATGGGACCCGATGTAGCTGCCCACGAAGTCCTCTCGATACATGTATGGCCTGATTTCGGAAGCCAGTATGTTGTTCTTAAGGCCAGGGTCAGCCGTGAGGGCCTCACGCCAGCGGTTCGCCTGATCTCGATGGGCCGGCTGCCTGGCCAAGGATGCAACGAACACGGCGGCGGTCGCGGGCTGATCTTTGAGTGCGTAGATCATCGCCAGACGTTCGAGAAGCCACGGCCGGGGGCCGATGTTGGCGAGCACCTCGCAGGCCACGCGTTCCGCCTCATTGACGTGCCCAAGATGCAGCAGGACGTCGATGTTGTAGCTGTGCGCCACATACGGGCCGACGTTGTCGGGTAGCATGCGAACCGCGGACATGCCCATGACCTGGGGATAACAGAACAGCTCGTCGAGCAGGCGGCCTTGCTGTTGCAGGGCGAGATTCACGTTATGCAACAGGCTTTCATAGGACAAACGCAGAGGCACGCTCTGTTGGGCGGTGCGCGGAAAACGTGGAGACAGGTAGGGCAAATAGACCAAATCCTTCAACTGCCCGACGGTGGTGCTCGGCGACCAGCGCATCGGCGCGGCGGCCGAGAGCGCCTGCTCCCATTCACGATCCCGGGCATGACGATCGACGCGGAGAATCGTGCCCAACCGTGCGTCGTGCGTAGCCAACCCGCAAGCCACCGCCCACACCACCAAGGCGGCGGCGCGAGCGAACGCCATGTGCGGGCTGTGTATCGCGGGCAACTCGGCGTTGCGGCGCCCTCGCCAGGCAACCATCACCGCCCACACAAGGATCAAGGGATATGCCGCGTATGTAGCGGTGGAGAGTATCTGCGGGTTGTAGTCATACTCGAACAACAGGTTGCCCAGATAAGCTTCGCGGGCGTTGCAGTGCCACAACCGAATCCCGACGAGATAAGGTACCGCCACGCCCGACAGTCCGCACAAGGCAGCCAGTAGCCATCGCCGACGCATCACGGCGTGCAGCAGGGCGAGAGCCGCGAAGAACAGATACGGCCCCGCTGTTGCGGGATACAATGCAGGCGTCAGCAGCGCAAACGTCGCGAAAGCCAACCATGTTGTTTTCTTCACGGCGGCGGCAAACAACACACCCGCCAGCAGGGCCAGAGCCATGCCCACCATTGAGGCGACCGGCAATGCCCACCCGCTCAGTAGTGTCAGAAGCAACACGACGGGCACGATACCCGCAAACAGGTGCGGCCGGCCGGTCACGCCGGTCAACCACCGGTTCGACAGCATGGCGATGCAACCCAGCAGAAGCGCCAGGATCAGGGCTCCCAGCCACGGCCGATGATGACGTCGCCATTCGGGACCCACGGGCGGATGGGATCCTGCATCTGCGTCTTCGGCAGCTGCTCGATGGCGGTGCGGTTGTTCGGGTTCTCCTCGAGGAACGCCTGGTACTCCTCGCTCTCGCGAGCGGA
>ENA-UOXR01004308-UOXR01004308.1-bioreactor-metagenome-genome-assembly--contig:-NODE-4308-length-11245-cov-3.634674_pt1 | contig 11245 bp, 9 predicted proteins | sample MGYA00238164_ERZ764825 | MGnify/ENA primary metagenome ERZ764825 (study PRJEB28920, sample SAMN05720171) | bioreactor metagenome | isolation source: Anaerobic biogas reactor | place: USA:Washington...
GGCGTCCAGCTGGGCCAGCGTCTGCGTGACCTCGGCGTCCTGCTCGGCCAGACGCGCGGTAATCGCCGCCTCCTCCGCTTCGGCGGCCGCCACCTGCGCTCGGGTCTCCTGCAACCGGTGCGCGACATCGTCCGCGCGGCAGGAGAGCAGCGCCAGTTGCGACCGGGCACGCACGGACTCGGCATCCACGTCGGCCAGATGCTGCCGCTCCCGCTCGATGACCGCCTCCCGCGCAATGATCTGTTCGTGATTCCGGGCCGCGCGGTGCTCGCGTTCGCGCATCGTCTCGGAGACGGACACGAGTTCGGTCTCGAATTCCAGCACCCGCGCTTCGGCCGCGGTCATTTCGGCCGTGGCCCGGGCCAGCATGTCGCCCAGCCGTTGCAGCTCCCCTTCCGCCACGTCGAGTCGCGCGGTCAGGGCACGCCACTCGGTCAATGCCACCTGCGTGCGCAGCTGCTGCAGCCGCATCGTGTACTCGCGATACCGCTGCGCTTTGGCCGCCTGTGAGCGAACGCTCCGCAACCGGTTGCCAACCTCTTCCACGATGTCCGACAGCCGCAGCAGGTTCTGGTCCACGCGTTCCAGACGCCGCTGTGCCTCGATCTTCTTCGCCTTGAAGCGGCTGATACCGGCCGCCTCTTCGAAGATCGCCCGGCGGTCTCGCGGCGACGCCTGCAGCAACCGGTCCACCTTACCCTGTTCAATCAGGCTGTACGCGTCGGCGCCCACGCCGGTGCCCCGGAACAGGTCGCGGACGTCTTTGAGCCGGCACGCCTGCCGGTTGATCAGATACTCCCCCTCGCCGCTGCGATACACGCGGCGCGTGACGTGGACCTCGGGCGCATCGATGCTCAGGCGGCCATCCGAGTTGTCGAACACGATCGTGGCTTCCGCCGCGTTCATCACCTTGCGGTGCCCCTGCCCGCTGCCCTTGAAGATCACGTCGGACATGTCCTTGCCGCGCAGGCTCTTGGCGCTCTGTTCGCCCAGCACCCACTTGATGGCGTCGACAAGGTTCGACTTACCAGAGCCGTTGGGGCCGACCACGACCGTGATCCCCGGCGGGAACTCGAATCGCGTCTTGTCCGCGAAGCTCTTGAAGCCGACGAGTTCCAAAGCTTTCAGCATAGGGGGCCAGCCACCAGGTCGCGATGTCCACCGATCGTGTCATTATTTCGCGAACCAGTTCCGCATTCTACCCATGAATGAGCTGGTGTCGCTGTCTTCCGCCGGCGTCTCGGAGACCTCCTCAGGTTCATAACGCGGCATGGTATCTGCCGTTTCGCCGTCCGTCTCGAGACGGTCCACAAACAGTTCAGGCCCCGGGTTGGCGACCCGAATCGGGGGCTCGTCCGGACTGGTCGCCTCAGATGCGTCGTCTCCATGGTACGTGCGGTTCGGCCGCGCCATGGCGTTGACGACCACCTTGGCATCAAGATAGCCCCCCTGCCGCGCTTCCCGCAAGGCTTGCACCACCTCGCAATACCCGCCGCCCAGCCGCACGATGGCGCGGATCATCGGGTCCACTTCCGCGTCACACGTCTCCTGCGGGTCCTCCTGGTCCCCGGTTGTGAACCGGATGAGGCGGAGGCGGCCGTCTTCGGTCCCCTTGATCATGATCTCCTTGCCGGCAAACAGGAAGGCCGGCGGCACCACCTTCTGGTGCTGGCCGAACAACACGATTTCCGGACGCTGCGATTTCGACACATGGATCATGGGAGCCGCTTCGGAGCTGATCACGTGGAACGCAAACCCGCCGCCGAGCGATTCACCACGCACCAGCGGATCGGCCGCGTTGCGGCTCCGCAGGGCGCGGAACGCGCCGTACCGCGTCTCGGCGCTGGGAACGTGCAACAGTTCGTTGAGCGCCTCGTAGGCCGCTACATGGTCCATCGTGGCCAGCGCTGTCAGGGCGTACCAGCGGAAGGCCGAGATATTGGCAGCCGCCCAGCCGAGCGTCTTGGCCGCCTCTTCCCGGTCCAGATAAGCCAGGGCCTCCGCCGAATAGAAACGTACCTCGGGACTCGATGACTCGAGCCCCTTCAACAGGATGTGGGCCGCGTCCTCGCCAATCGCCTCGAGCTGCAGCGCCGCCCGTGCCGATGTGGTCGGTTCCAGCAGCCGGCGCTCCAGCGATTCCGTCCGCAGCACGCGCTCGCCCGGCGACTCCTTCAACGCAATGCTCCGCACCACACGCACATAGCGATGAATGTTATTCTTGTAGCGAGGATGTACGGCCAGCTCGATGTAGTTGTCCCGCTTCGGCCGGGCCACACCGCTCTGGCCGTTGCGGTCAGTCTTGTGGAATCGGGAATTGATCGCTGCGCCAATGGCCGCCGCATGCCTGACCGTGGAATTGCCCCGGATCCCCAGACCCAAAGGACGTGTCAACTGCGACTGCCCACCGCCCAGGATCCGGCCACGCGTCTCCAGCACCTCATCGTCCGTCCCACCAAAGATCGAGTCGACAATCACCGGACCTTGCGCCAGACCGGCAACATGACCCGAATGCACCGCATTGTCCAGGACACGGATCTCGCGCATGCGACCCTTCAACAGATAGCCTTGCCGCAAACTGGTCGTCTTCGATTTGGGTGGCACAACGACCTCGACGTCAAAACTGTCTCCCTTCTCCACCCCGGGAGGCAACCAGCCGCGGACCACCACCAGCGAGACCGTCGGCGATTGCAGCAACTGCTGCGGGTTTCTCACGTCGTAGGACTGCATCTCGCTAATCAGCGAGCTGCGCAACGACGACGGGCCGCTATCCCCCCCCGTCCCGTTCAGTCCGTTGACCAGCGACACCCCCTCGATCTTGCGGTAATCGAGCCCGAGCGGAATGGTGGTGTCCCCCACCAACTCCACACCCTCTTCGTTGTCCTCCTCCGCCAGGAGCGCAACATTGTCAGACTCGGGACTCTGCCAGCGCATCAGCGGTGAGTAGCAGCCCGAGATCAACAACAGTCCCACAATCCATGTGGTGGTTGACAGTCGCGGCATCATGCCCGATGTTGCTCCATGCTTGACCTAGGATCAGCGACCCGCCGGCTGCCACGTCCGATCCCGTGGCGTCTCCCCGCCTGCCACTGCAATCCGGCCGTGAGAAAGGAAATCGCGGCGGCACGATAGCCGTTGCTTTCAGGGGGGTCAAGGTCGTTTCAGTCAAGACCATTCCCCCCCCCAGTTGCTAGCACTTGCCCGGCCTGCGCCCACTGCAAGGCGTTCCGCCCGCCTTACGGTGGGTCATAACCACCTGGATGGAAGGGATGGCAGCGTAGGAGGCGGCGTACTCCACACCAGCTGCCGCGCCAGGGACCGTGTTTTCGCACAGCCTCGATGAAGTAGACGCTGCACGTCGGCTGGAAGCGGCAACCTCCCCCGAGCAACGGGCTCAGCGTGACCTGGTACGCGCGTACAAGCGCGATCAGGAGCCCGGTGAAAGCGGCAGTCAGGGCACATCGCAGCCTGGTCATCGAGGTGGACTCCGCAACTGGCGAGCGATTCGGTGCACGAGTCTGGGGAGTGCCTGGGCCACGCGGGCGAACTCAGGCGACGCGCCGCGGCGGGGACGAACCACCAGATCCAGGCCGGTCGGCAATTCGGCTCGGCAGCGGCGAAACGCCTCACGGATGAGGCGTTTCCAGCGATTGCGCAGGACGGCGTTGCCGGCCCGCCGCGATACGGACAGGCCGAGTCGCGTGCGTGCCAGATTATTGTCACATCCCTGCACCACGAGCGTTTGATCGGCGGCGTAGTGCCGCGACCGATACACACGATCGAAATCCGCCTGGCGGCGGACCCGATCTGCGGGCCGGAAAGCCTGTGGGTGTGCGGTCATACCAGACTCCAGGCTGGCACAAGTGTTTCGTCCGGTCGCGTTCTACTTGCATGGCACGGGTTGCCTTGCATGACAGGGGCCGGACGCACGCTGGTCCACCGCGATCCGGCTCCGCACCGTCGCTTACTCCTCGCCGGCGTCCGGGCGCGCGGGTGGCCGAGGCGCCAGAGGTTTACTGGCCCAATCGTCCGGTTGCATGGTCGACCTGCTTAGCGGAGCGCTGTCGTTGAGGCGGCGCAGGTGACGGCGGCCGGCGCGCAGCGCCAGCCAGGTCAGGATCACCAAGGCAAGACAGCCGATGGTCAGCAGAAACAGCGAGCCGAAGAGTCTGGCGCGGGCCTCTGGCGACAGATGCTTCAGCGGGTCGGCTTCGGCCTGACCAAGCACCCATGCTCCGATCACAGCATGCGTCACGATCACAACTAGTGCCGGGCTCACAGAATACCTCACAGAAGACCAAGTCCAGTACTTATACCCGGTACTTATATCAGGTCCAGTACTTCACCATTGCAGATCGGCTCGGGGATTCATCGGGTAGCGTTGGTCGAACGCCCGTATATCGCGCGCGGCAGCCTCATCGATTTCCTTGGGCAACACGATCCGCAGCTCGGCGTACAGGTCTCCGGTCCCCCCCTTGCTGGTCGTTACACCTCGCCCCTTCACGCGCAGGCGCCGCCCGGCGGACGTGCCGGGGGGGACTGTCAGCGTGATCACACCCTGGGGTGTGGGGACGTCGATCTTGGCGCCCAGCGCGGCTTCCGCCAACGTGACCGGCACGAGCACCTCCAAGTCGTTGCCGCGGCGGCGGAAGTAAGGATGTGGGGCGACGCGCACGGTGATCAGCAGGTCGCCGGAGTTGCCACCCCGGGGCCCCGGATCTCCCTGCCCGCGCAGACGGATCTTCTTGCCATCTTCAATGCCGGGTGGAATTTTGACCGTAATGGACTCGGTCTTGCCGCTCGGGCGGCGTACCTGCAGCGCCACCTGGCCGCCGGTGATGGACGTGCGGAAGGGAATCTCGACCTGGTGCTGCAGATCACTGCCGCGCTGCGGCGCCGCGCGGCGTCCCTGCGTTCGTCCCCCACTGAACTGCCGGAAGATGTCGGCGAATCCCTCAGAACCGCGGCCACCAAACAGCTGGCTGAAGTCAAACTCTTCAAACGTGGCGCCCCCACCACCCGGGTATTGATAGGAATAGCGGGGCCCACCTCCCGTCCCGGCCGACTGGAAGGAACTGCCGTACCGATCGTACATATCCCGCTTTTCCGGATCGTTCAGTACGTCGTACGCCTGCTGTACCCGCTGGAACTTCTCTTTGGCTTTCTTGTCTCCCGGATTCATGTCCGGATGAAACTTGCGAGCCAGCTCACGGTACGCGCGCTGAATATCCTTCTGCGAGGCGTCTCGTTTGACGCCCAGCACTTTGTAGTAGTCTTCCATGTCCCACATTGTATTCACGGAGCGCAGAAAGCATCAAGCGGCGGCAGGCCAGGTCCGAGACCGCTCCGCGCCGGACCAGGCGGCCCGCGGCCCGCCCCCGGTCAGGCGTCGGGCGTCCCGGAGTCGATCGCAGGCCGGCATGTGGTACAATCGGCGGCCGTGTCAGGCGGGAGAGAGAGTTACGGGCGGAGCGGCGAGAAACGGCAATGACGGACCACGACAAGATGGCGTGCCAGCTGCCGGCCCCGGTCCTCTGGGGCCGCGGGAGTGTGTTGGGGGTGGCGGGGATGATCGCGGTTGTGCTCAGCGCGCGTGCTGCGGGGCTGGAGCCGACCAGTCTCCAGCGCAGGGGCGAGTTTGAGATCCGGGTGGTGGATGCGGAGACGGGTCAGCCGATCGCGGCCAACCTGTTCATACGCGATGCGCGTGGCCGGCCGGTCAAAGCGCCGCGTCTGCCGTTCTGGAAGGACCATTTCGCGTTCCCGGGCAGCGTCGTGCTGGAGCTGCGTCCCGGGCGGTACACGTTCGAGATGGAGCGCGGTCCGGAGTACAAGCTGCGATCCGGCGAGTTCGTGATCAAACCCGGCGCGTCGGACAATACGGAAGTCTCGCTCGAGCGTTTCGTGAACATGCGGCAGGAAGGCTGGTGGTCGGGCGATCTGCACATCCACCGACCGCCGGATGATATGCCTCTGTTGATGCTCGCGCAAGACCTGCACGTGGCCCCCGTGATCACCTGGTGGAACGAGACGACTGCCTGGAAGGACAAGCCGCTGCCCGAACCGGCGCTCATCACTGTCGACAACGATCGCTTCTACCAATTATTGGCGGGCGAGGACGAGCGTGGGGGCGGCGCGCTCCTGTATTTCAACCTGCCCCGTCCGCTGGACCTGCCGGCAGGCACGGAGCGTGAGTACCCACCGATGAGTCGATTTGCCGAGCTGGCCCGCCAGCAACCGGGTGGACACATCGACATCGAGAAGCCCTTCTGGTGGGACATGCCGGTGTGGGTGGCGTTGGGCCTGGCCGATTCCATCGGGTTGGCCCACAATCATCTGCGGCGCGATGGGATGACGGCCAACGAGGCGTGGGGCAAACCGCGCGATCGGATGTTCTATCCGCCGCCGCGCGGCACCGGCTACTGGTCGCAGGACATCTACTACCACCTGTTGAACTGCGGGCTGCGTATACCACCGTCGGCCGGCAGCGGCTCGGGGGTGCTGGACAACCCTGTCGGCTACAATCGCGTGTACGTGCACTGCGGAGACACGTTCACGCACGAGGCCTGGTGGGAAGGCTTGCGGGCCGGCCGGGTCGTGGTGACGAACGGTCCACTGCTGCGTCCGCTGGTCAACGGTCAGCTGCCCGGTCACGTGTTTCACGCTGCGCCGGGCGAGACCCTCGAGCTGTCGATCCAGTTGAATCTTGCTGTGCGCGAGCGTGTCGACTATCTGGAAGTGGTGCAGAACGGCCGGGTTGTGCAGGAGGTGCGGCTGGAGGAGTATCGCCATCGGCGCGGCAAGTTGCCCCCCGTGACGTGTGACGCCAGCGGCTGGCTGCTCGTGCGGGCCGTCACCGCCAACCCGCGGACTTTTCGCTTCGCGTCGACCGGTCCCTGGTACGTCGAGGTTGGGGACCAGCTGCGGATCAGCCGCCAGTCCGCGCAGTTCTTCCTGGACTGGGTGAACGAACGGGCCGCGCAACTCAAGCTGGCCGACGCCGAGCAGCAAGCAGAAGTCATGGGGTATCTCGACCAGGCCCGCGCGTTCTGGGAGCAGCGGGTGGCGACGGCCACGGCCGAGTGACCCCGCTCTACTCGATCGACCCGCGATCCGATATACTCGCCGCATGGCAGCGACATCCTCAGCGACATCCTCTTGGCGCGCACTTTACCCGTTTGAATCCCGCTATCTGACGCTCGGTACAGTGCGACTGCACTATGTGGATGAAGGTGCCGGTGCGCCGCTGTTGATGGTCCACGGCAATCCGACCTGGTCGTTCTACTGGCGGCGTCTGATCGACCACTTTCGCCGCACGCATCGGGTGGTAGCGGTTGACCACATCGGGTGTGGATTGAGCGACAAACCGCAGGATCCCGCGTATTATTCGCTGCAGCGCAACACGGACCACCTGGTGACCGTGATCGACCGCCTGGAGCTGCGGGACGCCACGCTGGTGGTGCACGACTGGGGCGGCGCGATCGGGCTGGGGGCGGCGTTAGCGCGTCCCGCTCGCTTTCGCGCGTTCATACTGTTCAACACGGGTGCCTTCCCGCCGCCTTACATCCCCTGGCGGATCCGCGCGTGCCGGATTCCCTGGCTGGGCAGCTGGTGCATCCGGCGGCTGAATCTGTTCGCCCGTGCCGCGCTGTGGATGGCGGTGGCGCGGCACGACCGGATGACGCCCGACATCCGGGCCGGCCTGATGGCTCCCTACGACAGCTGGGCGCACCGGATAGCGATCGACCAGTTCGTGCGGGCGATTCCACGTGGGCCGCATCACGCCAGTTGGCGCATCCTGGAGGAGCTGGAACGCAACCTGACGGCGCTGTCCGATCGGCCGTGTCAGCTTATCTGGGGCATGCGCGACTGGTGTTTTCGCCCGGAGTGCCTGGAGCGGCTGCAGCGGATCTTCCCGCGTGCGGAGGTGCACCGCCTCGAGGACGCCTCGCACTACGTCGTGGAGGACGCGTACGACGAGATCGTGCCACACATGGAACGGTTTCTCGGGGAACTCGCCTGACATGCCGGCCCGCCCGCCCATCGCGATCCCGCTGTCCACCGGCCAGTGTGCGAGTCTCGCCTGCCTGCTCGAATCGGCGGCCCCCAAGCCGGGCAACGTGCAGCCGGGCGTCGACTTCGAGGACACGACCTATGTGGACTTCGCGGTGAGTGCCGTAGCGATCGCGCCGGCGATGGACCGCGCCCGCGACGCCGGGGTGGGGCGAACGGTGCGCGAGGCGGTGCAGGCGACGCGCAGCCTGGTCCGCACCAATACGAACCTGGGGACCATCCTGTTGCTGGCACCTCTGGCGGCGGTGCCGCGGAGCGTGCCGCTGCAGTCAGGGGTCGCGCAGGTGCTGTCCGGTCTGCAGTCGGCGGACAGCGCGGATGTCTACCGCGCAATCCGCCTGGCGCAGCCCGGAGGACTGGGACATGTCGACACGTTGGATGTCGCCGAGGCGGCCCCGCCGGACCTGCTGCTGGCGATGCGCGCGGCCAGCGATCGGGATCTGGTGGCGCTGCAATATGTGACCGGGTTTGCCACCGTGCTGGCGGACGTGCTCCCCTGGCTCGTGGCCGGGCCGAACCGGGGCTGGTCGCTCAACGACACGATCGTGCACACGCACCTGCAGTTGTTGAGTCGTCTCGGGGACAGTCTGATCGCGCGCAAATGCGGCCCGGCGATGTCGCAGCAGGCGGCGGAGCGTGCCAGCCGGGTCCTGGCGGCCGGCGCACCGGGCACGGACGCCTACGCACAGCAGCTCGCCGCACTCGACGGCTGGCTGCGCAGCGATCATCATCGCCGGAACCCGGGCACGACTGCCGACCTGATCGCCGCCGGTTTGTTTGCCGCCCTGCGGGACGGCCTGTTGCAACCTCCATTTTGAAGGCTGGCACCATCATGTCCGAGTCCTACTCCGTGCGGTTACAGAAAGAGTGTCACGTGTTCAGCGCGGCGCACTTCATCACCTGCGGCGAAGGGATCTGCGAGCCGCTGCATGGCCACAACTATCGCGTGTGGGCCGAGGTCGAAGGACCGCTGGACGAGAACCACTACGTGGTCGACTTCATCCTGCTGCGAGATGCACTGCAGACCATCACCCAGACGCTCGACCATCACATGCTGCTGCCCACGTCGCATCCGCGGATCCACGTAGCTGCAAGCGACCAGGAGGTGGAGGTGAGGTTCGCCCAGCGGCGCTGGGTCTTTCCGCGCAGCGAGTGCGCGCTACTGCCTGTGGCCAATACGACGGCCGAGCTGCTCGCGCAGTACATCGGACGCCAGTTGCTGGCAGAACTGGAACGCCGGGCGGGAGTGCGTCCGCGCGTCGTCCGGGTAGGAGTCGACGAGTGCCACGGCCAATGGGGCATCTGCACACTCCGCGACGAAGACGAATAATCGCCTCAATTTTCCCAGCCTCGCGCGACGATATTCTCCGACACATGGGATTGGCGTATGCGCCTGCGCCCGGCAGACGCGTGCGGGACCGGGACCGGCCCCCCCATGTTGCATTGCACCCTGGGAGGTCGCGGCCGTGACGTCCGGTTTGCGAAAAGCTGCAGTCCTGTTGATGAGCCTGCCACAGGATGAAGCTGCGCTGGTGCTCAGCAAGCTCAAAGCCAAGCAGATCGAGGCGGTCTCGATTGAGATTGCCCGGCTGGAAACGGTCACTGGCAACGAGCAGGAGGCGGTGATCTACGAGTTTGCGGAGGCGAACCCCAATGCGCTGCTTGGGAGCGGGGGCGGTCTGGATGTGGCCAAGTCGCTGGTCCAGCAGGCGCTGGGCAAAGACGCCCGTGACACGCTCGACACAGTACAGCAATCGATCGAGGCGCTCCCGTTCGGATTCCTCAAGAAGGTCGACCCGCAGAACGTCGTCACGTACATCAACGACGAACACCCGCAGACAATTGCCCTCATCCTCTCGCACCTGCCGCCGGCCTACGGCGCACAGATCATCGCCGGCCTGACCCCCGAACGCCAGATGTCAGTGATCCAGCGGGTCGCGCACATGGGGCAGACGAACCCGGAAGTCATCAAGCAGGTGGAGGAGGGGCTCGAGTCGCGGATGGTCAGTGTGATGAGTCAGCAGTTCGAGAATGCGGGGGGGGTGGCTTCCGTGGCGGAGATTCTCAACGTGACCGACCGCGCCACCGAACGCAATCTCCTGGAGAACCTGGCCCAGGAGGATCCCGAGCTGGTGGACGAAATCCGCCGCCTGATGTTCGTGTTCGAAGACATCAACAAGCTGCGCGACAAGGACGTGCAGACCGTGTTGAAGAATGTGGAGAGCGCCCAGTGGGCCATGGCGCTCAAGGGCTCGAGCGAAGAGCTGCAGCAGAAGATTCTGGGCAACATGTCACAGCGGGCTTCCCAGATGTTGCGCGAGGAAATGGAGATGCGCGGGTCGGTGCGGCTGTCGGAAGTGGAGGCGGTCCAGCAACAGATCGTCGACATCATCCGGCGTCTGGAAGATGCCGGCGAAATCACGACCCACGCCGATGAAGATACCGAAGAGATGATCCAATAAGCATCCCCCGCCATCCTCCATTCGTCATTCGTCATTCGTCATTCGTCATTCGTCGTCCACTTCTGTCCCGGTGCAGTGCACAGCAAGAAACGCTGCGGGGCCATTCCCACGACCGGCCTGTGGTGCGTATCATACGTGCTGCTCGCACTGTGCCGCTGAGCAGCACGTTGTTCAGTCCGCGCCGTCCGACGGTTGGCGCCCGTCGGCGTGCCGGTTTTTTCGTTATCCCGTTTCGCCGTTACGGACCGCGACCACGCATGGCCACGACGCCGATGATGCAACAGTACCAGGACGCCAAGGCGGCCTGTGGCGATGCACTGTTGCTGTTCCGGATGGGTGACTTCTACGAGCTTTTCTTCGACGATGCGAAGACGGCGGCGCGCGAACTGGGGCTGACGCTTACCAGCCGCGACAAGGGGGAGAACCCGGTCCCCATGGCCGGGTTTCCTTACCACCAGCTGGACAGCTATCTGGGGAAGATCATCACGGCCGGTTATCGCGCCGCGGTGTGCGAGCAGGTGGAGGATCCGAAGCTGGCGAAGGGTCTGGTCAAGCGGGAGGTGACGCGGGTGGTGTCCCCCGGCACGCTGACCGACGACGCGCTGCTGGATCCGCGGGAGAGCAACTTCCTGGCTGCGGTGGCGCACGGCGTGCCGCGGAGCGGGGTGGCGGCGCACGAGGTCGGAATCGCCTGGGCAGAACTCTCCACA
>ENA-UOXR01004318-UOXR01004318.1-bioreactor-metagenome-genome-assembly--contig:-NODE-4318-length-11227-cov-26.013158_pt1 | contig 11227 bp, 9 predicted proteins | sample MGYA00238164_ERZ764825 | MGnify/ENA primary metagenome ERZ764825 (study PRJEB28920, sample SAMN05720171) | bioreactor metagenome | isolation source: Anaerobic biogas reactor | place: USA:Washington...
AGACAGTTGATTGATCCTGGTTCCTTCGGGATAATTCGCCATGGAAAAATTCATCGTCCCCGCAAAGGTTCTTCCATGATCCATTTCCGGAGCGGCGCCGCCGGTCGTGAAGGAAAGGTTCACATACCCCAAATCGGGAGTCTGCCGGAACAGACCCGCAACCTCAGCAATGCACTGGAAAGAATCCCCTGAACGAAAATCCCAGAAAAATTCTCCGGCTCCCTGGGGCGGTACAGGACGGGGAAGCGTAACCGTCTCTCTCACAATCCATCGTCCGTCTTTTCTGTACAACAGCCGCGCCCTGGCACTCGCAAATTCTTCCCGGGGATTCGTATTGCGTACCGTGCAGAAAACCCTGTATCCTCCCCCAGTGAGATCTTCCTGCCGCCAGGATGCCCGGAGGGATGTCATGGAAGCCCTGTAAAGGGTATACACGGCACGGACGGCATTCTGTATCCCCTGGTCCGGACTGGACAGAATGGCCGGGATGTTTTGCCGGGTTCGTGACGCGCAGGCCGCTGCGTATTCTGCCGCAGCGGCGGCTTGGGCTCTCCAGAAAACGGTTCCCATTTCGGATTTCCGGTTTTTCCACAACGGGTCGTACCCGGGGGCGGGCAGGCTTTTTTTCACGACTTGCTTTACCCTGAACCATTCCCATGCCTGGTATTCCCAGAATCCGTGGCTGCCCGTGGCGATGCCGGGAGCAGTCGCTCCGCCCCATCCGTTGAAATACCACGGATCGAACCAGTCCACTCCCTCGTCGTTCTCAGGCGGGTATTCATTAAAAAACAGCTCCAGGGCTGAAGAAAAGTCTCCTCCTTCTCCCCATCCCGCCGGCGGCGGACTCTTCATCGAATACAGTTCCGCCGGCCCCGTCTCCTTTTCCCCAAGCGGCGTTCCCGCCATGAAGGACTGCCATGCCTCCTCTTCCGGCATTCCCGCCACATGGTACGGAACGAACATGTCGGCGAGGAAATGAGCCGCCCAGGCAGCTTCCCTGGCCTGGGGCTCACCCCTCACCCTTTTGTGCATCATCACGTTGAAAAAATCCGCCACTTTCTTCGGGGCGAGGCCTTTTCCGGTCCGGGGGTTGAAATAATGCCACGAATAGGGGGAAGCCCCGTCCACGTCAGGTCCGGGACCGGATTTCCCAAGGGCTGTCACGAGGACATAATCATGGTTTACGAGTTCTTCCGCAGAAGGAAACTTCTGCACAAACGCCGGATCGGAAGCTGCCAGTTTCATCGCTTCCCTGAGAATGTACTGGTGTGTTTCCGCATAATCTTTGATGGCCCCCCAAGAAAAACTTGCCGAAGGGAAGGAGAGGAGAAATATCAATGTCAGCAATAACCTGTATGCTGATCCGGTTCCGCCCTTTGCCATGGGATTATTACCCTCCTTCGCCGGAGACTGATTCAGACAAAAGCCAATGACTGATTGTTCTGTTTTTTCACAGTATAGATGGTGTGAAAAGGCGGGTCAATTTATTCTTTCCCGGGAAACAACTCTTTCCCGAAAATCGAAAATCTCTCGAGGTTTTTGCTCAAGACACAGGCTACATTATCTCTAGTCTCCAGTTGGGATGGACAGGAGAGACCGTACGTTCCGCATGATAGACAAAGCGTATCCTGCTGCCGGGGTGCAATGATTTCTGGCCGAACACGTACCCGCCGAAAGCGGGTATGGAGTCCACAATGTGAAACGTTCTGAAAACGGAGACATACTGCTCCGCCCAGGCCTTCCCGCAGCGGCGGTGATGTTCCAGGTTGTCAGGATAATTTACGACCTGGAAGTAAAAATCACCCCTGGTTTCTTCATGCGGTCTGCCCTCTACATTGATGGCGCCGGTAAAAACATTCGCCTGGCTTTCCGGCTCGAACCAGGTCCCGTCCGGGCGGAGGATCCTTCTCTTCGTGAACCCGAACCTGAAGGAGTCCGGTTCAGGCGGAACCGTGCCCGGCAAACCTCTAAAGGGGCGCGACGAGATGAGCTGCCCCATGGCAAAAACGCTGTCGCTCTCGCTCGATTCCCAGAAGGTCTCGCTTTTTGACGGGCGGCCGTTGCAGGTAGCGTCCCGAAAATACCTGTGCGCGGAGCGCCATGCAGCGCCGCGCACAAAGGCAAACACCGTCCCCTTCAGTTCACCGCCGTATTCAGCGGCGACGCCCGCCTCGGCAGGATAGGCCTTTGCCGCATCGTATTCGACCATCGTTATCCAGGCCCATTCCACGCCATTGGTATCAGGCAGGTCCACAAATGCCTTGATGGTAAAATGCCAGTAGGTTTTTGATTCGGCGGCAGAGGGACCGAAACCGAAAAGGGACAGAATTACGAAAACCGCAATTACCCTTCCGGGACGTTTTTTCTTCATTGCCCGTTCCTCCCTTTCCCTGCCTTATTCGCACCCATCAACTTTCAATGCTTCTTCCACATCCGGGTGGCATTTGAAAAAGGGAGCATCCGCCTTTGCAGGTATCCGGCAGATGCTCCCTTTTCTTCAGAAGGCATCGCCCTCTCAGGAAACTATTTCCTCATATACTGGAAACTCGCGTTCGGCCTGCCCACGAAGCACGACCGGGTGAAACCGTACTTCTTAATGATGGCGAGGGCCTGGCGGGCCTCGTCTTCCTTGCTGCCGAAGCTGAACATCCAGTGGCTGCCGTCCACTATCTTCCAGTCGTTGTTGATCTTTTTCACCTCGGCGGTATTGGGGTTGAAGGAAACGCAGTCCTCACCCGCCAGGGCCCCCGAAGGCGCCGCCCCCGACCTGAGGAGGTACTGGAAGGATGGGTCGGGCCTTCCGACGAAGCACGACTGGTTCACGGCGTAATGCTTGATAACCCGGAGAGCCTGCTCCGCTTCCGTCTTCTTGTTGCCGAAGCTGAACATCCAGTGATTCCCGTCCACGATCTTCCAGTCGTTGTTCAGAAACTTGACCTGGGCGTTGACGGGATTGAAGGCGATGCAGTCCTCCCTCAGAGGCTGGGCGGTGCTGCAGAGTCTCCGGGGGTCGACGTTGATCACGCCGGACAGGTTATTGTCCTCCCGGAGCTCGTCCACCAGCTTCAGAGGGTCGGCGATGGCCCGGAAGGGATGGGGCGCCGCCCCTGTGATATGCCCGGCGTCATCCCTTAGATAGTAGACCGGTATCACCACCGTCTGGTGACCTCCGGGGGGAATGGCGTTCAGCATGACGCCGTTTCCCCAGCCGTTGCCGTGCTGGTCCATGGCCTGAACAAGGGCCTTGTCGGTAATTTTCGGCGACGCTGCGGTCCCGATGTTGGCCACCGTCACCTGGAAGGTGAAGATGACGTGGTTCGGCTCGCATTTTCCCCATTCCTTGAGGCCGAAGGACCGGATGACCAGGTCCGGTTTTTTGGGCGGTTCAGCCTGGCATGTGACGCTGAAATTCGCCCTGTTGGACTCCGCCTCCTGGGGATAGAGGATCTTGATGGACTGCCAGCCTGAATAGGTGGGCAGGGACGGTCCCCCCAGAGTCCAGGTGGTGTTCACGTTTTTCGACCCGTCGCCGTCGAAGACGATGGTCGAAATGGGCGACAGTGCTCCGTCGCTCCGCAGGAATCTGTACTGGACTCTCAGCGGGGGGCGGGTATTGTTCCGTACCATGATCACCCCGTCAAACCGTATCTTTGCGGGGCATCGTCCGGAAAAATTCTCCGGAACCGCACGGAGCCGCGCCGTGATCACCGGCTGGGCGAAGGCCGCCTCCAGGCCGGGCCACAAGATCAGAATCCCCGCCAAAAATAGTGCAGCCGCAAGAACCGTTCTGTTCCTCCTCATCGATCTCACAGCCTTTCCTGCTCCTGCCGGAGCCCCCTGACCCGCCCCGGCACACTGGGTTCCTCTCCACTCTCCCTCTGCCTCTACCTCGCCGGTTGAAGAAGCTCTCCTGCTCCTCTTCATCACCTTCTTTTCAGGTGCTATTGTCCTCAGGGGAAAAGACAAACAGTGACGAAATGAAATGAAAGTTCTATGATTCTATTATTTTAATATGTTTTGCAGATTTTACAATCCCGAAGACTCTATGTCTTCCGGGCCTATGGGACCATCTTTCCTGTACCGGGGCTCTCTCCGGAGCACAATCGGGAAAGCCGGAGGGACGGGACTTTCGCAGGGAGGGGCAGTCAGCGGAGGGAGGCGAAAAGGAAGAGGGAAAGGAGTTCCGACAGCTCGCACACGGTCCCGTAGGAATCGCCGGTGAGTCCCCCCAGGAGGGAGGACAGCCACCGGGAAATGAACAGGGCAAAGAGGGGAACGAGAGGGAGGAGGAGGAAGCTGGTCAGGCCTCCTGCCGCCGCGGACAGAAGGAGAGCGGCGGCGGTGCCGGTGAAGAGGCAGCGGTTCGTGCAGCCTTTCCGGAACAGGTCTCCCATGCCGCCCGGGCGGGCCGAGGGGAAGAAGCGCATGGCGAAGAGGATGGCCCACCTGCCGAGGACGGGAGCGAGGAAGAGGGCCTGCAGGGCCGCCGTCCTTTCCGTTCCGGCCAGGAGGGTGGCCTTCAGCAGAAGGGCGGAGGCCACGGCGATCCCCCCGAAGGTGCCGAGCCGGCTGTCCTTCATGATGGCCAGCCGGGATTCCCGGCTGTACCCTCCCCCGATGCCGTCGAAGGTGTCGGCGAGGCCGTCCAGGTGCAGCCCCCTGGTGAGAAACGCCCACAGGACCACCGTGAGGGACGCGGCCGCCGGGGGGGACACGAGAAGGGCAAGCCCCGCGTGCGCAGCGGCCAAAAGGGCGCCCAGCAGGACCCCGGCGAGGGGGAACCACCCGGAGGACCTTCCGAGGTCCTCCGGGGTGCTCTCAAGGCGGGGACAGGGTAGAATCGTCAGAAAACCCAGGGCCCGGAGAAAATCCACTTTTTCTACGCTCCCGGGGCGCCCGCTCCGGGTTCGGCCGGCCCGGAGACGCCGGCGCTTTCGAAGGTGGCCATTTCATTGAGCACCTTCGCGGCCGCCTCGGCCAGGGACATGGCCAGGGCCGCCCCCGTTCCCTCCCCGAGACGCATGTCCATGTCGAGCAGGGGTTTAGCCTCGAGGAAGCGGAGCAGATGTTCGTGGCCTATCTCCACCGATTTGTGGGAACAGATCATGTAGTCCCGGCAGGCAGGACAGACAAGGGAGGCGATCACCGCAGCGGCCGTGGAGATGAAACCGTCCACCGCCACGGGGATGCCCAGGGACGCCGCACCGATGATCGCGCCGGCGATGCCCCCGATCTCGAAGCCGCCCACTTTGGACAGGATATCGATGCCGTTCCGGGGATCGGGCGAATGGAGGGCAAGGGCTCCCTCGATGACGGCGATCTTTCTTTTGAGGCCTTCGTCGGTGAGCCCCGCCCCCCGGCCCGTGGCCAGGGGAACGGGAACGCCGGTGACGGCGCAGGCGATGGCCGTGGAGGGCGTAGTGTTGCCGATGCCCATCTCACCGGTGCCGAGGATGTCCATGCCCTTCGCGGCTTCCTCCTCCACGGCGGCGATGCCCTCTTCCAGGGAACGGACTGCCTGCTCCCCGGTCATGGCGGGGCCGCGGTACAGGTTCGCCGTTCCCCTGGCGATCTTCCGCACCTGGAGTCCTTCCCGGGGCTCGAAGTCATGGGCCACCCCCATGTCCACCAGGACGACCCTTGCGCCCACGTGACGGGCCAGGACGTTCACGCCGCCGCCGCCGCCCAGGAAGTTGAGCACCTGCTGAACGGTGACCTCCCGGGGATAGAGGGCCACTCCCTCGTCCACCACCCCGTGATCCCCCGCCATGGTGAGGATGACCTTGTGCCGGATAGCGGGGCGGGCGGTGCGCTGGATTCCGGCGAGCTGCACCGAAAGGTCTTCGAGCTTCCCGAGGCTCCCCCTCGGCTTGGTGAGGGAGTCCTGCCGCTTTCTCGCCTCTTCCATGGAGCGGGCGCAGAGCGGGCGGACCCGGACGATTGCCTGTTCTAGTGTCGTCATGATGCCTCCTGTTTTTCCCGATGAATGATTGGATGAACGGTCCCCGTGGACCGCGTATGACTGTCGTGCTATTTCAGCTTCAGGGGCAGCCCGGCCACCACGAGCCAGGCTGCTTCCGCGGAGCGGGCTGCTTCCTGGTTGGCCAGTCCCAGGAGATCCCTGTAAAGCCTTCCGAGAGGGGTGGGGGGTACCACCCCCAGGCCCGTTTCGCTGGAGACGGCCACCACGTCGCCGGCGGAGGCTGCTGCGGCCCGGCAGAACGCCCGGACCCTCCGGAGGATCTCCTCCTCTTCTTCTCCCCGCTGTTCCGGGAGGGAAAAGAGAAGGTTCGAGACCCAGAGGCCAAGGCAGTCCACCAGGGCCACGGTATCGCGTTCAAGCTTCAGCACTGTCTCTTCGATGGCCAGGGGCTCCTCCGCGGTCCTCCACGAGGAAGGACGCCGCTCCCTGTGCCGGTCGATCCGTTCCGCCATCTCCCGGTCTTCGGGCCGGGATTCGCAGGTGGCGATGTAGACCACTTTTTTCCCCGCACGCTCGGCCTCCCTGACCAGGTTCTCGGCGAATTCGCTCTTGCCGCTCCTGCTCCCGCCGAGGACGAGGGTCAGCCTGCCCATCAGGACGCCTCCTTCCGGTACTCCGCCAGGCACTCCACGAGCCGCCGGTTCTCCTCCCCGCTCTTCACGCCCACCCGGACGTATCCCGGGAGGCCGAAGGAGGAGCAGTCCCTCACCAGGATGCGCCGCTGCCAGAGAAAGCCCTTGAGCCTTTCGGCATCCCCGGTCCGGAAAAGAAGAAAATTGCCCGAGGACGGAAGAGGGGGGAAACCGGCTTCCGCGAGGTCCCGGGCCAGTCCGGCGGCAAGGCTCCGGAGACCGTCCCACTGGGCCTCATAGTACCCCCGGGCGCGCAGGGCCGCACGGCCGGCGGCCTGGGCGCAGGCGTTCACGCTCCAGGGAGGCTGCAGGGATGCGAGGCGTCCCACAAGCCGTGGGTCGCCCAGGATATAGCCCAGGCGAAGCCCCGTCAGGCCGTAGTCCTTGGTCATGGACCGGAGAAGAATCAGGCCCGGCTTCATCAGCGGCAGCGCCGACGATCCCGGGGGAGCGAAGTTCACGTAGGCCTCGTCGAGGACAAGCAGGGTGTCCGTGTCGTCGCAGGCGGAGAGCAGGCGGAGAAACTCCTCTTTCGTGGGAAGGATTCCCGTGGGGTTGTTGGGGGAACACACCCAGGCGAGGGAGGGCCGTGCCGTTCTGATCCGGTCTTCCAGTCCGTCCAGGGGGAAAGCGAATCCGTTCTCCTCCGGTGCCGGCACATCCAGGACATCAGCACCGGCGAACTCCGAAGCCGAACGGTATTCCCCGAAGGTCGGGGAAGCGATGAGAACTGTCTTTCCCCTGTCGGCGAAGGCGAAGGCGCAGAGGAAGATGGCCTGGGCGAGGCCGTTGGTCACCAGGACGGATTCCGGGGCCACACCGTGAAGCTCCGCAAGGGCGGCGCGAAGTTCCCCGGAAGCGGAATCGGGGTACCGGGTGAGGGCCGCCCCCGCCACGGCTTCGGCTATCTCCGGGCAGGGAGGGAAGGGATTGGTGGAGACGCTGAAGTCGAGGACCTCCTCAGGAGAGACCCCCTCCTTCCGGAGCCTGGCGTAGTCGAGGCCCCCGTGCCTGGCAGACCGTCCTGTGAGAATCTCCGGCCTAACGAAACAGTCCATGAAGGGCACCAAGCACCGCCGCGACGACTATCACGAGCCCCGAGGCGATGCGGACCACCCGGAGGGCTCTCCGCAGGACATCTTCGTCCAGCGGTTCGGTCCCGCCGGGAAGGGTATAGGCGCCCCGCTTCTCCAGGGTCACTCCCAGCAGGCCGGCCACGACGGACATGGTCCACCCGGCGTTGGGGCTGGGCGTGATCAGGCGGCCCCGTTTCAGGGCCTCTATCCCGGCGAGGACATCCTCGCCGGCGAGAGCCCCGGCGGCCAGCAACAGGAAGGCGGAGACCCGGGCGGGAATCCAGTTGAGCACGTCGTCGCACCGGGCGGCGAACTTGCCGCCCCATTCCATGTCCCCTCCCCTGTAGCCGATCATGGAGTCGCAGGTGTTGCAGAACCGGTAGAAAAAGGCGCCCGGCAGCCCGAAAACGCCGAAGAAGAAGAGAGGGGAGGCCACGCTGTCGGTGAGGTTCTCCGCCAGGGATTCCACGGCCGCCCCGGCCACTTCCTCCCTGGAGAGGTCTTCGGTCTCCCTGCTCACCAGGTCCCGGGAGAGCTTTCTCCGGGCCCCCGGAAGGTCGTTCCGCTCGAGGGAGTCAAGGACCCCTTTTCCCGCCTCGAGAAGGCCCGAAAGGGAGAATGTGGTCTTGAGCAGCGGGACGGCGAGGATGGCGAAGAAAAAGTCGGGGAACATGCCGAGGATCCTGGCCGGCCAGGAAAAGAGAAAGCCGCCGGAGAGCACAAGCGCGCCGCCGAAATAGAGCAGCGCCCGCTCCCTTCCCGAGGGACGGTACTTCCAGAAGGCGGTGATGTACTTCCCCATGTAGACCACGGGATGGTATTTCGACGGAGGCTCGCCGATGAGGAGGTCCCACACCGTCGCCCCCAGGAGGATGAAAACAAGCATCATGGCCTTTCCTTCCTTTCTTCCGTTTTCGGCCCGCCGGGGACGAGGGAATGGAACCTTCCCTCCCACCCAGGGGAAAGCCGCCGGACGGCCGTTTCCAGAATATCACCCTTGCGGGTCTCCGCCCCGGAGGGCAGAAGGATGCCGTAGAGGGTGCCGCTGTGGGCCACGCAGACACCGTACCCTTCCAGCACTGAACAGAGGGCGAAGCACTCGTCGAGGCGGGGTTTTTCCAGGAGCCGGGCTGCCGCCCGTGCGCTCATGGACGCCCCCCTTCCCAGGGCCTCCGGGTCGCCCTGCTCCACCCCCCGGAGAACCAGTGAGAAAGCCTCCCGGTGAAGGGGCGCGAGGCACTCCAGCAGGGGAAGGCTGTCTCTGCTGTTGAACTCCTCGGTGTCCACGGTTCCCCCCCAGTCGAGGACGAGCACCAACAGGGGCGGAGGAGACCCGAGGAACCTCATGATCCTCCCCCCCCGGTGGTCGAGGAGCGCCAGCCCCGGCCAGGCGATGCTGTCGGTGGGCTCCACCGCCAGGGCGATGGAGGACGCTTCTTCCGGCAGTAGGGAGATCCCCGCCAGGGACGCCGCGCAGGCGAGGGCCGAGAGGATATCGGCGGTGCTGCTGGCGTACCCCTTGCCTTCAGGAAGGGCTTCGAGCCGCTCCACCGCAAGGTTCTTCCCCCCAAGGGACCGGCGCTCCAGGAAGGTCTCCAGGGCCCTCCGGGTCTTGCTCATCTCCCCGGGAAGGGAGAGCCCCTCTCCGGGGCGGGCGGTGACCCGGATCCTGGCGTACCTGTCAATGGGGCAGGACACAAGGCAGGGCACTCCGTCCAGCGTGCCCTGAAAAAGCTCCCCGCAGGTTCCCGGGCAGGCGGCGGCGACTGTAGTCATAGGCCGATGATCCGCTCCAGGGCCTTCATGTCGAGGACAGCCTCCACCTCGTCGGCTAGGCGCTCGAAGGCCTGCTCCCGGATCTCCCGGAGGGGAAGGGCCTTCCCGGGTTCCGCCCGGCCGAGAGAGCGGAGCCACTCCTCCCGGAACTCCCCGTTGTCGAAGATGCCGTGGAGGTAGGTCCCCCAGATCCGTCCCCCGGCGCTCACGGCGCCGTCGGTCCTTCCGCCCCCCAGGGAGAGCAGGGGCCTGGCCCCCCGGGGGAGGACCGTCCTGCCCATGTGGATCTCGTACCCTTCCACGGCAAGAGGCCGGGAGCCCGGGAACCCCTCCCCGGGAACAGTGGCGCCCGTTACCCTGGTGGTCTCCTTGGAGGATTCGAAAAGGGTCTCGCCGGGGAGGAAACCGAGCCCGTTCCCGCCGCCTGAGGCTCCCTCCACCCCCAGGGGGTCGGAGATCCGGCGGCCGAGCATCTGGTACCCCCCGCAGATGCCCGCGAGAGAGGAACCCGACAGGACAAGGGCCGCCAGGAGGCCGTCGAAGCCTGACCGGCGGAGCCATGCGAGGTCCTCCAGGGTGGTCTTGCTTCCGGGAAGGATGACGGCATGGGGTTTTCCCAGGTCTTCGGGCCTGTCCACGAACCGGAGGGAGACGCCTTCCTCGAGGGCGAGAGGATCGAAGTCGTCGTAGTTGGAAATGCGGGGGAACTTGATGACGGCGATGTCGACTCCTCCGGTGGCGCCGGAGGACCGGTTCTCCTCGAGGTAGACCGAATCCTCCTGGGCCACGGCGAGATTTTTCAGCCAGGGGATCACCCCCAGGACGGGGCGCCCCCCCGTCAGGTCGGAGAGCATTTCGAGCCCAGGCTCGAGGAGTTTCACGTCCCCCCGGAACTTGTTGATGAGGAAGCCCTTCACAAGGGCCCTTTCTTCGTCGTCCAGAAGGGCCAGGGTCCCCGTGAGGGAGGCGAAGACGCCGCCCCTGTCGATGTCTCCGGCGAGGAGCACCGGGCAGCCGAAGGTCCGGGCCACCCGCATGTTCACGATCTCGCTCTTTTTGAGGTTGATCTCCGCTGGGCTGCCGGCTCCCTCCACGAGAAGGAGGTCGTTCTCCCCGGCGAGTTTTTCGAAGGAAGCGGCCACCGATGCCCACAGGATCTCCCTGCAGGCGTAATAATCCCCGGCAGACAGGGTCTTCCACGGCCGTCCCATCAGGATGACCTGGGAGCGGGAGTGTCCCTCCGGCTTCAGGAGGACGGGGTTCATCTCCACCTCGGGCTCCCGCCCGGCCGCGGAGGCCTGCACCGCCTGGGCCCTCCCCATCTCCTCCCCCCGGGGGGTGACGAAGGAATTCAGGGCCATGTTCTGGGCCTTGAAGGGAGCCACCCGAAGCCCCCTGCGGGCGAAAATGCGGCACAGGGCGGCCGTGAGGACGCTCTTCCCCACGGATGAGGATGTTCCCTGGATCATCAGTGTCCGGGCGCGGATAGGCCATTCCCCCGATCGTATCGATTCTGGACGGGTTCCATGCTACCCACGGAGCCCCTTTTTTGCAAGCGGAGAAAAGAGCCTGAATATCCCGACAGAAAACGGGCGCCCCGCCCCTCCGCCGGGAAGAGCTGGGCGCCTTTCAGTTTTTTCCTACAGCCCCCGGGCAGCAGGCGCGGACAGCACACCCTGCCGCCTGTGCATCAGGAACGGCCGCTAGGCCGCTAGCTTTCATACTTGAAGGAGACCTTCACCTTCGCCCGGTAGGCCTTG
>ENA-UOXR01004321-UOXR01004321.1-bioreactor-metagenome-genome-assembly--contig:-NODE-4321-length-11223-cov-18.635029_pt1 | contig 11223 bp, 9 predicted proteins | sample MGYA00238164_ERZ764825 | MGnify/ENA primary metagenome ERZ764825 (study PRJEB28920, sample SAMN05720171) | bioreactor metagenome | isolation source: Anaerobic biogas reactor | place: USA:Washington...
GAAGGGCGTCTCGACGACGCCATCGCCCAGTACGAGCCCCTGCGGCATCACTACCCGGACGACATCTCGACGCTGGTGATTCTCGGCTACCTCTATCTGGCCACCGGACAGCCTGCCCAGGCCATTGAGACCTTCAATACCGCCATCCTGATCCACCCCGATAATTTCACCACCCGCGATGAGACGATCGACGAGATGGTGGCGGACGGGAATCTCCAGGAGGCACTGGATTCGGTCGACCTGCGGCTCTCCGATCAGCCCGAACGAGCCGATCTGGTCGCCCTGCGGGCTGACCTCCTCGCCGCCACAGGTGCAACGACGGACGCCATCGCCCAGTATCAGCATGCCCTCAGGCTCTGCCCGGACTACCTTGAAGCCACGATCAAGCTCGGCACCAACTACCTGAAAATGCACGCAGAACAACTGGCGGCCCAGCAATTCAACCGCGCCGTCGAAATCAACGACAAGATCGTCGAGGCCTATGTCGGCCTCGCGGCGGCCCAGAAACTCGACGGACAGGCCCAGGAGGCCCGCAACACCCTGACTTTGGCGGCCGCTATCCAGCCGAACAGTGCCTTTCTCTACGCCGAGACGGCCAAGCTTGTCCTCAAAGCGGCGTTGGAGGCCAACCTCATCCCGGCGCCCGACGACGGCTTCACACTGGATCAGGCCATCCTCGAGGCCCACCGCAAACACATCGCCAGCTCTCCATATAACCCCGACCTGCACTATCGCCTCGGCATGCTACAACTCCACACCAATCGACATACCCAGGCGGCTACGTCGTTCGAAACAGCTCTCCAGATCAACCCGACCTTCGGCCGGGCCCGGACAAAGCTGGCACTCTGTCTGCTCGACACAGGACGCGAAACCGAGGCTATGGACCGAATCGATCCACTGATCCGCTTCGATCGGGCGACACTGGAACTTTACTACCGCACCGCAATACTTTATTGCCACCGCATAAAATTCGCCTCGTCGATGATCAACCTCCAGCACCATCTCGACAGCAACACCGCGTGCGATCACGACCCGGCCACGAACATATCGATCGTCCTGCAGAATCTCGGCCTGGCCGACACAGTAGGCCTGATGTGGGAGAATCTCTGCCAGACGGCAGCACACGCATCCGCCTCTGCCGTCTGAGAAGCCCGTCGAAAGCCATCTACGGCTCGTTTCAACGCCCGTGGCGGCCCCTGGGCGAATGAAACATAACATATCTTATGAGACGTTAGGTTTGGTCTTGTTTTCGCGTTCCATGCCGCCCGCGACACACTCCTCTGGCCGCTGGGGAACCTCCGCTGTATAATGCGACAGACGGGTTCAGGCCGTTTTCACGGCCGCGGTTAAGAGAACGTTCGGAGATGCCATGTGATCCAGGGAACGCAGCGATTCGGGGCCCAATGGTCGATGTCTGTGAGGATCATCACCGCCATGGTGATCCTCGCAACGATTCTCGTCGTCGGCATCCTACTTCGAATCGGTACGGGGCCCGGTCCTGCCTGGCTGAACCCGCTGGCATTCATCCCGGCTGGGGTTCTATCGATCACAATCCTCTTTGCGCCACTGGGGTTCACCGTCGATCCCATCGGAATCATCGTCCATCGCATGGGGCCGAACATCTATGTACGCCACGCGGAGATTGCCGCCATCGACCGGATTGAGCCTCGACAGATCGGGTTGCGTCTTCGTCTGCTTGGCTCTGGCGGCTTTTTTGGATTCTTTGGATCGTTCTACAGCCGGTCTCTCGGCCGATTCCGTGGCTACATAACGAACCGCAGAGATCTCGTGCTGATCACGCTGCGAGACGGCAACAAGCTGATCGTCTCGCCACATCCCGCCGACGCGTTCGTGGAGTACGCCCAAATGGCCCGCTGACAGTCCGATAATGGATTGTAGACAAGAGGGCGGTTGGCGCCTTTCGCAAGAGCGTCAGAAGTCCGCAACCTGCTGGGATGGGTCGCGTAGGGAAACCGGCTTGCCGAGGATCTCATAGTGCAGGATCGCCCTTTTCAAGGCGTCGATATCGGCATAGTCGATCAGATAGGGTGAAGCAACCGGCTCAGACACAGGCTGGGGCCGCGATTGGATCCGCGGCGACGGCGACGATATCTCCGGTCCAGGGCGGTCAGTTGCCGAGGTCACAGGACTCTCGGGCTCGATGGGCCGCGGTCGTCGTCGGCTCACATCCTCCCGGTGCCGTCGATGCTCTCGCACGGGGCGCGGTGATCGGCGCTGGGGGGGCTGTGAGACGTCGTGTCGCTCATAGACGAGAACGGGTTCACCGCCCCGTCGAGCGCGCATGATGACGCGCCCCTGCTTCGGCCGGTCCGCAGAGGAAGCGTCCTCCTGATGGGAAGGTTCGCCTTGCTGCTGCGATGCCCGAACCCGGCCTTCGGCCGCCTGCATCATCTCTTCGGCTTTGCGGGCGAGGCGCTCCTGCCAGGTCGGCTGTCGCCGGCGCGGGGCCTGGCCGCCTTTCTGCGGCGCGTTCTTCTTCGCTCCGGCCGCCTTGATCAGGCCGCCAATCGCCCAGAAGACGGCAACCGCAACGATGAAGAGGATGTTCATCCACTCCTCGGCGTCGCCTTGCGCCAGCCAGCGAGTTTGTATCATCCAATTCTGCATTCAGCCTTACGTTCCACTCGGCCGGGCATCGAGAGACCACCCGCTCGGTGTGTGAGAACCCTATTCACTCTTCTTCGGTTTGGCGATCGATTCGCGCATCTGCGTGTCGGCGCCAATGTTCTTGAGCCGGTAGTAATCCATGATTCCGAGGTTGCCCTTCTGGAAGGCCTCGGCAATCGCCAGCGGGACCTTCGATTCGTTCTCCACGACGAGCGCCCGCATCTCCTGCTCGCGCGCCACGGCCATGGCCCGGCGTTTCTCGGCCTCCGCCTTGGCCCGGCGCATGTCGGCCTCCGCCTGCGCGGCCTGAAGCTGGGCCCCGACGTTCTCACCCACATCAACGTCCGCGATATCAATCGAGAGAATCTCGAACGCCGTGCCGGCGTCGAGCCCCTTGCCGAGCACCGCCTTGGAGATCCGATCCGGGTTCTCCAGCACGCTCTTATACGTGATCGAACTGCCGATGGTTGTGACAATACCCTCGCCGACGCGGGCGATGATCGTCTCCTCCGTAGCGCCGCCGACGAGTCTCTGGATATTCGTTCGGACCGTCACCCGGGCCTTGGCCCGCAGTTGAATGCCGTCCTGGGCCACGGCATCGATGGTTTCTTTGCCCTTTTTCGGGTCCGGACAGTCAATGACCTTCGGGTTCACGCTGGTCTGAATGGCGTCGAGAATATCGCGTCCCGCCAGATCGATCGCGGTCGCCGTCTTCAGCGTCAGGTCGATGTTGGCGCGGTTGGCGGCAATCAGCGCCCGCACCACATTGGGCACGCGCCCCCCTGCCAGGTAGTGGCTTTCCAGATCCTTGGTGGTCAGCTCCAGACCCGCCTGAATCGCCGTAATCTTGCTGAGCACGATCGCCCGGGCGTCCACCTTGCGCAACCACATGCCGATCAGTTCGCTGAGCTTGATATCGGCCCGGGAGAAATACGCCTGGAGCCACAGCCGGGCGAACTTCAGGAGAATCAGCACGAAGACCAGTGCCGCAAGACCCACCACGATGAGGATTCCCACAAGCACGGGGTCCATGCCTTGCGGCTGCTGCATCAATACACGTCCTATCTCGGACATCGATCCATCCTTTCCCTAAGCGTCCTCGGTTACGCGAACGGTCAGTTGCGTTCCTTCGACTCGAATCACCTTGACGGTTGCCCCCTTTTGAACGTATCCGGTCTCGGCGACACACTCGATCCTGCGGCCGTCAAACCGGCACATGCCCACCGGACGCAGCGGCGTCAGCACCTCCCCCACCTGCCCCAGGAGCTTAATCAGCTCGGGGCTGTCCGGTATGGCGTCTCCCCGCTCGCGCACCGGGCCCGCCAGAATGACGTGCTGACCGAACCGGGTCTTCGGCAGCAGCCTGTACGCACCGACAAGCAGCGAAGGGACCATCACGGCCGCGACCAGAACGCCGAGCCACCCGGCCAGACTGCTGAAGCGGAAGAAGATGGCCACCCCGCCGACGACGCAGGCCAGCGCACAGATGCTCAGAAGCCCGCCGCTGGGGATGAAGACCTCCGCTACGATCAGTGCCGCACAAACCACATAAAGAACGACCGCAAACAACAACCACCAACCCATGCGTCTATCCCTCTTCAAGGCCCTTACGCCGATGTCACCGGGAGCGAGACATTCGCGACCATCCTACGCGCCATCGCGGCCTTTGACAACCACGCGATTGCCGTGGATCTCGATTATCTCCACCGCGGTCCCGCGGTCCAGGAACTCCGCCGTCGCGACAACATCGACCATGGTGTCGCCGAACCTTGCCTTTCCCACCGGCCGCAGATCGGAGACGGCCGTGCCGGCGTCACCCACGCGGACGCCATATCGAGGACTGTCCACCGAGGCCGTCGCAGCGGTTCCATTTGCCATCGCCGGTGTCGGCATCAGAATCAGGCCGCTCATGAAGCGCAATTTCGGCAGGTAACGCGACAGCACGGATGCCAGAACGAGGAATCCGACGAATCCATACAGCATGCCCAACACCCCGTTGGTCAGGACGGTCCAGTCTTCCGGACCTTCGGGCCAGGGCAATTCGCCCGGCGCGTTCTTGACGAGCATGCCGAACAGCCCGCCGAGAATCAGCAAGATGCCGAGAATTCCCGCCACGCCAAAGCCCGGCAACACAAACAGCTCGACCAGAAGCAGAATGATGCCGGCAAAGAAGAGCACGATCTCCACCCAATTCGCCAATCCGGTGAGGTATTTGCTGCCGATGATGACGGCGAAGCAAATGACCGCGACCAGTCCGGGCAATCCCACCCCCGGCGTGCTCAGTTCGAGATAAACGCCGAGCAAAGCCAGCATGACCAGCACACCCATGACCGCCGGCGAGTTGAGCCAGCGCACCATTTCCTCCGACCACGTGGTTTCCAGCCTCATTGGAGGGCGGGCGAACCGAACGCCCTCTCGCTCTTCGAGAAACGCCAGCGCCTCGTCCAAGCCCCCTACCACCGCACGGGCCACGCCGTACTCCAGGGCCTGCGAAGCCGTCAGAGTCAGCAATTCCTCGCTTCCAACGACCTGCTCGGCGCCGTCAACGTCATATCTCTGTGCATCATCAGGCAGATCTCTACGTTCGTAGAACTCCCATTGTCCCGTTTCACGGTCCCTGATTCGCCAGACCTCGACCTGCATCGTCACCATCGCCTTCAGCAGCGCCTCGGGATATCCATTGGCCTCGGCCGCCCGCTGGAACGCCGCCCGGATGAAGCTCTCGGCCTTCTCGCGCTCGACGCCTTCGAGCTTGCCCCCCATTGAGATCGGCGCGCAGTCACCGATCGTCGTGTTCTGGCGCATAATCACGTCGTTGCACGAGACGCTGATCAGCGCGCCGGCGCTGATCGCTTCGGTCTGAACGTAGGCGATGGTGCGGGCACGGCTGCCGATCGTCTGGATGAAGTACTTGGCGATGCTGTCGGCAGCGTCGACCAGGCCGCCGTAAGTCTCGATCTCATAGATCAGATAATCGGCTCCGGCCTGCATCGCTGTCTCGCTGCGCCGCTCGATCGAGTCGAGCAGGCCCTGGTCGATCATCCCTTTGCAGGGGATCACCGCGGCCATGGCGGGGCGCGCCGCCTCATCGGCCTTGGCCGTGAACGCAGATACTCCCAGCAGCGTGCCGACGATAAGGGCAACGACAATCGAACGTCTCTGTCTCATGCCGGAGATTGTACCGGTCGATAACTGCCCTGGCAAGATTCCGACGCAGAATCGCCGGGGTCCGCCTCCCGCCGCCCTGCCGGGCGCGCAGGCCTATGCCAGACTACACAGCACATCCACGCCCTGCCGGATCTTCTCGTCGGTCGTCGCGAAGCTGATCCGAAAATGGGTGTCCTTCTCGCTGAAGACGTTGCCGGGGATGACCAGGACGTTGTTCTGGATGGCCTTCTTGACGAATTCGGTGCTGGAGCCGCCGGGGGCCTTGACAAAGGCATAGAACGCGCCTCCCGGCCGGGCCAGCTCGAAGGCCTTGCCCAGACCCTCATACAGCAGATCGCGCTTCCTGGCGTACTGGGCGACGAGATCGCTCACGTCGTAGTCCAAGGCAGCCATCGCCGCCCGCTGGAACGGGCTTGGGGCGCACACGAACGTGTACTGCTGGATCTTGATCATCTCCTCGATCACCGGCCGCATCGACGCCGGCGCCGCCACGTAGGCCAGACGCCAACCCGTCATCGCATAGCTCTTGCTGAACCCGCGCATCAGCAGCACTTTCTCATGGTAGCTGGCAATACTCGGGCAGGAGCCATCGTAGCAGAACTGTTCGTAAATCTCGTCAGTCAGGACCAGGATGTCCCTTTCGGCGGCGATCTTCGCCAGGGCGCGCACCTGTTCGTCGCTGTAGACGATGCCCGTCGGGTTGCAGGGCGAATTGAGGATGATCATCTTCGTCTTGTCCGTGATGGCCTTGGCGATGCCGTCAACCGGCAGGCCGAAATCGGGATAGGAATCGACGAAGACGCACTTGCCGCCCAGCAGGTTCACCACGTGCTTGTAAATGACGAAATACGGATCGGGGATAATCACCTCGTCGCCCGGGTCGATCAGGGCCAGAAAGGCCAACAGCAGCCCCCCGCTGACGCCGCTGGCGACGAGCACGCCGGGGTTATCCCAACCGAACTCAGCGGCCATCTGGGCAGCGATCTTGTCCTGGAGGTCCTTGTCACCGGCTGTCTGAGAGTACCGGTTCATGCCGGCCTCGATGGCCTTGATGGCCTCGCGCTTCAGCGGCTCGGGCACATCAAAATCGGGCTGGCCAATGGAAAAATTGATCGGGTCCTTCAGTTCGGCCGCCAGGGCGAAGACCTTCCGTATCCCGCTCGAGTCGATCAAACGCGTCCGATCCGCCACCAGTTTCTTCATCGTTCACCTGTGCAAAAGAACCGTGTCTGAGAGCTCATTGTATGTCCGATTGACGATCTCCATATGATACCCGTTCCCATCCCTCTTTCCAAGCCTAAAAGGCACCTTGAAAGAATGCTTGAGGGCGATCTCGCCGCACGGTACATTGACGGCTGGACCGCGTCACCCGATTTCTCCGTCTTTCGATGAAGGGGCAAACGATGGTCGCGCATCAGATGAATCGTCGCGAGTTCGTGGGCCTGTCGGCGGCCAGTGTCGCCGGCGGCATGCTTGGCTTCAGTCCGAGTGCCGCTGCCGCCCCCACCGGCGACTCATGGGACCCCGCGGCGCCGCTGATGGTCACGGGCAAGGCCCTTCGGATCCAGCCGATCCTCATGTACCGCGTCGCACAAAGGCGGGAGGCCACCTCGTGGAAGTCCTGGGGCGGCGTACAGGACGACCAGGCGGCGGAGAAGGAATGCGGCCGAATCACCGAGGAACTGCGGGCCCTAGCTACCCAGGCCGGTTTCCCGGTGGAGATGCTCCCTGTCGTGAAGGTCCGTTCGCCCGAAGAGGCCGCCCGCGTGCATGAAGAAGACTACGATTGCGTGATCGTCTACGCCGCCACCGGATCAGGTGAGACGCTCAAGGCCTGCTTCGCACCCCGCAAGGACCGCGATACGCTCGTCTTTGTCCGCCATCGCTCCGGGCCATCCTACTATTGGTACGAGGCGCTCAGCACACGGTATCTGGCGGCCGGCAATGCGCAGTTCCTCCAGAACTCCCATGCCGATCACGGTCCGGTTCACGTCGACGACGTCGTCGTGGATGACGGTGGCGAACTGCTGTGGCGGCTGCGGGCCCTTTACGGACTGAAGAACTTCGTCGGCGCCCGCATCGTGGCGCTGGGCGGCCCGTGGGGCAAGTACGCCCCCGATGCGCCGCAGGTGGCCCGAGATCGTTACCGGCTCAACATCATCGACATCCCATACGAGGACGTCTCCGGACGAATCGAGGCGACGTTGAAAGACAAAGACCGGCTTCGGTCGGCGCAACGCATGGCCGAGACATACCTCGCGATGCCCGATACAACACTGATGACGGACAAGGAGTTCGTAACGAACGCCTTCCTGCTTCACGGCTTGTTCAAGGACCTGATGCGCGAGCATGAGGCGCCGGCTTTTACCATTCGCGGGTGCATGAGCACGATCCTGCCCATCGCCAGGACGACGCCGTGCCTGACCCTGGGTCTGTTAAACGACGAGGGCCTGATCGCGTTCTGCGAATCGGATTTCGTCATCATCCCGGCGGGCATCCTGCTGCACTACATCGCGGGCAAACCGGTCTTTATGCACAACTCGACCTTTCCTCACAACGGGATCATGACCGCGGCCCATTGCAGCGCCCCCCGCCGCCTCGACGGCGTCCATTACGAACCGGCCAGGATCATGACGCACTATGAATCGGAATATGGGGCCGCGCCCAAAGTCGAGATCCCGGTGGGTCGGCAAGTGACGTTCGTCGATCCGGAATACAGCACAGGCCGCTGGCTCGGCTTCACCGGCGTAGTCAAGAGCAATCCGTTCTATGAGGTCTGCCGGTCCCAGCAGGACGTGGAGATTCAGGGCGACTGGAAAAAGCTGTGCAGCGAGGTCCGCGACTCGCACTGGATGATGGCCTACGGAAACCATCTCCAAGAGCTGGGCTACGCCGCACGCAAGATCGGCATCGACTGGATCGATCTGTCCACGGTGTAGAGCCTCTGCAGGGCAAGGCAGGCCCGCACCTGGTGGCAGGCGGCGCGGGCCATGGCCCCGATGAGAATCGTTAGAGTGGCTTGACGGGGACGCAGATCTCAACGACGCAGCGGCCTTCAGGGTGCTGTTTGGGATCGTTCAGATACCGTTCATAGCAGGGCTTGTCGTCGCACTGGTAGCCGCTCTGCGGCAGCCAGTGGCCCAGGAGGGTCGCCCAAGCCTCTTCGTACTCTGTAGGCAGAAGCTCGAAGCACCCGACGGCGTACTTGCCCCCCTCGATGGTGGCGGCGCTGACCTCGCCGTCGACCGCAGTATGCTCGGGAACGGTCATGCAGACATCGACGCGGAGCTTCTCCTCGGGCGTGATGTCGGGGTCGTCGTAGTAGAGGCAGAGGAACTGGGTCTCGGGCGGCTTGATCAGGTCGCGCGGTCCGGCCCAGCCGCACAGTCGGCCAAAAAGGCTCTCAAACAAGGATGCGTTGCCCTTGTAGGGACCGATGTGGCGAATGTACGCGACGTGCATCTGCGGCATGTCTCTGACTTCGATGGTGACTTCTTTCTTGTTCATTTGGCATCTCCATACTTGGGTTCCAGTTGTCAGGTCCATTGTATGGAGAATCGACGGAGCGTCTTTCCACGTCTTGCTCTGATCTTGGTCCGTGTTGCTATTCGCTTTGCACATCTTGCTCTTGTCCCGATCGTCCAGATTGCGCCACTGACTGGCGCTAATGCCGAAAGCCTCTTTGAACGCACGGGCGAAGGTGGCGGAACCGGAGAAGCCGCAATCGAAAGCGATTTCAGTGATCGACTTGGTGGGGTTGCTCTTGAGAAACGAGGCCGCCTTTTCGATGCGGCGGCGCTGGATGAACTGATAGAGTGTCTCCCCTACGATCGATCTGAAGATGCGATGGAAGTGGAAGGCCGAGAAGTTCGCCACGCGTGCCAGTGTCTGGAGGGACAAGTCGCCGTCCAGGTTGGCCTCGATGTAGTCCATCACGCGATTGATGCGGCCCATGTATTCGGCCCGTAACGCTCTGCTCCTGATCTCGTCGTGTGTGGACATGAACGCCCTCTCGTGTCTATTTGCTGTTTGGCTCCGCAAAAACGCGCTTATGATAGCCTCTGCGGCGTCCACTACCAACTGCGAATTCCATGGGGTCAGGTTGTTGTTTTGTTCTTGATCCCGGCTGTGGCGTTCGTACAATCGTCGTGGACGCGCAGCCCGTGGCACAGGCTGGGTCGAAAGAGATGGTGAGCAACCAGGAGGCCGCCCCATGGTCAGGCATAGCCAGTCTTCTTGGCTGATTCTGTTTGCGGTGGCATTGTCCCTCATGGTGAAATGTGCGGCCCTGCCCGCCGCGGAGATGGTGCCGTTGACGCCGGGGGACGTTCAGGTTCGTGGGGAAATCGGCCGACGGATCGATCTCACGATCACCAATAGCGTGCTGGCCCTCGATGCCGATCGGGACTTTCTCGAACCGTTCCGGCGGAAGGACAGCCAGGGCGGCTACATCGGCCTGGGCAAGTTCATCGACAGCCTCGTCCGCTTCGCCGCCTACAGCAAAGACCCGAAGGTGATCGCCCTCAAACAGCACGTCGTCCGCGAGGCGATCGCCACGCAGGAGGCCGACGGCTATATCGGCATCTGTGTGCCCGACAAGCGAATGTGGCACCTCTGGGACATCCACGAGATGGGCTATCTGGTCATGGGGCTGACTGCCGACCACACCCGTTTCGACGAAAAGCCGTCGCTCGACGCGGCGAAGAGACTCGCCGACTACATCATCGCCCGCTGGTCGGACGACCCCAACCGCAAGACAGAGGGCTGGGTCTCGACCTATGTGGCCACGACGGGACTGTCCGAGGCGATGCTCGCCCTCCACGGCCGGACCGGCGACGAACGATACGTGGATTTCGTCGTGCGGCACCGCAAGCTGGCCGCGTGGGACACGCCGCTGATCCAGGGCCGCTGGGGCAATCTCGAAGGGCACGCCTACTATCACATGGCGCTCTGCCTGGCGCAACAGCGTCTGAACGAGGTCCGGCCCGAGGCCCGATTGCTGAACCAATCGCGGGCGACGCTCGACTTCCTGCTGCGACAAGACGGCCTGCTGGCACCGGGGCTCTGCGGATATCACGAATGCTGGCACAGCAACCAACAGGGCTTCTACAAGCTCGGCGAGACGTGCGCGACCGCCTATCTGATCCGCTGGCTCGACGCTCTGCTGCGTCACAACGGCGATTCGCTCTACGGCGACATCATGGAGCGGGCGATCTACAACGGCCTGTTCGCGGCACAGTCGCCTGACGGCCGTCGCCTGCGCTACTACGCGCCGTTCGAAGGCGAACGGGAGTACTTCCAGGGCGATACGTATTGCTGTCCATGCAATTACCGGCGGATCATCGCAGAACTGCCGGAGATGATCTGCTACCGGCGCGGCGACGGCCTGGCGATCAACCTCTACGCACAGTCCACCGCCACGGCCAG
>ENA-UOXR01004322-UOXR01004322.1-bioreactor-metagenome-genome-assembly--contig:-NODE-4322-length-11223-cov-4.462482_pt1 | contig 11223 bp, 11 predicted proteins | sample MGYA00238164_ERZ764825 | MGnify/ENA primary metagenome ERZ764825 (study PRJEB28920, sample SAMN05720171) | bioreactor metagenome | isolation source: Anaerobic biogas reactor | place: USA:Washington...
GGCGCAGGTTATCCTTTGTATGCTGAGGTCCCGGGTCGGGTCGATGCCCATTTTCCGCGCCGTGTCGGCCATCCCCAGGACGTATGTCGGGGTCGCCATGAACGCCGTGCACTGAAGCTCCTGCATCTTGAGGATGCGCGCCTCGGTGTCAAGGACACCGCCCGGTACGACCTCACAGCCTATCTTCTCCAGCGCGTAGTGCCCGGCCCAGAAGGCGACGAATATATTGTAGCCGAAAGGCAGAAAAACCCTGTCCGACGTCCTGTATCCTTGAGAGTAAAGTATGTATGACCAGCATTCGGACCACCATTCCCAGTCCTGCCATGTATCGGCCTGATAGACGGGAGTGCCCGTCGTGCCGCTCGTTTGCCTGAACTCCGTCACTTCGTCGAGGGGGACGGTGAGGATATCCCCGTAGGGAAAGGGCGGATTCTCCTGTACCTTTCTCAGCATCCCCTTGTCCGTTTTCGGGACCTTCGCGACGTCCTCGAAGGTCTTGATATCGCCGGGTTCCATGCCGGCGGCGCTGTAAAGCCTCCGGTAGAAAGGCGAGTTCTCATACGCGTACTCCACTGCTCTCTTGAATTTCCTGAGCTGGAGCTGGCGCAGCTTTTCCCGTGGCATCGTCTCAAGTATCGGGTTCCAGTATGAATTCATCTGATGAGCCATATCGCCGCAACCTCCCTGATTTTCTTCAATTCCGATCACATTTTAAGCACTGCGAGCCGGTTGCCGTGGCCTATTCAGGAGGGGGTAGTCCCGGCCCGCAATGCGTGGGGCTGCTTATTGCTGGTGTGTCTTCAGGTAATCAAGACAGAACTTCAGGGCCTCTTCACCGGGAAGGTTCTTTGTCTTGAGCTCCTTCACGTATTCGTCGATGACGGGGCGCACCTTCTCCGCCCACCTCTTGTCCTCTGCCTTCGTGAGAGTGATGAACTTGTTGCCGCGCTGGGTCATGAACTCCCTGCCCTCCTTGTCTATGGCATCCCATTGTTTGCCCTGCTTTTCCATCCACTCTTCGTTTATGCCCTCTATGATCTTCTGGATGTCAGGCGGGAGAGAGTTCCACTTGCTCTTGTTCATGACGACGAAAAAGGACGTGCTGTACGCGGAGCCGTAGTTCTCGATGGTGTACTTGACCACCTCTCCGATCTTCCAGCCCTTCATCGCCTCTATGGGGTTCAGGATGCCCTCGACGATACCGGTCCGGAGCGCCTCGTAGGACTCCGTCTGGGGCATGGCGACGGGAGAGGCTCCCAGCGCGGCGGCAACCTTGGCGCTGAAACCCGTGGAGCGGACCTTCATCCCCCTGAGTTCCTCGAGGCTCTTGACAGGCCTCTTGGTGAAAAGTATGCCCGGGCCATGGGCGTGGAGGTACATGACCTTCACCTGGTCAAATTCCTTTGGCTGGAACTTCTTGAAATAAGCGTTGATCATCTTCGTCGCGACATAGGCGTTCTTGTACCCGAGAGGAAGGTCGATGACCTCCGTCAGGGGAAACCTGCCTTTCGTGTAGCCGAGAACGCTCTCGCCCACGTCAGCGATGCCCTTCACGACGCTGTCGTACGTCTGGCCCGCCGGGGTGAGAACAGCGCCGGGATAATAGGTGAGCTTCACCCTGCCCTTCGTTCTCTTCTCCACCTCCTTGCACCAGTCCGCCATGATGATGCTGTTCTTGTGTGATGCCGGGAAGAAATTCGAGAAATTGAGATTGATAACCTTCTCCTGAGCATATGCCGGAACGGAACCTGCGAGAAGAACAAACAAGAACAGACAGACTACAGCCATTACACCGATACCACTCCTCCTGTTCATAACGAACCCCCTGTTATTTGATGCACCCCAAAACGGGATGTGTTGCCGCATACATGGGATTTCGTTCGCTTTGTTTTGTCTTTCGGGGATCCGAACGATTTTATCCCCCCCTCAATGATCCTTAATCTATTGGTCTAATATTTATCCCTATACAATCTTTTTGTCAACAAATATTTTATTGCAATTGCCAGGCACCTGGCATATGATATGAGCAACACAATGCCCATGTTCACGCCCATAAGGCCTTTGCGGATATCCAACGAGGTGACGGAACAGTTAAAACAGTCGATCCTCCTCGGCCATTTCAAGCCTGGCGACAAACTGCCTTCCGAACGGGAGTTGGCCGAGGAATTCCAGGTGAGCCGGGTGGCTATCCGGGAAGCGCTGAGGGCCCTCGAGAATTCCGGTTTCGTCCTTACCCGCCAGGGTATCACCGGCGGTGCCTTTGTTACCGAGCTGTCTTTCCAGCAGCTCGCCAATTCTTTCCTCGACCTTTTTCTCTGCGAGAAGATATCCATCCCGGAGCTCTATCATGTCCGGCGCCTCATAGAGCCCGAGGTGGCACGCCTCGCCGCGCTCAGGATAAACGATGAATACGCCGGGCGCCTGAGGGCCGCCCTCGAGGCGGAGAAGACCCCCGGGCCGACGCTCTCCGAAGAGGTCGACCGAAAGACCACCGTCCACTATATCCTTGCCGAAATGTGCGGAAACCGGTTCTTCGAGGCCCTCGTCACCTGTGTCATGAGGCTCACGAAGCAGGTCGTCGAGGCCGTCAAACCGGACACGGAGAAGCTTCACCCCGCGGGTCTCCACGACGCCGCCGTGGAAGCCGTCATCGCCGGCGACTCCGAGGGCGCGGCGCAGGAGATGGAAAAGCACGCCGTCGCCTTCGGCAAGAACCTCATGGAAATGGAAGAGGAATACCACAAGACGAAGACCGCGTAACGACGGTCTCAGGTCCCAAGTCTCAGGTCTCAGGTCAAAAACAAGAAATGCAAGCTCCAGCAGTCTCTTGCCTGAAACCTGGAACATGGAAGGCTTTTTTCTTCCTGTAACTTGAAATCTGGAACCTGAAACGGTCTTACTACCCTCCGAAGTCGGGGTTTATGAACTCGATCCTGTCGCCTTCGGAGATCAGCGTTGTATGGTAGGCCTGGGGGTGGATGAAGCGGTTGGCCCGCCCGCCACAAAAACCCACCAAAAGAACAGGGCCTCTCCGTCACGTCCTATACGTCCCAAGCGTCCTATATGTCCCATAGGTCCTATATCTCCTATAGGTCCTATCCCCTTACCCCCCGGAGCATTGACAGGGGAAAGTGGGGCCGTTACACTAACAGGGACATGCTCTCCATCGGGATCGCCTTTTTGGCCCTTTCCTGTCTCGTCTCAGTGACGAACATCGTCAATTACGCTCTGAGGATGGTGAAGAAGAGACGGGGCGAGGTATACCGGAAGGGCTCGGCGATCCACGTATTGTCCATCGTTTTTTCCATCATGGCCTATGTCTTTGCCGGGGACACCCTGGGGGTGTGGGTCTTTATCCCCGCCATTCTCGACCCCGCCACCCTCTTCATTCTTGCGGCGCCCATCCTTCTCATCCGAATGATACGGGAAGCGGAACGATCCCGGGACCGTTCATGACAGCCTTCGTCACCGCCGCGGTGATACTCGGCCTGTCGTCGGGTTTCTCGCCGGGGCCGCTCTTGACGCTTGTCATCGCGCAGACGGTGATGCATGGCGTGAGAGAGGGGATCAAGGTCGCCCTGGCGCCCCTTGTCACCGACGTCCTTGTCATCACTCTTGCCGTCTCCGTCCTGTCCCGCTTCGCCCGCGCCCACACCGTGCTGGGATGGATATCCATTCTCGGGGGGCTATTCGTGGTCTACCTCGCCTGGGAGACGTTCCGGGCACCCGAACCCCGGGTTAACCTCACTCAAAGACAGGCCCGGTCTCTCGGCAGGGGGATAATCGTCAATGCCTTGAATCCCCATCCGTACATCTTCTGGATCGCCGTCGGCGCCCCCATGATGGTCAGGGCCAGCGAGGAGAGCCTGGCGACGGCGGCCGCCTTCGTCCTGTGCTTCTTCGTCTGCCTCGTCGGCGCCAAGGTCCTCGTGGCGGTCCTCGTGGGCAGGACAAAGAAGGTGCTCACGGGAAAGATCTACCGCTTGATCATGCGGCTTCTCGGCCTCGCCCTTTTTGTCTTTGCCCTCTTTCTCGTCAGGGACGGCCTTGTCCTCCTCAGGGTGATCGCCAAATTTCCTTGAAAGCACGGCACAGGGGCGGATAGAATATCGAAGTCTGCAAGATCGTTATCGAGAGGAGCGAACGTCATGCCCGATTACAGCAAGATAGACGTACCGGAGGTCCTGTCATACGTGTTCTATCCGCGTGACGAATCCGGCCCCTGTCCGGGATACGCCTTCGACCATTTCATTCCCGTGGCGGAAGCGGTGGCCCTCCACTGCCGGTTCTACGAAGAAGACAAGAACCGCTCCCGGCCCTGGATCCTCTATTTTCACGGTAATGGCGAGGTCGTAAGCGACTATGACGAGATCGCCCTGTTCTACTTCAAACACAGCCTTAACCTGGTGGTCGTCGATTACCGCGGCTACGGGAAATCCAACGGCACGCCGACCGTTGCCGACATGTCCCGCGATTCCCGGAAGGTCTATGAGTCCGTGAAGACCGCTCTCGCGGAAAGGGGTTTGCGGGACGACCTGTGGATCATGGGCAGGTCTCTCGGCAGCGTCTCGGCCCTCGCGATCGCCTACGACCAGGGTGCCGGCATCAACGGGCTCATCATCGAAAGCGGTTTCCCGAGCATCTCCAGCCTCATCGTCCGCCACGGCATAGCCACACCCGGCATGGACCTCGACGCCATCACCCGGGAGTGCCTCGATATGGTGCGGTCCATCACGGTCCCCGTCCTCATCATTCATGGGGAATACGACACCCTGGTACCGCCCGATGAGGCCGAGACCATCTACGAGACCATCGGTTCGGCGCATAAGGACCTTCTCATGATACCGGGGGCGACGCACAACGATATAATGTTCGTGGGTTTACGGCAGTACATGGAGGCCATAAGGAAGTTCGTCGATTCGACGAGCCCCGCCCGATAGTCTCCGTCAATCTTCAGATCTGCAAAGAGGCCCCCTCTACTTTACGAGGGCCTTCACCTTTTCCACCAGGGCCCGCAACTGTTTTTCCCTCTCCTTGAGGGCCTCGCGGAACTCTCGCCTGTTCGTCCTGACTATCTCAACTTCCAGGTGGGAGTGATATCTTTCAAGGACACTGAGCAGCAGTTTGGCCTCGTCGTCGTTCATCTCGCATGTAACCATACATTCCTCCTTCACAGGCACAGTGCCGCTCTTCCCGCGGCTGTCAGTGCTGCCTGTAGATGTATTGATATGCGCTTCTCAACCTCTGCGCGACGATCCCGATGATATGCTTGTAGATGATGAGACCCTCTTCGGGATGACGTTTCACGACGTTCTCGATGACATCCCTCCCTATCCTGATGATCCTCGTCGGCGCCAAGCACCGTGCGGTCGCGCTGTAGACATAGGGTTCGACGAGCGCCGACCAGCCGAATATCTCGCCGGGTCTCTTGACGATGAAATGCATGTTCTCCTTTTCCAGGACGATTATGTCCACTTCCCCTTCCACCAGTTCATAAAAGTACGATCCCGGCTCATCTGCCTTGAAGATAACGTCATCGCGGACAAAGGACGCCTCCTCTCCCAGCTTCCCGATCTCCGCAATGACCCTTTGACTGACTCCCTGAAAAAGATCGAATTCCTTCGTAGGGGACGCTTCCATGATAGGCACGCCAATCACCTCCTTATTTCGTGTCACCCTTATAGTCTATTTAGCACAACTTCGGAATAAGACAAGGAGACAAGAAGAAGGTTCAAGGGTTCAAGGGTTCAAAAGTTCAAGGGTTCAACAGTCTGCTGATAAAGCCCGCTTCCCGTCATCCCGGCGAAGGCCGGGAACCAGGAAGAACCGGCGGCAAATGACAGCTGAACGGTAAAAGACGCGACAACACTTCTCCTGTTCCACCGTCCCGGCAGTATCCTTTGTGTGCTTTCTGCTGCAACAGGGTTTATCCTGATTCCCGGCCTTCGCCGGGATGACGGATTTGGCTCTTGAACTTTTGAACCCTTGAACTCTTGAACCTTCCTCTATTTCTTTTCCATGTACCTCGGTTTGATCATGTTCTCCGGGGAGAGGATGTCGTCGAGTTCTTCCTTTTTCAGGTAGCCCTTTTCGAGGACGAGTTCGCAGACGGAACGGTTCGCTGCCAGGGCTTCGTGGGCTATCTCGGTGGAGCGTTCGTAGCCGATGTAGGGGTTAAGCGCCGTAACGAGGCCGATGCTGCACTCGACGTATTCGCGGCACTTATCGCTGTTTGCCGTTATTCCCAGCACACAGCGGTCGGCGAGCGTCCTGCCGGCACGTCGCAGGGCCACGAGGGAATTGAAGAGGCTGAAGGCCATGACGGGTTCCATGACGTTGAGCTCCAGTTGTCCCGCCTCCGCGGCGAAGCTCACCGTCACGTCGTTGCCGATGACAAAGAAGGCGACCTGGTTCACCACCTCGGGGATGATGGGGTTCACCTTGCCGGGCATGATGGTCGAACCGGGGGCCATGGGAGGAAGGTTGATCTCGTTGAGGCCGCAGCGGGGACCGGACGCCAGGAGCCTCAGGTCGTTGCAGATCTTGGAGATCTTGACGGCGAACCGTTTCAGGACACCCGACAGCTGGACGTAGGCCCCCGAATCCTGCGTCGCTTCCACGAGGTCCGGCGACGTGAGGACATCGATGCCGGTGAGCTGGCGGAGCTTCTCCGCCACGAGGGGGGCGTAATCGGGATGGGCGTTGAGCCCTGTTCCGATGGCCGTGGCGCCCAGGTTTATCTCCTTCACGAGCGTCTGCGCCTCCCTCATCCGGTCCATGTCCTCGGCCAGCATGACGGCCCAGGCACCGAATTCCTGGCCCAGCGTCATGGGTACGGCATCCTGGAGCTGCGTCCTGCCCATCTTGATGACCTGGGAGAACTCCTTCGATTTCTTCTCGAAGGCCGAGCGGAGATAGTCGATCGCCTCCACGAGGTCCTTGATCTTAAGGATGAGGGTCAGGCGTATGGCCGTCGGGTAGACGTCGTTCGTCGACTGGCAGAGGTTGACGTGGTTGTTGGGGTGGACGATGTCGTACCTCCCCTTTTCATATCCCAGCTTCTCGAGGGCAATGTTGGCGATGACCTCGTTGGCGTTCATGTTGGTGGATGTGCCTGCCCCGCCCTGTATCATGTCGACGACGAAGTGCTCCCTGTGTTTGCCGTCGAGAACATCGTCGCAGGCCCGGCTTATCGCGTCCGCCACGTCAGGGGGCAGGAGCCCGAGCTGACCGTTGGCGAGCGCCGCGGCCTTCTTCACGTAGGCCAGGGAGCTTACGAAGGTGGGATAGCTGGACAGGGGGATGCCGGTGATCCGGAAATTCTCCGTCGCCCGCAGGGTCTGGATACCGTAGTACGCGTCGGCGGGAACGTCCCGCTCACCAAGAAGGTCATGTTCCTTTCTCATTCCAATGCTCATGCTGACGCCTCCGATAGTGTCTTGTCGTCATTCGGGGACCGCCCTTCTCCAACAGCGGCCTCGTCCTTCCTGTCGAATACCTTTTCCCATTTCGCGACGATAACGGTCGCAAGGCAGTTGCCCGTGACGTTGACCGCCGTTCGTCCCATGTCCATCACCGTATCCACGCCAAGGATGACCGCCACGGCCTGGACGGGCAGGCCGAATGATGCCAGGGTGCCCGCAAGGACCACAAGGGACGCCCTGGGGACGCCGGCGGCGCCCTTGCTGGCAAAGATGAGGGTAAAGCCTATGAGAAGCTGCTGCGACAGGCTGAGGTCAACGCCGGCCGCCTGCGCCGCGAAGATCGATGCGAGAGAGAGATAGATGGTGGTGCCGTCGAGGTTGAAGCTGTACCCCGTGGGGATGACGAAGGAAACCACCCGTCTCGGCACCCCGAGGGCCTCCATATTCTCCATCGCCTTTGGCAGGGCCGCCTCCGAACTGGAGGTGGAAAAGGCGATCACGGCTGGTTCCTTGACCGCCGCGATGAACCTCCTCACGGGGACCTTGAAAAGGAGCGCCACGGGCAGGAGCACGGCCAGCATGAAGACCACGATGGCCCCGTAGAAGCTTGCTATGAGGAGGCACAGGTTGAGGAGCACGCTCATGCCCTTGCTGGCGACAACGACGGCTATGGCCGCCCCGACGCCGACGGGCGCGAAGCGCATGACGATATTGGTGTACTTGAACATCGTTTCCGCCAGGGCCTCGCAGAACTCGATGATGGGCTTCTTCCTCTCCTTGATAAGACTCAAGGCAATGGCAAAGATGATGGTGAAGACGACCACCTCGAGCACGTCGCCCCGGGAGGCGGCATCGAAGAAGTTGTCGGGGAATATGTTGATGACGATCTCCTTGATGGTCATGTGCTTCGCCTCGCCCAGCCCGGCAGGCAACCCGGCGTCACCGAGATCGATGCCGACGCCGGGCTTCGTCACGTTGACGACGACGAGGCCCAGAAAGAGCGCGATGGTCGTGATGATCTCGAAATAGACGATCGCCTTGACCCCCATCCTGCCCACCGCCTTGAGGTCCGCGTGACTGGCGATGCCCACGACAAGGGTCGCGAATATGATGGGAACGATGATCGTCTTGACGAGGCGGATGAATATGGTGCTGAGCGCCTCCATCTTCGTCCCCAGGGCCGGGAAAGCAAACCCCAGCACCAATCCGGCAAGCATGCCTATGAAGATGAGATGAGTTTGCGAGAGTCTTCTGCGTTTTTCCAACTGGCACCCCCGTTCGAAGTGATGCGATGCTTACGTGAATTTCGTTGCTGGCGGTTCGTCATAAGAATAAATCTCTTTTAAGCCAAAAATGCAACGAAAATGCAGGACGTCCCGTCCCTCTCTGTGTTATCGGCAAAAGGAGGTTGAAAATACAGGGCAAAGTCGCTATAATTACACACCACGCGCCCGTAGCTCAATTGGATAGAGCGTTGGACTACGAATCCAAAGGCTAGAGGTTCGATCCCTCTCGGGCGCGCATTCCTTTTTTCTCACTTCCCCAGAAAAAGCTTTGGCAGGAACGTCGCTATCCAGGGCACATAGGTTATCACCAGAAGACAGCTCAGGAAGAGGAGGATGAAAGGCAGGATGGCCTTGCCTACGTCGACGAGGGAGCGTTTCATGATCGCCATCGAGACGAAGAGGTTGAGGCCGAAAGGCGGGGTCAGGAAACCGCATTCCACGTTTATGATCATGATGATCCCGTAGTGGACGAGGTCGATGTTGTACTTTGTGAGGGTCTCGCCGAGGATGGGCGATATGATGATGATCGCGGTAACGATGTCCATCAGCGCGCCGATTATGAGAAGAGCGCCGTTTATGGCGAGGAGAAAGAGCCATTTGCTCTCTATGTTGGTAACGATGATCTCCGCAAGCTTCTGCGGTATCTGCTCGACGGTCAAAAGCCAGATAAAGGTCATGGCGCAGGAAAGAATGAACAGGAGACATCCCGATAGGACGGCCGAATCCCTGCAGATGGAAAAGAGGTGACCGATCTTGAGCTCCCGGTAGACACAAAGCTCGATGACGAGGGCATAGACCACGGACACCGCCGCGGCCTCCGTGGGAGTGAAGATGCCCCCGTAGATGCCGCCGAGGACGAGGACCGGCAGGAGGAGCGCCCATATCCCGTCCTTCAGGATCTTCAGGGCCTCCCGCAGCGTGTAGGTCTCCTTCTGCCTCCAGTTGTTCTTCCCCGATTGATAGTAGGAATACCCCATGAGGCACAAACCGATGAACACCCCCGGCAGGAATCCCGCCATGAAGATCTCGGCCACGGACACATTCATCACGAGGGCATAGAGGATCATGGGAATGCTCGGGGGTATGAGGATCCCGAGCGAGCCGGATGATGTCAGGAGACCCATCGAAAACCGTTCCCCGTACCCTTCCTTGATGAGGGCCGGCATCATGATGCTTCCGATGGCGATGACGGTGGCCGGCGACGAACCGGAGATCGCCGCGAAGAACATGCAGGCCAGGATAGAGGCCATGGCAAGCCCGCCGGTGAACCGGCCGACACAGAGCTTCATCACGTTCACGAGCCTCGTCGAGATGGCGCCCTCAGCCATGATGTTCCCGGCGAGGATGAAAAAGGGAACACCGAGGAGCACGAAATTGTCGAGCCCGTTGAAGAGTTGCTGGATAAGTGAGGTGAGCGGCGTCTGGGCGACGAAGATGATGTAGACCGCCGTCGTCGCCACGAGGACGATGGCAATGGGAGTGCTCAAGGCAAGAAGCGCGAAGAAGCAGATGAGGACGAGGGCCAGGTTCATCGGCTATTTCCTCCTCACCCTCTCGAAGGGCTTACCCTCCAGGAAGTCCCGGAAATGCCTCAGGGAAAGCGCGAAAAAGCGAAAGGTCATGGTCAGGGCGAAAAGGGGGATCGGTATGTAGGGAAGATACATGGGTATCTGCATCGCCGAACTCTTGACCCCGAAACCTTTCAGCGTTATGAGATGCTTCGTGCCATACCAGATGAAAAGGATCGTCACGACTCCCGACAGGAAGTAGGCGACCGTCTTCAGAAGATGGCTCACCTTGTCGGGGGCGTATTCCGTTATCGCCTCCATGGAGAAGTGGGTCCCATACTTGATCCCGATGGACGCGGCAAGGTAGGTGCAGAAGATCATCGTGTAGTTCGCCACCTCGCCGAACCACGTGAAGGTGTAGTTGGCGGTGTAGCGCAGGGCCGTCTCAACGAACGTGAGAAGGGCTATCCCGAGGAGTGAAAAGGCGGCGACGCCTTCCTCGAACTTGTTGAGTTTCTTTATAAGGTCAGTCATGCCGGATGGGGGGAGAGATCCGGCCCCTCCCCCCTATAGTCATCTCTTTCTATTTCTTCTTCGAGTAAGAATCGATCTTCTTCACGAAGAAATCGTACCATTCATTGCCGTATATGCCCTTGTACTTATCATATACGGGCTGCACCGCTTTCCTGAAGACCTCCCTGTCCTTCGCGGTGAGGACGTAGACATCCACCTTCTGGGCCTTGGCCTTCTGGATGGCGTCGGCGCTGCCCTTGGCGTTGCCTTCCCTGTTGGTCTTGATCTGCACCGCGGCGGCTTCCCTGAATATCTTCTGCTGTTCCGGCGTCAGGGATTTCCAGAACTTCGCGTTCACCACAACGGGACACTCCGTGAGAATGTGGTTCGTGACGGTGGCAAACTTGTTGACCTCCGTGAATTTCATGAGGACCGATGTGTAGAGGGGGTTGTCCTGGCCGTCTATGACCTTCTGCTGAAGGGCGTTATAGA
>ENA-UOXR01004326-UOXR01004326.1-bioreactor-metagenome-genome-assembly--contig:-NODE-4326-length-11215-cov-4.340950_pt1 | contig 11215 bp, 7 predicted proteins | sample MGYA00238164_ERZ764825 | MGnify/ENA primary metagenome ERZ764825 (study PRJEB28920, sample SAMN05720171) | bioreactor metagenome | isolation source: Anaerobic biogas reactor | place: USA:Washington...
AAGGCGCCGGCGCCGTGATTGACAAGGATTTCGCCTCCTCCCTGCTGGCGCGGGAGCTGGACGCAGACCTGCTCATCATCCTCACCGCCGTGGAAAAGGTGGCCATCCGCTTTGGGAAGCCCGACCAGCAATGGCTGGACCATCTGACGGTATCCGAGGCCGAGACCCATATCAGAAACGGCGAATTCGCACCCGGCTCCATGCTGCCCAAGGTAGCGGCGGCGGTGGAGTTTGCATCCTCCAAGCCCGGCCGGCGCGCCCTCATCACGCTGCTGGAAAAGGCCAGGGAGGGCGTACAGGGAAAAACCGGCACTGCGATTGGCTGACCCCTTCCATTGATTTGCGGGCGGCGGTGCGATATACTGAAGTCACCGAAAGAAGGTGCGTATATGGAAGTTGGAAGAAGCATACACAGGGTGGATGCTTATGATAAGGTCACCGGCCGGGCGAAGTATACCGATGATTTTCTGGAAGCCCCCATGCTGACGGCCAGGATTCTTCACAGCACCATCGCAAACGGACTGGTGAAATCCATGCATATCTCGGAAGCGGCGGCCATGGAGGGCGTTGTTCGGGTGGTCACCTGCTTTGACGTGCCCGACATTCCGTATCCTACCGCCGGGCATCCCTGGAGCACCGAGGCGGCCCATCAGGACACAGCCGACCGGAAGCTGCTCAATCGGCGTGTGCGGATTTACGGGGACGAAATCGCCGCCGTCATTGCCGTGGACCAGGTGACGGCCGAGCGCGCCCTGAAAGCCATCCGTGTGGAATACGAGGAATACCCGCCCCTCCTTACGCCGCAGCAGGCCATGGAGAAGGGGGCGCCTGCCGTCCATGAGGAATGCCCGGACAATGTCCTGAAACACACGGTTCATGAGACGCCCATGGACGATTCCCGCTTTGAGAGCATAGAAGAAATACTGACCTGCCCGGACTATGATCAGATAAGCGGGCAGTATGAAACCCAGCAGGTGCAGCACTGCCATATCGAAAATCCCATTTCCTATGCCTATATGGAGGGCGGGCGCATTGTCGTGGTCACCTCCACCCAGATCCCCCATATCGTGCGCCGGGTCATCGGCCAGGCGCTGGGCGTCGGCTGGGGCAAAATCCGGGTCATCAAGCCCTACATCGGCGGCGGCTTCGGGAACAAGCAGGAGGTGCTGTACGAGCCCCTCAACGCCTATCTCACCACGCTGGTGGGAGGCCGCAGGGTCAAGCTGGATATCACCCGGGAGGAGACCTTTCAGAACACCCGGTCCCGCCATGCCATCTCCTTTACCGTGCGTGCCGCGGTCAGCAGGACGGGGCGGCTCATGGCGCGGGAGTGTATTGCCGTGTCCAATCAGGGCGGGTACGCCTCTCACGGCCACGCCATTGTGGCCAACGCCGTCACCGGGTTCCGCCAGACCTATCCCGACGCGCTGGCACACCGGGGCGAGGCGTATACCGTATATACCAACCTTGGCACCACAGGCGCCATGCGGGCGTACGGTATTCCCCAATGCACCTTTGCCAGTGAGTGCTTTATGGAGGACATTGCCCTCAAATGCGGGTTTGACCCCTATGAATTCCGCCTGAAGAACATTATGCCCTTGGGGTATCGGGATCCTTTCAGCGGCATCACCTGTCATTCCACCGGGCTGAAGCAGTGCATGGAAAAGGGCGCGCAGTTTATCGGCTGGGCGGAAAAGCGAAGGGCATACCGGAAACAGACCGGCCCGGTGCGCCGGGGCGTGGGCATGGCGGTGTTTTCCTATAAAACAGGCGTTTATCCCATTGCACTGGAGACCAGTTCGGCCCGGCTGATCCTCAACCAGGACGGCACCGCCCAGCTCCATCTGGGCGCGACCGAGATCGGGCAGGGAGGGGACACCGTATTCTGTCAGATGGCGGCCCAGGCGATTGGAATTCCCAGTGAGGATATTCATATCGTATCCACACAGGATACCGACGTCGCCCCCTTCGATACCGGTGCCTATGCCTCCCGCCAGACCTATGTCACCGGCAAGGCCATTAAAAAGGCGGGCGAGGAATTTCGAGCCAAAATACTGGCCTGCGCGTCTGCGCTTTTGGATATGCCCGCCCGCACCCTTACCATCAAAGGGAGGCATATCGCAGACTCGGCCGGCGGAGAGGAGCTTCTTTCCATGGAAGCGCTGGCCATGGAGGCCTTTTACTCCCTTGACCATTCCGTCCACATCACCGCCGAGGTGACCAACCACTGTAAGGAAAACACCTTTTCCTTCGGTTGCTGCTTTGCAGAGGTGGAGGTGGATATTCCGCTGGGCAGAGTCAGGGTGCTGCGCGTCTGTAACGTCCACGATTCGGGAAAACTCATCAATCCCAAGCTGGCAGAGGCACAGGTGCACGGCGGCATGAGCATGGGACTGGGATATGCCCTTTCCGAGCGTATGCAGTACGACGAGAAAGGCCGGCTGCTCAACGGCAATCTCCTGGACTATAAAATACCCACCGCTCTGGACCACCCGGAGCTTAAGGCGCTCTTTGTGGAGACAGACGACCCCAGCGGCCCCTTCGGAAACAAGTCGCTGGGCGAACCCCCCGCCATCCCGGTGGCGCCCGCCGTCCGCAATGCCGTTCTTCACGCCACCGGCGTCGCCGTCAACTCTCTGCCCATGAATCCGCAGAAGCTGGTGGAGGAATTCAGGAAAGGGGGTCTTCTCTGATGTATGACATTGCGTCCCTTTACAGCGCCTCCTGCGCGGAGGACGCCATTTCCGAACTGGCGCGCGACCCGGAGGCAGTCGTCATCGCGGGCGGCACCGACGTGCTCATTAAGATCCGGGCGGGAGAGCTGGCGGGCTGCCGCCTGGTGTCCATCCACGGCATCAGGGAGCTGGAGGGTGTGACATGCCGGGAAAACGGCGACCTCCATATCGGACCGCTTACCACCTTCCGGGGCATTACCCAAAGCGAGGTGATCCGCCGATGCGTCCCCTGTCTGGGAGAAGCCGCCGACCAGGCGGGCGGGCCGCAGCTCCGGGCCATGGGCACCATCGGCGGAAACGTGTGCAACGGCGTTACCTCGGCCGACTCGGCTTCCACGCTCATGGCGCTGGATGCGATTTTCCGGGTCAGGGGCCCTGACGGGCAGCGGGACATTCCCATTTCCGAATGGTATCGGGGGGTGGGCAAGGTGGCCCTTCGGCATGCCGAGCTGCTCACCTGCATCATCATCCCCAGGCGTCATTACGAGGGCTTTTCCGGCCACTATATCAAGTACGCACAGCGCAGCGCCATGGATATTGCCACACTGGGCGTTTCCTGCCTTGTAAAGCTTTCGGGCGACAAGGCGAGGGCGGAACAGGTGAGGCTGGCCTTCGGGGTAGCCGGGCCGGTCCCCATGCGCGCGCTCACGGCGGAAGCGGGCGCAGCCGGACTGCCGGTTGACGAGGCGATCGAAAAAATTGGAGCGCTGGCCCTTGCCGACGTCAACCCCCGTACCAGCTGGCGGGCATCCAGGGAATTCCGCATGCAGCTCATAAAGGAACTTTCCGGCCGGGCACTGCGTCAGGCCGTCATCAACGGAGGAGGCGCGGTGAAATGCTAGAGATACTCCGCTGTACCGTCAACGGCAGGCCTGTGGAGGTGGCGTACGACCCCCGGGAATCCCTGGCCGACACCCTGCGCCAGCGTCTGGGGCTGACCAGCGTAAAAAAGGGCTGCGACGTGGGGGAGTGCGGCGCCTGTACCGTGCTGGTGGACGGAAAGGCCATTACCTCCTGCATCTACCTCACCGCCTGGGCGGAGGGGAAGAGCATTCTGACCGTGGAAGGACTGCAGGGGGAAAACGGGGAACTGTCCCCCATTCAGAAAGCGTTTGTCGAGGAAGCGGCCGTCCAGTGCGGGTTCTGCACGCCGGGCATCATCATGTCGGCGGTGGAAATTGTGGGGACCGGCAGAACCTATACCCGGGATGAACTCAGAAAACTGATCTCCGGCCACCTGTGCCGCTGCACCGGTTATGAGAATATTCTCAACGCCCTGGAACGGGCTGTGAACGAAGCAAACGGAAAATAGACCAGCGCCAAAACCGGGAAAAGTGCCGGCGGCCCTCCATGGCCGCCGGCACTTTTCCCGGTGCGTTTCGTTCTGTCATTCCATAAAAACGCGGAAGACAACATAAATCGCTACTGGCTTCCCGCAAGGTCTCCCCCCGCTCCTGTTTTATGATAGTCTTCCATTAATGCTTGCCCCAGCCGCAGCACGTTTTCTCCCTTTTTCACCCGCAGGGAGAGATAGGGACGCTCCCCGGCGGAAAACAGAAGGCGCCCCCGGTATGCGGGATTGCTGCACAGTGCGCTTACCCGCCGGAATTCCGGTGAGAACAGATAAAAGAGGAGAGTTCCGCCCTTTTGGGAGATTTCGGTGAATCCTTCCGCAGCAGCCTGCGCGCGCAGCAGAGCCACCGAAATAAGATTGTTTACCATACCCGGCGGCTCACCGTACCGGTCAATGAGTTCATCCAGGATGTCGTCCGCCTCTTCCTCGCTGCGGATGCGGGCAATGCGGCGGTAAAAGTCCATCCGCTGCTCGGACGAGGAAATATAGCGCTCGGGAATGGACGCGGCCACGGACAGGTCGGCGGCGCACTCGGCGCTTCGGCGCGGCGCTTCCCCGCGCGCCTCCAGCACGGCTTCCTCCAGCAGCTTAAGGTACATATCATATCCCACGCTCAAGAGAAAACCGGACTGCTCGGGACCCAGCACATTGCCGGCGCCCCGGATCTCCAGGTCGCGCATGGCGATTTTGAAGCCGGAGCCGAATTCCGCATACTCCCGGATGGCGGAAAGCCGCTTGGCAGCCACCTCGGTGAGCACTTTGCCCTGCCGGTATGTCATATAGGCGAAAGCGCGGCGCGGCGAACGTCCCACCCGCCCCCGGATCTGGTGCAGCTGTGCCAGCCCCAGCCTGTCGGCATCTTCAATAATGAGAGTGTTGGCATTGGAGATATCAATGCCCGTCTCGATAATGGTGGTGCATACCAGCACATCCACCTCGCCGTCGGTCATCCGGCTCATGACGTCGGAAATCTCCTCCTGCGTCATCTTCCCGTGCGCCACCGCCACGCGGACGCCCTCACCCAGCAGCTGCGCAATGCGCGCGGCTGTGCGGCCGATGGTTTCCACCCGGTTGTGAAGATAGTATACCTGCCCGCCCCGCTCCAGCTCGCGGCGCATGGCGTCGGCCAGCACCGACCAGTTGTGCTCCAGCACATAGGTCTGAACCGGCTGGCGGTTGGCCGGCGGCTCTTCCAGAGAGGACATATCGCGGATGCCGGAAAGCGCCATATTGAGGGTTCGCGGGATGGGGGTGGCCGAAAGGGTGAGCACGTCCACCTGACGGGAGAGTTCCTTGAGCGCTTCCTTATGCGTGACGCCGAACCGCTGCTCCTCATCCACCACCAGAAGACCCAGATCCTTGAATACGATATCCCTCTGCAGCAGCCGGTGGGTGCCGATGAGCAGATCCACGGAGCCGTCGGCCACCCCGGCCAGAGCCTGTCTCATTTGAGCGGGCGTGCGGAACCGGCTGACCATTTCAATGGACACCGGGTGCTGACTGAAACGGCTCATGGCGGTGAGATAGTGCTGGCGTGCCAGCACCGTGGTGGGCACCAGTATGGCGGCCTGTTTCCCGTCGAGGACGCATTTCATGACGGCGCGGAAGGCCACCTCGGTCTTGCCGTATCCCACGTCGCCGCAGAGCAGGCGATCCATGGGAAGCGGCTGCTCCATGTCGCGCTTGACTTCGGCGATGCAGCGCAGCTGGTCGTCGGTTTCCGCATATTCGAACTGCGCCTCAAATTCTTTCTGCCAGGGAGAATCGGGCGAAAAGGCAAAACCGGGCAGCTTTTGCCGCTGGGCATACAGCTCAATCAGTCCCTCCGCCAGCTCCCGCGTCGCTTTTTTCGCCTTGGTCTTGGCTTTTTCCCATTCGGCGCCTCCCAGCCTGGACAGCCGCCTGCTTTCGGAGGGCTCTCCCGAGCCGATGTATTTGGAGACCAGGTCCAGCTGGGTAGCCGGAACGTACAGAACGTCGGCCCCGGCATAGGCAAGCTTCACATAGTCTTTATCCACTCCATCCACCTGCATGGTCACGAGGCCGGCAAAGCGGCCGATGCCGTGATGTTCGTGGACAACGAGATCACCGGGAGAGAGATCGGCGTAACTGATCAGCTTCTGCCGGCCGGCCGGCGCCTTGTGCTTCTGCCTTTTGGCACCCGCCTCCCGCCCTTCGCTGAGTATGGCGACCTCGGCGGAAGGGTATTCCAGTCCGGCGGACAGGTGTCCCACGGCAATGACGGTCTTGCCCGGGGAGGGCAGGTCACGGAGCTGGAAGTCCACAGCGGAACGGATGTTCCGTTCCCGCAGGAGGGTCTGCAGATTCAGCGCCCGCTGCTCGCTGCAAACGAGCACGATGGAGCCGAAGCCGGAGGCCTGATAATGGGCAAGGTCGGCCGCCGCCGTCTCCAGGCTGACGCCAAAGGCGGACAGCTGCTTGGCCGCGACAGAAATCACCGACCGGGGCGGCTGGGGATAAGAGGAGGCGGCAAAGGAATCCAGATACAGAACCGGCCAGTCTTCCAGAACGGAAACAAGCTCCCCGAAGCTACGGGCAAACACGGCGTTTTTCCCGTCGATGACCTCCTGCTCCAGGAGTATTTTGGTATCCTCGTTAAGCTGCCACAGATAGTTCTTCGCCCGTTCCGCAATCCGGGGACTTTCACAGAAGAACACAACGGCGTCCGGCGGGAGATAATCCGCCGCCGTTGCCATCTTTGGATAGACAGCGGGCAGCTGCCTGTCCCCGCGCAAACCGTCACCATCCGGAGAAAGGGAGGGCAGAACCTCGGCGGCGGGAAGAATGACGGCATGGCTGAGCTGGCCGGTGCGCCGCTGTGTGGCAGCGCTGAAAGACCCCATGGAATCGATATCGTCGCCCCAAAACTCCACGCGGACGGGATCCTCGTGGGCAGGGGAGAAAACGTCCAGGATACCCCCTCGCAGGGCAAACTGCCCTACGCCTTCCACCTGCTCACACCGCGTGTACCCCGCTCTGGCCAGCTTCTGGGTCAGCATGGGCAGGTCGTACTGCGCGCCCGCGCTCAGCGCAAAGGACACGCTGGAAAACAGCGGTCTGGGAATGGTGCGCTGCAGCAGGGCCTCCACCGTGGCAACCACCACCCGCGCGTCCGACTGGAGCATGGAGTGGAACACGGACAGCCGCTGGTGCTCCCATTGACGGGAGACGGTAACGGCGTCGTGAAAGGTAAACTCCCGCGCGGTAAGGAGTCTGGCGGGAACACCGGCAAGCATCTGCATATCGCGTGCCAGACGGGCCCCCTCGTTTTCGTCGGCACAGATGAGCACAACCGGGCGGCCGGTATCCTGCAGGATGCCGGCCGCAAAATGCGCGCGGTGAACAGCGGCCAGCCCGGCAACCGCGGCCGGACACGCTCCGCCGTCAAGCGCGGCCAGCAGGCGGCGGTATTCCGGGAGCTTCCGTAAAATATTGGTCAGCAGCTTCATGGCACTTCCTCAATCTTGAAGAATATGGAAAATAAAATGCGGCAAAGCCCCTTCCCGCCGGAGGCGGAGAGGGGGGGTCCGGACTGTGCCCGCAGCCCTAATTATAGTTCGCCATAGCTTTTTCCATACCCTCGGTTATCATGCATGCCGCCGCGTCGGCAGCGCGAACGGCGGTTTCCCTCATGGCGGCCTGATCCGGGCCGGAGAGCTTCGCAAGCACCCAGTCCGCCATTTCATAGTCCGGATGGGGCTTGCCGCCCACACCGATCCTCAGACGGGGGAACGCTTCGGTGTGCAGAGACTGTGCTATGCTGCGCAGACCCTTATGTCCTCCGTCGCTTCCTCCGCGGCGGATACGGAGCTTGCCGGGCGGGAGGGCCACGTCATCGCAGATCACCAGAATATGATCCGGAGGCACTTTCAGAAAGGACGCGGCTTCCGCCGCCGCCTCACCGGAGCGGTTCATATAAGTGACCGGCTTCATGAGCAGAACGTTTTGCCCGCCGATGGTAACCGAACCGACATGCGCACGGTATTTCAGCCGCAGCATGGATATGCCGGCGCGCCCGGCCAGCGCGTCAATGACCAGGAAACCAGCATTGTGGCGGGTATGTTCGTATTGTGCGCCGGGATTGCCCAGACCGATCAGCAGCCAGTCCGTGCCGCCTGCTTTTGCCTTTGGTTTGAAAAAGAACATAATTCACCTCGGAACAGGGGGGCGGAGCAGCGCTCCGCCCCCGTCTTGCAGAAAAAACAGAAATCAGCCGCGGCTGTGTGCGGCAGAGTATCAGGGATGCCCCGTCAGTTGAAGAGCCGGGATACCGATACTTCCTCATAGATATATTCGATAGCTTCCGCAAACATGGGGGCAACGGGGAGGTACTTGATCTTATCACATTTGATATCCGGACGAGGGGGAATGGTGTCGAGGAAGACGACTTCCTTCATTATGCTGCTCGAAATGCGCTCCACCGCCGGGCCGGAGAGGACACCGTGGCTGGCGCAGGCATACACCTCGGTGGCCCCCCCTACATCCGTCAGCGCCTTGGCGGCACCGCAAAGGGAACCCCCGGTATCCACCATATCGTCAAAGAGAATGACGCGCTTGCCCTTCACATCGCCGATGATATTCATAACTTCGGAAGAATTGGCCTTCTGGCGGCGCTTATCCACAATGGCAAGCCCCATGCCCAGCTTTTGCGCAAAAGCGCGGGCACGGGAAACCGAGCCCACGTCGGGGGAAACCACCACGGTATTGTCATGATCATTCTGGAAGAGCTTGATAAAGTACTCGGTGAAAATCGGATTGCCCAGCAGATTATCCACCGGTATGTCGAAAAAGCCCTGAATCTGAGAGGCATGCAGGTCCATGGTAAGAACGCGGTCGGCACCGGCGCGGGTAATGAGGTTTGCCACCAGCTTGGCGGAAATGGGATCGCGCGGCTTGGTTTTGCGGTCCTGACGGGCATAGCCAAAATACGGGATGACGGCGGTAATACGGCCGGCGGAGGCCCGCTTGAAGGCGTCGATCATAATCAGCATTTCCATCAGGTTGTCATTGACCGGGCTGCAGGTGGACTGAACCACGAAGACATCGGAGCCGCGTACCGTCTCGTATATGGAGACAAAATTCTCACCATCGGAGAACGTGCCCACCTCGGCATTTCCCAGAGACAGCCGCATCTCCCGGCAGATGCCCTCTGCCAGCTGCCGGTTGGAGTTGCCGGAAAATATTTTGATATCCTTGCCATGTGAAATCATGTTTATTACAGTCCCCTCGTTAAAATATTGTAAAATATATACCCGAACCCCAATATAAAATCTATTTTTTTCTGCGCCTCACAGCCCACTGCGCCTTGACCGTCTGGGGAGCCCGGGCGATGGCCAGTCCGCCTGCGGGCACAGGATCGGTGATGGTTGAGCCGGCGGCCACATAAGCGCCCTCTCCGATCTGAACCGGAGCAATCAGATTGGAGTTGCAGCCCACAAAGGCATTGTCGCCCACCACGGTACGGAATTTTGCGGCGCCGTCGTAATTCACGGTTACGGTGCCGCAGCCGAGATTGACGTTTTTTCCGATATCGGAATCCCCCACATAGGTCAGGTGGGAGATCTTGGTGCCGTCCCCGACAACCGAGTTTTTTACCTCTACGAAATCCCCCACCTTGGTATCCGCCCCCACGGTGCAGCCGGGGCGTATGTAAGCAAAGGGGCCGACTTTTGCACGGGCTCCGATGAAGCTCTCATTGCACTGGGAGGCGTTGATCACCGCACCGTCTCCCACGGTGCAGTCACGCACCATGGAATTCGGCCCGATTTCACATCCTCTTCCGATCACGGTCCGTCCCCGCAGAATGGTACCGGGAAGAAGGACAGTCCCCTTTTCCACTGTCACCGTAGGATCAACGTACACACTGTCCGGGTCAACGAGGCACACACCCGCCTCCGCCAGGCGCCGGGCCTCCGCTTTGCGCGCATAAGCGGAGGCGGCCTCCCGGCTTTCCCATGAAAATCCGTAAGGAAATACTCCTTCAAAAGTCCCCGCTCTGCCGCCGAAAGGTTCGCCCCGGGACAAGAGCGCTTCCTCGAAGCTGATATCTTCTGAGAGCGCGCCGCGCAATACCGCCGCATTCATGCGGAAAAGCCCGGTGGACTCCCCGGCAGGAAGGGCGGCGGGCGCAAACAGACGGCGCGTTCCTTCCCCGGTGAGCAGTACGGCGCCCGTGACCACAGCAACGCTGCCCTCGCACCCGGCCAGAAAAGCGGCCAGCCGGGTGTTGGCATTCTCCGTATTACTGGTGACAAACACAGTGTCCTGAGGGAAGCAGTGGGCCGCTTCTTCCTGATCGTCCCCGTGGCACGCCACAAAAAAACGCGTGATGCCTGACCGCATCAAAGCCTCCGCCAGCCATACGGCACCCGGTGCAAGCAGCAGAGTGTCCAGCAGGACGGGCCCTTCCCCTCCGCCCCCCCGGGGCAGGAAGACAATGGCGCCTGTAATGTTCATAAAAGGAGCCCCCAATGTTTCATTTTATTCCGTTACCATTATTATAGCAAATAAGCGTAATATTTGCACAAAAACTTTTCACTTCTTCGCTCAAACAGAAGAGAATCGGAGGATTCCACGATTTTTACGCACCCGGCGGCATATTTCGGGACAAAACGACAAAGGCAGTCATTCCCGGCGGGAATGACTGCCTGAAAAATGGGCGCGCATATTCATATTCAGACTGCGGGCTGGGGGACGGGCACCGTCCGCCAGCGGCAGGCCAGCCGATAGAGATTACAGACCTCCACCATCGCGCACAGCTTGTCGGCCAGGTTGACAATATAAGCCACCTTGTATCTCGGCATCCGGGCAGCCAGCGGCCACATATGAGTCAAGATGGAATTCTCCTCCTCAGGGGTCAGATCGCCGCACAGCTCGGCCGCGTTTTTCAGCGCGGCCCTGGGATGGGCAAAACACTGGTTGCCCTCGTAGCAGCTTTTGTCGCGGGGGTCATAGAGATAAAGGTCGTGGAGCAGACCGGCCCGCGCCGCCGCCCGATAATCCGCGCCCAGGCGGCGTGCCAGACGAAAAGCCACATAAGATACAAATACCGAATGGTCATAACAGGTTACAAAAAAGTGATGACGAATCTCGCGCATCGCGTTTA
>ENA-UOXR01004329-UOXR01004329.1-bioreactor-metagenome-genome-assembly--contig:-NODE-4329-length-11209-cov-4.074323_pt1 | contig 11209 bp, 7 predicted proteins | sample MGYA00238164_ERZ764825 | MGnify/ENA primary metagenome ERZ764825 (study PRJEB28920, sample SAMN05720171) | bioreactor metagenome | isolation source: Anaerobic biogas reactor | place: USA:Washington...
CTTGAGGAGGTACCATGTTACTCAGTAGTCGACTTAAGTTGGCCATAGCCCTACCAACATTGCTGCTTTCGCTCGCACTTCTGATGGGATTCGTGGGTGTTGGGTCAGCAGCCGCGGCCTGCCCCCCGGGATGGGATATCGACATCGGCGTTTGCCGGACGGGTGCGCCCTACTTCAACTGTGTGGTCAAGACTTACGATGTTCTCTTGTGGGATGGTCAGACCTTTTTTGAGCGCACAGATGAGCAGGCCTGGCACGGAAACCAGGATCTATGCTCGGGTGGCTGTCCCAGTTTCTGTAACTAGAGAATCGCCGATCTAACCCCGCGAACCGCTGTAACGTCTGTGGTCAGCAAGGCTTCGCTATGCTCGCTGTGAGGAGCCCTGCTGACCTTGATCCTGTTGCCGGGCTACAAGCGCATCGACTTCTTCAGGATTATGTGGGAAGGGAACGGCGAGGAAGCCTGGACCCAATGCAGGAGGTCGCCTGGATGAAAGTGTGCAAACCACTCATCCTCCGTATGCGGATACTGGCTCTTCTCGGCATTCTGGCGGTGCTGGGATATGGCTGCCACGATCCCGGGACGCCACTCGCGGAAGCCCCGGAAACGGCCATCTTGCCGCACGAGGAAAGCACGGGGGCATCAGCCGACACGGTTGACCCTAAAACAGTTCACATCAAGTTCTTGTGCTCGGAACCCTACGATGAGTTCGCGGACCTGGCTCAGCAGTTCCAACAGATGCACCCGGACATCCGGATCCAGATCGTCCCTCTCGAGGATGTCTTGCTTCCTGCTCAGTGGGACCTTACGCCGGTGGAGATGCTCCACAAGGCCGTGGCAGCGGCTGATACATCGATTCTGGGGAGTGTCGTAACGCGAGAAGGAACGCGCCAGGGCCTCGTTCAGGATCTATCGCCGTTTATCGAGAGCGATCCTGACTTCGGTCGGTCGGACTTCGTTACGGGAACGCTTGAGGCATTCGAGTGGGACGGTGGCGTTTGGGGTATCCCTGCTCGCGTGGACCTCATGCTTCTTTTCTGTGACAAGCCAACCTTCGATGAGGCCGGGGTAGCCTACCCTGATCCAGCCTGGAATCGTAACGACTTTCTGAGCACGGCCCAGCAACTGGTCGTGCGTAACGGAAGCGGCGAGGTTGCCCGTTACGGCTTCGCCAATCCCGACACAGCGCTGGTTCCCGCGTTCGTCGAGGGCATATCGGATACTTACGTCCAGGATCTCAATGGCCCTGACATGCCCAGGTTGGATGCACCCGATGTGGTCGAGGCCCTGAAGTGGTTCACCGATCTTGCCGAGATCTATGGGGTTATGCCGCCCCAAAGTGTTATCACACAGGCTACGATCCAAGACGGTCGCGCCATCATGACCTGGTACGAAGCCTGGCTCAAGCCGCATCGAGTGGCGATGTGGCCTGGCCTGATCTCCCAGTACTGGCACTATTTCGACTCGCCGTGGCTTGACTACGACGCCGGTGACCTGGGTTTGGCGCCATTGCCCTTTGGTGGCCGAGGAACAGCCTATCATCAGCCGTGGGGCTATATCATGAGTTCCGGCACCTCACATCCCCAAGAGAGCTGGCTATGGATTGAGTACCTTTCCCGACAGCTTCCATTGGCTAGCCCCGGCGCTATGCCGGCCCGCCGTTCCCTGGTCGAGGCCAGTGACTACTGGTCGCGTTGGGGTTCGGAAGAGCGTCAGGCCATCGAGGCTTCTCTGGGCCACCTTATGGCCGTTCGTCGAGGGGATATGATGGTCAGTGAGCTCGTCCGCGCGGCTGACACGGTCTTTGGAGGAGAAACGGCTGCGCACGCTCTGGACACAGCTCAGGCCAATGTCCTGGCGGCCTACACCACACTCGCGCAAATGGAGCCGGTCGAGGTAGAGGTAGCCTCTGACGAAAGCGAAGATGACGGCGTGACTGTCGTGACCTTCGAGGTTCGAAGGTATGATCCCGGTCATACTCTCGCCGATCTTGCGGAGCGCTTTCATGCCGAAATGCCTGATATCCAAGTGAAAGTCACGGAAGCAAGTTCCGGCTCCACCCCAGACTGCTTCACAGATTCCGTCGCTGTGCTGCGCGAGCTCGACACTGACAACACACTGCCTCTCAACCTTCAGCCTTATATAGACACGGAGGGCTCTCCGATTCTCGATGAGCTCTACTTCGTTGACGTCTTTCGTCATAAGGGAGAGCTCTATGGATTACCCGCGCTGGCACAGCCTGAGGTGCTGTTCTACAATCAGGAGCTATTCGATGCGGCGGGGCTCGCCTACCCCAGACCCAACTGGACTCCGCAAGACTTCTACTCGGCTGCACGACTGTTGACGCACGATCGAGCAGGAAGCCCACACTATGGCTTTCTGCCGCTGTCAGAAGCCATCGTCGACTTGCCGCTGTTCATGGCAATGGACCACGTGGAGCTCTGGGATGCTCAGGGACGGCCACGGTTTGACGCCCCGGATGTTGTCGAAGCCATCACGTGGTACACGGCGCTTATTCGCGAAACTATGCCAGCGTTTGTGATGACGTGGGATGAAATCGCCAGGAGCCAACGAGTGGACCTGATCAACAGCGGGCAGAGCGCTATGTGGACCGCTTATCTTGGCACCGGTACGCTACCCAACGCCCTGCCTGAAGCGGCCAACACCTTCAGGATGGTTCCCTTTCCAGGTGGCAAGGCCAGGATGAACTACGAAGGGCTCTTCATCCGTGCGGGGACCTCAACGGAAAAGGCTCAGGCCTGCTGGGAGTGGCTGAGATATGCAGTTGCGCATCGACCGATCACGCCTGGTATGGGCATCCCGGCGCTCCGGGCGACCCTTGCGTCGGACGGGTTCAGAGCACAGGCCGGTCCTGGTGTCATGGCAAGCTATCGGGAGTTGGTCCAGGCCAGACCCCTCAGCATGCCCAGCACTCCGGACGCGCAGAGGCAACTGGACACCTTGAAAGAGGCTCTATCCCGGATTCTCGAGGGCGCCACACCTCAAGCCGCCCTGGGAGAAGCACAGAGCAGGGCAACGCGCTAGATGAAAATGCAGAAAGCGTGGCCGGCACGCCGGCTCATCCTGAGCCTACTGGTACTCATAACCGCCTGCCAGCAGTTGCCCATCGAATCCACCCCCGCTGCTCCCGCGATATCCCTCACGTTCATGGCGCTATCGTCGAACGTGGCGCATTACGAGCAGTTGGCGAAGCAGTTCACGGCGCAGCACCCTACCATTCAGGTTCAGATGCTGGATTCTGAGACGTTGGACCTGGCCTCCCAGACTTACAACACCCCGGAAAGCCTCTTCCGGACGCTGGCCGCTAACGCCGACGTCTTTCTCTTCGATCGTATGGCGCCGGAGGTGTTGAGCCAGGGGGGATACGTCCACGACCTGTCCTCGCATGTGGCGCAGGATGCAGCTTTCGATACCGACGATTTCTACCCCGATCTCCCGTCCCGCTACGAGGTTGATGGAGGCACGTGGGGTGTCCCCGCCGGGGTCATCCCGCGTGTCATCTACTATGACCGGACCCTCTTCGACGCTGCCGGTGTCGCCTATCCGGAGCCGGGCTGGACGTGGGACGAGTTCCTGCTCGTGGCCCAGCACCTCACCAGGTCCGAGATCGAACAGTGGGGATTCGTGGAACGCTACGGCTACACCAGCGCCGGCGCATTCCTGTTGCAGCACGGCGCCACACGGACGTCGCTAGGCGACCCGGGGTTCGACGACCCGTTCGCTGCCGAAGCCCTGGCCTGGTACGCGGCGTTGAGCACACAACACCGCGTCATGCCCGGCCCGGACGCATCGGACGCCCCGGAAAACGGGCAGGGCGCGATCGATCAGGGGCGCGCCGCGCTCTGGGTGGGCGATCCGCGGGAGCTGGTGGGATCATCCGTTGGGGTGGCGCCGCTTCCGCGTGAGAAGCGTGACGCAGCGCAGGAGAGTGTGCCAAGCTATTACGTCAGCGCGCGGACAGCGCACGCAGCGGCGGCGTGGCAATGGATCGCCTTCCTGACCCACCAGATGCCGGAGCGCGGTGTGTTACCAGCACGGCGCTCGCTCTTCGAGTCTCCGGCCTACCAGGGCGCGTTGGACGCTGAGACGGCGGCAACCTATCGCTACATTCTCGACCACCTGGCCGACGCACCGTGGCCCGGCCACGTGGACTGGTTCGACGCGGCTTATCGCTGGCTGGTGGGCACCGGCGTGCCGGAGGTGGTGCGCGGCACGCGCGATCCAACGGCAGTGCTGGGCGAAACGCAGGGACAGGCACTGGCGTTGATGCAGCAAGGCGCGGCGTCTGGGGCCGAACCATTGCCGGAAGTGATGTCACCGACCTCCATACGGACACAAGTGTGCCCATTACGCTCTTGACCATGGGCGACGAGGTGTTCTATGAGAAGGCCGCGCAGCAGTATGCCGATCAGGGCGCCGGCGTCAGTGTCGATGTCGAGAGTTTTCTCGGCGGCGAGACCTATCCTCCCCAGCGACGTGCCGAGGAGGCAGACGTCTTCTATGTTTCGTCGAACTTCCGTCTGGACGAGGTCGAGGGGCACTGGCTGAACCTGGAACCGTTGATTGCCGCCGATCCCGATCTGGCTCTGGACGACTTCTACCCCCAGGTCCTGGCAGCTTACCGGCGTCAAGGGGCGCTGTGGGCCTTGCCGCTCGCTGTGGATGCGGCCCTGCTTTTCTACAACCAAGATCTCTTCGACGCCGCCGGGATTGCCTATCCGCACGCAGGCTGGACGTGGGATGACTTTCTGATCGCGGCCCATCAACTCACACAAGGTGAGGGCCGCGATCAACAATGGGGCTTTGCTGCACTGGCTGACGGTTGGGAGACACTGCCCCTCATCCGCGCTGCGCAACAGATGGCCCGCCCGATGCCTCTGTGGGATGCACCGGAGACCCCCACCGCACCGGCCCTTGACACGAGCGCCGTGGTCGACAGCGTGCGCTGGTACGCCGCCCTCTCGCGTGACGAATCCGTCATGCCGCTGCCACCGCTGTACACGGCTGACTGGGTCAATGCGTATGGTTTGATTGAGTCGGGTCGTGTGGCGATGTGGATATCTCCAGCTGGGGTGTTTGGTCGCCCCATCGAGTTCGCCGTCGGCGCTACGCCGCTGCCCGTAACCGGCTCACCGTACACGTCTTTCAGCACGACCGGTAATGCGCTCTCGGCCTATACACCCTACGTGCAAGAGAGCTGGGACTGGTTGGTCACTATGACACGGCAACCGGGGCTGATGCGGGCGTTCCCGGCACGCCGCTCGCTTGCCGAGGCAGCCATCTTCCCGATGTATCCCCAGGAGACGCAGCCGGCGCTACGGCAGGCGTTTGGCACCACCCTGGCAGGCTATGCAGACGCCTGGGGGGTCGACTCTGCCCCCGTCCCCTGGCATGAGGTGGCCTACCGGCTCTATCGACTGGCGGTGCGTGAGAGTCTGGAGCACGGTACCGATCCCGCCGAAACGCTTGGTGCAGCACAGACGACGGCACAGGCGTATGTGAGCTGTCTGCAGACCCACGGAGATCCAGGCGATGCCGCGGTCGCCGTGCAGTGTGAGGCGGAGGTTGGCGTTCCCCCGGCTGTGGTGTGGTTCGAAGACTAGCGCTCATCGGAACGTGTGAGTGGGAGTGCTCGTACTCTACCGGAGGCGCCTGGCCTTTCTCCCCAATGCCGCTACAGTATAGTCATCACTGCGAGGTGATCTATGCACCTTTCCCATGCTCTCCGTCAGTGGTTGGTGCTGCTTCTGCTGGGGCTCTCGGCCTGCAGGGCTGACGGCGGGCTCGTCCTGCGGCGGCCCGATCCCACACCCACCCCGCTGCCGCCCGAACCCGCTGTCGAGCAGCCCACCTACATCGTGCAGCGCGGGCCCGTGGCGCGCGAGCTGGCTTTCACCGCGCGAGTCGCACCGGTGCAGGAGGCCCAGCTGTACTTTCTCGCCGCGGGCTATGTGAACCGCCTGTATGTGCAGCGTGGCGATCCCGTGGCCGCAGGTGACGTGCTGGCCGAGCTGGCGATGGCCGACCTGCAGCGCCAATTGGAGAGCGCACGGCTCGATTTCGCACAGGCGCAGATCGAAAGTAGCCGGACCATCAGCCGCACCGAACTGGCATTGCAGGATGCGCAATTGGCCCTGGAGCGCATCCTGGCGCTCTCGCCGGACCCGGTGCTCCTCCGTGCCGAGGTGGCGTTGGTCAACGCGCGCACTGCCGTCGCGGATGCCCAGCGCGAGTATCAGGAATCGCTCGACCGCGCGTGGGAGAACCCCGAGGAGCGCCAGCGGTATGCCGGTATGCTGGCGCAGGCTGAGACGGCGCTGAAACTCGCGCAGGCCGACTACGATGCCGCGGTCGCCGGACAATCGTACGACCTGCGCCGGCTCCGTATCGACGTCGACCGGGCCGCGCTGGACTATGAGGCCGCCCTCGCCGGCCTGGATCCTCGCCTGGCCCAGCGGGTCGCCCAACTGGAGGCGCAGGTGGCCGAGCGCCGGCTCGTCGCTCCCTTCGACGGCGTGGTGCTCTCCGTGGCTGTGGCGCCTGGCAACGCCGTGGACGCCTATGCCCCTGTCCTGACGGTGGGCGATCCGGCAGCCCTGGAACTGCGCGCCGATCTGACGACCGACCAGATTGGTGAGCTGCAGGTGGGACAGGATGTGACGCTGGTAACGACCGACGTGGGGGCCCAGGCCTTCGAGGGCACGCTCCGCCAGCTTCCCTACGGCTGGGGCGGCGACGCGGAGGAGACTGACCGCAGCGTCCGCATCACGCCGGGCGCGGATGCACCGACACTGGTGCTCGATCAGCTGGTGCGCGCCACTGTGGTATTGGAGGAGCGGCCCGACGCGCTCTGGCTGCCGCCTGCCGCGCTCCAGACCTTCCGAGGGCGTACGTTCGTCTTCGTCCAGGAGCCGGACGGCACCCAACGCCGCGTCGACGTGGTCACCGGCATCGAGACGGATGAGCAGGTGGAGATCGTGAGCGGGTTGGAGGAAGGCCAGACGGTGGTGCTGCCGTGACGCTTGCGCTCAAGCGCCTGATCAGTCACCTTGGACCGACACTGGCCGTGGCCGCCGGGCTGACGGTGGCGGTAGCGCTGGTGATCTGTATCCCGCTCTACGCCAATGCCGTCGGCTACCGCCTGCTGGTCGAGCAGCTTGCGGCGGACGCGACGCGTCCCCCCTTCGCCTTCCTCTTCCGCTACGTGGGCGCCTGGCATGGGGCCCTGGAATGGGAGGCTATCGCGGCCGCCGACGCCTATCTCAGCGGGGCAGCCGCGGGTGACCTGGCATTGCCGGGGGCCGAGGTCGTCCGCCACGTACGCACGGAGAAGTGGCAGCTCTATCCCGCCGAGGCCGGCGGCTACGACGCCGGGCGCGCCCCTCTGGCCTGGTTGGCGATGGGCTTCCTCGACGGCGTCGCCGGCCACGCGCGGATTGTCGAAGGCGCACCGCTTCCCGAAGCCGTTCCCACGGGCGCGGGGGCAGCGGTGCCGGTGCTGGCGGCTCGCAGCCTGGCCGATACGCTGGGCCTGCAGGTCGGCGAGCGTTTCCTCCTGGCCGAGCCGGCCCAGCTCGGCCAGCCGCTGACCGTGACGCTCGTGGGGATATGGGAGCCCGCCGACCAGGATCCTGCTTACTGGCTCTACTTGCCGCAGAACTTCGAGGAAGTGCTGCTGACGACCGAGGCGGTCTTCCGGGATCAGGTGGTCCCCCAGGTGCAGGACGAGGTGGGGCTGGCGGCCTGGTATCTGGTGGCAGATGACCGCGCCGTGAACGCCACTGCGATCGGCGGGCTGGAGGCGCGCATCGCGGGCGTCCGTGCCCGGCTCGGCGGCCTGCTGCCGAATCTGGCTTTGGACGTCTCGCCGGAGCCGGCGCTCGAAGCCTACCGCAAGGAGACCTCGCGCCTGACGCTGCTGCTGTTCGCCTTCGGCACACCCATCCTGGCCCTGATCCTCACCTTTGTCGGCCTGGTGGCGGGGATGGCCGTGCAGCGCCAGCAGGAGGAGATCGTGGTCCTCCGCTCCCGTGGCGGCACCCGCCGGGATGTGGTTTGGCTCTACGTCGTGCAGTGGGGCGTGTTAGGACTGCTGGCGCTGCTTGCCGGAGGCCCGGCGGGGTGGGCGGCGGCCACAATGATGGCCCGTACGCGCTCCTTCCTGCGGTTCACACCCGAGGCCGCAGCGTACGTCGTGCTGGATGCGCGGAGTTGGGCCTTCGGGGGCGGTGCGATGGGATTGGCGCTGCTGGCGGCGGTCCTGCCGGCGCGCCGCGCAGCGCGGCACACCGTGGTGACGCACACCCAGCGCGAGCAGGCCGACCGCCGCCCCTGGTGGCAGCGCTACGGCGTCGACATCGCGTTGCTGATCCCTGCGCTCTATGGCTACGTGCTGCTGCAAGGGCCCACGCAACTCTTGGCGCGCCTCCGCCGTTGGCTGCCGCTCGCTTTGGCCCAGCATCTGCCCACCAACCTGCCCCTGGCCCGCCTGACGCAGGGCGACCTCACCGGCAATCCGCTGCTCTTCCTGGTGCCGGCGCTCTTTATATTCGCCTGGGCGCTGGTCCTCCTGCGCCTCTTCCCGATCGTGATGGCGGTCCTGGCCCGGGCCAGCCGCCGTCTGCGCACCGCCGTGCCGTTGCTGATCTGCCACGAGCTCTCCGCACAAGCGCAGCGCGTGATGGGGCCGCTGCTCTTGCTCACGGCGACCACGGCTCTGGCCACCTTCTCCGCCTCGCTGGCGCTGACGTTGGACCACAACCTGGTCGATCGCACCTACTACCAGGTAGGCGCTGACCTGCGCCTGGCGGAACAGGGCGAGATGACCCAACCGGCGGGCAGTACCACCGCCAACCTGGGCGACCTGTCGAGCGCGGGCGGCGACGTCGAGTGGGTCTTCTTGCCCATTGCCGAGCACCGGGAATTGCCCGGTGTCCGTGGCGCGGCGCGGGTCGCGAACTACGGCGCCACAGCCTCCCTGGGCGGCAAGACCGAGGTAGGCCGGTACCTGGGCATCGACCGCCTGGATCTGCCCGGCGTCCTGACCTTTCAGGATTGCTTCGCCTCGCAGCCGCTGGGGGCGCTGCTGAACGCGCTGGCAGCCGAGCGGCGCGGGGTACTGGTTGAGCGGCGCTTCCTGGCGCGGCATAGTCTGGCGGTTGGCGATCCGCTACGCCTGACCATCGATGTGTTGGGTGAGCGCGTGGAACTCACCACGGTTGTGGTGGGGGCGCTTGACTACTTCCCCACGCTTTATCCTGACGATGGCCCCTTCTTCGTTGGCAATCTCACGACCCTCTTCACGCACCTGGGGGGCCTCTACCCCTACGACGTCTGGCTGGCGACGGAGCCAGGAAGCACCGACGCCATCGTCCGGGCGCTCAATGCGCGCGGTGTACCCGTCATCAGCACCTGGGACGCCCGCGCCCGCATCCTGGCCGCGCAGCAGCAACCCCGGCGCCAAGGCCTTTTCGGCCTGCTGACCCTGGGCTTTCTGACGGCGGGGCTGCTGACGGTGGTGGGGCTGGCGCTCCACGCGTTATTGGCCTTCCGCGAGCGAACGGTGGAGCTGGGCGTGCTGCGGGCCATCGGCTTCTCGGCGGGCCAGATGCGACGTCTCCTGGCCGGCACTCAGATCACGCTGCTGGTGCTGGGCTTGGCGGCAGGCACGGCGCTGGGGATTGCCACGGGGCGGCTCTTCATCCCCATTCTGCAGGTCGACGCCGGGCTCCACCCTAACACGCCGCCCTTCGTGCCCCTCACCGCCTGGGCCGAGATCGCCTTGGTCTACGCCCTTTTCGCCGCCGCGGCGGCAGCCACGATCGGGGCTACGCTGGCGCTCCTGCGCCGTATGCGCCTCTACGAGGCCATCAAGATGGGCGAGGCGGCATGATCCACTGCGAGGGCCTGGTCAAGATCTACCGCATCGGCAGCCGCGAGGTGGTCGCGCTCCAGGGCCTGGAGCTGCAAGTCGCCGCGGGGGAGGTCCTGGCGCTCGTGGGGCCGTCGGGCGCCGGCAAGAGCACGCTGCTCAACGTGCTGGGGGGCCTGGACCGCCCCTCCGCCGGGCTCGTGCAGATCGGGGGACGGAACCTGGCGGAGATGTCCGAGGCGGTGCTCGACCGCTACCGGCGGGAGGGCGTGGGCTTCGTCTGGCAGCAATCGGGCCGAAACCTCATTGGCTATCTCACCGCGCTGGAGAACGTGATGGTACCGATGCAACTGGCGAGGGTGCCTCGCCGCGCGCGCCGGGAGCGGGCCACGGAGCTCCTCGCGGCGGTGGGGTTGGGTGAGCGGATGGCACACGTGCCGGCACAGCTCTCTGGCGGCGAGCAGCAGCGGGTCGCGATTGCCGTGGCCCTGGCCAACCGCCCTGCGCTGTTGTTGGCCGACGAGCCCACCGGCGAGTTGGACTCTGCCACGGCCCGCGAGATCTACGCGCTCTTCCGCGCGCTCGTGCAGCGCTACGAGATCACCGTCGTCATCGTCTCCCACGACCCGCATATCGCGCTCTACGTCGACCGCGTGGTGAGCATCCGCGACGGAAAAACCAGCACCGAGACGATCCGGGTCGGTCCGCGGACCGTCAGCACGGAGGAAGTCTATTCGGAGTACGTGGTCGTCGACTCCGCCGGGCGACTCCAGATCCCCGAGGACCTGAAAGGCGAGTACCACGTCGGCGGGCGTGTGTTCCTGGAGCGACACCCTGACGGGATCCTGATTCGCCCCGAGAAGTAAGGGTCTATTGTCTATCCCACCGCTGTTTGATCGCCACGTACGTGCGAGGCAAGCGCTCGGGCGCGTCCATTGACGCGTCCATATGGGCGTAGGTCGCGGTCTCGTAGCTGCTGAAGCCGGCGTGGTTGCCGTCGCGGTCCATCGCCACGAAGTTCATGCCGGCCAGGTAGCGGCCCCCAAGGTCGTTGAGGTCGGCCATGGCGCGGGTGCCGGCTTCGAGGAGCGTCGCGCCCATCTGCATGGCGAAGACCACACTGTGGGCGGTGGCCGCGCGGATCGCCATCTCGCCGGTGCCGGTGCAGGCTGCCGCGCCGTAGCGGTCATCGGCATAGAAACCGGCGCCGGCAATCGGCGAATCGCCCACGCGTCCGGGGTACTTCCACGCCCATCCGCTGGTGCTCACGCCGGCGCAGATGTGGCCCTGCGCGTCGCGGGCGATCACGTTGACCG
>ENA-UOXR01004335-UOXR01004335.1-bioreactor-metagenome-genome-assembly--contig:-NODE-4335-length-11204-cov-4.132927_pt1 | contig 11204 bp, 10 predicted proteins | sample MGYA00238164_ERZ764825 | MGnify/ENA primary metagenome ERZ764825 (study PRJEB28920, sample SAMN05720171) | bioreactor metagenome | isolation source: Anaerobic biogas reactor | place: USA:Washington...
CTACGACGGTTACCGCGTTTACACGAACACAATGCCCTCGACCTCGATGCGCGGTTTCGGCGCCCCCCAGGCAATGTTCTGCTCCGAGCAGCAGATCGACTGGATTTGTGCCGACCTCGGCCTCGATCCCTTTGAAGTGAGGAGAAAGAACGGCCATACCGAGGGTTACGAAGTCCCGGGTCAGGCATTCATCGCGAGCTGCGGCCTGGAACAGTGCATCAATGAGATCGAGAACTGGGTTAAATCAAAGGGCAAGCTGCCCGCCAACAGGGGTATCGGCATTTCCTCCTGCGGCTTCATGTCGGGCGGCATCTTCAACTGGTTCGATACGCCCTATTCCTTCTCCTCCGCTGTTGTCACCATCAACGTTGATGGTACAGTGGAGGTCCACGTGGGCTGCCAGGACATCGGACAGGGCTCCAACACCACGATGGCCATAATCGCGGCCGAAACACTGGGCGTGAAGATGGAGGACATCAAGATCCATTCCGGTGATACAGACCACTGCCCCGCAGATCTGGGTGCCTGGGGTTCGAGGCAGACGCTCATGACGGGCAACGCCGTGAAAATGGCCTGCGAGGACGCCAAGAAACAGCTCCTTGAGTTCGCTTACGCCGAAATGGGCATCAACATCGTTTATGACCTCGATATCAAGGACAGGTGGGTACATATCGTGGCCCGTCCCGAGAGGGGCATGAAGTACGAAGATCTCGTGAAGAAAGCGCTTCGGGGCAAGGACGGGCAGCGCATCATGGGCCGCGGCTACTATACGCCGCACAGAAAGGGCATGATATCTCCCGCTTACAGCTACATGATGCAGGCGGTCGACGCCGAGATCGATCCCGAAACGGGAAGGATCAAGATCCACGAGGTCATGACCGCACACGACTGCGGCCAGCCCATCAACCCGCTGGGACTTATGGGCCAGTTGGAGGGCGCCGCATCGATGGCCCTCGGCTACGCCTATCTTGAGGATATGCCCTTCGAGGACGGCAAGATGATGAACCCCAACCTCGTCGACTACAAGGTGATCAGGGCCCCCGAGATGCCGAAGACCCCGATCATCGAGATAGACACTTACGAACCGGAAGGACCGTACGGAGCGAAAGAGGCTGGCGAAGGCCTCACGAACCCGACAGCTGCCGCACTCGGCAACGCGGTGTTCAATGCCCTGGGCATCCAGATGAAAGAACTCCCCATCTCTCCGGAAAGAATTCGCAAGGCTCTCGCGGAGAAGAAGGCGCAGGAAGCCCAGAAATAGTTCCGACAAAGACAAATAAGGAGGTATACCGTGAGCTTTAAATGTCCCGCATGTAAAAAAGAATGGCCCAACAGCAAGCAGGTGGCGCGACACATGTTCGGTACCGGCGACAAGGCACACAGGGCATGGATAGAGTCCCAGGGTTACTCATACATCGAGCTCCTCCTCGCTCAGACAACGGAGCCGGGCAACAAGAGCTACGAGATGCTGGCGGAGCTTATCGAGAAGGCACAGGACACGCTGTAGGAATAATTGAGCCCGCGAAAGGCTTGATATTATAACATAAGGAGGAAGTCCCATGATCATAGAGGGCGGTTTTACCATAAAAGCACCGATCGATAAGCTCTTCGATTTCCTGCTGAAACCGGAAACGATCCTCACCTGCCTTCCGGGCGCGGAGTCGGCGAACATGATCGATGACACGTCATACGAGTGCATCGTGAAGCAGAAGGTCGGACCCATCAAGGCCAGGCTGAAGTTCGTGAACAAGATGACCGTTGTCAACAAGCCCACCCACATCGAGATCGAAGGCGAAGGCGAAGACATGACCAAACTCGGCCACTTCAAACAGAAAACCGTCGTTGACCTGACAGAAAAGGGCAACGGTGAAGTGGAGGTCACCTACAAGACGGACGTCAGCATAGTCGGCAAGCTCGCCATGTTCGGCGACAGGATAATGAGGGCGAAGGCGAAGGACACGGAAAAGGAGTTCACCAAGAACCTTCAGGAAAAGCTGAAATCAATCGCATAGTCTTTAAGTATATGGTGTAAGAGAAAGGGGTTCCCGCCTGGTGCGGGAACCCCTTTCTGTTCAAGGACAAAGAAGGTTCAAGGACCCCGGGGTTCAAGAGTTCAAGAGCAACAAAGAAGGCACCAAACTGCGCGGGTCACCAAAAGCGTTCACAGCTGGAGGATCAGAAGTCGAAGAGCCATGGTCTTGCGGATGCCTCCGGTCACGGTGCGAGAATTGTCTTCACAGCCGGCTCCCCTTCGCGGTGTTTCTCTTGAACCCTTGAACGAAAAAACCGCCTCTCTGAAGAGGCGGTTTTTTACATAGTATGTGCGGTTCTTTGTCAGCCTGGCATCAGCCATCCAGGAAGCCAGGTCGAAAGGGCGGGAAAGATGAAGACCAGGATACCGCCGACGATGATGCTGATGAGGAAGGGATAGACGCCGGCGTAGACGACGCTGAAGGGCGTTTTGGTGATCTGCTTGACGACGAAGACACAAATGGCCATGGGGGGAAGGACGACACCGAGCATGACCGTTATGCCGATGAGGATGCCGAACCACATGGGGTTGTACCCCAGCTTCAGTATGGCGGGGTAGAAGATGGGTGTCGCCAGGATCATGAAGGCGAGGTCGTCGATAAAGGAGCCGCCGATGAGGTAAATGAGGGCGATGAAGACGACGATGACCCAGGAGGGCATGTTGAGACTGACGATCCAGTCGGCGGCGACCATGGGTATGGTCGTGACGGCGATGAAATGACCAAGGACGGTGGAGCCGGCGATGAGCATGAGGACCATGGTGGCCGTCCTGATCGCTTCAGCTACGGATTTGATATAACCCTTTATGTTCAGGTCGCGCATGACGAAGGTCATAACGAGGACGAGGAAGGTTCCAACACTGCCCGCTTCCGTGGGGGTGAAGACGCCGCCGAGGATGCCGCCGATGACGAGGACGAAAATGATAAGGACCATGATTACCTGCGGGATGGTCTTGAGGCGCTCGCCCCAGGTGGCCTTGGGGCTCTTCGGGCCGATCGTGGGGTTCATCTTGCACCATCCGTAAATGACGGCTATGAACAACGCGGCGATGATGAGCCCGGGAACGATGCCGGCGAGGAAGAGCCTGCCGATCGACTGGTCCGTGATGATGCCGTAGAGGATGAGCGTCACGCTCGGGGGAAGGAGTATGCCGAGGGTGCCGACAGTCGCGACGATGCCGGTGGAGAGCCTCTTGTCATACCCGAAACGGTCCATCTCGGGGACGGCGACACTGGCAAAGGTTGCCGACGTAGCCGGTGAGGAACCACAGATAGCCTTGAAGACCGTGGCGCCGCCGACGGTCGCCATGGCGAGGCCGCCGGGGATGTGGCCGATGAACTTGTGGGCCGCGTCAAAGAGACGCTTCGCTATGCCCGAGTTGAAGGCCACCTGTCCCATGAGGACAAACAAGGGTATAACGGTGAAGCTGTACGAGTTAAGGACATCGTACATGTCCTTCGCGAGCAGGTTGAACGCGGCGCTAAAAGAAATGAGATAACCGAAGCCGAGAAACCCCATTATCACCATGGCGAAACCGAGCTCGATGCCGGTGAGGAAAAGGAAAAGGACTATGATCAGTCCAACGATACCTACGGTTATGGGATCACTCATATTGGCCTCCAAAGATCTTGAATAGGTCGCAAATCAGGACGAGGCACTGTATGAAGCAACATATGGCCATCCCGTAAGCGATGGGGTAGAAAGGGATCTGCCGGGTCAGCGACACCTCGCCGGATACGTAGAGGTCGTGACCGTACTTGAGGAGGTTGTAACCGATGAGGTAAAAAAGGGCGATACCTCCAAGACGGGTGATAACGTTGACTATGCCCTGCCCAACCTTGTTGAATTTCTGGACGAAGAAATCGACGAAGATGTGGCCCCTCATCCACGAGGTGATGGGGATGGAAAAACCGATGGCTATCGCCCCGCCGAAGCCGACCATCTCAAAGGTGCCGATAATGGGCCTGTCGAAGAAATAGCGAAGGAAAACGTCACATACCGTGAGCAGCATAATGGCGGTCAGGGCCGCCCCGGCAATGACGCTCATCCACTTACTGAGCTTTTCAGTGATCCAAAGTATGGCTCCCATTGCTCCTCCTAACTATACTATTGTGTTGTCTCTTGTACCCCTGGATATATTATGGCATCTTAAGGCATCCCGGCGAACAATGTCAAGTGAAAAAAGTTACAACCTAACCCTCCGGAATCGTTGGTCTTTGAAGGGTCTTGTACCCCAGTCTGCGGGGGTCGGAAATGATAACATTGCGTAAATACTCGACAAAGCCTTTACTGGCGGGATGAAGACGACCTGTGTCAGGGCGAAAAAGGATTTGTCGGTCAGCTTCTCCCGTGCGGTGCGACGCGCAAGGAGGTCTTTGATATTCAGACCGAAAGATGGTAATACCTTGTGCATGGAGATAGGCTGCGCAATACTGGCGGGGGGAAGAAGCGTGCGGATGGGGCGCGACAAGGCGACGGCTGAATTCCGCGGCGGCCCCCTCATCAGGCAGGTCTTCGACACGGTGCGGCAGGTCTTCGACGACATCATCATCATCTCCTCGATCCATGAGACCATCGAGGGCATCGAGGCCCCGGTGATACGGGACGTTCTCCCCGTGCAAAGCCCCATGGTGGGTATCGCAACGGCGCTTGTCCATTCCTCCCGGCCCCGCGTCTTTGTCGTTGCCTGCGACATGCCCCTGCTCTGCGTCGAGGCCATTCGGTGCCTTGTCGATGAGGCGGAAGGGGAGGACATAACCATTCCCATGGCTGAAGGCTACTACCAACCCCTTCACGCCATATACGGGCGTTCCTGCCTCGCCCCTCTTCTGCGTCTCGTAGGCCTTGGCCGGCTCAAGGTCTCCGACATCCTGCCCTACGTGGTGGTAAAGGCCATCAAAGACCGCCCCTGCTTCTACACGCCCGGGGGAACACTCATCTTCTCCAATATCAATACCCCGGAGGAGCTTGCCGGCATCAACCCCCGCGGAGCCTGACATGGCTGAGGGCGGCGAGGTGACAATGCGGGAGATGACCACCGGCGACATCGACGGTGTTCTGGAGATAGAAAGGGTTTCCTTCGCCGCGCCCTGGACCCGGGGAATGTTCGAAGAGACCCTATCGTCGCCTGTGGGAATGAGCCTTGTCGCCGAACAGGAGGGGCGGATCGTCGGGTATCTCGTGTTTTATTTCGCGGCGACGGAGATGCACGTCATGAACATAGCCGTTAAGCAGAACCGGCGCGGGCTGGGCCTCGCGTCGTGGATGATGTCCCGCGTCATGGACCTTGCGCGGAGGAATTCCATCGAGACCTGTTTTCTCGAGGTGAGGGAGAGCAACGTGCCTGCCCGGGGCCTCTACGAGAAGCTCGGCTTCAGGCAGGTCGGCAGGCGCAAGGGGTACTACCGGGAGACCGGCGAGGACGCCATCGTCATGGAACTCGAGCTGAACGACGCCACGTGACAGGCAACAGAGGAAGGACCGTATCCGCCCCGCCCCCCCGCACTATTTGAGTTGCGCCCGACAGGCCTTACAGGTTACAATCGCTTACCGAAGACACCGCCCCATATAATAATGGTATATCTACCGGGGACCAGAGGGAAGCCATGGATGACATTCCGGGAAAGATCACGGGGAACGATCGCGTGACCGGCGCGTACCGCCGCCTGACCGTTCGATTGGAGAGACCTCTGGGCAGGGTGGCGCCCGGCCAGTTCGTCATGGTGAAGGTCCCGGACCGGGACATATTCCTGCGGAGGCCCTTCAGCGTCTATGACTCCCGGGGACGAACGCTGACGATCATGTACCGGGTCGTGGGCAAAGGCACCGACGCGCTGAGCTCCGCCGCCCGGGGTACGCCTCTCATGGTCCTCGGCCCCCTGGGCTGTGGTTTCACCCCGGGGAAGGGCACCACCCCCATCGTGGTCGCCGGAGGCATCGGGTATGCCGGTGTCAGGATGCTCCTCAAGCGGTTGGGTGACAGGGCCACCCTCTTCTTCGGGGTGACGGGAAAAGACGAGTTGCGGCTGGCGGACGATCTGGGAGGGACGAGGGTCCTCGCCTCGACCCTGGACGGGTCCTTCGGGTTCGCGGGTGATGTGGTTGGCCTTCTCGGGAGACACCTTGACAACTACCGGGGAAAGAAGCCGGAGGTCTTCGCCTGCGGCCCTTCGGGCATGGTGAAGAGCCTCAAGGCGCTTCTGGAACCCGGGAGGATCCCCTGCCAGGTCTCCGTCGAAGAGAGAATGGCCTGCGGCATGGGGTTGTGCTTTGGCTGTGTCGTCGCCACCAGGGACGAGGCGAGCCCCTATAAGCGGGTGTGCAAGGAGGGGCCGGTATTCAGCCTATGGGATCTCTCGCTGTAGACCTTTTCGGCAAGAAGCTCAAGAACCCCGTCATGAACGCGTCGGGCACGCTGGGCTATGGCGTCGAGGTGGAACCTCTCTGGGCGGTGGAGACCATGGGGGCCTACGTGACGAAGGGGCTCTCCGCGGCACCCCACCACGGGAACCCGACACCCCGCGTTTGGGAGGAACGGTGCGGGATGCTGAACTCCATCGGCCTGCAGAACGTGGGCGTCCACCGCTTTTTCTCGCACTACTTTCCCTTCTTCGTGGAGAGGCGGTGCCCCGTCATCGTCAACTTCTTCGGCTTCAGCGAAGAAGAGTATCTCTCCTGCGCGAGGAGCATAGAGCCGCACGATCTCATCGTGGCGCTGGAGATGAACCTTTCCTGCCCCAACATCAAGAAGGGAGGCATCGGGTTCGGCAAAGAGGCCTCGGCGGTCCACGGGATCGTGCGTTCCGTGCGGGAAGCAACGGAGATACCTCTTATCGCGAAGCTGACCCCGGAAGTGAAGAACATCGTGGAGATCGCCCGCGCTGCCTATGAGGGGGGAGCCGACGGGTTGACTCTCATAAACACGATGCCCGCGGCCGTCGTAGACGTGAGGGCGCGGAGGGTTGCCCTGAAGGGTGGTCTTTCCGGCCCCCTCTTGAAGCCTGTCGCCTTGCGCGCCGTCCACGAATGCTCGCAGGCCGTCCCCATACCCATCATCGGGGTGGGGGGGATAATGAACGCCGGGGACGCCCTCGCGTTCCTCATGGCGGGAGCCCGCGCGGTGCAGGTGGGGACCGCCACGTTCGTGGACCCCTTCACCATGCCGAAGATCATCGCGGAACTTGGCTCCTGGCTCGATGCGTCGGGTCTCGCCGAGATATCCGCCATCGTGGGGGCCACCCATGGGTAAGAACGGTCCACGAGGAGACTCTCTTGAGGGCGCGGGCGAAGAAAGAACCACACGGATCATCCACGAGATAGCGGAAGGCGCGGGTGTTCCCAATCTCATCGCGCGCATCCTCGTTGCCCGGGGAGTGAGGACCCCGGACGAGGCCCATGTCTTCCTGAGACCCCGCCTCGCCGACCTGTCGGATCCTTTCCTCCTTCCCGATATGGACAAGGGGGTCGCGCGGCTCGTCGAGGCTGTCGGCAGGGGGGAACGCATCTGCATATGGGGCGACTACGACGCGGACGGCATCTCCTGTCTCGCCCTGATGTTCAATTTTCTCACCCACCTGGGGGTCGTGCCCGTCATCCACATACCTACCCGTGAGGAGGGATACGGGCTGCACGTGGACAAGGTGGAGGACCTTGCGAAAGAGGGCGTGGACCTTATCGTCTGCCTCGATTGCGGTTCCTCCAATGCCGCGGAGATAGCCCATGCCCGCAGCCTCGGCGTGGATACCATCGTCATAGACCACCACGAGATGGGGCCAGAGGCCCCCCCGGCGGCGGCCCTGATAAACCCGAAGCGACGGGACTCCCGTTTTCCCACAAGGGACCTTGCCGCGTGCGGCGTCACCTTCTTCTTTCTCCTCGGGATGCGCCGCGTGATGCACGGGAGGGGGCTCATCCCGGCACATATCAATCTGAAGAACGAACTCGACCTTGTGACCGTGGGGACCGTCGGCGACATGGTGCCGCTCACGGGAGACAACAGGATACTTGTGCGCCACGGGATGGAGGTCATGAATGCGAAGCCGCGGGCATGGCTCAAAGCGATGCTCGACAGCAGGGTCATATCGAAGGGACTTATCAATGAATTTGCCCTGGGTTTCATCATCGTTCCCCGGATCAACGCCGCCGGCCGGGTCGCGCGTCCCCATACGGCCCTCGATTTCCTGGTGGCCAGAGAGACGGGATCGGCGCTGAACCTTCTGGCGCACCTGCAGAAGCTGAACAACCTGAGGCAGCAGCGGGAGAAGAAGATCCACGAGGAGATCGTCACTTCCCTGAGCCGCGAGGGCCCGTCTGGCAGGAGAACGATCGTTGTCTTCAACGAGGCGTGGCACGCGGGCGTTCTGGGCATTGTGGCCCAAAAGCTTTCGGAGCAGTTCGAGAAACCGGCCATCGTCATCACCCGGGTGAACGGCATATGGAAGGGTTCGGGCAGAGGAGGCGAGGGCATGGACCTCTTCGAGGCCATACGCTCCACATCGTCCCTCCTGCTGAAGTACGGCGGCCACAAGTATGCCTGCGGCATATCCCTCGAGGAGGAGAACCTCGCCCTTTTTGCCGAGGCCTTCGAAAAAGCGGTCGAGGGAAGCATCACCCCGCGCAGGCGGACGGTGCACGTCGACACCGAGGCACAGTTCGGCGAGCTGACGGGTGAGGCGATGGCGAGACTGGAGGACCTTGGCCCCTTCGGCATCGGCAACCCCCGCCCGAACCTTTTCTTCGAAGCTGCCGGCATCTCCGTCGCGCCAAAGGGATACACGAAGGTGACCGACGGGGACGACAGGATCTGGGATGGTTTCTACGCAAAGAAGGGGGCCCTTCAGCGTGAAGGGGGCGCGAGGATAATCGCCTCACCCGTCATCAGGATGAGAATGGGGGAGCGCTTCATACACCTCAATATAAAAGAAGTGGAATAGAAAAGCCGTTCTAGGTTCTACGTTTTACGTGTCAGGCAAAGACAGGAAAAACGGCGTCCGCCTTTTCTCCTTTTAACTTAAAACTTAACACTTAAAACTTAAAACGGTTTCTACGGTTGTAAGGGTTGTCCAAATAGTGTATATATAAGCAACGATGCGTTTTGTACTTGCCCTTTCCTTCCTGGTTTCCCTTTTCCTCGCACCTTATGCCCTTTGCGCCCAAGGGGAGAACGTCGGCATAACGGCGGTGTCCTACATACTTGTCGAGAAGGACACCTTCCAGATCATCACGGGCAGGGATTATCACCGCAGGCTTCCTCCAGCGAGCACGACCAAGGTGATGACGGCGCTCGTCGCCATGGAACGCTTGGGCGGCGACGAGATCATCGTTCCCGACAAGCAGGTTCTCCAGATATCCCCGTCCAAGATGAGCCTCGTTCCCGGAAAGAAGTACCGTTCCGAGGACCTCATGAAGGGGACAATGGTGAAATCGGCCAACGATGCGGCATATGCCCTCGCGACCTACGTCAGCGGCTCCGAAGGCGCCTTTGCCCGGCTGATGACACAGCGGGCACGGGAGATCGGCGCCATCGACACGAACTTCGAGAATGCCTCAGGTTTGCCTTCGGACAACCAGTACAGCACCCCCTACGACCTCGCCCTCATTTTCCGGCATGCCATGGCCAACGAGCGTTTCATCGAGCTCATCGCGACACGGTACTTTCTTTTCGAGGACTCGACGCGCAAGGTGCGCTACAAGAACCATAACAGGCTGCTCTTTTGCTTCGAACCGGCCATTGGCGGGAAAACGGGGTACACCAGGGCGGCGAGGCATTGCTACGTGGGGGCCTTCGAGAAGAACGGCAGGGTGTATATCCTGGCCCTTCTGGGGAGCCGGAACCTCTGGGGCGACACGGTGGAGATACTGAAGACCATATACGACACCGTTCCCACCGATGAGCAGTTGCGTCAGGCACGGGCTTCCTCGGCCACCCTCTGTTCCGCGCCCACCACGAAGAAGAAACCCGTCACCCGCAAGAAGATCGTCAAGCACCGCGCCGTGAAGCCAAAGAAGAAGACAGCAAAGAAACAATGAAAAAACACGTCGCCATCGTCACGACATTTTTCTTCCTTGTCGTGTCCGTTGCCGCTTTTGCCCTTACCAACGAGGAGGAGCGCACGTACGGCAAGGAGATATACCTGGAGATCGCCCGGTCGGCTCCCATCAACAACGACCCCTACATATCGCTCTACCTCAACGACATACGAGCGAGGCTTGAAAGCAGGACGACCATGCCTTTCCCGGTGGTCCTCACCGTGATCGATTCCCCCACCATCGACGCCTTTGCCACGATAGGCGGATACGTCTACATCGCGGCGGGGCTCATCGCGAATTGCGAGAACGAGGAAGAGGTTGCCGGTGTCATGGCCCACGAGTTTGCTCATATCAAGAAGCGCCACATCGCGAAGAGGATGGAGAAACAGAAATACCTCAACGCCACCGTCGTAGCGACGATGCTCGCCGCCATGCTCGTCGGCGATTCGGCACGCGAGGCCGTCCTCGTGACCGGCATGGGCACTGCGCAATCGATGGCCCTGAGGTACTCCCGCGAGGACGAGGACGAGGCGGACCGCGAAGGCTCCATTCTTGCCAATGACGCAGGGTACGGAGGTCTCGGCATCGCGGACTTTCTCAAGAAGCTCCGGTCTGGCGGGGGCGACAAGCTCTATCCCCAGTATCTTCTTACCCACCCCTACCACGAGAGCCGTATCATAAATCTCGAGAAGATGTGGACGAGAAAGCCGCCTTCCGTGGACACCTCTCTCTTTCCCTACATGATCGCGCGCGCCCAGGTCGTGCAAGCCTACCGCTCCCGGGGTCTTGCCGACGATATCTGGGTCAGGCGGTACAGCCGGGACAGCAGGGACCCCGTCGCGGCATACGGTGCGGCGCTCTACCACTCCCTGAAGGGTAATTTCGAAGAGGCGGTGCGGATAGCCCGGACCATCAACTCCCCTTACAGGAACGTCTTCCTGGGAGAGATCTACGTCACCGCAAGCAGGTTTCCCGAGGCCGCCGGGGTGCTCAAGGACACCACGGAAAAGGTGGGCCGCTACTATCTCGCGAGGGCATACGAGGGCATGGGAAGGAGCGACCTCGCCATGGGTACTTACCGGGCCCTTATCCCCTACGCCCCCTCCTATCCCGAGATATACTATCGCCTCGGCATGATAGAGGGC
>ENA-UOXR01004338-UOXR01004338.1-bioreactor-metagenome-genome-assembly--contig:-NODE-4338-length-11202-cov-102.040998_pt1 | contig 11202 bp, 11 predicted proteins | sample MGYA00238164_ERZ764825 | MGnify/ENA primary metagenome ERZ764825 (study PRJEB28920, sample SAMN05720171) | bioreactor metagenome | isolation source: Anaerobic biogas reactor | place...
CCCTCTACTCCGTCCCGGTCCACGAGACCTGCGAGGTCGAGATCCTCTGGCAGAAGGAGGCCTGCGATCGGTGCAGCCGCATATCCGGGGGCTACTACGAGGGAATCGTCCAGGTCAGGGCTACGGACAGGAAGATCAATGCCTACGAGCGCTCCGTCGCCGCGAGCATCGCCGATCAGGCCGAAGAGTCCCTCCAGCAGGCGGGAGACCGCCTCTCGTTCGTATCCGAGCTCGAAGACTCAAGAGACGGCGTCGACATCACCGTCGGATCCCAGCACCTCGGCCAGGAGATCGCCCGGATGATCACGGGGGCTCTCGGCGGGCGGTATACGACCCACCCGAAACTGGTCGGCGAGAAGGACGGTAAAGCCCTCTACCGCGTCACCTACTCCATCCGCCTTCCTTTCTACCAGAAGGGGGACGTGGTGGTCTCCCACGGCGGCTACTTTGAGGTCCGCGATATCGACGGACGCCGGCTCCGGGCCTTTGATCTTGCAACCGGCGCGACCCGGACACTTGCCGAGGATGAGGTCGAGCGCCTGATCGGGAACGTTCGCGAGGCGGAGTCCGCGCTCGTCGTCTTCACGCAGCCCGACATCGTCGGGCTGATGGACCCGAAGACCTACCGGACCCGGGAGCAGAGCCCGGTGCCCTGGACGTTCCCGGTCGAAGGGCAGCCGATCCGGGTGCTCCGCGACGAAGAGCAGGACCGCCTGGTCATCGTCGGGTGAGGGGCCGGCATGCGTGCGCGGAGGGTGCCGGCGGCCGTTCTTGCCGATATCGTGGGTGCGGAGTGGGTGGACCCTGCCCGCCGGCCCTACGTCCGGGGCGGCACCGCCTGGGTCCCGGTCCGGGAGGGGTATCCGGCCGACGCGGACCTTCCCGAACGGGAGAGCTACCGGGGGCGCGGTTACCACCGGATCGGCGATGTCGCGGTCCTCCGTGGCGACGCGCCGTCGGAGGCTGAGCTCGCCGCGATCGTGGAGCACTGCCGCCCCCGGGGCGTCCTCCTGGTGAAGGGATACCTGGGCGATATGCGCATCCCCGATGTGGAGATCCTCTACGGGAACACGGGCGAGGTATGCCACCGCGAGCAGGGCTACACGTTCATCCTCGACCCGGCCCGGGTGATGTTTGCTCAGGGGAACCGCAACGAGAAGGCGAGGATCGCCTCCCTCGTCCGGCCCGGCGAGCGGGTCGCCGATATGTTCGCCGGGATAGGCTACTTCACCATACCGGCGGCCGCAGGCGGCGCGCAGGTCCATGCGATGGAGATAAACCCGATAGCCTTTGAATACCTGCAGCGCAATAGTATGGCTAACCATGTTGCTGATCGGGTCACGGCAGAGAACGGGGACTCCCGGATACTCCTCTCCGGGACCTACGACCGCATCCTGATGGGGCACTTCGATGCTCCGTCGATGCTCGCCGACGCCCTCGCCCACGCCCACAGCGGGAGCGTGCTCCACGTTCACAGCATCGGGGGTGCGACAGGTGCGATCCACGATGCGGCGGCAGGAGCAGGCTTTACGGCGACGATCACCTCCCGCCGGGTGAAGAAGTACGGCCCGCATGCGTGGCATATGGTGCAGGATGTGACGATATCGTGAAGACGTTTTCGGGAAAAACGGTGGTCCTCGCCGTGACGGGGAGCATCGCGGCTGTGGAGACGGTGAAACTTGCCCATGCGCTGCGCCGCCGGGGTGCTGAGGTGCAGGCGGTCATGACGGAGGCGGCGACCGGGATCATCCACCCCGATGCCCTGACCTACGCGACCGGGCGGCCGGCTATAACCCGTATCACCGGCCTCGTGGAGCACATCCTCTACTGCGGCGAGGGCGGGGCGGCCGACCTCCTCCTCATCGCTCCCTGCACGGCAAACACCATCGGCAAGATCGCCGCCGGTATCGACGACACCCCGGCGACGACCTTCGCGACGACGGCGCTCGGCCGGGGGATGCCGGTGGTGGTCGCTCCGGCGATGCACGAGAGCATGTACCGCCACCCCGGGGTCGTGGAGAACCTCGAACGGCTCCGCTCCTGGGGGATCGACATCGTCGCCCCCCGGATCGAGGAGGGAAAGGCGAAGGTCGCGGATATCGATACGATCGTCCTCCACGCCGCACGTGCAGTCTCCGGCCGGCCGCTCGCGGGGAGACGGGTCCTCATAACGAGCGGGGCGTGCGCAGAACCCTTCGACGACGTTCGGGTCCTCACCACCCGGTCGACCGGGCGGATGGGACGGGCGCTCGCGCTCGAGGCCTTCCGGCTCGGCGCCGACGTGACGGTCGTGCACGCGGGATCGTTTCCCTGCGTCCGAAACATCCGTGTAGCGACCGCTGCGGATATGCGCCGGGCAGTCCTCTCGGTCTGCCGCGATGGTGGTGTCGATATCTACATGAGCGCGGCGGCGATATCGGACTTCGCCCCCGAGCGCTGCGAGGGGAAGATACCGAGCGGCTCGCCCCTCGACATCCGGCTCAACCCCCTCCCGAAGATCATCGATGAGGTGATGGCGACGTGCCGCCCCGTGACGGTGGCGTTCAAGCTGGGCTGGCACGAGGAGGAGCGAGCGAGAACGATGCTCGATGCGGGCGTGAAGATGGTCGTCGTGAACGCTCCGCCGGCGATGGGGGCGGCAGGGGGGACGTTCTCGCTCATGATGGCAGATAGTACCATTGAGGTAACGGGGAGCAAAGAGGAGGTCGCGGCGGCGATATGGTCGGGACTGCTGTAGCCTTCTCCCCCGGGCACATATCCGGCTACTTCAGGCGGGTCGAGGGGAGCGATCCCCGGACCACCGGGAGCGTCGGGGCCGGCGTGGTCATCGACGAAGGGGTGCGCGCGACGGTCGTCCCGGCCGCAAAGACCGGTGTCCGGGTGATCCGGCAGGGCCGCGTGAGCACCGGATCGCCTCCGGTCGAGTACGCCCTCGACCGGCTGGGGGTCACGGCCCGCGTCACCACGGAGTGCCGGCTCCCCATCGGCGCCGGGTTCGGCCTCTCGGCGGCCGCGCTTCTTGCGACGCTCACGGCGGTAAACCACCTCTTCGATCTCGGTCTCTCCGCGGATGAGGTGGCAGCCCGGGCCCACGAGGCCGAGGTCGTCCACCGCACCGGCCTCGGGGACGTCGCCGCGAGCCGGTCGGGGGGCGTCGTCTGCCGGATGGGGCCCGGCATCCACGCGGATATCGCCCGATTTTACCCGGACGAACCCCTCTACGCCGTGAGTCTCGGCCCGCTCCCGACCGCCTCGGTCCTCTCGTCGGAGGAAGCAATGGCGCGGATAGCCTCTGCCTACCCGGATCGCTGCCCCCGCGATATCGCCGACTTCTGCTTCCTCTCACGGCAGTTTGCCGAGAGAAGTGGGCTCATCGCGCCGGATGTGCGAAAGGTGCTCTCTGCCTGCGACGCCGCGAAGATCCCGGCAAGCATGACGATGCTTGGAAACGGCGTCTTTGCTGCAGGCAATTCCGCAGAGCGCGTGCTTTCGGGATTCGGTGAGGTCTACCGCCTCAACGTCGCACGCCGCGGCGCATACTTGATCGAGATGAGACCATGATACCGAAAGATCATCCACGCTACCGCTCCCTCATCGCCCGCGAACGGCTGGCACGGTGCGCCCGCGAGGGTATCGTCGCCCTCGAGGGGCTTGCCGCCCACGGGCGCGGGGAGGCGTTTGACTACCTTATCGGAGAACGGACGAGCGAGAGCGCAGCTCTCGCCGCCCGGACGGCCGCCGCCATGCTTCTCTCTGCCCGGCACCCGGTGATATCGGTGAACGGCAACACCGCAGCGCTTGCGGCAGATGAGATTGCGGCCCTCCAGAAGGCAAGCGGCGCAGATGTCGAGGTGAACCTCTTCCACCGGACGGAGGAGCGGATACGGCTGATCACCCGGCTCCTTGAAGAGCACGGTGTCCGGGTCCTCTCCGGGACCGCGGAACGGCTCGTCCCGCTCGCTCACGACCGGGCGCTCTCGCTCCGGGAGGGGATCGGGGATGCCGACGTGGTCCTCGTGCCGCTCGAAGATGGGGACCGCTGCGCGGCGCTCCGGGCGATGGGGAAGACGGTCATCACCATCGATTTAAACCCGCTCTCCCGGACAGCCCGCACGGCGACCCTGACGATCGTCGATGAACTGACGCGCGCCGTCCCTGCCATCACCGTGGCGTGCGCCTCTCTATCGCCCGGCGAGGGCGAGCGCCTGATCGCCTCGCTTGACAATATCTATCTTCTCCGGGCGGCGATAGATGAGATGAGAGAGAGATTGAGCCATGCTCTGGAGTGAGGTCTACCGCCCGAAGCGGTGTGAGGATATCATCGGGCAGGATGCGGTCATCCGTTATCTCGTCTCGTTTGCGGATGCAGGAAGCGTGCCCCACATGATCCTATCGGGCCCGCACGGCACCGGGAAGACCGTGGCCGTCGAGTGCCTGGCAAAACGGCTCTACGGCGAGAACTGGGAGGCAAACACCACCGTCCTCAGCGCCGCCGATCTCCTCGGGCGGGGGAGGAGCGCCCTTGAGACGGACGAGCGCTTTGCCCAGATCTACCGAAAGGACCAGAGCCTGATCGTCAACTTCAAGTATATCGTGAAATGGTATGCCTCGATGCGCCCGCTCGATGCCGACTTCAAACTGATGGTCTTCGAGGATGCCGAAGGCCTGACGTTTGAGGCGCAGCAGGCCCTGCGCCGCACCATGGAGCGCTACAGCGCCACCTGCCGGTTCATATTCGTCACCACCCGGCCATCGGCGATCATCCCCGCGATCGCGTCGCGCTGCCTGCCGCTCTTCTTCGCTCCGCTTGAGAGCGCGCTCATCCGCACCCGCCTGGCAGAGATCCTCGCCGCGGAAGCGGCTACGTGCCCGGCCGACGACATCGACCTGATCGTCCACGCTGCCCGGGGCGACCTGCGACGGGCGATCACGTACCTCCAGATCGTTGCCGGGGCGGGAGAAGAGATCGACCTTGCAGAGGTGGCGCGCTCCGAGACCTCGAATGTGGCAACATCCGCGTTTGAAGCGCTCCGGGCCGGCAATTTTGCCGCCGCGCGCAGCATCGCCGAGTCGCTGATGATCGAGTACGGGCTCCCGGCGCGGGAGGTCGTCGGCGAACTCCGGCGGGCGGTCAGGCGCGAGTACAACCACCCTGCCCTTGCGATCGCGCTCGCCGATGCGGACTGTCAGCTCGGTCACAATGCAAACGATTTTGTACAGATCAATGCACTTCTTGCCCGGATTGCCCGGGAGGTGTCCAGTGAAGAAAGTACAGCAGCACTATGATGAGATCGCTGATATCTACGACGATCGCTACGATGGCAACCGCGGGAAGTACTATCACGGGCACATATCCGACCACGTGATGGGCGTTCTCCCCCAGGGCGGGTTCCTCCTCGATATCGGGTGCGGGACCGGGCTTTTCGTGCAACGCTACGTCGAAGAAGGGGGTCGGGCGGTCGGCCTCGATATAAGCCCGGGGATGGTCCGGCACGGGCGGCAGCGCTGCCCGGCGAGCGGGTTCTTTGTCGGGACCGCTGACGTCCTCCCGTTTAAAGATGCCACGTTCGATGCTCTTGCAAGCCTGCTCGCCTTCAGTTACGTTCCCGACCCGGAGGCGATGCTCCGGGAGTGCTACCGGATCTTAAAACCCGGCGGCCGGATCGCCGTCTGCACCCTCTCGCGGACGGTCTTCACGAGCATCGTTCCTATCGCCTACCAGGTGGGGGAGAAGGTCGGCCTGAAGAAGGTGGGCGTCGGGGACTTCGGCGAGCACTACTACACCAACAGCGAGATTGCCAGGCTCTTTTGCGAGGCAGGATTCGAGGATGTCGCGGTCAGCCGGTGCTCGTTTGCGCACTTAAACCTCGCAGACCCGGTCTTTTACCTCGCCCGGAAGGTGGAGCCCTTCATCGAGGAGAACCTGCCATACCTCGCCTATAACGTCTGTGCGGGCGGGAAGAAGCCGGAGGGTTAGATCACTGTGTGGGCGGGATGCGGGAGTCACTCCCTGCTCCCACCCACCGGGCCGCATGGGAAGGCTCTGTTTTACGATGCAGAGACGATAACGGAATAGTTATATCCTGCCTCCCCGAACTCCTCCCCATGGAGCCGGTCGATATCGTCCTGACGAAGGATACGTTCGAGGTTCTCGCATCCGAGACCCGGCTCACGATCCTGAAGACCCTGAATGAACGCAGGATGACGATCACGGAGCTCGCAGACAACCTCGGCCTGGCAAAGTCCACCATCCATCACCACCTGCAGAAGTTGACCGGCGCCGGTTTTGTCGCTGCCGATGGTGACGGGCACGCCTGGGTATACTATGCGCTCACGCCGGAGGGACGCGCCCTCCTGCAGCCGCACGGCAGCGCCCGGATCCGGATCATCCTGACGGCAGGGCTGGCGAGCCTCGCCGGAGGGGTCTGTGCCCTCGCGGCCTTCCTGACGGCGCCAGTCCGGGAAGGGCCGGTACACCCGCTCCCGGCCGGGGGAGGGGTTCCGGTCCCGGAGGGGGCGCCTGTGGAACTGCTCGTTGCCGGGGTCGCGCTCGCAGCGGTCGGGGGGGCCCTCATGACGTATGCCTGCGTCCGGTGGCGGAACACGCGCGCGGCGGGGTACTTCCCTGCGGACGAAAAAAGCGCGTAGCCTCAATACATAGCTTTTGAAACCATTCGACCGGGATCGAACGGTTTCGCCGGTATTATCGTCTTTCTGCGAGAGAGAATCCATGTGGATGCCCGGGGTGTACCCGGTCTCGAAGGTTTTCGGCCTTCCCCCCGATGCGATCCACGGGAGAGAACGATGAAAGGAACGATATGGCTATTCTCCGGAATAAGCATCCTGATTCTGGCGCTCATTCTTGTAGGACTGACCGCCGCCGGCACCGCACCCCAGAACACGACATCAATCTCCGGCAAACCCGTTGCCGGGGATGCCGGTATCGCCCATCCCGATACGCCGGACGGCGCCGGCAACGTGGCGGCCGGGAACAATCGGTTCGCGTTCGACTTCTACCGGCGCCTCGCGACCGACCCGGCGCACGCGGGAGATAACCTCTTCTTCTCGCCCTACGGCATATCCTCGGCTCTCGCGATCACCTGCGAAGGCGCCCGCGGCGCGACCGCCGACGAGATCGGGGCGGTGCTGCACCTCCCGACAAACGAGACCCTCCGGCGAGAGGGGTTTGCCGCGATCGATACCGGTCTGAACTGCGCGAGCGGCAACTACACCCTCCGCACCGCAAACGCCCTCTGGGCGGAGAAGACCCATTCGTTCCTCCCGGAGTACATCGACGTGGCCGTTCGCTGGTATGGGGCAAACGTCACGAACCTCGACTTCGTCGAGAATCCCGGGGGGTCGCGGGAGACGATCAACCGGTGGGTGGAGGAGAAGACCGAAGAGAAGATCCGCGACCTCCTGCCGCCGGGTTCGATCGACTCCATGACCCGGATCGTGATCACGAACGCGATCTACTTCAAAGGCACCTGGGCCGAGCAGTTCGACCCCGACAGGACGACCGGGGAGGAGTTCCGGGTCGGACCGAACGAGACGGTGACCGTCCCGATGATGCACGGGAAAACCATCTATCCGTACGCCGAGACCGATACCCTCCGGGTGCTCGAGATGCCCTACGCGCACGGAAACGAAACCGAACTCGCGATGCTCGTCCTCCTCCCGAAGGGAGATAACCTGACGGCTGCGGAGGAGGCCCTGGACACGGAGAGGCTTGCCGGCCTGCAGGAGTCCCTGGTCTCACAGAACGTCAGGGTCTTCTTTCCGAAGTTCACGCTGGAGACCGGGTATCCTCTAGCGGGAGTGCTTGCGGCGATGGGGATGCCGACGGCGTTCTCCCCCGATGCCGACCTCTCGGGGATGGACGGCACGAGAGACCTCTTCATCACCGGGATCTTCCACAAAGCGTTCGTGGACGTGAACGAGGAGGGCACCGAGGCCGCGGCCGCGACCGGGGTCATAGGGGGGAAGGGTGTCACACCCGTCTTCCGTGCGGACCACCCGTTCGTCTTCCTCATCGTCGAGAAGAACTCCGGCACGATCCTCTTCGCAGGAAGGGTCGTCAATCCCGAAAGCCCGTGAACGAGAGGCTGTTCTCTCCCCTTTTGTCGGCAACGGATACCGGGGCAACTGTCGCCCACCCGTTTCATGAAGGGATGGTAGGTTGCCCGGCGCCGTCTGTGCCGCCGAGCAAAGAGAGGAGCATCGCGACCTCTTCTCTGAGTGCGGGGATATCGCGGTTGACGACCGCCCAGACTTCCTCAGGGTCCACGCGGAAGTATGCGTGAACCAGAACGTTCCGAAGACCGATCACCTGTTTCCAGGGAACGCCGGGAGAAGCGCTTCTAAGGTCAGGGGGGAGGCGGGCGGCTGCTTCCCCGATGATCCGGAGATGGTGGACCATCCAGACCTGCACCAGTTCGTCCTGCAAGAAAGCGTCTCTGCCCCGGACGGCATACCGCTCAATCTCCTTGATCGCTTCCTGGATGTCGAGGAGCCGGTCGATCCCATCCCTCATATCGGCACTGCCTCTTTCAAGATCCGCTTTTTGTACCGTTCCTTGAGCGCCGCTTCCGTCACCACGTCCACCCGGCACCCCAGGGCCTCCTCCAGGTCCTGGATGAGTGCGATGTGATCAAGGAGGCTCCTGCCCGGTTCCAGCTCGACAAGGAGGTCGAGGTCGCTCTCCGGGCCTGCCTCGCCCCGGGCGACCGACCCGAAGACCCGGAGGTTCCTGGCACCGTGTCGCCCGGCTATAGCGAGAATCCTGGACCGCTTCTCCCGGATTAGATCCACTGTGACAGGCATGGCTGTTCAATATCTTCTATCGGGAGCTGGCAATATAAATCTGCCCTCAATGGTCGCACCGCTAAATAGATCCCGGACATACCCCGAACTATGGTCTTCCGAAGAGGGTGAAATCCGGCTGGCATCCCCCCCTTCTTGTACTGCTGATTGGGAATCGATGCACTAAAGAGAGAAAGTATCTCTCCATCGCTCAATAAGCCGCCCTGTTTCCTCACGACGACCGGAGCCGGGAGAGGATCCGGAGCTTCTTTGCAAGCGCCGCCTCCGCCGCCCGCTCGACCCCCGCCTTCATCTCCGCAAAGTCTCTCTTGTCCTCGTCCACGACCTTCTTGACCGGGGTGTAGGCCGACTCCCGGAACCGGGGCGAGAAGTCGCGGATCTCGCCGCCGACCGAGAGAACCGACTCCGGTGCTCCTTTCTCGACGTAGCCGACCTCTTTCATCGCGACACCCGCTGACTCCACAACCCGGCGGATATCGGGCGCGACCTCGGGCGGTGCGACGACGAGAAGCGCATCGAGCGATACGCCGAGGTAGTCGATCTCGAGCGCGTCGAGCATGGCAAGGACCTTCGGTTGCACGAGCGTGCGGAGTTCGTCCTCCTCGACGACGATCCGGCACCCGGCAGTCTCCGCCATCTCGTAGGCGTCGCCCCGGAGGCCGCCGTTCGTGACGTCGGTCATGGCGTGGATGCCGTTGAGGACGTCGCTTGCAAGAAGCGCCTCGCATGCCTTGAGGAAGTGGAGGTTGATCGTCTCGTCGACGACATCGGGGAACCCCGAGTAGATCGCGGCGGTGGCGATCGTCCCGCCGCCGGCCCCCTCGGTCATGAGGAGGACGTCGCCGGGCTGGATCGCCTTCCTCGCGGTGAGGTGGTTTGCGACACCGACGGCACCGACGCACCCCGTCATCCGGGTTCCAAGCACCATGTCCCCGCCGATCCGTAACGTGGATCCGGTGACGAGAGGGACGCCCATCGCTTCGCCGACGGCGGAGACGCCCGCCGTGTAGTCGAATATCTTCGCGACGTCGCCGTCGTCGGCGACGTGGATATCGGAGAGGAGGGCGACGGGTTTTGCCCCCATCACGTAGACGTCGCGGAGCGTCGCCCGGGTGACGTGGAACCCGGCGAGGAAGGGGAAGTCGGAGAGGCGGGAGTGCATCCCGTCGACGGTGGTGATGATGTAGTCTCCTCCGGCACGGACGGCGCCCGCATCATCCATCTCGTCGACGCCGACCGCGGCCGACGTCCTGCCGATGATCCGGGCGAGCTGCCGGTGAGCGAAGAAGTCGCCCGATCCCCTCGATCCGACACCGAACTCACCCATCGTCGAGCCGGAAGGCTCGAACGCAAAGAGGTCGCCGGAGAGGCCGGTCGAGTTCTTCGCCTCGGCAAGGACCGCCCGGGCGAACGCCCCGGCATAGGTGGAGCTGATGCGGTTGTGCTTGATCGCAAGGATATCCCGGGAAAGAAGGTGCACGATATCGTCGTCAGGAGTGCCGGCAGCAAGGTGCCGGCGGCTGATCTCTTCTACATCCATTGTAAGAGTGATCGGTGCCGGGAGAGATAAAAGGAGTGGCGGCGGGGCTCTCCCTGCGGGCAAAGATTCAAGCGGATCCGCCCCGAATACAGATGGATGACGGGTGCGCAGACGATCACCGCATGCTCCATAGCCGGTTCCGATTCCGGGGGAGGGGCGGGCATCCAGGCGGACTTGAAGACGTTCACGGCGCTTGAGGTCTATGGGCTGACGGTCGTAACGGCGGTGACGGCCCAGAACACCCGCGAGGTCCGGGGGGTCTGGATGCTCCCCGCCGATGCGGTGCGGACACAGATCGAAGCGGTTGTCGACGGTTTCTCCATCGGGGCGTGGAAGACCGGGATGCTCGGAAACACCTCGAACATCCGGGCCGTCGCGGAGGCCCTGCCGGACGGTGCCGTGCTCGTCATCGACCCGGTGATGGTCTCGACGTCGGGCCACCGTCTGCTTGACGGAGATGCAGTCGCGGATCTTGTCGAACAGCTCATCCCCCGGGCGGATATCGTCACCCCGAACCTCCCGGAGGCGGAGGTGCTCGGCCGGATGCGGGTTGCAACCCTGGACGATATGACCGAGGCCGGTCGGCGGATCCTCGACCTCGGCGCAAGGGCCGTTGTGGTGAAAGGGGGGCACCTTGCCGGCGATGCGGCGGTCGATATCTTCATCGACCGTGACGGGGTGGTCCCGCTCTCCGGGCGCCGCTATCCCTACTCGGTGCACGGGTCGGGGTGTTGCTTCTCCGCAGCGCTCGCTGCATACCTTGCCCGGGGAATGGCTGCGCGCCCTGCGTTCGCCGCGGCCCGGGAGTTCATCGATACGGCCATCCGGGAGGCAGCGGG